>Ga0335070_10000144_pt1 | contig 79233 bp, 78 predicted proteins | sample Lox_Sample_13_FD_206722 | JGI IMG/M metagenome (GOLD analysis project Ga0335070, IMG submission 206722) | Soil microbial communities from Loxahatchee National Wildlife Refuge, Florida, United States - Lox_Sample_1.3 | ecosystem: Environmental > Terrestrial > Soil > Wetlands | place: USA... | reverse complement strand
TGATCGGCTTGTTATCCGCATGTCTGCGGTCGCATGAAGCTAGATCGCGGCTTTCGCGCCTTCCTCGAAAAGCCCCTTGATGACCTTTTGCCCCAAGGTGAGGAAGGTCGAATTCAGAAAGCGATACGTGCCGATAAAATGCAAAAAGGCGTAATTCTGAAGCCCTGTCTCGAAGCATTCCGGCCCGAAGTTTCCATATTTCGGATAAGGCAATACGATGGCGTTCGGCGAGTTCGCGATGGCGAAGTTGGATGCCGTTTGTTCCGAGCCCCACTCCAACCACCGATCGCCGAGCATCCCGCGCATGTTGCGATCGAATTCTTCCATCTGCGTTCGCGTATATCCGCCTTTCGCAAACCCGGTGAACCCGGACGAGCCCTGGACATATTTCAGGTTCTCGGCGCCGGGATACTGGTCAAACAGCCGTTCGGCCACGATGCCGATATAATTGCTTTTCTCGGCGCGCGACTTTGGCGCGATCTCCGGCATCGGAGCGATCGGCATACCCCTGTTTCCCAGCGTGAAGGGGATGTTGTTTTCCGCACAGTGCCGCACCTCGGCCACATCTGCGCCAAAAGCCAGCGTGTCCCAGTCGATCTGGATAACATATTCGTTCTCGGAACCATCGAGCAGGTACAAAAGGCGTTCCCATGTGCCGCCGCGTTGGCAGGGGCCCATCTCGATGTCCTCAATATTGAAAAAGCGGATGCCCTGAAGATGATGTTCCAGCGTGCTGCGCACATTGGCCGACATATCGCGATCGACAATGGCGGTTATCTTGCCGGCTCCGAGGCGCGTGTAAAAAGATTTCATGCTGAGCAGATACATCTGCAAATCGGAGTCTGAAGGCTTCGAGACCATGCTGACGATGGTCCACGGCGCGTCCTTGAGTTTGATTGGAGGCGTTTCCCGAATGCCCGCGGTCAACCGATCAAATCGGGCGCGTGTGCGTTGCAGCCTCCATTTATACAGCATTCAATTCTCCGATTGCCATTTCGATCGACATTAACAGATGCGCCCCGCGACATGTAGATTCGAGAAAGACCACGCTGCCGACTGTCCGAATAACATTGTGTGGGATTTTCCGATCATGGCTTCGGCCAACGCCTCGCCGGCAAGCCAATCTGCTTTAACACTGTTAAAAGTTCCGTAAATCGCAGGTTGCGGAGAAATCAGACGGTTCAAGTTAACTTTTAGATCGACAGGGCCGAGCGTTCCTGCAGGAACAGCCACGGCGCCAGCTTTTCATTCATCACTGCACCATCGGCGCCCGTCACATTGTCCGTCGCGATCAAAATGCGACCCAGAATGTCGGTCTTGAGCCAGCCCTGAGGGCAGTGGTTGAGTATGGGCTTGCTGGTAAACAGCAATCGATAGCCGGCGTCGCGGGTGATCTGCGCTGTATGACTGTCATATCGGCCATGGGGGAAGGAGATCGAGGCGCCCGCTGTCACATCCACATTGTCGGACAGCCATGTGCGCGCAGCAACGACGTCTTTCTCGGCGCGATCCATAAGCGACAACGGCAGGTGAGAAGAGCCATGCGCGCCGACACTGACGGAGTTTTCGCGCAAGAACCTGAGGTCCTCCGCGCTCAATGCAATGTTGGAGCGATAAAGTTCGCGCATCGTCCGGGCATAGGGCTCGAGAAGCGCATTGCGCTTTTCCTCCGGCAGGGAACCGAAATGAAGCAGCAGCGAGAGCGCGCCGGCTTTCGAACCGCACGAGCCGGCATCGCCTGAAGCTGCAGCCCACAATTCATCGGGACTCACGCGCCCCGAACGCAACGCCCATTCCATGACTTCCTGCCACCACATGCCGGGCGAAGCGACGGCGTCGGTCGCGGCAAACACGACCCAGGGGACACCGGCAGCCGATAGCACCGGCTGGGCGTAGTCGAGATTGTCCCGCCATCCGTCATCAAAAGTTATGAGAACCGGATGAGGGGGCAACGGCCGGATACCTTCCCGGGAAGCGAGGACGTCTTCGAGGCCGACCGGCGTGTAATACCGCTTGCAGAATTCTACGACCTCGCTCAGCAGCTCGGGCGTAACCGTGTATTCGGGGTCGGCCGACAGCCGTTCGGACTCCGCGGCGGGCAAAACCCGATGGAACATCAATACGGTCAGGTAGTCGCGATTGCGGGCCCGGTGCCAGAGATCGAACCCTCCGACCTTTAGGGCGACGGATTTTGCCAGCGCCTTCATCTCCACCGCTTGTCCTTCCTTGCTAACGGCCGAGCCGGACTGCCGACCGGTAGCCCAGGCGCGCCCGCAAGCGCGCGGAGGGCCGAAAGACGATTTGCACGGTCACAATGAGCACTAAAAAGCACGGCGGATTGGGCCGCTCCAAGGCCCCCTAGTCAAGGCTTTGAAATCAAATCCGTTACCCGGCGGCCGCGAGACCTCACCCCTGGGCTTGCGGAGTCCGTGCCGAAAACAGTTTTGGCTTTCGCCGAAGACAGCTTTCAGACCTCCAGAGGGAGAATTGGATGATGGTTAATGTTTGAGATCGAATTCTCTCAGTAAAAACAGTATGTTACCTGGCCACTCAAGGGACTGCCCTCCCTCGAAACCCGATCGCCAGCTTCGCTGCATGGCGAAAGCCGCCATCTGGATCGTTGCGAAGGCGGGTATATGCCTCGGCTGCCTCAGCTACCACGCCGCAACACTTGACCTCGCTCGACCGGTGATCTGAAAAATATTCTATTGCTTACAGTTGGTTACAGTGAATTTCCGAGCCTTGTTAACCATGATTATTCGCTGTCGGCGCTATTTACACTTTCTTCATAACTTGGCCCCTGAACCCCAGAAAACCGCGGAATCCCTGGCTTGGCACGTCCCGTGCTTTCCTAAGGGACAGCAGCCCGGATGGGGCATGCGTTGGGTTCTGAAAGGGTAATAACCATGGGTATCAAATCACTCGTAATTTCTGCGGTGCTCGCAGCCGGTACGATCGTTGCCGCTGCTGTTCCCGCTTCGGCTGTTCCGATCTCGGGCAGCATCGGTACCGTTGGCTTTAGCTGGACCGGCACGGGCGGCACGCCTGGTGTCTACTCCACCTTTACCGGCATCAGCTTCACGAATCCTGTGGCTGTAAACGGCACCGGCGACCTTTCGATCTTCACCGGCGGCACCGGCACAATCCAGAACTTCGTGAACGATCTGCCGTCGACCGGCGGTGGCTTTAGCCAGATCAACGACTTCCTGGTGGTCACGATGGGAGCTTCAACGCTGCACCTGACGCTGGACACGATTGCTCCGACGTTCGGCTTCGGCCCGAACGGCTTCTCGGCTGCGACGGGCGGCTATGCCTTCTCGCTCACGGGAACCGGCAGCTTCTACATCACCGACGCCAGCAACAACGTCATTGCTGGCCCGACCGATGCGGCTTGGACCATCGGCGGAAGCAACAACGGTGCCTCGTTCACGTGGCAGTCGACTGCGAACGCGGTTCCGGAACCCGCCTCCATCGCTCTCCTGGGCGCTGGTCTGGCCGGCCTGGGCCTGCGTCGCAAAAAGCGCGCTGCCTAAAGGGAGCTCCTTTCAGATCCAGGGCAAAGGGCCGGTCGCAAGACCGGCCCTTTCCTTTTGTGCCTTCACCGCCACTTCACCATTGATCGCTAAGTCCACCTCCGGGCTTGCCCGGCCACCTTCCGGGCGTTAGGCATCGCCCGGCATATCAGGGGGCTGACCTTGAGCGTTCTTGTCACCGGCGGAGCCGGGTATATCGGCAGCCATATGGTCCACGCCTTGCTCGACAGGGGCGAGCATGCGGTGGTCCTCGACAATCTGTGCACTGGCGTGCGCGGCTTGGTGGCGGAAGATGCCACCTTCGTCGAAGGCGATGTCGCCGACACCAGGATGGTGCGCGACCTGATCCAGGATCTTCAGATCGACGCCGTGGTCCATTTCGCGGGCTCGGTCGTCGTTCCGGAGTCGGTGGAGAAACCTCTCTTCTACTATGCGAACAACACCGCCGCTTCGCGCAACCTGATCGAGGCGTGCGTAGAAGAAGGCGTGCAGAACTTCGTGTTCTCGTCGACCGCCGCTGTCTATGGCGAGCCGGAAACGATGCCGGTGCGCGAAGACGCGCCGACCAATCCGATCAATCCCTACGGCCGCTCCAAACTGATGACGGAATGGATGCTGCGCGACACCGCCGAAGCACACGATTTCCGGTACGCGGCGCTGCGTTACTTCAACGTGGCGGGAGCTGACGGCAAAGGCCGTACCGGTCAATCGACCCCGCGTGCGACGCATCTCATCAAGCGCGCGTGCCAGGCCGCGCTCGGGCGGGTGCCGCATCTGAGCATCTTCGGCAACGATTTCCCCACCGCTGACGGAACAGGCGTGCGCGACTACATCCATGTGATGGATCTGATCGAAGCGCATCTGCTCGCACTCGATCATCTGCGCGACAATGGACAATCCATCGTCTGCAACGCCGGTTACGGCCATGGTTTCTCGGTCCGCGAAGTGGTGCGCGCGGTGGAACGCGTCAGCGGCCAGCCTCTGCCCGTGCGCGAAGAACCGCGTCGCGCCGGCGATCCGCCCGCCATCGTCGCCAATTCCGAGCGCCTGAAAACCACCCTCAACTGGCAGCCCGCTTATGACGATCTCGATGCGATCGTGCGCTCAGCCTATGCGTGGGAAAGCAGGCTGAACAGCGCCTGAGTTAGTTAGACGCCACGGCTTTCGCAGACGCACCGATTTCGCGTTCGAGAAAACGCTGGAACATCCAGAGCAGCCACAGCGTGCGGCTGTGATCGCGCAGGCCGCTTCTGTGCTGCGTGACCATCGTGTCGATGAAGGCGATGTCGAAGTAGCCCGAATCCGCGAGCCCGCCCGGTGTCTGCATTGCCAGACGGAAGTGCTCGCCCATCGTACCGCGGAACCAGTCTGCCAGCGGCACGGAGAACCCCTGCTTGGTGCGATAGAGCAGATCGTGCGGCAACAGCGGTTCCAGCGCACGCTTCAACACGCGCTTGCCCTTGCCATTCTTCAATTTGAATTCCGGTTTCAGCCCCAGCGACCATTCCACGAAACCGTGATCGAGCATCGGCACACGGGTTTCGAGACTGTTGGCCATTGCCGTGCGGTCGACCTTCACCAAAATGTCGCCAACAAGCCAGGTCTTGAGATCGACATATTGCGCGACGCCAACGGCATCGTCGAACGGCGCGTACTTCATGTGACGCGCGATAACGTCTGCCGCGTGATAGCCGTTAAGTTCCCTGCGCAAGCGATCGGAGAAAAGCCGCGCGCGCAAATCGTCTGCCAGCACGCAGACGTTGTGGAAATAACCATGCGCCGTATCCTGGCTCAATTCGCGAAATGTCTGCCGGGCGCGGAACATGCGCGGCGCCCAGTCGATTTGCGGATAGACATTGCCCAGGAGTCCGAACAGGGGTCCGCGAATTCCTTGCGGCAGAAAATCGCGCAGGCGTTCCTCGCGGTCATGGAAAGCATAGCGGCGATAACCCGCGAACAATTCATCGCCCGCATCGCCGGAAAGCGAGACGGTCACGTGGTTGCGCGCGAGCTTGGCCACCTGATAGGTGGGCAGCGCCGAACTGTCGCCGAATGGTTCGTCGAAGATGCCGGGCAGAAGTTCGACAGCATCGGTTTCATAGCCCGTCATCGTTTCGATGTGCTGCCGCCCGCCGTAACGCTGTGCGACCTGCGCCGCATAAGGCCGCTCGTCGAACTTCGGATCTTCGAAGCCGATGGTGAAGCAATCGACGGGTTCGCTGCGCGCCTTCGCCATTAAGGACATGGTGGCGCTTGAATCGGTTCCGCCCGAAAGAAACGCGCCCACCGGCACATCCGACACCAGCTGGGATTTCACCGCGGCGGCCAGCCGATCAAGAAGTTCGTGCGCCGCGTCGTCGAACGACTTGTTCTCGTTGCGGCCCGGCTTTGGGTCCCAATATTGCGCGAGCTTCGGCGCCTGTCCGCGCGTGATGGTCAGCGTGTGGCCAGGCGGAAGTTTCTCGACGCCTTCATAGATCGTGCGCGGATCGCAGATGTAGCCGAGCGCGAAAAATTCCTCGATGGCGCAGGGATCTATTTTGCGCGGCAGATCCGGGTGTTGCGCCAGCGCCTTCAGTTCAGAGCCGAAGATAAGTGTGCGGTCAGGCAGGAATGCGTAATAGAGCGGCTTCTCGCCCAATCGGTCGCGGGCGAGGAACAGCGTGCGCTCTTTGGCGTCCCAAAGGACGAACGCGAACTGGCCCGAAAGATGGTTCACGCAATCGCGGCCCCATTCCTTCCAGGCTTCGAGAATGACTTCGGTATCGGATGAAGTGATGAAGCGGTGCTGCTTGTCCTGCAGTTCCTTGCGCAGTTCGCGGTAGTTGAAGATCTCACCGTTGAAGGTGATGCAGACGTTGCCGCTCTCGTCGAATTTGGGCTGGTCGCCGGTCGAAAGGTCGATGATCGCCAGCCGCCGGTGGCCAAATGCGATGCCCGGCGCGAAGTGAAAACCTTCCCCGTCCGGCCCGCGATGATGGATCGCGTCGTTCATCGCCTTGACGAGGCCCTTGTTAGGGGGCCGTTCGCCAACCGTATCGAACCATCCGCAGAGGCCGCACATCGTTCGGCCTCAATGCGCCTGCGCGCGTTCGAGGTGATCCGGCAGGTCGCCCATAGAGGCAAGCGCATCTGCCAATTCCTGGCGCGCCTGCGCTTCGGTTCCTTCTTCGAGCGGAACAGACAAGGCTATGAGCGCGCTGCCGTCGCGGCCCGCGAACGAACCTTTCAGCCGTTCGATCTTCACGTCCAGCCCGCTGGTGGTGAACTTGCCGCGCGCCCAATAGGTCCACCAGACGAGGCGGCGTTGCATGTTGGACGCAAGCTGTAGTTCGACAAACGGCACCTCTGTCTTTCCGATATGAGCGGTGAGCGTTCCGGAGTTCGTGGCGTTCCACTGCTCTTCGTCCCACATCTTGTTGGTGGACTCGATCAGCGTGTGCCCGTCCCGCGCGCGCCCGTAATAGTAGACGAACACGTCCACAGGCGGCGCGGTCAGGCTGTCGCGATCCATGCTGAATGCGTGTTCGACATCCTCGCCCGCAAAGGACGGATGCCATGCGCCCGTAGCCTTGGCGATCTGCCAGCCTGCATAGTCCGGTTGGGCGAATTGCGAACGATCGATGTTCAGCTCGCCGCCTTCGCGCCATGTGGCGTAAGCAGGCGCTGCCGCCACGGCAACGGCTGCGACCGCGGCCGCCAGCAGCAATGAAACAGCGGAAGCAGGCACGGCCTTTTCTTCGGAAGCCTTCGGCTCTGGCATTTCGTCGCGCCAGCGCGCGCCGACGAAAAACAGCAACAGCATGATCGCCACGGAGAAGCCCCATCCGTAGACGAGGTGGTCGAAACCCACGGCAATGCGATTGTCGCTGTAGTGGGCGAGCAGAACGATGCCCAAGGCCCGGAATCCATTGCCGATGATGGGCACGATGAAACACGCCGCCATGAACAGAACGATTTTCGGCCATTTGCGATAGGTCAGATGCGCGTAAAGGGCGCCCAACGCGACAGTGGCGATCAGGAACCGCAAGCCCGCGCAGGCTTCTTCAACCTGATAGCGACCATTGGCGAGTTCGATGATCGTGCCTTCCGCATAGTAGGGAATGCCCATCAACGAAAGGAAGGTCGTGATGAAATGCGTGGTGAAAGTCTGAAGCGGAGGAATCAGATACTCGCCCGTCGGCACAAGGAAAAACAGGAACAGCGATGCGAACATGACGATGCGATAAACCGGCCAGCCGAAGATCGCCAGGATCACGACCTGCACCATGGCGATCAATGCGAATTGCTGGACCTCGTTGATGGCAACCAGATGGCCCAGATACCATCCGGCGGCCAGCGGAATCATGAGCACGAGCGCCAAAGGAAGGGGCGCAGGGCGCGCGAAGGCAAGTTCCTTGCGCTTGTTCCAAACAAGCCACGCCGAGATCGGTATGATCAGATAGCAATGCGAATAAGCGGGCGTCACCCAATAGACTGTCAACGCTGCCGAGATGTTTCCCCAATAGAAAAAGCCCATCACAGCCAGAACGAGAACCAGGGCCGCAATATAGCGCCCCCACATCACCCGTGCGTCGGACGGAAGGTCGTTGATCGCGGCCTCGGCCATCAGATTGCTCCTGCCAACGGGGCTGTTCGGGATTGGGTGGGCTCGATCCCGTCTTGCAGAGACGCCACCTTATTGATCTTTCCGGCCGCGGTCTCCAGCAACGCATCGAGGCTTGCGAGATTGCGCGTCCAGTCGTGATTGCTTTCGACGAAGCGACGCCCCGCCGCCGCTATACGCATGCGCTCCGGCCCCATGGCCGCCGAAACAACCGCGTCGGCGAAGGCTTCCGGATCGTCGGCAAGCCAGAAGTCCCTGCCCGGCTCGGCGGACAATGCGCGCGACGCAGCGGTCGTCGCCACCACCGGTTTTTCCTGCGCCATCGCCTCAAGCACCTTGTTCTGGACACCGCGTGCAATGCGCAGCGGCGCCACGCTCGCTGCGGCATGCGCGATATAGGGACGAACGTCCGCAACGCGTCCCGTGACAACCGTGTTGCGCAAGCCGCCCTCGCTCAACGCGCGTGCGGGTTTCGAACCCACGACATAGAAGCGCGCATTGGGAAGCCGCGCGGAAACGAGCGGCATCACGGATTTCGCAAACCACATCGCGCCATCGACGTTGGGGCGATAGTCCATCGCCCCTGTCATCACCAACGGAATCTCGCTCTTTGGGAACGGGTTGGGGAAATTGTGGTCGCTGGAGAAGAATGAAAAATCGACGCCATTGGCGACGCTGTGAATGCTGCCCGCCGATTCCGGCGCCAGTCGTTCAAACGTCTGCGCCTCATAGGGTGAAACCAGAAGCGTGGCGGCGAAATGAGCAGCAGCGGCGCGTTCCAGTTCGAGCAGCTTGTCGGCTTCGCGTGCATAAAGCCAGCGCTTGGGACCGATGGAGACTTGCGCGTATTGCCGCCACTTGTCTGAATCCACATCCACCAGATCGAGCACCACCTTGCGCGGATCGAAATCGCGCCGGTGCATCATATAAGGCGCCATCGCCGAACTGAACACGAGCGCACAGTCGATCCGGCGTTTGGCCAGAAGCTGATCGATCCACGCTTCCATCGCGGCACTGCCGAAATAGGACGTGGTGATGGGCCCGCCGCGCATCAGTGCCGCAATGCCCATGGGATAGACGAGCCCGGGATTGAGCGGCGGCAGGAAACATTCTCCGCCCGCAAGCGCCTTCAACGCATCGGCATGTTCGAGATCGGCGGGATCGTCCACAAAAGCGCCGACATGCACCGTGTGATGCTGCGCCAGATGCGCGACCATTGCATGCGCGCGAATCTTTTCGCCCTTGTTGGGCGGAAACGGTATGCGATGGCTCAGGAAAAGAACGTCCACCGGCGTTCAGCCCTCGGCTTGCGGGATGGGATAGACCCGGTCGATCCGCTGCCATTCGAACGCATCGAGCAGCTTGACCAGGCGTTTCTCCATGCGGCCCAGATTGGTGTAGTGGCGCACACGCGTCTTGAGCGAAGTGCCCGGAATACGCGGCTGATCGGAATCGATCTCCCAGGGGTGGAAATAGAACATGCAGGGCTGTTTGTCGTTCTCGCGCACGCGGTTCAGTCCCAGGCTCGTCCACCAATAAGGCAGTAGACGGAAATATCCGCCGCCGCCGCAGGGGAGATTGGTATTGAACAGCCGCACCGACGTCACCGGGATTTCCAGGAAATCGCTTTCTTCGAAAGGCCGGAATGCAAAGCGCGGCGCTTCGGGAATGCCATAAAGATCGTGATGGATCGGATAGGTGCTGGAACTGTAGCGATACCCTGCCCTGTTCAATTCTTCGAATATCCAAAGCGAGTCGCGGGTGATCGAGAACGACGGCGCGCGATAGCCCTTCACTTCCACGCCACTTAAATCTTCAAGCAACGCCTTGGCGGAAACGATGTCCTCGCGAAAATCCTCGCGTGCCTGGGCGGCTGCGCGCAGATGCATGGTGCCGTGCGAAGCCAGTTCATGGCCAGCATCGACGATCTTGCGGATCAGGATGGGATGGCGTTTGGCGATCCAGCCCAGCGTGAAGAACGTGGCGGTGACGCCCGCGCGCTCGAACATCGCAAGAATGCGGTCGACATTGCGTTCCACGCGGCCTTCGTAGGATGGCCAGTCTTTGCGGTCGATCAGGCCCGCAAACGCTTCGACCTGGAAATAATCCTCGACGTCGACGGTCAACGCGTTCGCGCGGCTGTCGCAGGCAAGCGGCCTCAGCGACCATTGTGCGATGGTCTCGGCGCTGTCGGGAAATGAAGCGTGCTGGTTCATCGTCCGCCTTCAACCGCGCGGACGGGGGCCGGGTCCACTGCTGAAGCCGAGAAGATCGTAGAACGCCGATGCGATCTGGCGCAGAGACTTGTCCTGCCGGGCAAGACGTTTTTCCAACTCGCTGACGCGGAAAGCAAGATCGCCCGACGAGACGCCGTGCTCGAGGTGTTCGACCTCGGAAATCTGAACGGCCGGCGGGGCGGCAGGTGCGCTGCCCTGGCGCGCGGAATTTTCGGCACGCAGGTCGGCCGCAACCTTGTTCACGTCTTCATCGGTGAAGCGATGCAGATTGTCGAGAAAGCCCAGAAGCAGAAGCCGATTGCACAGCGTGTTGATCTGGCGCGGAATGCCGGAGGTGTGATTGTAGACCGCGTTCACCGCGCTCGCCTCGAACACCGGATCGTTTTTCCAGCCCACATGCTTGAGGCGATGCGGCAGGTACTCGCCGCATTCCTCGCGGCTCATCGGCCCCAGATGATAAGACGCGATCACGCGCTGGCGAAGCTGTTCGAGATCGGGGTGCGCGATGACATCGCGAAATTGCGGCTGGCCGACGAGAAAGCTCTGGAACGGCGCCGCATTGCCGACCTGGAAGTTCGACAACATGCGCAATTCTTCCAGCGCCTCGATGGAAAGGTTCTGCGCTTCGTCGACCACGAGCAGCGCGCGCTTGCCGTCGCGATAAAGCTGTTCGAAGAAGCGCTGCAGGCGCAGCAGCATCGACGCCTTGTCGGTCGGAATGTCCTTGATGCCGAACGCTGCGGCCACCATGCGCAGAAGCTCGGAGCCGGCAAGCAGCGTTGTCACCACATGGGCGGCAGCGATCTTGTCCGGATCGATGGTGGACATAAGGTGCTTGACGATGGTCGTCTTGCCCGCGCCCACTTCGCCGGTGATGACGATGAAACCTTCGCCGCGGCTCAAGCCATAGCTCAGATGCGCCATGGCCTGCGAGTGCACGGTGCTGTCGAAATAGAACTTGTGATCCGGCGTGAGCAGGAACGGTTCGCCGGTCAGGCCGTAGAATTCCGTGTACATCCGCGTCCTCGATACTGAAACCGCTTAGTTCGCAGCGGCTTCGGTATCCTTCCGATAATAGTAGTAATACGAGGCCGCCGACGTATGACGCCATTGCGGCGATTTGTTGAACAGCAGCATCACGTTGCGCGCAGACGAGATCTTGGTCAGGGCTTCCTCGACGTGATGGCGCGAAGGCTGCTGGGCGGCGACCACCATGATGACGTGATTCATGTGCGGAACCAGCGCTGCCGGTTCGGCGGCGGCCAGCACAGGCGGCGCGTCGATCAGGATGATACGGTCCGGGTAACGCGTGGCCATATCCTGGCAGATGTCGCTCATGCGCTTGGAGGCCAGCAGTTCCGGCGATCCTGAATCATGCTTGCCCGCGAAGATGACGCGCAGGTTGGGAACATCCACGCAGCGATGCATGACTTCGTTCACGTCCTGGCATCTGCCGTTGAGCAGTTCGGTGAGACCAAGTCCGTTGGCGCCATCGAAATAGGCATCGAGCGAGGAGCGCACAACGTCGCCGTCGATCAGGATGACGTGCAGGTTGCGCTCGGCCGCGAGGCTGATGGCAAGGTTCATGGCCGTGAACGTCTTGCCTTCGCCGGGCAGCGCGCTTGTCACCATGAACAGGTTGTTCGTCATGGTGCCGCCGTTCTGGGCGCGCGCCATGGGAATGAGCTTGCGCTTGATGGCGCGGAACTCGTTGTAGGTCGTGGACGAGGTGTTGTCCGGCGTCACGATCTGGGCCTGGCGGATGCGCGTGAGGTTCAGGCGCACCGGGCGGCTGGTGATGGCCGCAGGCTGGGCCGAGCCACTCATCCGTGGCTGCGGCGCCTCCACTCGTTCCGCGCGCGGCGGCGCAGGCGGCGGGGCAACAACCGGTTCCCGGCGCAGAACGGTTTGGTCGGCGGCCGGGCGTGCTTCGACGGCAGGACGGGTTTCGCCCACAGGCGCAGGCTGTTCGGCCAGGCGCTTGGCGGCGCGCTGGATCAGGTTCAAGCGATCAAGGCTCTCGCTCATAACGCAACCCCTGTGGCCGGCGCGACAGACGACTGGAACATCAGCAAGATTGCAACATAACCGATTAACAGAAGCGCTACGGCCCCGGTGACCGCCACCACGGCCTTGCGCATGCGCTCGGCATCGGCGGCATGGCGCACGTTGGAGATCACCCCGATGACCGGCACGTCAAACGCGGAGCGAAGCTGGTCGCTGACCACGAAGCGATCGGCATTCACTCCGAGCAGAAGCGCCACCGCCACGCCACCGCCCAATCCCATCAGAAGGACGAGCGAGTTGAAGATGATGCGGTTCGGCGCGATCGGATGGTCTGGCTGCTGTGGCGGTTCGACAATGCGGAACACCATGGACGACTGCTGGTCGCCGATGGCCTGCGACAGGCGCGCAGATTCGCGGCGCTGCAGGAGTTCCTCGTACTGCTTGTGCAGCACTTCGTAATCGCGGTCGATGTCGGCATATTGCCGTTCGACGACGATTGCCTTCTCCATGATGCGCTTGGTGTTCTCGAGAGCTTCTTCGGCCTGTTCCACGCGATGCTGGTTCAGCGCCACGTTGGTCTCTTCGTCAGACAGTCTCGAGCGCAGGGCGACATAGACCGGATTGGAAATGCCCTGGTGATTGCCGTCCATGACGGAATCGGAGTTCTTCGCCGCTTCCGCCTTCAGCCGGTCGACCAGCTTTTTGGTCGCCATGACGTCGGGATAATCGTCGGTGAAACGCGAACGCAGATCGTCGAGCCGCGCCTCGGCTTCGGCCAGCGCCGTACCGCGGCCGCCCGCATTGCTGTTGAGGATGATGGGCGAAGGCGCTGCCACATTGATAACGGCCTGCGTACCGTGAAGTTGCGCCAGAATGCTGTTGCGGCGCGTGGTGGCCGCATCCAGATCGGCCTGCGCGGTCGCAAGAGATTGCTTGGCCGTGTCGAGACGGCTGTCAGTCGAACCGCCGGAGAAGTATTCGAGGTTTGCAGCCTTGAACGCGGCACGACGCTTTTCGGTTTCGCGCAAGAGCCTTTCATATTCGGCCACGCGTTCGCTGATGAAGGATTGCACGCCTTCCACGTCGCGGCGCTGATCGCCGACGTTGGAATCGACGAGGATCGAAACCAGCGACTGGGTCACGGCCTGCGCGTAGGCAGGGTCCTTGTTCGTATAGGCAACGCCGAACAGGTTCTTGGCGCCGAGAGAACGCAGCGAAACGTCTTTCTGGATCGAGGTGATCCTGTCCTGCATGTCGGCCGGCGACATCTGCGCGGCATGCGGATCGGTCAGGCGGATCACCTGTTCGATATTCGGGCGCGTGATCAGGGTGCGCAACATGACGGAAACCTGCTGGTCCGCATCGTTGCTGACGGCAAGGCCCTTCAGCAGCGGACGAAGCAGCGTGTCGGTGTCGATATAGACCTTGGCTTCCGACTGATACTGGTCGGGAATAACGCCGACGCCGATCCAGCCGACAAGGCAGATGATCCAGGCGGCGACAATGCCATACCACCTATACTGCCACGTGCTGCTCAAATAGCTGAACAGCTGTACTTTCCAACTCTGCATGTATCGCACCTCGCCAGAGTTCAGAGCATTGGCACAAGAACGCTAACCGCTTCTGAACGCTGACGCCTTACTATGACTTGGGATTATCCCGCACGCCGTCGGGCCGGAACATAGGGCTATAGAACATTACCTCGCAAGGGATGTGGGATTATGGGGTTAATGCCCGCAACGTACTTGCGCGTCGCTGTTAAGACTTTGAACAATCCCATTCCCTTCCACGGCCCCTTTTACCCCCCTATTGCGACAAGCCTTTATATCCAACTTTTGGTAGGTTTAAGTCGCAAGTCTGTCTATATATAGAGAAATTTGAACGAGAAGGGAGTTCAGGGTTCAAGCAAGCGTCGGACAGTGTGACGGCTTTTGGACAATAGAAATAAAAATCCATTACCGGACAGCCCTGCCCCAAAACCGGACATCCAACTCGTGCTGCCTCAGCTGCCGCGCCGAACCCCGTGTTTCCCTGGACCCGTGGCAGCCAACACATTTCGAAAGTGAAACCGTGTCGCCTGTTCCACACCCGCCTGCCTGAGGGGATTGCCGCCTGATGTCGGGGTCCGAAGACAGCCAACCAACGCCTGGCCATCACGTGTTCCGCGGCTCGGCCTGGATGATTGCTCTGCGCTGGGCAACCCGCGCGATCGGCCTTCTCAGCACTCTTGTCCTCGTCCGCCTTCTGACGCCGGCCGATTTCGGCATCGTGGCCATGGCGATGATGCTGGTGGTGGTGCTCGAAGCTTTCGCGGAGACCGGCCAGCGGGCGGCCCTCATCCGAATGCCGTCACCCTCGCGGGAACACTACGACGCGGCGTGGACGATCTCCATCGGTGTGGGTCTCGTTGTTGGGAGCCTGATCTTCCTCGCCGCGCCGCTGGCGGCGAAACAGTTCCACGACTGGCGCACGCTGCCGGTTATCCAATGCCTGGCCTTTAAGACGATGGTCGAGGGATTCACGAACATCGGGATCGTCAATCTGCGCAAGGATCTCCAGTTCGAGCGTTTCTTCGCCTTCACGGTCTACGCAAAAATCGCATCATTTGTCACCACTCTGACATTGGCCTGGTGGCTGCGGAACTATTGGGCGCTGGTGGCGGGCATCATGGTGCAACAGGTCATGTCCGTGGTGCTGAGTTACACGATGAGTTCGTACCGGCCGCGCCTATCGTTGGCGAAGATACGCGACATCTGGTCTTTCTCGATCTGGTCCCTGGCCCATGAGTTGGGATACGAACTGAACGTCAGGGCCGATCAGTTTGTCGTAAGCGCCCTCTCCGGCCCGGCGCAAATGGGACGCTACGCCGTGGCTCTCGACATCGCCTCCAGCCCGTCGGAGGAATTGATCACGCCGATGGTCGCCACGGTTTTTCCTGTGATGGCGACCGTACAGAACGAGCCGGACAAGCTTCGTCACCTCTATCTTCGCACCCTTTGCTGGTCGGCGATCATATGCGCGGCCACCAGCACGGGCGTCGCGCTGGTCTCCACCGACATGGCGTCGGTAATCCTCGGGCCGCAATGGCTCGGCGCGGCACCGCTGATGGCGTGGCTCGCCTTGGCTGCAGGCGCAAATGCGCTCACGCAAAATGCTTACAGCACGTTCAACGTGCTCAACTTCCCCCATATCAGCGCACGGATGCAGTGGGTCAGGCTGGCAATGCTGGTGGCCGCGCTCTGGGCGGTCGCCATCGCCACACATCAGCCTGTGGCGATTGCAGCAACGAAATTCGCGGTCACCGTGCTTTTCATTCCGACCATGTATGTCGTGGCTGGCAGGATCATCGGCGTGACGGCCGCACAATACGCTTCCATCCTGTGGCGTCCTTTCGCAGCCGCCGGCTTCATGGCGCTTGCCGTGTGGGGTGTAAATCAGCTCATTGCGTTCTCGGGAATTGGCAGGCTTGTGCTCGATGTCATCATCGGGGCAGTTGCTTATCCCACGGTATTGATAGCGTTGTGGCATCTCAGCGGGCGTCCGGATACTGCAGAGCGCGACGCGATCGGAATGGCCATGCAAAGGCTTGGATTGGTGCGCGAGCCGTAACGCCGTTTCAGGTCTGCAGGAAACGGATGCCCGGCCCATCCAGCACAACGGCCGTCAGGCAATTGGTGGCGAAAGCGCCCGTATCGATACCGATACGGTTTGGCCGGCATACCGGACGATCCGTCGGCGTGTGCCCATGGACCACGATCTTGCCAAAGTCCTCTTCGGACTCGAGAAATTCGTTGCGGATCCACATCATGTCTTCGAGCGACTGGTCTTCCAGCGCGACACCGGGCCGGGCGCCCGCATGAACAAAATGATAGTTGCCGATCTGCACGTGCGACTGAAGCTCCCGGAAAAACTGCAAATGCGTTTCCGGAATCCTTTCGGCCAGTTCATCGCGCGCCAATTCAATAGAATTTTCGTCGTCGGACGGAGGCTCCACGCCATAGCTCAGCAGCGTTTCGGCAGCGCCAAAGCGCTTCCACCTGCGATAGCTCGCAGGTTCTTCGAGGAAATCGAGCAACGCCTGATCGTGGTTGCCACGCAGGCAGTACGTTTCAAATCCTTCCAACGGATGCGACAGTAACTCCACGACCCCGCGGGAATCCGGACCGCGGTCGATATAGTCGCCCACGAATACCAGGCTGTTCGTGGTGGGCACCGAGGCCGCATCTTCGAGGATCTTGTCCAGCAGGATCTGGAGCAGATCGAGGCGGCCGTGAACGTCTCCCACGGCGTAGACGCGATGATGCTGCTCGCGTTCGGGCTCACCCGCCGGTCTTGAGAAAAGACCCCGCATCCAGCCGCCCCTACGCAGCGACGATCGTGGCCCAGATGACATCTTTTCCATCGGTCAGGCGCCCGCAATCTCCGCCGAATGGAGGCGTAAGCGGCAAGAGGGAACCCGCCGCATCACCGGTAGCCGACGGTAAGAACTTGGTCGCAACGACATTGTATCCTTCCAGATAGCGTCGGATCCCCCAAAGGGGAAGGCAAACGATCACACCCTGTCGGCGGGCTTGACCCCCGCACCCGGAATAGAGGCTTATACCCAACCAACGCGAAGCGGCCGTTAATATATGTCAAAGTCCCTTTATCCCGTTGTTCTTTCTGGTGGATCTGGAACCCGCCTGTGGCCGCTGTCGCGCGCGGCATTGCCCAAGCAGCTCCTTCGGCTGAGGGGCGAGCGCACCATGATCCAGGACACCGTCCTGCGCGCGCGCGTACCCGATTCAGCGCCGCCCACCCTCATCTGCAACGAGGGTCACCGCTTTCTGGTCGCCGAACAGATGCAGGAAATCGGGATCAGATCGGCCGCCATCGTGTTGGAACCCGTGGCTCGCAACACCGCGCCGGCCGCCGCCATTGCAGCGCTGAGCGTGGCCGAGCGGGACCCACAGGGCGTGGTGTTGCTGCTCCCCTCCGATCATTTCGTTGACGATGTCGCCGCCTTTCACCGCTCGGTGGACGCCGCAGTCGCCGCCGCGCGCGATGGCCGGCTTGTTACCTTCGGCATTTCCCCGACGCGCGCCGAAACAGGATACGGATATATAAAGAGACGCGGTACGGCCATCGGCGCAGGCACGTTCGAGGTCGAAGCCTTCGTCGAAAAGCCGGATGCCGCAAAAGCACAAATCTATCTCGCTTCGGGCGATTATTGCTGGAACAGCGGCATGTTTGCATTCCGTGCCGACGTGTTCATCGAAGAACTGGAAAAGCTGCAACCCGCCATCCTCTCCGCCAGCAGGGCAGCGTTAAAGAAAGCCCAACGCGATCTCGACTTCGTGCGGCTGGATGCCGAAGAATTCGCGAAAGCGCCCAACATCTCCATCGACTATGCCGTGATGGAAAAGACCCATCGCGCCGCCGTGGTGCCATGCGAGATCGGCTGGAGCGACGTTGGCTCCTGGTCGGCGCTGAAAGATGTGTCGGCACAGGATGATCGCGGCAACGTGCTGATCGGAGATGTGGTGGCCGAAGATTCAAGCGGCTGCTTCGTGCGCGCCGACAATCGTTTGACCGCACTTGTCGGCACCGAAAATCTGGCGGTGGTCGTCACCGACGATGCCGTTCTGGTCGCCGACATGAAGCGCTCGCAGGACGTGAAGTTGATCGTCGACCGCCTGAAGCAAAACGGCCGCGGCGAATCCGATACCCATGCCGTGGTCTATCGCCCATGGGGCAGCTATCAGACCGTCGATGCGGGCGACCGTTTTCAGGTCAAGCACATCATGGTCAAACCAGGCGGCCGCCTGTCGCTGCAAAAACATGCCAAGCGTGCCGAACACTGGGTGGTGGTGCAAGGCACTGCGCAGGTGACATGCGACGACAGGATTTTTGAGTTGAAGGAAAACGAATCCACGTTCATCCCGCTGGGGTCGACCCATCGTCTGGAGAACCTCGGCGACGAACCGTTGCGGCTGATCGAAGTGCAGTCGGGAAGCTATCTCGGCGAAGACGACATCGTGCGCCTCGAAGACGTGTACGGCCGAGCGCCGCAGAAATAGGCCGAGGGGGGCGTCTTGATCCAGTCCGAGCTTCCGCGGCCGATCGTTTCCAAGGCCCTTTCGGCAGTTGTGCCCTGCTACAACGAAGAAGAAGGATTGGGCGAACTCGTCAAGCGCCTGTCGTCGGCCTGCATGGCAGCCGCTGGCGACAATTTCGAGATCGTGCTTGTCAATGACGGTTCATCCGACCGAACATGGGATGAGATCGTTCGCCTGTCGAACGGCTATCCGCAAATCGTCGGCATCAATCTCGCACGCAATCACGGCCACCAGCTTGCGCTGACCGCAGGGCTTTTTCTCACCCGTGGCGAGCGCATCTTCATCATCGATGCCGACCTGCAAGACCCGCCCGAACTTCTCACACAGATGATGGCAGCACTCGATGCGGGCGCTGACGTCGCTTATGGACAACGCCTGCAACGCGACGGCGAAACATGGTTCAAGAAGGCCAGCGCCAAGGCATTTTATCGCATCCTGCAGCGGCTCACCGATGCGCCGATACCGGCCGACACCGGCGATTTCCGCCTGATGACGCGCCAGGTGCTGGACGTGCTTATGAACATGCCGGAGCAGCACCGCTTCGTGCGCGGCATGGTGGCGTGGATCGGTTTCCGCCAGACCGCCATCCCCTACCGGCGCGACCCGCGCTACGCAGGGACCACCAAATATCCCCTGCGCAAGATGCTCACCTTCGCGATGGATGCCATCACCGGCTTTTCCATCGCGCCGCTGCGCTTGAGCCTTTATCTCAGTCTTCTTTCTGTGGCGCTGGCCGTTCTGGTGGGTGTGTTTGCGCTGTGGTCGTATCTCACCATGCGCACGGCCCCGGGCTGGACTTCCATCGCCATCATCGTGCTCACATTCGGCGCCATCCAGATGTTGTGTCTGGCGATCATGGGCGAATATCTGGGACGCACTTATATGCAGACCAAACAACGTCCGCTTTTCGTTATCCAGTCCATCCATCAGGGCGAATCTGCTTCGCCTGCCGACAAAGGTTGAGCACATGCCCGCTCTCGTCATCGCCCTTCTTGTTCTCGGCTCCTGCTGTGCTTCGCTGGGCACGGTATTGCTGAAACTGGGCGCAACCGGGCGAACGGAACTCCTGGCCTTCATCAATCCGCAGATCATTGGCGGCCTCGCGCTTTACAGCCTTGGCGCAGTGTTCTGGATTTACGGCCTTTCGCGGCAGAGTTTGACGAGCGTATATCCTTTCACCGTGCTCAGTTTCGTGATCGTCTATGCGGTGGGCATTTTCGGATTGGGCGAAATTCCTTCCCGTTCCGCCGGGTTCGGCGTCGTCCTGATACTCGCCGGGCTCTATCTCGTGACCCGCAACGCTGCGTGACGTGATGCTGATAGATTTCGCGAAAAAAGCCCTCGGCTTTCCCATCGTGTTCGATACCTATCAAAACATGGTGGGTTCGCCGGGCGCGCACCGCCGCATCATTTCCGAAATGGTCCGTCCGCAAACCGACGAGCGCATTCTCGATATCGGATGCGGGGTCGGCGCTATCGTGCCGTTCCTGCCGGAAGACATCGATTACGTCGGCATCGACCTGAGCGAGCCTTACATCGCAAAGGCGCAGAACACATATGGCGGGCGCCGCAGATTCATCTGCACCGATGTTTCAGATGCAGATGCCGCCACACTTGGCACATTCGATCGCGCCGTCGCATTCGGAATGTTGCATCACGTTCCTGACGACGTTGCCGATCAGGTGGCGGCACTCGTACGCCGCGTTGTACGTCCGGGCGGCCACTTCTTCACCATCGATCCGTGTTATGCGCCCGGACAGCACAGCTTCGCCAAATTCCTGATCGACAACGACCGGGGTCAATTCGTGCGCGACGAAGCGGGCTACCGTCGCATCGTGGCCGGATTGGGCGATGTTCACGCCGAATTGCATCACGATTTGCTGCGCGTGCCTTATACACAACTTGTGATGAACATCAGACTGAACTAGCAAAACTGCGTGGGGCAGCGGGGCATGGTGGGCGGCAGCAATTCGATGCAATTCTCGATGCGCGACCGCGCCGCCATCTTGTTCCTGACGCTCGCGCCCATCGCGGTCTGGCTGACCAATATCAACGTCCTCGGCAATGCGAATGGCGACGTGGACACCTGGTTCTACTTCGGCCACTTCATGGCGCTGGGCAAATACAGCGCCTATGGCATAGCGGGCTCTGACTACTACGAAACGCGGTTGCCCTTCACGCTTCCGGGTTACGCAGTGTTCCAGCTTTTGCCGCTGGAATGGGCAAAGGCCGTTTTCGCCTATCTGGTCTACAGTATCACGCTCTCGGCGGTTTATTACACCCTGCGCGCGCACCTGCCGCGCCGCACCGTCCTCCTCGTGCTGATGTTGCTCGCCTGCGACATCTATTTCGTGCGCGCTGCGAACTGGAACTATGTCGACACCGGTGTCACCGTCTATCAGGCGCTCACCTTCGCATCGTTGACGGCTGCGAGCCGGAGCGCGCACAAACGGCTGTGGGTCGGCATTTCAGCCTTTTGTTTCACCTGCTCCGTCTTTTGCCACCTCGGCGTGGTTCTCTCTATCATTCCGATCGCGATTTATGCCTGGCTATGTCTGGATATCCCCAAACTGTCCGGCAAGGAATTTCGAGGCCTGTTCTATACAGCGCTGGCCGGTGTGGCGCTCTGCCAGATCGTTTTCGGTCTGCTCAACATGTGGATCAACGACGGCGACTTCTTCTTCGTTGTGTTGCTCTACAGGATCGCCAAAAGCGAAACGGGTTCTTCGCAAGTCGGCCAATATACGCCATGGCGGCTTCTGCAAGATTGCGGCTGGCTGGTCATCCCCTTTGCGATCTGGATCGCCTCCGGCATCGCGCTCGCCGCGGGCCGATTAAAGCTCGTCAGGCTGGAGCGCGCGCAAGCCGCGATGCTGCTCATGGCCTTCGCGACATGCACGGTGTTGTGGCTGCTGGATCAGGTACATTTCAGCTACTACCTGGCGCGCAGCGGGATGTACGTCTCGCTTTACACTATTGTTTTCTACATCGGCCTGGGCGGCCTTCTCATGCGCGGGCCGCCATTGTCGCCGGTGGCCACGCTCGCCATCGGCGTGGCGTTCCTGCTCACGCTGCTTGTGAGGCTCCACTACGGAGGCTCCGACTTCCCCTGGCTTCCGGTGATCTGGAACCTCTGGATTGCGGGTGTTATGCTGGCGTCGCTGTTGGTCTTCGCATTTTTTGCGCCGTCTGGCAGCTGGAAGACAGCCGCGCTCTGCATCGCGGCGATGCCAACCCTTTTCATCGGCTGGCGATTCGAGAACACGCGCGATGCCTATGTTGCCTTCCAGGCCGTGCGCGAAATGGCGGGCGATAAAATGCCCTATATCTGGATGAATATGGACGACCCGCTCTATCGCAACGTCCTTCTTCCGGTTACATCGAGCTTCACCGAACGGGCATGGTGGTTTCGCGGTGAAGATTTTCCGCAAGACGCGGCAAATGTCTGGACAGGCGATGACGTTTTCGTGCTCAGCAGCAAGATCCGCTCGCTTGCAGAGGCGCAAAAGCTCGCGGCGCCCCATGTCACGCGCATCGTGCCTGTGAGGTCGCGCCTGCTCCATCTTTCCCAAGGCGATTTGTGGATCGGCCAATTCCACGCCTGGAACCAGATGGGCGCGCTCGGCAAGATTTCGATAAAACTGCTGCGAGAAGGAAAATTGCCGGCCGGTGAACTCTACTCCCTCATCGGCAAAGAAGACGGCGGCGCGCTGATGGCAGTCCCGGGCAAATCGGGCGCCTTGATGTTCGGCCCCTACGCGGCGCTCGCACCCGGAAGATACAAGTTCACCATCGTCTATGGCCCCGTCAGCGGCAATCAGGCATGGGACATCTGCTCGCAACAGCACGACGGAGCAACAACCATCGTCAACGGCCCCCTCGCACCCACGAACCGGACCGATGCCAGGATCACGAAAGTTCTGACTTTCGACAAGACGGTGACAGGTCTCGAACTCCGCGCGTTTTATTCCGGCTCCGGCCAGCTCACCCTGCGCTATGTCGGCGTGACGCCGTTGCCGGATCATTCGCAGTCAACCCACTAGACACCATGCGCCCCGCGCAGGGCTCTGGCCTTGCACATCGCCCGATCGCGCCTACCTTCTAGAAAACCCACTCCGGGAGGATGGCATGGCGGAAGGTCACGGGCGTAAGGGCAGCGTGTTGGTCGTAGGCGTCGGCGCATCGCAAGGATTGGGCGCCGCCACCGCCCGGCGTTTTGCACGCGAAGGCTTTCCTGTCGTTGTCGCGGGGCGTAGCCCGGACAAGATCGACATCGTTGTAAAAGAGTTGCAATCGATCGGCGCAAAAGCCGCGGGCATTACCGGCGACGCTTCCAAAGCCGCAGACGCCAAACGCTTTGTCGAAGCCGCCGAACGGCTCGCCCCTCTTGCCGTCGTCGTTCACAACGCGGGCGGCAACATGCCGTCATCTTTCCTCAATCTCTCCGAGGAATCTTTCGAGCGGCACTGGCGCGAACATGCGCTGGGCGGTTTCCATGTCGCCCAGGCCGCCCTGCCCGTTCTGTTGAAACATGGCGGCGGTTCGCTTCTTTTCACCGGGGCATCGGGCAGCCTGCGCGGCAAGGCGAATTTCGCACCCTTCGCGGCCGCCAAGGCGGCGCTCAGGGCAATGGCCCAAAGCATCGCGCGCGAATTCGGTCCGCAGAATATCCATGTCGGCCATGTGGTGGTTGATGGCGGCATCGAGGGCCAGCGTCTGTTGAGTTTCCTGCCGCAACTGAAAGAACAGCGCGGCCCCGACGGAATGCTCAATATCGAGGCAATCGCCGATATGTATTGGATGCTACACAACCAGCACCGCAGCGCCTGGACGCTCGAACTCGACCTGCGCCCCTGGGCCGAACCGTTCTAGCCAAACAAACTCACCGGTTGCTAGACTGATCGTGCCTCACATGCGGGGCATGACCGGGGCCTTTCATGTCACTTGTGTTTTCTCCCCAAATCGAACAACGCCGCACACAGATGTTCCCCACACTGAGTGCGGACGATATCGCGCGCCTCCAACGCTTTGGGGAACGGCATTTCTTTCCCGCCGGAACGCGCATGATGGCAACCGGCGAGATTTCGCCGGGTCTGTTCGTCATCCATTCCGGCACGGTCCAGGTCCAGCAACGCATTGCAGATGAGCCGCCGCAACTGATCGTCGAATATGGGCCCAACCATTTCATGGGCGAATTGGCGCAACTTTCCAATCGTCCCTCGCTGGTCGATGCGCAAGCGGCAACCGATGTCGACGCCCTGGTCATCCCCTCGCGCCGCTTGCGGGACGTGTTGGTGGAAAACGCCGATCTGGGCGAGCGCATCATGCGCGCACTCATCCTGCGCCGCGTGGGATTGCTGGAAACTGGAAGCGGCGGGCCCGTGATCGTCGGCCATTCCGGCCAGGGCGACATGCTGCGGCTGGAGAATTTCCTCGCCCGCAACGGCCACCCGCATCAGCGTCTCGATCCCGATGTGGATTCCTGCGCCCGCACTTTGGTCGAGCGTTTCCATATCGCGCCGAACGAACTGCCCATCGTGTTGTGCCCCAACGGCCAGTTGCTGCGGAACCCAAGCGAAAACGAACTGGCGCGCTGCATCGGCCTCGTCCAGCCCATCGATCCCAACCGCCTGTTCGACGTGGCGATTGTGGGCGCCGGGCCTGCGGGACTGGCGGCAGCGGTGTATGCAGGTTCGGAAGGTCTTTGCACCATCGTGCTCGACTGCCGTGCCTTCGGCGGACAGGCCGGCGCATCCTCGCGCATCGAAAACTATATGGGCTTTCCGACCGGCATCAGCGGCATGGCCTTGATGGCGCGTGCCTACAACCAGGCGCAAAAATTCGGTGTCGAAGTCGCGATACCCGACGAAGTTTCGATCCTCAATCGATCGCCGCATGGCTTCACGCTCGATCTCGCGAACGGTGAAACGCTTAAAACCCGCGCGGTGGTGATCGCTTCCGGTGCGCGCTATCGCAAGCTGAACGTCTCCAACATGGCGGAGTTCGAAGGCACATCCATCCACTATTGGGCCTCGCCGCTCGAAGCGCGCCTTTGCACCGGTCAGGAAGTGGCGCTTGTCGGCGCCGGCAATTCCGCGGGCCAAGGTGCGGTGTTTCTCGCAAGCCAGGTGAACAAGGTCTGGATGATCGTGCGCGGCAAGAGCCTCGAAGCCACGATGTCCAGCTATCTGGTCGAACGCATCCGCGCCCAGCCCAACATCGAAGTCCTCACCGAAACCGAAATCTTCGAACTGAACGGCAAGGATGGCATTCTGGACAATCTGCGCTGGCGCAACCGCAAGACCGGCGAAGAATCGCTGAAGGATATTCGGCACCTGTTCCTTTTCATCGGCGCCGAGCCGAATACCGATTGGCTCGCCAGTTGCGATGTGCTGCGCGACGAGAAAGGTTTCATCCGCACCGATACCGGCCGTCCGCTGCAACCGCTCGAAACCAGTATCGAAGGCGTGTTCGCGATTGGCGACGTGCGCGCGGGTTCCGTGAAACGCGTGGCGGCTTCCGTTGGCGAAGGCGCGCAAGTTGTGGCCGCGCTCCACGCCTATCTCGCACAAACTGCAGCTCAAAGGGCGGTCTGATGGCCAACGAATGCTCGCACACATCCGGCATCAAGGAGGTGACGCCCAGCGCACTCGGTTGCGAGGAATGCCTGAAGATCGGCTCGCCCTGGGTGCATCTGCGGCTCTGCCGCACCTGCGGTCACGTCGGCTGTTGCGACAGCTCTCCACACAAGCATGCGACCAAGCATTATCACCGCACCAAACATCCTATCATCGAAGGCTATGATCCGCCCGAAGGATGGGGCTGGTGCTATGTCGACGAAGCGATGCTCGACCTCAGCGACCGCATGACGCCGCACAACGGGCCCATTCCCCGTTACGTGTGAAGAACAGGCCCGTTCGCGTTTACATCAACCTTTGATGAACTTCAGAACCTCGGCGTTGACCGTGTCGGCCTCGGTGGTGCACATGCCATGCGGGAAACCTTTGTAGATCTTCAGCGTGGCATTCTTCAGTATCTTCGCCGAAAGAAGTGCTGCGTCCTTATACGGCACGATCTGGTCGTCATCGCCCGCCATCACCAACACCGGCACGTCGATCTTCTTCAAGTCGGGCGTGAAATCGGTTTCCGAAAACGCCTTGATACATTCGTAGTGCGCTTTGGCGGATCCCATCATTCCCTGTCGCCACCAGTTCTCGATGATGCCTTTGCTGACTTTCGCACCCGGCCTATTGAAGCTGTAGAACGGGCCAGACGCGACATCAAAATAAAATTGCGACCGATTGGCCGCCAGCGATTTTCGCAATTCGTCAAATGCTTCGATCGGCGTCCCGCCGGGATTCGTTGCTGACTTCACCATGACGGGCGGCACAGCACCAACCAAAACGGCCTTGGCGCAACGCGCAGTGCCGTGCTTGCCCAGATAACGCACAACCTCCCCGCCGCCGGTCGAATGGCCAAAGTGGATAGCGTCCTTCAAATCCAACGCGGACGTAAGCGCCGCAACATCGTCGGCATAGGTGTCCATCTCATTGCCTTCCGACGTCTGTGTCGAACGGCCATGCCCGCGCCGGTCATGCGCAATCACGCGAAAACCATGCTGCACGAAGAACAGCAATTGCACATCCCAATCGTCCGCACTCAGCGGCCAACCGTGATGGAACACGATGGGCTGGCCCTTGCCCCAATCCTTGTAGAAAATCTTCGCGCCGTCTTTCGCGGTGATGTAATCCATGCCGGCTTTCGTTCCGCCGGACATCGTGGCGGCCTGCGCCGGTTCCGTAGCCGTATTCGCAAGCACCGCAGATGCCGCGGCAACACCGATACTTCCCGCAAGAACGCCGCGGCGTGAGGCACTCGTTTCGATATGCTGTGTCACAATACCCTCCATCGCTAATGCGAAGGAAAGTGTGCCACGGCTTTGTGACGGCCAGAAATGGATTCCGTTGCTGCGCCGCACCCCGCAGACAGACACTTTGTCAGCTTGAATCCTGCCTATTTAGGAGGCACTTTTAGAAAGCTTCCATCGGCCTAACGCCTATGTCCGCAATCAAAATCAAGCATATCTATGAGCCACCCGAAGCAACCGACGGTCTGCGCATTCTCGTTGATCGTGTCTGGCCGCGCGGCGTCAGCAAGCAGAAGGCGGCGCTCGACCACTGGCTGAAAGAGATCGGCCCCAGCACCGCCTTGCGCAAATGGTTCGGCCACAAGCCTGAACGCTGGTCCGAATTCCGCAAGCGCTACAAGAAGGAACTCACGGCCAACCCCGCCATGAAAGACCTGCGTGTGTTGGCAAAAGCCGAGAACGTGACATTGCTGTTTGGCGCGTTTTGGCATCAGCAATCGATGGCGCAGAAGCTCGTCGTATTTGTTGCAATGATGGCCGCCGCGTCAGCTTCCTACTATTTTATTGAATCCCCATTCGTTGCCATACGGCGCAGATACGGCGCAAAAGAGGTGGAGGCGCCCGGTTGATTTTTAAAAAATGGCACCAAAGAAGACGCGGCGACGGATCCCCAAATGTGCCTGAATATCGGGGAGATCCGTCAAATGGGTCTACGATCAAAAAGCGGAAGCGAAACGATGAAATTGCTTATCATTTTGGGTTGGGTTTCGGGGCTAGTGTGCTTATTCGTGTCCATTTACAACGGGCTCGCGATGGGGCCCCATCTCAAAGAAGGAGCCGCAATTACGCCTGCGAGAATCCCGTTATTCGTAAAAGACTGCGAGTTGGACAGCGAGGAAGGTAGAATTCACAGAGATCGCTTCCATCGATGGCTCGCCTATTTCATCACATTTGCTGCGCTTACGATGGGCGGAATGTATCTACACAACGGCGGCAAATGAGCGCGCACTAAGTAGCCGCCGTGGTCTTAGTCTCCCGAGCAGCAACGGTGGCTGAAAATAGTCCGCTTTTGTATTCGTCCCCCGTGCAACTGGCCCCATACAGCCGGTCGCGCCATAGATCATGATATTGCCGTTCATCCGTCTGCCCCCTCGGAACGCGGAAGCCTTCTAGCACGCCCACGCACAGTCGCCACTTCCGCTTCAACGGTTGACAGACGGGCGTCACCCATAAATCATTCGAAATCTAATCTTTTAGCCACCGGCGGAATTGCGTTGTCATCCAACATCCCTACCGACGACGCGCAGAAAGGCGCGCGCCTCTCCGCGGCGCTGGCCTCCTGTATCGGCATGGGCACGGGCGTGGGCCTTTTCGTTGCCTCGATCACGTTCTTCATCAAGCCGCTCTATGCCGAGTTCGGCTGGACACGCAGCGCCATCGCTGCGGCCTCCGCCGTGGGCTTCACCTCGGCGCTGACAGCGCCGCTCATGGGAATGCTGGTGGATCGTTACGGCGCCCGCCGCGTGGCGATGGCGGGTGTCGGTGTGATGCTCCTGGGTTATCTGGCGCTCGCCTCCATGACCGGCTGGATATGGAATTACTATCTCATCACGCTGTTTCTTTCCGTCGCGGGGCCTGCGGTCGGCGCGATGACGTTCACCAAAGTCGTTGTCGGCTGGTTCGAGCGCAATCGCGGATTGATGATCGGCATCACCATGAGCGGCGTCTCGCTGGTGACGATCTTCACGGCACCGGCCCTGCAATATGTCATCGCCCATTGGGGCTGGCGCGCGGGATACGGTTTTCTCGCCGCGGTCACTTGCGGCATCGGATTTCCTATCCTCGTCGCGTTCCTGTTCGAGAAAAACTCGGCGATCGAAGTAAAGCTCGCACGTACATCCAGCTCTGATACAGCATTGTCCATGCGTCCGGTCTTTCGCGACCTGCGTTTCTGGCTGCTCATCCTTTCGGCGTTCGCAGCGAACATCCCCATCGGCGGCATGGCGCTGCAATTGCAACCGCTCCTCACCGACAAAGCGATCGACGGGCAGAGTGCTGCGTTGATGGCATCGGTGTTCGGCGTGTCGGTTGTGGCAAGCAGGTTGGGCGCGGGCGTGCTGCTCGACAGGTTTTGGGCACCGGGCGTTGCTTTCGCCACACTCGTTCTGCCCGCCATCGGCATTCTGCTCTTGGCGGGACAGCAACACAATCTCGCGATCACCGCGCTCGGTGTCATTCTGCTTGGCGTCGCGCAAGGCGCGGAAGGCGATCAGGTCGCCTTTTTCGTCGCGCGTTTCTTCCCGCTCGGGCTTTATTCGCGGATATTCTCCGTACTGATGGTCTGCATCAGCGCCTCGCTCGGCGTCGGCGGCATTCTTTATGGGTACACCTTCGACAAGACCGGCAATTACGATCTCGTGCTCTACGCCAGCAGCGCACTCTTTATTTTCGCCGGCGTCTGCATGCTTCTGCTCGGCCGCGGAAACCTGCACCTGCAGCCGATAGCAAGCACGGTCGAACGCTAAAGTATCGGGGGAGAGGTGGTGCCTAGGGGCGGAATCGAACCACCGACACGCGGATTTTCAGTCCGCTGCTCTACCGACTGAGCTACCTAGGCAACCGGAAGGGTCGCCTTCATAAGGGAGCCGGGCCCATTCGTCCAGCCGGGGGGCCGGTCCGCAAATATAATCCACAAAACAGAGGGTTACGCGACGCAACCTTGGCCTCGTCCGGCCGGTCGGCATAGGCTCCCCGACCCCTCTGTGGCCAGGTTGCGGCTAACCGGCAGATCGCCGCCAGGTCGCCGGCGCCGTCCCGAACGCCTTTTTGAAGGCGCGCGAAAAGGCGGCTTCCGATTCATAGCCCACAAGCTCCGCGATCCGTGCGAGTGGCGTGTTGGAGCCCTTCAACCGCTGCGCCGCCATCTGCATGCGCCAATGCGCAAGATATTGCATCGGCGGCATTCCGATCAGGCGCGTGAAACGGTCCGCAAGCGCGGATCGTGAAGTGCCAACTTCGCTGCACAACTCTTCCATGCTCCAACTCCGCGCCACATCGCTGTGCATCAGTGCGAGGGTGCGCGCAACTGCGGGATCGCGCAATCCCGCAAGCCAGCCCGTCTGCGATTCCGGCAACGTTTCTGCATAACGGCGCACGGCTTCGACAAAGAGCAATTCGGAAAGTTTGGCGAGCACGGTTTCCGATCCGGGTCTGCCTTCCGCGATTTCATTGGCGGCATACTGAAATGTCGAGCGTATCCATTCCGCAGGTCCGGCTTCTTCCATCTTGAAGCGCATCATTGCGGGCAACGTCGCGATGACGGGATTTCCGTATGCGCTATCGCAGCCGAGATAGCCGCAAATCATGCGCGCCTGCGCGCCACCGCCACCGTGATGAATGCCGTAAAGACCATCGCCATCCGGCGGGACCATAAGATCTCGCACGATCGTGGGCTTCAATTTGAGATCGCTACCCAACAAGTGCATGTCGTTGCGCGGGAAAAGAATGATCTCGCCATCGCGCAAAAGTAGTGGCTCTTCGCCGTCCACACCCACATAAAGCTCGCCCGCGACCACGTAATGGTAGGGAATCAAATGCGTGGTGGGGCCCAGGAAAGGCGCGCAAAGCTCGGGCGTCATGCGCGCGGAAACGCACCACGGCACGGTAAATTCAGCGTGCAAAAACACGCCCCCGCTCAAATGCGAGACGCGAAGCACGTCAGACAAAGCATCCATGGCGATCCCGCGATTTGGCGTTTCAGTCATGCCTTCTGGCGACCGGATCATATCCGAGAACGCCCTCCTTACATAACTTCCCGGCTGTAACGAGGGATGATCCCCCGTGCCCAATTTCAAGAAGTCAGGAGATAGCTATGAATGCTATGGTCAAGCTTTCAAGTAATGGCAGCTATGAACGCGCCATCAATGCATCAAAAGCAGTGCATTGGGAAATAGATAGGGACGTGATCAGGGGACGCAGCTTCGATATGTCGAAGAAGTATCTTCCCGACGGACTGTCGCTGATGCAGGAAATGGATTCGCTTTCGGCCGACGAACGCCGTTTCGCGGGTCAGATCCAGGGCCGCACCTACGCCAACATCTTTGGACTGGTCGAACGGTTCATCACCGCCAAACTGCTGGAGATCGGCAAGGATCACTGGCTGGGCGACCAGATGGCGCTCGAAGCGCTTGTGCGGTTCAGCGACGAAGAGTTGAAACACCAGGCGCTCTTCCGCCGTATCGAAAAGATGATGGCCGACACGATGCCCGAAGGATACCATTTCGACGTCGATCCGGACATGGTGGCGCGCGCCGTGCTCAGCAAGTCTACCTGGGCGGTTCTGGTATTGACGCTGCACATCGAGCTTTTCGTGCAGAACCACTATCGGCAAAGCATCGCACCGGATGCCGAATTGTCCGAGCTGTTCAAAGATGTGTTCTTCTTCCACTGGAAGGACGAATGCCAGCATGTCGTTTTGGACGAGCTGGAGCTCGCCCGCCACAACGCCACACTGACCGATGAACAGCGCGATGGCTCCGTCGATGATTTCATTGCGCTTGTGATGGCCGTTGACGGCATCCTCAAGATGCAGGCGAAATCTGACGCTCGGTTCTTCACCGACCGATGCGGCCGCACGATGGCTCGTGACGAAGCCGAGCGGGTGGGCATGCAGTTCCTGAAGGCGTATCGCTGGCAATATATCTTTTCCGGCGCCAGCCACCCTCGCTTTCAGGCAATCTTGAAGGGCATGATCACCGACACGCAGTTCAAACGCATCGAAACTGCGCTCGGCGCACTTGCCTGATATCTGGTGAATACGGGAGAGACTGCCATGAGTCTGTCACTTTGGATGCTGCTTGCTTTCGCCTGCTGGACATTGCTCGTCCTGCTCGTCGGAGTCGGCATGCGGCGCTGGCTCTTGATCTTCCAAGGCCGTGCCGCCCTTACAAGCTTTCCGGGTGACACGCCTCATGGCAGCGCTGCCTATCGGCGAGCGATGCGAGCGCATGCAAATTGCGTCGAAAACCTGCCGGTCTTCGGTGCAATCGTACTCGTTGGCGCCTTTTCGCAGCGTATAACCCCTATGATGGATATGCTGGCCGTCGCCTTCATGGCCGCCAGAATCATACAGACGTCAATCCACATGGCTCTGCCGGAATCCAACACGACGATTGCCGTGCGGTTCAGTTTCTTCCTGATTCAGATCGTCGCGATGATCGCCATGGCCGTTCAAATAGCCATCTAACGTCAATCGTCGTTGGAGGGGGCTTCGGGCGGCGGGGCGTCGTTGCCAGCTTCGTCCTCGGGCCGGGCGGGAATGGAGTAGCCACCCTTGAACCAGCGCCCCAGGTCGATGTCCGCGCAGCGTTTGGAGCAGAAGGGGCGATAGGCCTCCTCCTGCGGCTTGCCGCACAGCACGCATTTCCTGCTGTCAGGGAGCGACGCCGACATCGAACCCTTCGCGCGCGAACGCATCGCGCGCCTCGAACGTCACGCGTGGCGCACCGCGGCGCGCAAGCTGCTGGCGCACTTCGAGCCCGTGATCGTCCAGCCACTCCACGATTTCCGGCGATGCACGCACATGGATCGCACGGCCCGGCGAAGCATTGGCCTCCCGCTCCACGCTGCGCAGCACTTCCAGCGCCACGCTATCGCGCGTGCGGGTGCGGCCTTGTGCGTGGCAGGGACGGCAGCCTTCCGTCATCAGCTTGATCAGCGGATCGCGTACGCGTTTGCGCGTGATCTCCACCAGCCCGAATTCCGACATCGGCAGGATCTGCGTCGGCGTGCGGTCCTTCACGAGGCTCGCGGACAGAACGTCGAGAACCTTCTGAATGTTCTCCGGTTCGTTGAGGTGAATGAAATCCACCACGATCAGCCCACCGATGCCGCGCAGCCGCAATTGCCGCCCGATCTCATGCGCTGCTTCCAAATTCACCTTCACACTGGTCTCTTCCAAACCGGTGGCGGCCGTGAAGCTGCCGGAATTCACATCGATGGCCGTCAGCGCTTCGGTGCCTTCGATGGTGATCCACCCGCCCGATTTCAGCGGCACGCGTCGATCGGTGAGAAGTTCGATTTCCGCATCGATATCGTACATGTCGAACAACATGCCGGGACCGGAGAACAATTCCACCTTCTGCTCCGCATCCGGCATTGCTCGGCGGCAATAATCGCGCGCGGCGCGCTCGGCCTCGGGATCGTCGATCAGCACGCGGCTCACGCTCGCGCCCACTTCGTCGCGCATCGTGCGCTCGACGGGATCGAGATCGTGATAGAGCGTGGCCGGCGCCCGCGCGCTTTGCCGCCGCGCAAGAACCGGACGCCAGGCTTCCGCCAACCGTTCCGCATCTTCCTTCAAGTCCGCCAGATCGCACCCGATGGCCGCGGTGCGGAAGATGTATCCCGCACCCGGCACCAGGCTTCCGTTTGCTTCGGCGACCATCTGTTCGCCCAGCGTCAGCAAGCGCCCGCGTTCCGCTTCGTCATCGATACGCCGCGACAGCGCGATGCCCGGCTGGTTCGGCACCAGCACGGCAAGCCGCCCCGGAATGGTGACATTCGCCGAAAGCCGCGCCCCTTTTTCGCCGATGGGATCTTTCACCACCTGCACGAGGATTTCCTCACCCTCATGCACGCAATCGCTGATCTTCGGCGCGCGTTCTTCGTCGAAGCCCGGAAGATCGGCAAGGCATCGCGCCTCGCGCGCGCCCAGAAATCCGGCGCGATCCAATCCCACATCCACGAACGCGGCCTGCATCCCCGGCAACACGCGCTGCACGCGGCCGAGGATGATATTGCCGATCAGGCTGTGTCCGTGCCGCCCGCCCTTCTTGCGAATGTGGCCGTCGTCGAGCCCGATGGTGCGTTCCAGAAACAGTTCTTCGAGCCGACCGTCTTCGACGATCGCGACGCGCGTTTCCCCCGCGCCTGCGTTGATCAAGACTTCCTTCATGGTCCCGGCAGTGGATATTGACACTCAGGACAATATCACAGATTTGCGAAACCGCACCCTCGAAGCAGGCCCAGGGTTTCCGCAAGCGGCAGTCCCACCACATTGGAATAGGACCCGTTGAGCGAACGCACGAAACATTCCGCCCGCCCCTGAATGGCATACCCCCCGGCCTTGCCCTCGCCTTCGCGGCATTGCGCATAACTTTCGATCTCGGCCTCGCTCAGCCGGCAGAATTGCACGCGTGTCATCACCAACCGCCGCCGCATCGAACCATCGGGCAGCGCCACGGCGACCGCCGTCATCACCTGATGCCGCCGCCCGGAGAGCAGTTCCAGACACGCCCGCACATCGGCTTCGCTTTCGGCTTTCGGCAAAATCCGCCGCCCGCAGGCGACTACCGTGTCAGCGGCGAGGAACAGCGCCTCGCCATTGGTCCATTGCGCGCGCACGGCCTCGGCCTTTTCCGCCGCCAGACGCCCGGCATAGACCTTCGGCAATTCGTGTTTCTTCGGTGTCTCGTCGATGGCCGCGCCGCGCACGGCGGCGGGCACGATTCCGGCCTGCGCCAAAAGCGCAAGCCGCCTCGGACTTTCGCTGGCCAGCACCAGCGGCAGTCGCGCGGCCCGTGGCTTATTTGAAGCGATAGGTGATGCGTCCTTTGGTGAGGTCATAGGGGGTCATCTCGACCATGACCTTGTCGCCTGTCAGCACGCGGATGCGGTTCTTGCGCATCTTGCCCGCGGTGTGGGCGATGATTTCGTGGCCGTTGGCGAGCTTCACCCGAAACGTGGCGTTGGGGAGGAGTTCGCTGACCGTGCCCTCGAATTCCAGTAGTTCTTCTTTTGCCATTAATCCTCTGGGATGGCTTGAGGGCGGGGAGATTGCACCGAAACGAGCGAAAATCAAGGCTTTAGGCCGCTCAGGCGTCACCCGCCCGATCAACCGAGAAGCGGCTGCGAATCCGGCGCATCAACTGGTCCCGGACCATGCGATAGGCGTCCAGCCGCTGCTCGCGGGAGCCCTCTATCGCCGTCGGATCGACGGTCGGCCAGTATTCCAGCTCCACCGCTGAGGTTCGGGTCAATTCCACCGCCTTGTGCTGGGCTTCCGGCGAAAGCGTGACGACCAGATCGAAGGCGGTGTCTTCCAGATCGTCGAAGCTGCGCGGCTTGTGCTTGCCGATTTCAATGCCCATTTCGTCCATCACTTCGACCGCCATGGGGTCCAGTTCGCCCACCCGTGCGCCCGCCGAATCCACATAGACGAACTTGCCGAACAGGTGCCGCATCAGGGCGGCCGCCATCGGGCTTCGGACGGAGTTCAAGGTACAGGCGAAGAGAACGGCACCGGGCAGCTCCTCGCCATTGGGGCCGCGCATCGCATCAGCCCTTCAAATGCAACACGCAGATCAGGGTGAACAGCCGCCGCGCGGTATCGAAATCGATTTCGATCTTGCCCTTCAGGCGTTCGCGCAAAAGCTCCGAACCTTCGTTGTGCAGGCCGCGGCGGCCCATATCGAGCGCCTCGATCTGCGAGGGCGGCGCCGTGCGGATCGCGGAAAAATAGCTCTCGCAGACGACGAAATAGTCCTTGATGACGCGGCGGAACGGCGTGAGCGACAGCATGATCCGCCCATGTTCGCTGCCGTCCTCCAGCCGCACATCGAACACCAGCCGGTTCTCTTCCGATCCGAGGATGAGCTGATACGGCCCGCCCGGCGACCCCACCGGCTCGAACGTGTTCTCTTCCAGCAGGTCGTAGATCGCGATCTCGCGCTCCTGATCGACCTCGCGCGTGCGCCGCACGACCGAGCGTTCGTCAAGCGTGATGGCAACGATGCGGTAAAGCGACTTTTCCGTCATGAGCGGTTAAGACGGGCTGCGACCGAACGGGCATGTGCATCGAGTCCCTCTGCTTCCGCAAGGGCGACCGCGGCTGGCCCGATCTCATTGATCGCCGCCCGGCTGAGCGAAAGCAGCGTGGTCCGCTTCACGAAATCGAGCACCGAAAGCCCGGAGGAGAACCGCGCCGTTCGCGCGGTCGGCAGCACATGGTTGGGCCCGGCGATATAGTCGCCCATCGCCTCCGGCGTGTTGCGGCCAAGGAAGATCGCGCCCGCATGGCGAACGCGCTTGAGCAGCGCGTCCGGCTTCTCGACCGCCAGCTCCAGATGTTCCGGTGCGATGCGGTTGGCGAGTTCGCACCCGTCTTCCAGCTTCGGCACCACCACGATACCGCCGAAATCCTTCCAGCTCGCCGAAGCGATCTCGCGGCGGGGCAAAATCGCCAGCGCACGATCCACTGCCCCACTCACCTTGTCGGCGAACGCGGTGTCGTCGGTAATGAGAATGCTCTGCGACGACGCATCGTGCTCGGCCTGGCTCAACAGATCGGCGGCGATCCAATCCGGATCGTTCGCGCCATCCGCGATCACCAGAATTTCCGAAGGTCCGGCAATGGAGTCGATGCCGACAACGCCAAACACCTCGCGCTTGGCCGCCGCGACGAACGCATTGCCCGGCCCCACGATCTTGTCGACCGGCGCAATCGTCTGCGTGCCATATGCCAGCGCCGCCACTGCCTGCGCTCCGCCGATGCGATAGATTTCCGTGATCCCCGCCCGCTTCGCCGCCGCGAGCACCAGCGGGTTCAGCTTGCCGCCGCTCGCCGGCGTCACCATGACGACGCGTTTCACACCTGCGGCGCGTGCCGGGATCGCGTTCATCAACACCGAACTCGGATAGCTCGCGGTGCCGCCGGGAACGTAAAGCCCCACGCTATCAAGTGCGGTCCAGCGCCAGCCGAGCGTTGCCCCGATATCATCCGTATACGTCTCATCTTTCGGGATCTGGCGGCGGTGATAGTCCTCAATCCGCTTGGTCGCTACATCCAGCGCTGCCAGCGTCTGTGCCAGACATTGCGCCTCGGCGTCCGCCAATTCCTGTGCCGTCACGCGCAAACGATCGGGCGTCAGTTGCAGCTTGTCGAATTTCGCCGTCAGTTCCACCAGCGCCGCGTCGCCGCGCACCCGCACGTCGGCGATGATGCCGCGCACGGCCTGCGCCACATCTTTTTCCGTTTCGCGCTTGGCCGAGATCAGCGCCGAGAATTGTTCCGCGAAATCCGCCGCGCGTGCATCCAGACGCCGCGCCATCACACGTCATCCATCTGGTGCTTCGGCCGCCGCTGCGCCGCCCACGGCCCCGTGAGATCGGCCAGCCCGGCATCGAGACATTCCACTTCCAGCCGCATCGCACCGCCGCCGGAAAACAACAACTCGACCGTTCCGCCGCAATCGTCCGGCTCCTTCGGCGTGAATTTGATCGCCAGAAGCGAAACGATGGCATAGGGATTTTCGCGCAACAGATTGTGCGATTTCGCCGCCAGCACATTGTTGAAATAGAGTCCTGCCCGCACGCGCAAATTCCGCCCGGCGAACTTCTCCGCGTCTTCCCATTTGAAGCGGTTGAACACCGCCGCAAAGCGATGCGATTTCGGCAGATAGACGAGATCCTTTATCCGCGCGACCGCATCCTGCAGCTGCGCGGAGATGATTTCGATATCTTCGGCATCTTCGGCCGTTATGGTGACGCCAGGCTTCATTCGCGCATACGCTCGATCGCAGCACCCACGGCCGAAAGCTTTTCTTCCAAACGCTCGAAGCCGCGATCCAGATGATAGACGCGGTTGACGATCGTTTCTCCTTCCGCCGCCAACCCCGCCAGAACCAGGCTGGAGGACGCGCGCAAATCCGTCGCCATCACCTGCGCGCCCTTGAGCTTCGGCACGCCGCGAACGACGGCGAGATCGCCTTCCACCTTGATGTCCGCGCCCATGCGGGCAAGTTCCGGCACGTGCATGAAGCGGTTCTCGAAAATCGTTTCCTTTATATGCGACGTTCCGTTGGCGGTCGCCATCAGCGCCATGAACTGCGCCTGCAGATCGGTCGGGAACCCCGGAAACGGCGCGGTCGTTACATCCGCCGAAACCGGCTGCACGCCGTTGCGATGCACTGCCAGCCCGCGATTGGTCACCGCGATTTCCGCGCCGACGGATTCCAGCAGCGGCAGCACAGACCCGATCAATTCCGCCCGCGTATTCGTGAGTTCCACCTCGCCGCCCGCAATCGCCACCGCCATCGCATAGGTACCGGTCTCGATGCGATCCGGCAGGACCGGATATTCCGTCGCGTGAAGCGCCTTCACACCTTCAATCTCGATACGCGAGGTGCCCAGCCCCGAAATCTTCGCGCCCATCGCGATCAGGCAATGCCCCAGATCGTCGATCTCCGGTTCGCGCGCGGCGTTCTCGATCACTGTCAACCCGTCAGCCAGGGTGGCTGCCATCAGCGCGTTCTCGGTTGCGCCCACCGAGACGAACGGAAATTCGATCCGCGCGCCCTTCAACCCCTTGGGCGCTTCAGAGATCACATAGCCTTCGCTGAGTTCGATCTTCGCGCCCATCGCTTCGAGCGCCTTCAGATGCAGGTCCACCGGCCGCGCACCGATCGCGCACCCGCCGGGAAGCGAAACCCGCGCATGCCCGATCCGCGCCAGAAGCGGCCCGAGTACCAAAAAACTCGCCCGCATCTTCCGCACGATGTCGTAGGACGCAGTGGTGTTGGTGATGTGGCCCGCGTTCAGCTCCAGCCGCCCGCCCTCGCCCAGCCGGGGTCCGCGCACATAGCTCGCCTCCACGCCCAGGGCCCGGAGGATTTCCGCCATGAAGGCAATGTCCGCGAGCCAGGGCACATTGGTCAGGGTCAGCCTTTGATCGGTCAGCAGGCAGCAGGCCATCAGCGGCAGCGCCGCGTTCTTGGCACCGCTGATGGCGATTTCGCCCTTCAGCCGGGCCCCGCCCTCAATCCTGATTCTGTCCATAACCCCTCACGCGGCGTGGCTGCCGAATCCAAACCCTTTTATCGGCTGACGCCCACCACCGATAGAAGCCAAGGCTGCAATCTAGCCCTGCTTCGCGGCCTCTTTCGGGCCGGGCTGGGGCGGATGCGAGGCATCGCGTTCCTTATATAGGGCCTCCTTGGAGGCCCCCTCTTTGCGGCGCTTGAGATTGGCCTTGAGCGCGTCTGCCAACCGCTCGGTCCGGCGTGCCGATTTGGCCTTCATTGCGCTCTTTCCCTGGCCCCTTTCGATGGGCTATAGGCTCCGCCCCGGCTGATTTCCAGCCGGAAAATGCCTCGGTTTGCCGGAGTAGCGTAGTGGTAGCGCAACCCCTTGGTAAGGGGTAGGTCGAGAGTTCAATTCTCTCCTCCGGCACCAGCACAAATCAACGAAAACAATAGGTTACGCGGGCCGTTTTGAGAACGCCGCGAGAACCCATTCGGCCCGAAAGGGCGTAAAAGAGAACGAAAAGGCGTCCAAAAGTGTGCAAAATCCGTGCATGAACGTGCAGTAGATCGCGAGCGGAGAACGCCAGGGAAACGACAGAGAACACCACAGAGACGCTGGAAAAAAACTGCTCCGACGAGCGCTACCTCTTGGCAGGGGGCAGGGCTTTCTTTTTCCGAAATCGTGCAATTTCCGTTGGTTACAGGGCATGAGATTGCCCTCCCCTTGAATGCACGGATTTTGCACGCATACGCGACGAACACATGCGCTCAGGATTTTCGATAGCAATGAAATCCGGATTGAGACACCGCGACCGGCAAGTCAGACGACGAACAGAAGGGCAGTCGCAAATCGGATGCTGATGGGAACGGTCGTAGTCACAGCTTTGCAGATGATCGAGCGTTGCCGCGAGGTCGGATCAAAAACTCCAGCGAATGGCATATTCCGAACTTTGACGCTCAACCGAAAAACCTATACCCGATTCATTCACTCCCGCGCCCCGTGAAATCGGATCCGATCGCCTGCAGGCAATCGCTTAAAGCGCAAACCGAATTTTATTCTCTAACCTCTAGTAGCTATTGGCATCTAGTAGCTATCGGCATCAGCGAGGCTTCGTCTCACCCAATCCATGCCGCGCCAAGCGCCGGAGGCTCCGTTGTCTTGCGCTGTCCCCGCCCCCTTGTCACGCTGAAGCGCTTCGACAAGATCTTGCGGATCGAAAGGAAAATGCTTGCGCCCGTCCACTGCATTTAAAATGATGGTGGACGATACGTGCCGATAGGCCGGCAGATATGCACTGCCGATTATCTCTTCCTCGGTCTCCACGACATACCTGCCCTCGGGTTGAACGCGATCAAAGCCATCCAGTATGAACGGTCGCCTGAAGGTAACGGTTCGGGAAGTGTTGCGAATGATCATGCCAAGGCTCCTTGGTTGAGGGGAAGGCGGCGCGGGGGCCGAAGAACTCCCCCGCGGCCAACCTTCAGTCCTTGGTCGCAGGTGCGACGACCATCTTTGCTTCGCGCTCGCCCGCAGGCGGCATCAAAACGCGGACGGTTTCAGAGTGACACTGTTTCGGAGCATGCCAGGTCGAAGTCACACTTTCTCCCAATCCCGGCACGGCAGTTCGCGTGAATCGTTGACGGCGCATGAATGTCTTTCTGAAGCGGCCATTTCCGCTTCTCGTTTGCTGCTGCCCCATTTGCCGAAGAACATTGCTCATACAACATTCCGGCGACAATGGGTGAGAATAGTTGTGATGCAGGTGAAATAAGTGTTGCTCCGGCAAGATTGCGAACAATGGGCGTGCGACTATCAGCACCGCGAAGAGTGCAATGTTCCCTGTTTGCGGCTAAAGTGGCCTTGCCACCGGCGGTTTCCTGATAAGAGAGTGACAATGCGGGGCATTTCGAAGAAAAGCCGTTCCATCGACAAGGCGTTTGACCTCAGCCGCGTCTATGCCGAGGGCTGGAACGCATCAAGAAAGCTGTCCATCTTCGAAACCGACGACAGTGATGGCGCCGGCGAGTCACTCAACCCCTATACTCGCGAACCACAACGCTCGCGCTGGGCGAAAGGTTTTGCGGCTGGAATGGGCGCTCCGGACAAGAAGTAGCCGCTTTGCGCCAACGGTAAAAAATGCAACCCGTTCTGCCAAACCCGGTCAGGCTGCCGATCCGTCCTTTGTGTCAGTCGTCTTCTGTACGTGCGGGCGGTCGTCGGCATTCTTGCGCCGATCCTCTTCCTCCTTGGCAAGCCGCAGCGAGCGCAACTTTGCCGTCTTGGCGGTGGCGGCCTTGCGTTCCTCGTCGACGATATCTCTGACGAGATTGGTGCGTGTATCAGCCTGCTGGAAATAGCTCTGTGCGCTTCGCCTGTTGAGATCCCGTGAGGCGGAGATTGTTCGGTTGTCCATTTTGTCGTTCCTTAAAGGTGTCCAAATTGGGTTGCATCGGAGAAGGTGCCTAAAGCCGGATCATCAAATCGGGCGAAAAGGTTACGTTCGCTCTGGTGTTCGATCGATGCGGTCTTGCCGCAAAGACTTCCGATGTCGCCAAGATAGCAGAGGCGTCTGGGCATCATCTGAGTGCCGAAAGAAGTTGACACTCCACGGTGATGCCCATCGCAGGTTCCTCTCGCTCGAGGACGGGCGCGCTTGACGCCCGCCTCGTTGAGAGAAACCGATCGATCAGGTAGCGTCGACGTTTGCCGCTCTGGACCCTTTGATATCCGGTTGAATATCGAAGCTGACTCGCTGTCCTTCCTGGAGAGTGCGGAGGCCGTTGGTTTGCAGGGCGCTTGAATGCACAAACACATCCGCGCCGCCGCCATCCGGGCTCACAAATCCAAAACCTTTTTTGTCGTTGAAAAACTTCACTGTTCCAATGGTCATTTGCATTCCTTCAAGCATCGGGGTTCCGCAAGCGCATAACGCGCATGCAGTCGCAACTCACGAAACATCAGAAGGAAAGTTCGGCTGCCGCGTCCGTGGATGGCATGGCAAACACGGGTCTAAACAGTGGCGCTTTTGGTCCGACGGCGCGTAATCACGTGCAATGTTTGTACGCGTCAAATGACGATAAAGCAAATCACGTTCGGCCAATCGGCGATATTGGCTCTCAAGTGCCCGTATTTGTTTCTAATTCATTCCGGCGATGGTAATAGACGCAATGGAAGCCTCTGACGCCATATTCACATTGCCGCGTCCGGATGGCTCGTTCGAACCAGAGCATGCGGCTTATCTTCAAGAACTCGGGCGGCGCCGCCAATCCGTGATGTTGGCGTTTGCACCGAAAGCTGCAGGCACGTTCCTGCGCGCCGCTGCGATCGGCGCTGTCGATGGGCAACTTGCGCGCGTCGTGCATGCTCAAGGTGGTCGCGACGGCACGCCTTACCTTCCCACCTACGTGCGTTATTTCCTCGGCGGATTTCCTCAGGACATTCTCGTTACCCATCTTCATATGCAGGCTTTTCCGGCAAATCGATCCTTCATCGAAGCACTCGATCTCAAGCCGGTTATCATGCTGCGAAGTGTGCCCGACATGCTTCTCTCCTATATCGAGATGCTGGAAACAGAAGGTGTGTCACCGGCCCACTGGATCAATGCAGCCATACCGGTCCGGTTCGTCGATTGGGACTTCTCCAGACGAGCCGACTTTATGATCGACGTTATCGTGCCCTGGTATGCGAGCTACTTTGCGACCTGGCTCGACTTTCATCGCCAGGCCCCCAAAAGAGTATGTGTGTTGCGGTTCGACGACCTTGTGGAAGATCCGGCCTCTGTTCTCGAAGTCCTCTTGGCGCATTCGCGCATCGTGCGGCCCTACAAGGCGTGCGAATTGGCAACGAATACGGCCTGGCAAGAGCGCAACGAAAATCGCTTCAACAAGGGCGAACAGGGACGTGGAATTACAATGCTCTCCACCGCTCAAAAAAGACGCATCGAACGGCTCCTGTTTGAGACCTATGATCTTGAAGAATGGAGCGCAGAGCTGCTGCCCGAAAGGTAGAGCCGGACCGCAAGGCGCAGCTCCAACGCGTGGCCAAAAATCCGCAATATCCAATCTCTGACTCAGACACCCGACGATCGGATATACTACCCATATCGAGTTTGAGAGGATGACTTGATTGGCTTAAGCAGTGTTATCCGAACTCGGCGCGGACCACTGTGCAGAATCAGTGCGACAATAGACAGATGCTTTGGATCACATTGAATTTGATAGTGTTTTCCGACTACTAGGATGCCTTGGTAAGGGGTAGGTCGAGAGTTCAATTCTCTCCTCCGGCACCAGCATTTCAATGACTTAGCAGGCACATGGGGATGGCGGCATGGCGCCCAAAGCATTCATTTCATGGAGTTCGGGCAAGGACAGCGCATTCGCGTTTTACGAAGCGCGCCGGCTGGGCCTGGCAGACATCGCGGGCGTGCTCACCACCGTGAATGAAGTGCATGATCGCGTGGCGATGCACGGCACGCGCAACAGCCTGCTCGACCGCCAGATCGAAGAACTGGGTTTGCCGGTCATCAAGGTGCCGCTGCCCAGCCCGTGCGCCAACGAGATCTACGAACAGCGCATGGCCGTGGCCGTCGACCGGATCAAGGCGCAGGGCATCCGCCACATGGTATTCGGCGATCTGTATCTCGAAGACATCCGCGCCTACCGCGTGGAAAAACTCTCGTCCGCCGGAATGGAAGCGATTTTCCCGCTCTGGCTGCGCAACACGCGGGAGCTGGCGGGCGACATGATCGCAAGCGGCCTCACCGCACACATCGTCTGCCTCGATCCGCGCCGCATCGACCGAAAATTCGCCGGCCGCCGTTTCGACAGCGCATTGCTCAGCGAATTACCGCCGGACATCGACCCTTGTGGCGAAAACGGCGAGTTTCACACCGCCGTCTCCGCGGGTCCGATGTTCAGATCGGCCATTCCCGTGACGGTCGGCGAAACCGTCGAACGCGACGGCTTCGTCTTCACCGATCTGATCGCCGCTTAAAGCCGCGCGCTCAGCGTCGCCCCGAACGTGCGCGGTGCGCCATAGGCGGTCGTCTTCAACACGCCGATGGCCGAACGGTCGTCGGCATAGGTGATGTATCGGTCGTCGGTCAGGTTCTCCACCCACATCACGACAGAATACTTGCCGAAATCCACACCTGCCCGCGCGTTCACGAGCCCGCGCGCATCGCTTTCGAACCGCTTGGAATTGGTCGCGTCGAAATAGACCGGCGACTGGAAGTTATATTCCACCCGGCTGATAAACGCTGCCGCATCGCCGATGGGGTGGGTGTATTCCAGCCCAACATTTCCGGTCCAATCGGGCGCGGCAATGATCCGCTTGCCCGAGCAATCCGTGAGTGCGCCGCCGAGCGAAGCGGGAGCCAAACAGTTCGGATAGGAGTCGTAATAGGGATTCAAAGCGCCAATCCCCAGATCGAACCGCAACTCGGGCAGCAGCAACGCCTCGACTTCGAATTCCGCACCGCCGATGGTCGCCGTCGCGGCGTTGTCGAGCACAATGGCCGCGCCTTGTACCGACTGCACCTGCAGATCGTTGTATTCGGTCTTGAAGATCGACACGTTTGCGCGGACGCGGTTGTCGAGCCACATGCTCTTGAGGCCCGCTTCATAGGTCGTCGCGTTTTCCGGTCCCGCGCTCAGACCCAATGTCGAACCCACAAGGTCGATATTGTACGCGGCACTTTTGTAACCGCGCGCGATGCGGAAATACCCCATCGCGTTCGGCGAAAAGCGATACGACAACGTGGCCGTCGGCGAAACATCGCCGTCCGAGGTTGAATCCGCATAGTTGAGATTGGGAAAGCCGATGAAGGCGTAGAAACCGGTCCCATCGCCCTGGACGAAAGCCACGTCCTTGTCTTCATACGTGTAGCGAAGGCCGACCGACGCCGTCAGATCCGGCGTAATGTCGTAATCCACATTGCCATAGGCCGCGAATTCGCGCGAAGCAGCGTGGCCGCGCGTCGTCAGAACCGGCTCGCCGATCACGCCCAGATCGGCGCCCAATGCGAACAGGCGATCGGTCGAAACGTTCTGGCCCAAATAGTAAAGTCCCGCGACATATTTCAGATCGTCGCCAACCTGCCCGTTCAGCCGGAATTCCTGCGACCAGAACCACGTCCGGTCGCCCCACTGATCGATGGCCATGTAGTCGACCTGATTCTGGTCATCGTCGAGCGACGCGCGATAGGCCGATTGGCGATACGCCGTGATCGACGTGATTGTTCCGAACGACAGATCGATGGTGCCGGTGAGCGACACGCCATAGTTGTCGCGCCGCAGATAGTTCGGCCGGTTGTTGTCAATGGAAAGCGGCGTCGTGTCTGCCGAAGGAAAACCCAGGAGTTCCGGCGACTGAAAAAACGCTGGCCGGCCGCGGTCGTGCAACCCATCCACCGTCAGTACGAAGCTGCTGTTCGAGGTCGGCGTATAATAAAGCGACGAACGATACGAAAACATATCAAGGCTATCGCCGTCCAGCTGATCGCCGAGATTCTTGTAGAACCCGTCGCGCGTCACATAACCCAGCGAAAGTTTACCGCTTAACTCGTCATCGATCAGCGGCCCCGTCACATAGCCGCGAAACCTCTTCAGCCCATAATTTCCGAAATCGGCGGAAGCAAGCGCGTCCACCTGATCGCCATCGGGACGAACGGTGGTGATGTTCAGCGCACCCGCGATCGTGTTCTTGCCGAAGATCGTTCCCTGGGGCCCGCGCAGCACTTCCACCTGCGCCACATCGATCAGTTCCTGATTGTAATTGTCCGGGCGGCCCTGATAGACGCCGTCGACATAAATCCCGATCCCGGTTTCCACACCGATGTTGCGCACCAGCGTCGAAATTCCACGAATGCCGAACTGCCCCTGCAACACGCCTGCAATACCGCCGCTCATCGAGACGTTCGGCACGCGGCTGAACAGATCGGCGGTGTCGTTTGTTCCCGTCGCCTGCAATTCGTCCGCCGTCAGAACGGTCAGCGACACCGGCGCGTCCTGAAGATTTTCCGCCGTCTTTCGCGCCGTCACCGTGACGGTTTCGATCTGATCGGCGCTATCCGCAAACGCCGGGGCAACGGCCAGCACAAGAAACGAAGCGCCTATCGCCGGGCGCATAAACAAGTTCTTCCGCAACACGGTTTGACCCACTCTTCTGGAATATCGAGCGGCCAACTTGGCGGACAGATTCTTTCTTTTGTGTAACCGGCTTTTATTGCGCCGCGACCGCCGGAAACGGATCGGTTCTGCTGACCATTGCCGGCAAACCGGACAGATTCAGCCGCCCAGCCAGCCAGGGCGCCATATTTCTGAGCTTGCCCAAATCATAGCCTGTCTCAAAACCGGACCTTTCCAGCAGATAAACAAGGTCTTCGGTGCCGATATTCCCGGTTGCCGCCGGCGCAAAGGGACAACCGCCGATCCCGCCCACGCTTGCATCCAGCCGGTCCACGCCCATTTCGGCGGCGGCGAAGGCATTTGCGAGCCCCGTATTGCGCGTGTTGTGGAAGTGACAGCGCAGCGGCATCCCCGGAATGGCCTCGCGCAACGCCGCTATCATCTCCTTCACCTGCGCAGGCACGCCCACGCCCACCGTGTCTGCCACCGCGATCTCATGCGGCCCCGCCTTGGCAATCGCCTTTGCCATTTCAATCACGCGCGAAAGCGGCACCTCGCCTTCGAACGGGCAACCGAACGCCACCGAAATCGTCGCCTGCGCGCGAACGCCCGCCTTCTTTGCGCGTTCGATAATATCGATGGAAACGTCAACGGATTCCCGCCACGTCTGTTTCTGGTTACGCAACCCAAAAGAGTCGGTGGCTATCGCCACCGCGCCCACCTCATCGATCTTCGTCTGCAATGCGCGTTCCACGCCGCGCGCGTTCAGCACCAGCCCGATATAGGTGACGTCGTTGCGTTCCGGCAGCGCGGCGATCACTTCTTCCGCGCCGGCCATCTGTGGCACGCGCGCCGGGTTGACGAAGCTCGCCACCTCGATCCGCCTTGCGCCCGCATCGATCAGCTTTCCGATCATCGCCACCTTGTCCGCGGTCGAAAGAATCGCGTCCTGGTTCTGCAGGCCGTCGCGCGGGCCCACTTCGATGATTTCGATTGTCTTCGTCATGGCTCAGTCTGATCCGTTGAGCCCGATAATATTCCGCTTCTTGAGATCGTCGAGGGCCGCGTCGTCCAGCTTGACGAATTCCCGCAAAACCGCGGCCGTATCCCGCCCCACGGGCGGCGGTGCGGTGTATGTGTCCTCATAGGTTTCGGACATTTTCACCGGGTTTCCGGGTTCCCAAACGCTGCCCCCGCCCATCAACGGCACTTCCACCTTCATATGACGGGCCAGCGCCTGCGGATCGGAAAACGCGTGCTCCAGCTCGTTTACGGGCGCCGCTGGAATGCGATATTTGGCAAGCGCCTCCAGCCAGTATTCGCACGTCTCTTTCTCGAACGCCGCCTGCACGCGCTCCTCGATGAACGCCTTGTTGGCAAGCCTGCCCGGCTGCGTCTTGAAGTCCTCGCGCTTCAACTCGTCGTCGTTGAGAAGCTCAACCAGATTCACCCAGAAATTGTCGGTGATGACCGCGATGATGAGATAGCGCGTCTTGGTGCGAAACGTGTTGTACGGCACATGCACGAAATGCCCGTTGCCGGAGCGCCCCGGCGAAACGCCCGACATCAGATACATCGTCGCCATGTAATTCAATAGCGACAACTGGCAGTCGAACATCGATATATCGACATGCTGTCCGCGCCCCGTGCGATGCCGCGCTTCAACCGCCGACAAAACGCCCAGCGCGCCGAACAACCCGCCTGCCAGATCGCCGATCGGAATGCCCGCGCGCAACGGCTCGCCATCCGCATAGCCGGTGAGCGACATGCCGCCGCCCATGCCCTGCGCCACCAGATCGAATGCGGGCCGGTTGGGCGCGGGCCCGGTTTCGCCGAAGCCGGAAATCGCACAGGTGATGATGCGCGGATTGATCTTTGAAAGATGCTCGAAATCGATTTTCAATCGCTTCGTCACGCCCGCGCCGAAATTGCTCATCACGATGTCGGCGCGTTTGGCCAATTCGTAGAACAGCTTCAATCCCTCGTCCGATTTCAGGTCGAGCGCCACGCTTTCCTTGTTCCGGCACAACGTGAGGAAATATGCGCCCATCCCCTCGCGCGAGAAATTGTGCGATTGCTCCAGCAGGCGCCGCGTGCCCTCGCCCTTTCCCGGCGGCTCGATCTTGATCGTGCGCGCGCCCATATCGGCGAGCAGCATCGTGCCATACGGCCCGGCCAGCATATGTGTTAAGTCGAGAACAATGAGATCTTCAAGAGCGCGCATAAAAGTCCTGAATCAAATCAAACCCGCATCGTCGGCTTGCCGGCCGCGTCGCGAGGTGGGTGGGAAACATCCTGTGACCCCAATACGCGGGTCCATGCCGCGAATTCGAGGCGAATACCGTCCGGATCGTGGAAATAGATGGAACGCACGAATGTGGTGGGATCGCTGTTATCGCCCATCGAATGCGTCGTGTCGCCGTGGTTCTTCACGTCGGTCACTTCGATGCCGCGGTCCATCAGCTTCTTGCGATATTTCAGCAGTTCTTTCTCTTCCACATCGATTGCCAGATGGTTCATCGAGCCATGCGCGGAAACGCCGCCGCCATGCTTGGCCTGCACCACGCCGGGCTGCGCTTCGGGCGCTTTCGGAAACCAGAAGAACGCGATGGAATTGCCGCCGCCGCAATCGAAGAAGAAATGCTGTCCGCCATTGTTCGGCAGCTCCAGCGTCTTGATCAGCGGCATGCCCAGGATGTCGCGGTAAAACTCCACCGTCTTCGCCATGTCCTTGCAGACAAGCGCCAGATGGTTGATGCCGCGAAACCCGAAACCCTGTGAGTTTTGCCGGTCCATAACTGCCTCCTATCTGCGCGCCCAGGATGTAGAGAGCCAATCCTGGATCTTCTGCTTTTCGGGCGCGGGAATTTCCACCACGCGCTCCGGCACGTCGTCATATTCCAGCCGCAACGCTCGGCCCGTGACGGCGTGCAGCGAATACATGTTCACCTGATACGAAAGGATCAGGATTTCCTCGTCGGAAAGATGCGCCTTCAACGCCTCGAACAGCTTGTCGTGCGCCCGTCCGTCTTCCAGCATCATCGCATCGACATAGGCGAGCACCGCCCGCTCCGCATCGCTGAAGACCTTGGCGATGCTCCAATAAGGAACAGCCTCGATCTTCTCGTCCGAAAGCCCAACGCGCCTTCCGCCCTTGCAATGCTGCGAATACACAAACTGGCTGCCGCGCACATAACCGGTACGGATCAGCGCCAGTTCGCGCAACTGCGGATCAAGCGGCGCATCGCGATAGGAATAGGCGCTGAACGCCTTCAGGATGCCCGGCACCCGCGCCCAAATGGTCCACCAGTTTCCGGGCGTGCCTGTCAGCGTACCGTTCTTCAATCCGCCCGTGCCGAAAATCTCCTTCAGCCGGTCGGCGAATTCGGCGGGCACTTCCTGTTCGTTCAGTTCGCGCAGTCTTGGCATGTTTTCCGTCCCTTACGCGTCAAAAAAATTCTTGCGGCGCAGCCAGTCCATGCAAACACCCACACTTTCGGCCAGCTTGTCCTTCTGGTCGAAGTAATAATGCGTGGCGCCTTTGATGACGTGCTTTTCCTTGTCGTTGTGCTTGATGCCGTCATAGATGCGCTGCAAATGCGACGGCGTGCACACTTCATCGGCGGAATTTTCGACCACCAACACCGGCACGTTTGTTCGCGCGGCGCATTTCGGCCCATCCGCGCGGCTGTGTGTGAACGACCATTGTGACAGCCACGAGCGCAAACTCGAATACCGTCCCAATCCCGCGGGGCTCATATTCACCTCGCCCGGATTGCCGGATTGCGTCCAGTTCGGCTTGCGGTCGTTGGGATCGATCGCCGTATCCACCCAGCGGATATCCGCCTTGGTGCCGTGCACCACGAAGCAGCGCTCCATTTCGCCGCGCGGATTTTTCTTCAGCGACTCCAACCGGTCCCAAACCCAGGCGTCGATCTTCTTCGAACGGGCAATCTGTGCCGCGCGATACCGCTTGATAAAATCCGCGCTCAGCGGTGCCTTGATCTCGCCGCTAAAAATATCCAGGGAAGGGTCGCGCCTGTCCGGATCGTTCTCGTCCAGGATGGAGGCATCCATCCATTCCGTCAGCGTGATCGAGCGCGCCACATGGGTGGCGATCTGCATGATGCCGTCGGCCGGCATCAGCTTCGCCGCCGTCAGATCGCATTCATCGCCCGCCGGCGTGTGCGTGATCGAAGGATCTTCGGCTTCCGATTGATAAAACAGCGACAGCGATCCCCCGCCGGACCATCCGCCCAGCACCACCTTCTCGAAGCCCATCTGCTCCTTCAGGTGGCGCACATAAGCGCCCATATCGACGGCGACTTTTTCCATGATCAGCGCGGTGTCGTTCTTGGGATACCGGCTGCCGCCGCATAGAACCGGAATGCCCGCCGCCGCCAGCGCATTCATCATCGGCAGCATGTTCAACAGTCCGCTCGGATGCATGCACAGAAGTGCTGTCTTGCTCGGCGGTGCATTTTTCGGCCGCAGCAACTGTCCTTCCAGGGTCACGCGATCTCCGCGCCCGCCATAGGTTTCCTTGAACTTCGCCGTCTCGTTCCACTGCACGATCACCGGCACACGGTCGACTTCGTAACGAACACTCACGATTGGGCCTCCGGTTCGGCGCGATGTGCCCAGGCTTCCGAACGCGCGAGGCTTTCGCGGAACGGTTTCAATCCCAGCCACAGGATCACGATCACCACCGGCACGATCAGCGCCACCGCCGTCGAAAGCGAATAGCCGACGGAATGCTCGTTCTTGTAAACGTAGTCGGTGATGAGCGCGACGAATGTGGGGCCCAATCCGAGCCCCAATATATTTGCCGTGAACAGGTAGAACGAGAGAACTTGTCCCCGCATCTGGTTGGGCGTCACGATCTGCAATGCTGCTATCGCCACCGCTACGGGAAAACTGCTGAGCAGGGTGCAGAAGCCCAGCAGCGCCAGCGAAAGACCGGATGTCGGCATCAGGGTGCAAAGCGCCTGCGGTATCGCAATCACAATCGCCACGATCAGCGGCGCCCGGATATAGGCGTCCGCATATCCCCGCGCCGCAATCCATTCAGCGAACCGCGCGCCGAGAATGACGCCCGCAGTGCCCAGAACACCCACCATCATGCCGTAGACGTAACCGATGTCATGTGCCTGCCAGCCGTGCACGCGCACAAAATAAGATGGCATCCAGGCCACGGTGCCGAAACCGAGGATGGAATGAATGGAAAAAGCGCCATAGATCGCGCCAAACGTCCCCTTGTTGAGTTTGAGGAATGCCCACACCTGCGAAAACGGCACGCCTTTGTGAACCGGGGCGCCATCCATCAGGCCGCGCCGCGGCGGCTCCTTCACGAACAGCATCGGGACCAGCACGACAAGACCGAGCAATCCCACCGCCAGGAACGTGGTCTGCCAGGCATGAAGTTCGCCGAACACGGGCAGCACTGGCGGCGGAAAATTCGCGACAAGCTGTATCGCAAACCCGCCAACCACCAGTGCGAGCCCCGCCCCGACATATTGCGCTCCCGAATAGATGGAGAGCGCACCCGCCAGTTTCTCGCGCGGAAAATAATCGCTGATCATCGAGGTCGCAGATGGTCCCAGCGTGGATTCGCCCACGCCCACCGAAATGCGCGCCAGGAACAATTGCGCGAAGTTGCGCGCAAGCCCGCACGTCATCGTGGCGAGGCTCCAGAAGAAGATGCCGATGAGAATGATGCGCTTGCGGTTGGAGCGGTCGGCCAACCGTCCGATCAGCATCCCGAACACGACGTAAAAGAGAACGAAGGCAAAGCCCGCGAGCAAACTCACCTGCGTGTCGCTGAGCCCGAAATCCTTCTTGATCGGCGCGAACAACAGGGTCGGGATGAGCCGCTCGACATACGAGACCATGTTGGTGACGGAAAGCGCCGCCACCACGAACCACGCATAGCTGGTATTCGTGAAGGGCGCCGGGCGCGCGGCTATCCGTTCGCCGGCCGCAGCCGACGTTGCGTCATAAGGCATGGTCATACTGAACCTGTGTCGCCTAGTCGGCGTATTCCAGTGCGGTCGTCTTCAGCGGCACGCGTTCCCCCTTTTCATCGACCGGGTCGTGGCGAACGTCCTTGTCGTCGAAGGCCCGCGTCAACGCCGCGAATTCCAGATGAATGCCGTTGGGATCGCGAAAATACATGGAACGTATCCATGTCTTGTCGCTCACCTCTTCCGATCCGTGGCGATCGGTATCTTCGTGATTGAGAATCTTGAGCGCGACGCCCTTGGCTCTCATCCGATCAGCGTATTCGTCGAACTTCTCCAGCGGAATGCTGATCGCCAGATGGTTCATGGAGGCGTGCGCCGTCTGCGTTCCCAGTGTCGCATAGTCGGCGTGCATCGAGGCGATGCCCGGTGCCGCCTTCGGTGCGTTGGGGAACCAGAAGAACGCGATGCAGTCGCCATTGCCGCAATCGAAGAAGAAGTGCTGGCCCCGGCCGTTCGGCAGGTCGAGGGTCTTGACCAGCTTCATCTCCAATACGCGCGTGTAGAAGTCCACGGTCTCCGCCATGTCCCTGCACACAAGTGCGACGTGATTAACACCACGAAACTGAAACGGTTCGTTCTCAGGTGTCATCGTTTTGTCCATCGCGTACCTCCAGTCTTTTTATGTGCTCAGCCTACTCCTCAGTTGGCTTCCTTGTCGAAGTGGATGTTCAACTGGACGCCAAACATGCGCGGCTCTGCGAAATAAAGCTGCGTGAAGTAGTTGGAACTCGGCACCGCCGCCAGCTTGTGAACCACATCGGTGATGTTCTTGGCCCACAACGAAACGGTGAAGTGCCCGCTGGGATCGGTGTAGTTGATGCTGCCGTCGAGATTATTGAACGCCGGCTGATAGCCCATGATCGAATTGTTGAGATCGGTCATGTATGAGCTTTCGTGGCCGAATGAAATATACGGCGACAACAGCCCCAAGTCGTCAGGCAGGTGGATGTCGTATTGCGCCGTGAGGTTCATTGTCCACAGCGGCGAACGGTACGGCTGAAGATAACACGGCCCGTGTTGAGCATGATCGACGACCACGCTGGCGCAAACCAGGGGCTTGTAATCTTGATAGCCGAGATTCGCGACAAAGCTTGTGTAACGCGAATCCAGATAGCCGATGCTGGCGCCAAGGGTCAGCCCGTCAATCGGAATAGCGGTAAGTTCAAGTTCCACGCCACGCGCTTTCTGATTGGCGTTGTTGGCGAGAACTTGCGGCGCGCCCGGTAGCGGCAGGAAGTATTGCACCTGCAGATCGTCATACGTGTTCCAGAATGCTGCCAAATTGGCCCGGAGATGATTGTCGAACCAATCTGTTTTTGCGCCGATTTCGTATGCAGTCGCCTTTTCCGGCTTGGCGGGAGGGTTGACGAAAGCGTCAAGCGCCTCTCCAGCAGGAATTCCCGATGGCGCGCGCGAGTTGAACGCGCCGCTCTTGAAGCCCGTGGAGTAGGTGAAATAGGCCATCGCATGTTCGTCGATGCGATAGTTCGCACCGGCATGATAAGTGAAATTCGTCCAGGTGTGCTTGCCGGTGATCGTCGTGCCGGTCGTAAACGGCAGCGGCACCTGCTGCGGCGAACGCAGGAAGTCCTTCGTTTCCGTCGAGAAGCGGATACCGCCGGTCAAGGTCAGATCGGGCAGGATCTTGTAATCGACCTGCGCGAACGGCGCGAGCGTCCAGTCGTTCTGGGCAGCCCCTTCGACCGTATGGGACGGCACGGCGATGGTCGGCGTAAAGTCCTGCTGGAAGTAGAAGCGGTACCAGTTGTAGTAGAGGCCGGTCACCCACGTGAAGGGCGAATCCTGATCGTTCGACTGCAGGTGAATTTCCTGCTGGAAATAATTCATCTTCTTGCGCGTGAACGTTTCGAAGAAGTTCAGGCCCGTCGTGTCGAAATCGCTATAGGTGTTCTGCTTGCCGCGCATATAGCCGGTGATCGAAACCACATCGGCCCATGGCAGGTGATAGGTCATGTTCAGCGAGCTGGTGAACGTGTCGCCCGTATCGCCGTTGGGATAGTTGCGCTGCACGGTATACGGATCGGTCGTGCCGCCGGGGAAACCGTAACCCGGCTTGCCCAGATAGAATGGCAAGCTCAGGTAGTCGCCCGTTGTCGGATAACCGGGAAGGCCCAGACCGCCCGCCGGCACAGACCCGTTTTGTCCGCCAGAAGAATCGCTACGGTTCTTGATGTAAGTGCCAACCAGCACCGCCTTGAAGTCATCTGACGGCTGCCATTTCAATTCGCCGCGATAGGTCTTGTAATCGTCGCCGCTCAACCACGCATCGCTCGATTGAGGCGGGTTGCCCAGCGGATCGATATAGGTGTTGCGCACATAGCCGTCCGAATACTGGCTTTGTGCCGCAAGACGCAGCGCCAGCGTATCGTTGATCGGAATGTTCACGACGCCGCCGAAATCCGCGCGGCCATAGTTGCCGAGCTTCACATAGGCATCGATGCTGTAGAGATTGAGATCAGGCTCGTGGGTCTTGATCTGCACCACGCCGCCGGTCGTGTTCTTGCCGAACAGCGTGCCCTGCGGACCGCGGTCGATTTCCACGCTCGCCGCGTCGTACATCTGCAACAGCGCGTTGAGGTTTCCGGGGTAGAAGATGCCGTCCACCGAAACGCCCACGCTGGGGTCGATGGCCTGGTCGATGCCGGAATAACCGATACCGCGGGAATAGAGCACCGCAGCCGAGCGGTTGATCGCGCCCACGCCTTCGATGGTCACGTTCGGCGCGATGCGCGTCAGGCTGGTCAGATCCTTGACGAACAGCTTATCGAGTTGGTCGGGCCCAAGCGCGGTCACGGCGACCGGCGTGTCCTGAATCGATTCTTTGCGCAGTGTTGCTGTAACGACAACAGTTTCGATGCCCGCGGGCTCGGATTCGTTCTGTGCGGTCTGTTGCGGTTGCGGTGGTTGTTGCTGGTCCTGCGCCTGCGCAGGGGCGAATCCGGCCAGCGCGCAAACCGCGGCGCCGCCCATAATCCATTGGCGAATCTTCATTTTATTCCCCTTCGTTTCCTCTGGCGGCCGCCGGACGTCGCATTGCGCCGGTTTATGCCGATTACTTCGGAACCTAATTATCTGCCGGATGCTTCGCAAGCTAATTATCCCGCGGCATCCGGCGCTTTCCTGTTGCTTCGAAAGCTAAACGAAAGAAAAAAAGGGCCCTAGGCATTAATATTTGGGCTGCGAGCAAATTGGATTTGCCGACACTGCCCGCTATATTGGCCCACGCGCCGCGCGCATTTGGCTGACGGCGCTGTCAATAAGATGAAGTGGGAAATGCCCTTTTTCGTTGTCTTGTCCGGCTTTTCGCAGGGACGGTGATGCGCAGGCTCCCGCCATTGACCGCGTTGCGCGCATTCGAAGCCCTTGGCCGCCTCGAAAACGTGAAAAGCGCGGCCGACGAATTGAACGTCACGCCCGCCGCCATCACGCACCAGATTCGCCAACTCGAAGAACATCTGCGCGTGGAGCTGTTCAGCCGCTCCAACAAAGGCATGGCGCTCACCAAGGACGGCCACGATTTCTTCCGCGCCGTCACGCAAGCCTTCGAACTGCTGCATGATGGTGCGCGCCGCGTGGAAGGCGGCGGCCGCCACACGCTCAACGTGAACAGCCTGCCGAGTTTTGCCAGTTGCTGGCTTGTGCCGCGCCTGCCGCGTTTCTATGCCGCCAATCCGGGCATCGAACTCGAAATCAACACGGTGGGAAATCCCGGCCAGCCGGTCGATTTCGCCCATCTCGGTGCCGATGTCGCCATCCGTGTCGGCCCCACGGCAGAGGCGTGGCCCGGCCTCGCGGTCGAAAAACTCGTGCACGAACAGATGTTTCCCGTCTGTGCGCCGCAACTGCTGAAAGGCCCAAATGCGTTGCGCCATCCGCGCGATCTGGCGAAACACACTTTGCTGCTCGTCTCGCGCCGTCCCGAAGGCTGGCCGGAATGGGTGAACGCCGCCGAACGCACTTTTGGCGGCACGTCCGGCATCGATGCCAATCACGGCCTGCGTTTCGACACGATCCAGATGGCGACCGCCGCCGCAGTGGAAGGCTTGGGCGTCACCATCGGGCGCACGCCGCTCATCAACGACTACCTGGAATCCGGCGCGCTTGTCGTACCGTTCGATCTGGAAGTGCAGAGCCGCGCTGCCTACTGGCTGGTGGGCCACAAGGGCACGATCGATTCGCGCCCCGTGCAATTGTTCCGCAACTGGCTGAGGCAGGAACTGGGCCTGCCGCCGCAGCAAACTTCCGCAGCAGCCTGAACGCCAATCACCGAACAAAGAAATAGGGCGTTTTCGCGTTCGACTGCGAAAACGCCCTATCTCGAAAAGTTCCTGTTATTCCGCGGGTTCGAGGTGACGCACGGGTTTCTTGTGCCCTTGCGCATCCACCGGTTCGTGCTTCACGTCGACCTTCGGATCGAGTGGGCGTGTCCATGCCGCGAACTCAAGACAGATGCCATCCGGATCGTAGAAATAGATCGAGCGAACGAAGGTCGATGGCGAGATTTCCGGGCTGATCTGGCGCGGCGAGTCGTCATGGTTGACGACCTTGGTGCACTGCACGCCGCGGGCAAGCAGCTTCTCGTGATATTCGTCCACCTTCTCCGCCGGAATGTTGAACGCGATATGGTTCATCGAGCCGTGGCCGGAAACGATGCTGCCCTGCCCTGGCAGAGCCGCGGCCGATGCCACGCCCGGCGTTGCCTCCGGTGCATTCGGAAACCAGAAGAAGGCCAAGCCGTCGCCGTTTCCGATGTCGAAGAAGAAGTGCTGACCCATGCCGTTGGGCAAGTCGATCGTCTTGGTCATCGGCATGCCGAGCACGTTGGTATAGAAATCCACCGTCTTGGCCATGTCCTTGCAGACCAGCGCCAGATGGTTGACGCCCTGAATGTCGAACACCTTGTTTTGCAATTGAGCCATCGCTCATCTCCCATTCGAAACCGCACCCCTCTTACCATCTTTCGCGAGGTTGCACTATATAGAACCCTAAGCAATCTGGCGGTGCTGCGTTGCACCGCCGTCAACATCTTCGGAGGAACCCATGCCGCGTTTGAAAGAAGTCCCGCTTGCGCAAGCGCCGACCGATAACATCAAAGCCTATTACGAAAGACTTTTTCCCGGCCGCGATCCGGTGAAAGAACCCGGTACCGCAACCGGAACGCCCGGAAATTGGTGGACGGTGTTCGCTCTCGTGCCGCCCATCTTCGATCACGCCACGCAGCAATTCGGAATGTTCGGCATGTTTGCCGACAAGAGCGTGAGCAAACTGGATCCCGCGATCCGCGAAATCGCACTGCTGCGCGTGGGCTTCGAAGTGGGCAGCCAGTTCGTGTTCTCGCAGCATTGCAAGGCCGCGCGCCGGAATGGCGTCTCCGACGAAAAGATCGCAGCGATCCCCAACTGGAGCGTTTCCGATCTCTATTCGCCGCTCGAACGCGCGGTGCTGGCTTACGTCGATTGCCTGGTGCTGGATCGCGGCCGCGTGCCCGACGGCGTGTTCGAGGCGCTGAAGAAGCAGATGAAAGACGAAGACATCCTCGAGCTCACCTATCACTCGATGTGCTATCATCTGCACGCCGTCACCTGCCGCGCATTGCGTCTGGAATATGACGACGTGCCGGAACGCATCAAGGAAGTGCCCGTGCCGAAAGACGGCAAGCTCTCGGCCGACTGGGCAGGAGCCGCGTGGAACAGATGAGCGACACCGTCAAACTCATCGCCTTCGCCGGCTCGACGCGCAAGGACTCTTACAATCGCCGCGTCGTAGAAATCGCAGCCGAAGGCGCCCGCGCTGCGGGCGCCGAAGTGCAGGTATTGAACCTCAAGGATTTCAACATCCCGTTCTACGATCCGGATATCGAAGCGGTCGAAGGCATGCCGGAAGGCGTGAAGAAACTGCGTGACCTGTTCGTAGAATCGGACGGCTATCTGATCGCCGCCCCCGAATACAACGGCTCCATGCCCGGCCTGCTGAAGAACGCACTCGATTGGGTCTCCCGCCCCGCACCGGGAGAAACGCAAACAACGCTGAGCGCCTTCCGCGGAAAAGTGGCCGGCATCATGTCCGCTTCACCCGGCCCATGGGGCGGCGTGCGCGGCCTCGCCCATCTGCGCCAAATCCTGAGCGGAATTTTCGTCCTGGTCGTCGCCGAACAGCTAGCCGTCCCCAACGCCGCCGACGCCTTCGAACCGCACGGCGCACTAAAAAACGCCGCCTATCACACCATGATCGAAGCCATAGGCAAACGCGTCGCGCATCTGGCGAAAGCGATGAAAGAGTAACTTACCTCCCCATTTCGGGGAGGTCGGGCGCGTGCACCGGCACGCGACCGGGTGGGGTCCAGCGAGGCTCGCTGAAGCCCCCGCCCGCCGTCGCGCTTATGCGCGCCGTCGACCTCCCCTGAGGGGAGGTAAGTGAAATCGCTAAATCCTCTCCCCCACCCAAGCCGCAATCATATCCGCCACCATCGGGCGCAGTTTCGGATCGTCTTCGAAATAATGCGCGCCCGGCGGCATCTCCAGCGTCTTGTCCTTCGCGCCGATCGCTTCGAAGATCACCTTCGCATCGCTCGGAAACACGCCCATGTCGCCCGTGCTCTGGATCACCAACGACGGCATGGTGATATGCCCCAGATGTACTTCGCCGCGGCATTGCGAGGTCTCGAGGCTCCACATCGAAAGCCATGTCTTCAACGTATTCGCCCGCCCAATGCCGGACGGCGCGCGATTGGCCACCCGCGGATCGCCGCGATAGCAACCGGGGCAAGGCCGCGTCGACGGCTCGATATTGGGATCCATGAAGCGCAAATCCGCCCAGGTGCGGAACAGCGGGAAGATGCGATCCGGAACACCCGCCGCATTCAGCCGCGCCAATTCCTTCTTCGCCCAATCGGTGATGCGCTGATTGCGCGCCCGCTGCGCGGCACGATAGCGCGTGATGAATTCCTGCGAATAGGGTGGCCCATTGTCCGGATTGAACGGATTGAGCGATTCATCGGTCTTGGTCGGATCGGTTTCATCGATCACCGATCCGTCCATCCAGTTGGTCAGAACTTCCGGTCGCCCGGGATGGGCGTTGAGCGAAATGTAAAGCTGCCCGCCCGGCAACGATTGCAGCGACTCCTGCACAATTCCCTTCGCGTCTTTCGCCAATGTCGGCTTCTGCGATTCCGCCTGATACGCCGCCATCAACGATCCGCCGCCGGAATTGCCCAGCAGCACGATCTTTTCCACGCCCTGTTGCCGCAGCCATTTCATGCCGACCGCAATATCGATCAGCGCGTGTTCGAGCAGGAACTGATCTTCCGCCCCGCGAAACCGCGTGTTCCAGCCGAGGAAACCAAACCCGCGTTCCGCCATGAACGGCGCAAGATAATGTTCGGTGAAATCGACATTATAGTGATTGGCGATGAACGCGACCTTCGGCCGCTTGCCCTTCGGCGTCCAGTAAAGCCCCTGACAGGGATAGGAACCGTGCCCGAAACGCGGCGCTGTCGGCGATTCCAGGCCCACAAATTGGGTTTCGACATCAGACGGGATGCTCATGCTTTCCTCCGGTGGACTTTTGGCGCCGTGCTAGACACTTCGAATTCGAATGAATAGAATTTCGCGCAAAAATCAAGGGCCCGGGAGCAATAGCACACGTGATCGACGTTCCGCGCATTTCCTATGACGAACTGCCGCCGAACCTGAAGGAAGAGCTTGCCGCGAAGGTGAGACGTCTGGGATATCTCGGCGAATTCTTCCAGATCGCCGCCCACCAGCCCGATGCCCTTTACCATTTCAACCGCTTCACCGAGACGCTGAAGGAAGCACTGCCGCACAATCTGGTGGAATTGCTCGCGCTCACGCTCTCGACATGGAGCGAAAATTTCTACGAAAGAGTCCAGCACGAACGCCTCGCGCTGAAACTCGGCCTGTCGGAAAACTGGGTAAAGGAGGTCGAACGCCTGTCGCCCAACGAGACGACGCGCCTCACACCCACGGAGAAAGCCGCGCAAGCACTCGCGCTCTCCATGGCGAAGACGCAAGGCCGCAACTCGCGCGCCGATGCCGAAGCCTTCGCCAAACTCACCGACCACCAAACCCTCGTCGGCGTCCTGCTCACCGTCGGCCGCTATCTCGCCCATTCCGCGTTCTGCAACACGATGCAAATCAAGCCGCCGGTTTCTTCTCCTATCGGGGAAAGCGCGTGAGCCCCATCTGGATCGGCGAAAAGGATCTGACGCTTGATCTCGCGCAAGCCATCGCGCTGTTGCGCAAAGCCATGCCGCGTCAGGCGAAGGGCAACGCGAAGAACATGGAAAAAACGCATCTCGCCTGGGATGGCGGCAATCTGCACGCCATCGGCGCCGCCTTCACCGATACCTCGCTGCTCGGCGTGAAGACATGGGCGCACACACCCAAAGGCGCCACCCCGCTCGAAATCCTGTGGGACGCCGAAACCGGCAAACTGCTGGCCATCATCGAAGCCTTCGCGATGGGCCAATTGCGCACCGCCGGTATCGCAGGTCTCGTGACGGACATACTCGCCGCCAAAGACGCAGACCTCTTCACCATCTGCGGCACCGGCAAACAGTCGCTTGCGCAGGTCGCCGCCGTCAGCCTCGTGCGCAAACTGAAACTCGTCCGCGTCTACGGCCGCAACGCCGAACGCCGCGAAGCCTTCGCCAAACGCGTGCAAACCGAACTCGGCCTCAAAACCGAAATGTTCGATGACGTAGGCAAGGCCGTCGCCGATGCCCACATCGTCACGCTCGTCACGCGCGCCAAGGAACCGTTCCTTACCGCCGACATGCCCACACACGGAGCGCACATCAACGCCATGGGCGCGATCACGCCGGAACGCATGGAATTCGCCCCCGCCCTGCTCTCGCGCTGCGCCATCATCGCAACGGATAGCATCGAACAGGCGTTGGCGCTCGGCTCCGAATTCATCGCGGCCAAACTTACGCCCGCTTCGCTCAAAACCGTGAGCGATCTCGTCGCCGCCAACACATCGCGGCCAGCATCCGCCGATCTTACCCTGTTCAAATCCTTGGGCACCGGCACCGCCGATCTCGCCCTCGCCGAAGAACTCTATCGTCTCGCGCGCGAAAAAGGTCTGGGCCGCGAATTGCCGACACCGGCACCCGCGCCTCTTTCCTTCCGCGCCAATTGAGGAACCGTCCGTGACACAAGAAGCCAAATTCCTCGCCGCCAATCCGTCGGTTCCCACGCCAAACGAAATCTGGGAGCCCGTCGTCATCAGCGGCGAAACCATCGAACGCGAAGCCGAACGTCTTCTTTCGCTCGATGTCGCCGATCCCATCGAACGCCAGGTCCGCATCGTTCACCCGGTGGCGTGCGCGCGCGGCCAGGGCCTCGCCCCCGGAATCGAAGTGCGCCTCGCAGCCCTCAAACCCGGCGAACGCACCAGACCCTATCGCCACAACGCCACCGAGGTAGGCTTCTGTATCGGCGGCGGCGGTCACGCCAAAACCGGCAGCGCGGACTTCGACTTCACCCAATACGACGTCTGGAACATCCCCTCGTGGTCGTCGATCACCTACGAAAACAACACCAACAAACCGCAACTGCGCCTGACTTATTCCAACGCCGCGTTGTTGCGCCTGCTCAACGTCCACCTCGTCGAAGACAAGAAGACCACCGGCATCGTCCCCGAAGCCACCGCACACGACAAATCCGCGATGGCCGGTTCGATGAAGATCAAAGACCTTTTCCAAATCCCCGGCGACGACGCGTGGCTGATGTCTTACGAACGCCTCATCAATCCACCCGCCGTCGAATCCAACCCCAATTTCTGGGAATGGCAGAAGGTGAAACAGGAGTTGGACAAGCTCACCGCGCTCGGTGCGAAATATCGCGGCCGCCGTTTGTATCTGCTCTACAATCAACTCACCGGCCGCACCAACGGCACCACGCCCAGCTTCTTCGCAACGATGACGGTGCGTCCGCCCAACATCATCGACCGCCCGCATCGCCATGCCTCCGCCGCCATCAACTATTACTTCAGCGGCGCCGGCTACAGCCGCGTCGCCGGCAAGCACTACGAATGGAAAGCGGGCGATCTCATGCTGTCCGCACCCGGCTGGGCGATTCACAATCACGCTTCGCACGATCAAGGCCCGGTCTACGAACTCACCATTCAGGACCAGCCGTTCCACATCTGGCAGGAATCCTTGCTCTGGCAGGAAAGCCTCGCCGAACCGCCGGCACTTCTCGGTGCGCAACCCGGTTTCAAAACCAACCGCGAAGAGGCGCTCGTCTGATGAGCGATCTTTCCTGGCTCAAAGGCTCCATCCCGCCGCTGATCACGCCGTTCAAGAACGGCCAGGTCGATTTCGAAACCTATGCCCGCCTGATCGAACGCCAGATCGAAGGCGGCAGCCACGGCATCCTCGTCAACGGCACCACCAGCGAACCGAGCACGCTCTCAACCGACGAACGCAACGAACTCGTCGCGCTCGCGGTGAAAACCGCCAAGGGCCGCATCCCCGTCGTCGCCGCGACCGGTTCGCAGTCGCTGGCCGAAACGCTGGTGCTGTCGCAATTCGCCGAACGCGCAGGCGCGGATGCCCAACTGGTCGTAACGCCCTATTACATCAAGCCGCCGCAACGCGGCCTCGAAGCCTATTTCGCGGAAGTGTTCTCGAAGCTGAAGAAGCCCGCGATGGTCTATCACATACCCGGCCGCACCGGCGTGTCGATGGATGTCGCCACCTTCGCCTCGCTCAAGGCGAAATGCCCCAATCTCGTCGGCGTCAAACACGCCTCCACCGATCTGGGCTTCGTCACCGACCTCCTCACAGCACTTGGCCGCGATTTCAAGATCTTCGTCGGCCTCGAAGAACTCTGCCTGCCCATGATGGCCATCGGCGCCGTCGGCATGATGAACGCGGTGGGCAATCTCGATCCCAAGCGCGTCGCCGCCATGCACACCGCACTCGAAGCGGGCGATCTCGCCAAAGCGCAAGACCTCCACTTCGCCCTGTTCGAAATCTCCAAAGCCATCTTCTTCGACACCAACCCCATCCCGCTCAAATACATGATGAAGAAACTGGGCCTGATCGAGCGCAACGAACATCGCCTGCCCATGTCGCCCGCTCTCGAAGCGTTGGAACGCAGGCTCGACGAGGTGTTGAAGAAAGCGGGCCTCACATGACCGCCCACGAACGCCAATGGAATCTCAACGGCACCCACCGCGTGCCCTATTGGGTCTACACTGATCGAAGCATCTACGACCGCGAGATGAAAGACGTTTTCCCGCGCTCGTGGAACTACGTCGGCCTCGAAGCCGAAATCCCCAATCCGGGCGATTTCAAACGCACGAATGTCGGCGAAACCTCCGTCATCGTGGTGCGCGGCAAGGAAGGCGAAATCAACGTCCTGAAAAACCAGTGCGCCCATCGCGGCCTCGAAGTCTGCCGCCAGGATTACGGCACCACGCGCGCCTTCCAATGCCCCTATCACCAATGGACCTATCGCCTAGATGGCGATCTCACCGGCGTGCCCTTCATCAAGGGCGTCGGCGGCCACGGCGGCATGCCCGATGATTTCGACCGCAAGGATCACGGCCTGACCAAGCTGAAAGTCGCCACCCGCCACGGCGCGATCTTCGCCACCGAAGCCGAAACCATCGAACCGCTGGAAGACTATCTCGGCGAAAAGATGCTGAAACTGTTCGACCGTGTGTTCAACGGCAAACCGTTGCGCATCGTCGGCGTCTCGCGCCAGCGCATTCCGGCGAACTGGAAACTGATGTTCGAGAACATCAAGGATCCGTATCACGCAAGCTTGCTGCACGTCTTTCTCGTGACCTTCGGCCTCTTCCGCGCCGACAATCCGTCGCGCACCGAAATGGACAAGACCGGCCGCCACAGCGCGCTCGTCTCCCAACGCAGCACCAACCCGCTCACCGCCAACGCCGCCACGCAGGAAATGGCGTCCTTCAAGGAAAAACTCGAACTGCACGACAAGCGCCTGCTCGACATCGTAAAAGAATTCCCCGATCCCGCCACGGTCGTCATGCAAACCATCTGGCCCAACCTCATCGTGCAGCAACAGGCCAACACCTTGGCCACCCGCCAGATCGTGCCCGCAGGCCCCGATGCCTTCGACCTCAACTGGACGTTCTTCGGTTACGCCGATGACGATGAAGCGATGCGGGCCCGCCGTCTGCGTCACGCAAATTTGATGGGCCCGGCCGGTTTCGTCTCGCTGGACGACAGCGAAGTGATGGATCTCGCCCAGCGCGGCATCCATGTCGATGCCGAACGCGCCGCCGTGGTCGAAATGGGCGGCCGCGGCAGCGAAGACCACGATCACATCGTCACCGAAACCGCCATCCGCGCCTTCTACGGCTATTACCGCGAGGTCATGGGCCTGTGAGCGATCCGATATTGGAAATTCAGGCGCTCTACACGCGCTACGCCGATCTGATCGACGAAGGCCCCCTCGCGGAATGGCCCACGCTGTTCACCGAAGATGCGATCTTCAAGATCGTTACCCGTGAAAATGTGGATCGCGGCTGGGCTCTCGCCTTGATGTCCTGCGATTCCCGCGCGGCAATAGAAGACCGCGCCTACGCCATCGAAAACCTTTCGATGACGATCCCGCGCCGTTACCGCCACCTGATCTCCGGCATCGCCGCCGCGCCGCGCGGTGCGGACAAATGGAACGCCACCGCCAACTTCGCCGTCTTCGAAACCATCGAAGGCCAGCCGACGGCTGCTTTTGCCGCCGGGCGCTACAAGGATGTGATCGTGCGCGAAAACGGCACGCTGCGTTTCAAGGAAAAAATCTCGATCACCGACGCTGCATCGATCAAGAACTCGCTGGTGTTCCCGCTCTGAAAAACCCTCCCCTTGAGGGAGGGTCGATAAAATTTCGTAGCGTCAGCGGAGAAATTTTTCGGGGAGGGGTCCAAGCGCGCAGCACTGACCCCTCCCCGAAAAATCTTTCGCTACGCTCAAGATTTGTTCGACCCTCCCTCAAGGGGAGGGTTCAAGATTACGGCGTCTCCGATCCCATCGGCAGCGTCGCTCCCGCGTGGGTCTTGAGATAAGTGGCCTCTTCCTTTGCCAGGTTCTCGCTCATCCTGAGCAGCACGCGCCGCAACGTCACGACGTCGGCGGGGTCGATGTCCTTGGAGGCGATCGCGTTCACGTCCGCTACGCAGGGGATCAGCTTGTCGCGCAGCTTGCGCCCTTTCGCGGTCAAAAAGATGTGCACCTTGCGCCGGTCTTCCTTGCTGGGCACGCGCTTGATCAGCCCGTCCCGCTCCATTCCGTTCAGCGCCGTCACCGTGGTCGGCTCGCGCATCGAAACGCGGCGCGAAAGCTCGCGCTGGGTCATGCCCTCTTCGTTCCAGAGCGCGCGAAGAAAAGGCCACTGTCCGGCAGACACGCCGAACTCCAGCGTGCGCCGTTCCAGGTTACGGGAAAAGGAACGGAAAGTAATGCGCGTCAGATACCCGATGCTGTTCATCGGAATATCGTAGAAATGCGCGGATTGCTCCGGCGTTTTTCTGGCCGCCATCTGGATTCTTTCCCCTTGTCTGGACAGAGGGATAGGGCGAGCCTCATCAAAACGCAAACGCCCCCTTGGAATCCTTGCGAGCATAGCCCCGGTCCTGTTAGATAGAAATCTAATCATTTTTGCCGGGCACCCGTGACCAACCTTCCTCTGATGCCGACGACCATCGTCGGAAGTTATCCCCAGCCGGACTGGCTGATCGACCGCGAAAAACTCAAGGAACGCCTGCCGCCCCGCGTGCGCGCCAAGGAATTATGGCGAGTGGGCGAAGACCTCCTCCAGGCCGCCCAGGACGACGCCACCATCGTGGCCATCCACGATCAGGAACGCGCCGGAATCGACATCGTGGGCGACGGCGAAATGCGCCGCGAAAGCTATTCCAACCGGCTCGCCACTGCGCTCAGCGGCATCGACATCGAGAAAGCCGGTACGGCGATAGATCGCACCGGCGCCGCCAACCCAGTGCCCCGCGTGGCCGGCCAGATCCGCCGCATCGGCCCCATCGAGGCGCAGGATGTGCCGCTGCTGAAGCGCACCACCGACCATCCGATAAAGATCACCCTGCCCGGCCCCTTCACCATGACGCAGCAGGCGCAGAACGATCACTATGCCAGCGACGAAGCGCTTGCGATGGACTACGCCGAGGCCGTCAACGCGGAACTGAAAGATCTGTTCGCGGCTGGCGTCAGCATCGTCCAACTCGACGAGCCCTACGTTCAGGCCCGCCCCGAAGCCGCGCGCAAATATGCCGTGAAGGCGATCAACCGAGCGCTGGAAGGCGTGAACGGCAAAACCGCGCTGCACGTCTGCTTCGGTTACGCCCATGTTCACAAGGGTGCCGCCAAACCCAATGGCTATTCGTTTCTCGCCGAACTTGACGATTGCGCCGCCGACATCATCTCCATCGAAGCCGCCCAACCCCGCCTCGACCCCATGATCCTGCGCGAACTGCCGCACAAGACGATGATGTACGGCGTGATCGACCTCAACGATCTCACGGTGGAAACGCCTGAGATCGTGGCGCAGAGAATCCGCGAAGCGCTAAAACACACCACACCCGACCGCCTGATGATCGCCCCCGACTGCGGCATGAAATATCTGTCGCGCGATGTGGCGTTTGCCAAACTCAAGGCAATGGTCGACGGCACAAAAATCGTCAGAAAAGAAATCGCAGGCTAAGCCGCCCACATACCTCCCCCTTGTGGGGAGGTCGACAAAATTTCGAGCGCAGCGAGGAATTTTTCGGGTGGGAGACGGTGGCCGTTACGATCTTCGGCCCCCCACCCGGATCGCTTCGCTCTCCGACCTCCCCACAAGGGGGAGGTAAGATTTAACTGAGAAACGCCTTGAGCAACGCATTCACCTCGTCCGGCTTCTCCAGCGTCATCATGTGCCCGCAATCCTCGATCACCTCCAGCCGCACATCCGGTATCGCCTCCAGCATCTCCTTCTGATGCTCGATGGTCGTGATCCCGTCCTGCCGCCCGAACACCAGCATCGTCGGACAAGCAATCGACGCTAGCATCGGACGGCTATCCGGCCGCGCCATGATCGCGCGCTGCTGGCGCTGAAAAGTCTCCGCGCCCGTATCGCTGGCCATCCGGCGCAACACACCTGTCAGCTTCTCGTCGCCAACGCGCGACGGATGCACCAGCATCGGAATTCGTTCTTCGATGATCCCGTCGTACCGCCCCTGCTCCACCAGCCGGATATACCCCATCCGCCGCTCCGTCTGCTTGGGCGTATCGGCGGGCGCCAGCGCGCTCATCAACACCAGTTTTTCGATCCGCTTCGGGTCGCGCCGCAGCATCTCGAACGCCACGAACCCACCCATCCCATGGGTGATTAGCGTGAACCGTTGGGGCGAGGCATCCAGCACCGATCGCGCCATCGCGCCCACCGTATCGCGATCGCGCTGCACGAACACACGCGGCCGCGCAAACGCCGAAAGCACCGGCATCTGCGGCGCGAACACCAGTTCGGTGCAAAGCTGCGAAGGAATGAGCACAATATCTTGCGGCATGATCAGACAACCCGATGCAAAAGCGTTTCCCCCGTACCGATGCGACGGCAGTTCTCGATCGCCACATCGATGCTCCGCGCCAGCGTCTCGGGCGTCAGCCACGCGATGTGCGGTGTCACCACGACATTGGAGAGCGAGAACAGCGGATGCGCCGTCACCGGCTCGTTGCGCAACACATCCAGCCCCGCCGCCGCCAGCGCCCCGCTTTTCAACGCGTCCACCAGCGCTGCTTCATCCACCAATTCCCCGCGCGCGGTGTTCACCAGAATGGCGCCCGGTTTCATCCGCGCTATCGCCTCGCGCGAGATCATGCCCGTCGTCTCCGCCGTCGCCGGACAATGAAGCGACACGATATCGGAGCGCGAAAGCAGTTCCTCCAGCGAAACATATTTCGCATCCGCCGCCTGCTTGCCGCTGCGGGCGTGATAGAGCAGCGTCGCCCCCAGCGCCTTCAGCACCGGCGTCAACCGCTGCGGCACCGCGCCATAGCCCACAAACCCAATCGTCCGCCCCGCAATCTCGCCGGTCCGGTCGAACTCGGATGTATCCGGCCGCCAGCCATCGCCTTTGCGCATCAGCGGATCGAAATAGAGCGTGCGCCGGATAGCAGAGAGCATTAGCATCAAAGTCATCTCGGCCACGGCCTGCGTGTTGGTGCCCGGCATATTGCACACCGCCACACCGTGACGCTTCGCCGTTTCCAGATCGATGGTGTTCACGCCCACGCCGATCTTCTGGATCAGCTTCAGCTTCGGCGCACCTTCGATGTCCGCCGCCCTGACCGGCCGTAACACATGCAGCAACGCCACAGTTTCGCGCATTGCCGCCGCAAACGCCTTGTCGTCGCTTTCGTCGATGATCGAAAGCGTCATCCCCGGCAACAAGGCCGCCTGAAGCTGCGCGGCAAACCCCTCGCTCGCGCGATAATGCAGAACGATGTTCATCGGCCGAGCGCGGCCGGCAAACCGCTCCATCCCGCATATTTCGCGCTGTCGCCCATTTCTTCTTCAATCCGCAACAGCTCGTTCCACTTCGCCATGCGTTCCGAGCGGGCAAACGATCCAACCTTGAATTGCCCGGAATCCCAGCCAACGGAAAGATGCGCAATGGAAACGTCTTCCGTCTCGCCGGATCGCGCCGAAACAATCGCCGCCCAGCCTGCGTCCTTCGCCGCCCGCAACGCCGCGCGCGCGCGCGAAACCGTGCCCGCCTGGTTCACCTTGATGAGCGCGCAATTGCAGGCACGGGCGTCTGACGCGCGTTTCACGCGCGCCGCATCCGTCACCAGAAAATCATCTCCCACCACCTGCACCTTGTCGCCGACCGCCGCGGTGAATTTCGCCATCGCCGCGGTCTGATCCTGCGCCACAGGGTCTTCGACCGAGAGAACGGGATAACGCTTGCACCACCCCACCACCATCTCGATCATCTGATCGCTGTCGAGCTTGCGCCCATCAAGCGCAAGCTGATAGGCGCCTTCGCGGTAAAACTCGCTCGACGCGATATCCAGCGAGATGAACACGTCTTCGCCCGGCCCGTAGCCCGCCTTCTCGATGGCGCGCGTCAAAATCGAAAGCCCGTCTTCGTTGGACTCGAAATTCGGCCACCAGCCGCCTTCGTCCGCCGTGCCAGCCAGCCGGTTCTCCTCGGCCATGATCGCGCCCGCCGCGCGATAGACGTCGCCCGTGATCTCAAACGCGCGGCGCAACGTCTCCGCGCCCGGCACCATCACCATGAAATCCTGAATATCGGTGCGCCGCCCCGCATGCGCGCCGCCGCCCAGAATTTGAATTTCCGGCACCGGCAGGCGCACCGCGCGCCCATCGGCCAGATAACTCCAAAGCGGTTCGTCCGCGTCATCGGCCAGCGCGTGCGAAAGCGCCAGCGAAACCGCCACCGTCGCATTGCCGCCAAGCCGCGAGAAATTCGCCGTGCCGTCCAGCTCCGCCAACAGCGCATCCAGCGCTTCCTGATCCGCTTGCTTGCCGACAAATGCCTTGGCAATCGGCCCGTTCACATTGGCAACGGCCCTGTCCACACCAAACCCGCCGAACTTCGCGCCGCCATCGCGCAGATCGATTGCCTCGTGAACGCCGCGCGATGCACCTGCCGGCGCCGCCGCGCGACCGAACGCACCGCTTTCCAGATGAATGTCCACTTCAACGGTGGGCCGCCCCCGCGAATCCCAAATCTGCCGCGCTTTGACCGAACGAATGAGGCTCATAACCTGCTGACCTTGCTGTGCCACGCGCCCGCAATGTCGGAGAGCGTGAGATGTTGCGAAAGAAATTCCCGCGCCGCGCTGCGCACAAATTCCTTGTGCGCCGGGGTGGTGATGTATTCGACCGGCGATTTGCCGTCGACGCGCGCGAGCAGAAAGGCGGAAAGCAATCCGGCCGTGCGCCGGTCCAGCCCGTCCGCGCTTTCCCACGAGGCTTGAGCGAAATAGGCATGCCGCAGCGCGTCGAAGGCGCGGATATAGGCCGAAACATGTGCCGGCGCCCAAACGCATTTGAGCAGCAGATGGTTCAAACAGAACGCCAGGTCGAATGCCGGATCGCCGTAACACGCCGTCTCCGCATCCAGGAAAATCGGTCCTTCGCGCCCCACCAGAATGTTCTTCGGGCTCACATCGCCATGCATCAGTGCAATCCGCGCCGACGCAATCTCGCGCGCCATGGCTTCGATCCGCGGCGCGCGATCGGGATGCGCCTTCGCCGTGTAAAGCAGATAGGGCTCGATCCTCAGCGCCATGAACATCTCGTCATGCGCGAATTTCGCCGCCACATCGGCGCGCCCCGCACTCGCCCGATGGATCGCCCCTATCGAACGCCCCACGGCACCCGCAAAATCGGAATCGACGTGGCCTTCCAGCAATTGCGCCTTCCAGCCCGGATAATCCGCAGGCTCGAAGTAATTCATCGCGAACAGATGCGCGGTCTTGTCTTCCGCCAGAATGCGCGGCACGCACCCGGGCTCAACGGTTCCGGCAAACCGAAACCAATCGACTTCGCTGTGAATACGTTCGATGGGCGCCAGCCACTCCGCCGCCACGCGCAGCTTCGGCAACGCCCGCTTCACGCAAATGGGGCCGGCGGCAAGCTCCACCCGGTACACATCGCTCGAAACCCCGCCCGTCAGCGGCACGATGGCGGGCGTCTCGTCCGCGCCCACCAATTTCATGCGCCGCAAAGCGACAAGAATGTCCGGAACTTCGCTCATGCGTATGGCGATAACGGGCCTTTGGACCGGGGTCAATTCTAGACACTTCGAAATCTAACCAATAAACTCGCCGCCAGCAAAAAACAGGAGGAAAGCCAAATGGATGATATCGCCGCACTGGCCAAACGCTTCTTCGACGGGCTCGAACAGGGCAACATCGCCATCCTGCGGGAAGTTTACGATCCCAAGGTCAAGATCTGGCACAACACCGATGGCCTGGAGCAGACCCTGGAAGACAACGAGGCCACGCTGACCGGCTTCATCCAGCGCATCCCCAAGCGGCAATATGCCGACCGGCGCGTCCACACCTTCCCCGGCGGCTTCGTGCAGCAGCACAAGCTGAAAGGCACCAAGAAAGACGGCACAACCGTCGAACTCGACGCGGTCATCGTCTGCGAAGTGAAAAACGGCAAAGTGACGCGGCTGGACGAATATTTCGATTCCGCCGCCGTTGCCAAATTCCGCCAGCAGTAAGCACCCTCTCCTTTTCCGCGCGGCCCCGCTAAACTCGCGAAGCGATTGCTTCGCGAGACTGCCGCCGTGAAAACCATGTCTGTCGACCGGGAGACGATTTCCCGCCGCGCCGAAATCGCGGTGATGCTTCGGCGCATCCTGCCCGCGGACGCGGTGATCGACGATCCCGTGGCGCTGGCGCCCTATGAAACGGATGCGCTCACCGCCTATCGACAGCCGCCGCTGATCGTGGCGTTGCCCTCCTCCACCCAGGAAGTGGCGGCAGTGCTTGCCTATTGTCATGCCAACAATGTGAAGGTTGTCCCGCGCGGCGCGGGCACGTCGCTATCGGGCGGCGCCATCGGCCTTGCGGATGGCGTAACGCTCGGCCTCGCCAAGCTGAACCGCATTCTGGACATCGATCTGGAAAACCGCTGCGTCACCGCGCAACCCGGCGTCACAAATCTCGGCATCTCCAATGCGGTGGCGGCCGATGGGTTCTATTACGCGCCCGATCCGTCCAGCCAACTCGCCTGCACCATTGGCGGCAATGTGGCGGAAAATTCCGGCGGCGTGCATTGCCTGAAATACGGCCTTACCACCAACAACATCCTCGGCCTCGAAGTCGTGTTGATGACAGGCGAGATCATTCGCCTGGGCGGCGCGCATCTCGATCCCGATGGCTACGACCTTCTTGGCGCCATGGTCGGCTCCGAAGGCCTGCTCGGCGTGGTGACCGAAGTGACCGTGCGAATCCTTCCCAAGCCCGCAAACGTGCGCGCGCTCCTGATCGGCTTTCCCTCCATCGAATCCGCGGGCGAATGCGTGGCACAGGTGATCGCGCAGGGTATCATCCCCGCCGGCATGGAGATGATGGACCGCGCCTGCGTCCACGCCGCCGAAAACTTCGTCCACGCCGGTTACCCGCTCGATGTCGAAGCCCTGCTCATCGCCGAACTCGACGGCCCGCTGGTGGAAATCGAACGCGGCATCGAACGCATCGAATCCATCGCGCGCAATCTCGGTGCCACCTGCTGCTACATCAGCAACAGCGAGGAAGAACGCCTGAAATTCTGGGCCGGCCGCAAAGCCGCCTTCCCGGCTGTCGCCTGCATCACGCCGGATTATTATTGCATGGACGGCACCATCCCCCGCCGCCAGCTTCCCGCGGTGCTCAAACGCATCAGCGAAATGTCGACGCAACACGGCCTGCAAGTGGTCAACGTCTTCCACGCGGGCGACGGCAATCTCCACCCGCTCATCCTGTTCGATGCGAACAATCCCGGCGAACTCGCAACCGCCGAACGCTTCGGCGACGACATTCTCAAACTCTGCGTGGAAGTGGGCGGCGTGCTCACCGGCGAACATGGCGTCGGCATCGAAAAACGCGATCTGATGCCCGTGATGTTCAGCGAGACCGATCTCGACCAGCAGATGCGGCTGAAATGCGCCTTCGACGAAAAACACCTGCTCAATCCCGGCAAGGTGTTCCCGAACCTGAAACGCTGTGCCGAACTCGGCCGCATGCATGTGCATCACGGCCGGATGCGCTTTCCCGATCTGCCGCGTTTCTGACATGGCCGATTTTTCCCCGGCCTCCGCCGAAGACATCGCAGACATCGTCAAAGCCGCCGCCGCCAATCGCGAACCGCTCGAAGTCCTGGGCAACGGCACCAAGCGCGGCATCGGCCGCCCGATGACTACGCCGCATCGCCTTTCTACCGCAAGGCTCGACGGCATCACGCTCTACGAACCCGAAGAACTCATCCTGTCGGCAAAAGCCGGAACCCCGCTGTCACAGATCGAAACGCTTCTCGCCGAACACAACCAGCAACTCGCCTTCGAGCCCCCGCATCGCGGCGCGCAAACCATCGGCGGCGTCATCGCCGCCGGATTCTCCGGACCCCGCCGCATCCAGGCGGGCGCGATCCGCGATCACCTGTTGGGCTTCACCGCTGTCAACGGCAGCGGAGAAATTTTCAAAGCCGGCGGCCGCGTGGTGAAAAACGTCACCGGCTACGATCTCTCCAAACTGATGGCCGGGTCGTTCGGTACGCTCGCCGTGCTCAGCGAAGTCACGCTGAAAGTCCTGCCGAAGCCGGAAGCGCGCACAACCCTCATCCGCCGTAACCAATCCGCCCGCGATACCATCAAACTGTTGAACAAGGCGCTCGGCCTTCCTTTCGACATAACGGGCGCCGCCTGGTCGCCCGATTTCAACGGCATCACCGCGCTACGCCTCGAAGGCTTCGCGGATTCCGTTGCCGACAGGGCAAACACACTCTCCAAATTCCTCGACGCCGAAGTCGCCGGCGCGGATTTCGACAATTTCTGGGATCAGATGAGAGACATCTCTCCACTGGAAAACGCAACCGCGCTCTGGCGCGTTTGCGTCCCGCCCAATCGCGGCGCCGATATTCTTGAAGCCTTGCCCGGTGCCCGCACTCTCGTCGACTGGGGTGGTGGCCTGGTCTGGCTCGGAACGACCGACGAAAACGATTGCGGCGCGTCCGCCTTGCGCACCGCCGTCAGGGAAACCGGCGGCCACGCCACCCTGATCCGCGCAAGCGACGAAACCCGCCTGCGCATCGCGCCCTTCCAATCCCAATCCGCAGCCCTTTTCGCGCTCACCGCCCGCGTCAAGGAAAGCTTCGACCCGCTGCACATCCTCAGCCCCGGCCGCATGTACGCGAACCTCTGATGCAAACCTCCTTCACAGACGCGCAACTCGCCAAACCCGGAATGCGGGAGAACGAACGCATCCTGCGCACCTGCGTGCATTGCGGCCTCTGCTCCGCCACCTGCCCCACCTACGCCTTGCTGGGCGACGAATTGGATAGCCCCCGCGGCCGCATCTACCTCATCAAAAACATGCTGGAGACCGGCCGCGCCGCCACCGCGCAGGACGTACTCCACATCGACCGCTGCCTGTCGTGCCTCGCCTGCACCACCACCTGCCCCTCCGGCGTCGACTACATGCACCTCGTCGATCACGCGCGAAGCTGGATCGCAGAAACTTACACCCGCCCGCTGCCCGAACGCGCGATGCGCTCGCTACTTGCCTTCGTGCTGCCAAGACGTAACATCTTCCACACCTCGCTCATCCTCGCGCGTCTCGCAAAACCTTTCGCACGCCTTCTGCCCAAACGCCTGCGTCCCATGCTGTCGCTCGCGCCCAACGCGCTGCCGAAAGCCGCGCTCCCCGCAACAACCGCCATCGGCACCCGGCGCATGCGTGTCGCGCTCCTCGGCGGCTGCGTGCAACCCGTTCTCGCGCCGCAGATCGACGCCGCCACCATCCGCATCCTCACGCGGCACGGCTGCGAGGTCGTCACCGGAGGCGGCTGTTGCGGCGCGCTCACCCATCACCTCGGCAAGGATGCAAAAGATTTCGCCCGCGCCAACATCGACAGATGGATGAACGAGATCGAAGGCAAAGGCCTCGACGCCATCGTCATCAACGTCTCCGGCTGCGGCGTCCACGTCAAAGACTATGGCCACCTTTTCAAAGACGATCCCGCCTACGCCGCCAAGGCAGCCCGTATCGCGGCACTCGCCAAAGACCCCACCGAGGTTCTCAATTCGCTCGAACTGGTACCGGCCGCGTTACCGCAACCCTTAAAAGTTGCCTATCATTCCGCCTGTTCCCTGCAGCACGGCCAGAAAATTACCGAGCTGCCAAAACTGCTTTTACGAAAAGTTGGATTCAAAGTCGTCGACATCCCCGAAGGTCATTTGTGCTGCGGTTCCGCAGGAACCTACAATATTTTGCAGCCCGAACTTTCCGCGCAGCTTCGTGACAGGAAGGTCATGAATATCCGGAAAGTCGCGCCCGACATTGTGGCGGCCGGAAATATCGGTTGCGTCGTTCAGATTGCAGACGGTTCACGCGCAGTGCCCGTGGTCCACACCGTTGAGTTGCTCGATTGGGCAACCGGCGGACCGAAACCCGTTTAGCATCCAACAACCATTCGGTGCGTTATCATGGCGGGTGGAATTGCCGCCAGGAGCGTTCCCATGAACAGCGTCAATATCGTCATCGTCCAGCCGTTGCTCGCGTTGATTTTCGGCATCCTGATTTTGTTTCTGCCGCGCCTGCTCAACTATTTCGTGGCGATCTATCTCATCGTCATCGGCGCGCTGGGCCTGTGGCCGAGCCTGATGCAGTAGCGGAACGAGAACGAAACTCAATCGTTACCTCTCGACAGACGGGAGAACCGCCATGACGCGTGAAACACCGTTGCCGAAAACCGGCGAAGTCAAACGCGACCGCACGTCGGAATACAGACTCGTCGATCGCGAGAGCAAGGATTCGTTCCCGGCCAGCGACCCGCCTTCGCACAATGCCGGCACCATCGGCGCGCCAAAGAAGCGCGAAACCCCCGCACCCGATACGAAGGATTTCGACGAAGTCAAAAAGAAGAAATAATATCCTTCACCTCCCCACAAGGGGGAGGTAAGATTCACTCCGCCGCTTTCGCTGCAACACCTTTCTTCGCCGCCGCAATCCGCGCTTGCGCGATGTGATCGGCCACCACATTGGTCGGCGCTTTCTGCGCTTCCGCCGCCGTAAAGATTTCGGTCAGCGTATCGGCGATCCCGCGCACCCGCGCATCGACCTCTTCGTCGCTCCAGTCGAAGATCTGTCCCGCCACGCGAATAATGCCGCCGCCATTGATGACGTAATCGGGCGCGTAAAGAATGTCCCTGCCCTTCAGCATCGCGCCGTGATGATCGCGCTCCAACTGGTTGTTCGCCGCCCCCGCAATCACCCGCGCCTTGATGTCCGGCACCGTCTTGTCGTTCAGGATCGCACCCAGCGCGTTGGGCGAAAGAATATCGCATTCCACCGTCACGATCTCGTCCACGGAAACCGCATGCGCCTTGAACCGCTCCACCGCGTTCGCAACGGCCTGCGGGTTCACATCCGCCACAATCAACCGCGCGCCTTCGCGATAAAGGCTTTCGGCCAAACTCATCCCCACCTTGCCGAGCCCCTGAATGGCAACGACCTTTGCCTTGGTCGTCTCCAACCCAAGCCGGAATTTCACCGCCGCTTTCAACCCAACGTAAACGCCCAGCGCCGTCGCAGGCCCGGAATCGCCCGGCTTTCCCGGCATGTCGTAACCGGCAATGTGCTTGGTACCGCGCGCGATCAGTGGCATGTCTTTGGGCAGAATGCCAACGTCCATCGCCGTGATGTATCGCCCGCCGAGCGCGTTGATGGCCTTTGCGTAAGCCGCGAACAGCTTCTCGTTCTTGTCCATCGCCGGATCGCCGATGATCACGGCCTTGCCACCGCCCAGCGGCAGGTTTGCCATCGCATTCTTGTAGCTCATCCCGCGCGACAGGCGCAGCACGTCCGTCGCCGCCGCATCGCCGTTTGCGTAAGGATACATGCGCGTGCCGCCGCAGGCCGGTCCCAGCGCCGTCGAATGCACAGCGATGATGGCCTTCAGCCCCGCCTCTTTGTCTTCGAAGAACGCAACTTCCTCATGGGCATCGAAATCGGGAGACTCAAAAACGCTCATGTCGAAATCCTTGAACAACCGGTGATTTGCCGCCGGACCATACTCCGTCGCAGCCGCAATGGGCTTGCCTTTTTCGCCCTGCTCCCGCAACGCCGCAATGCAAAAGCTGCAACGCGGGCAATATTCCGTGCGTTCCCAAAGGGCGCTTTACCCTCGCCGAAAAGCGCCGTCTACTTGGTTCGGAGGAACGCCAAGCCATGCCGTCGCTGGAAGAATTGCGCCAACGCCATCCCGAAATCCGCCCCGATTTCACCATCGACCAGCGTTGGGAACGGTACGGCGCATCCGAACACGGTGTCTGGAAAACGCTCTATGAGCGCCAGGCCGAAATCCTCAAAGGCCGCGCCTGCAACGAATTTCTCGACGGCCTGAAAAAGCTCTCGCTCGGTGCAGGCCGCATCCCCGATTTCGCGCGGCTGTCGGACGATCTGGAAAAACTCACCGGCTGGCGCGTCGTCGCGGTGCCGTCGCTGGTGCCCGATGCGATCTTCTTCGAACATCTCGCCAACCGCCGCTTCCCCGCGGGCCAGTTCATCCGCAAACCGTCCGAACTCGATTACATCGAAGAACCGGATGTCTTTCACGATGTCTTCGGCCACGTCCCCATGCTCGCCCACCCCGTCTTCGCCGATTACATGGAAGCCTATGGCAAGGGCGGTTTGCGCGCGCTCAACGAATTCCACGCGCTGAAGAACCTCGCACGCCTCTATTGGTACACCGTCGAATTCGGCCTCATCGCCACGCCGCAAGGTTTGCGCATCTATGGTTCCGGCATCGTGTCGAGCCGCGCGGAGTCGGTCTACGCGCTGGAAAGCCCCAAACCCAACCGCATCCATTTCGATCTCGAACGGGTCATGCGCACCGACTACCGCATCGACGATTTCCAGGAGAGCTATTTCGTCATCTCGTCCTTCGAAGAACTGTTCGGCGAAACCTACAAGGATTTCGCGAGCCTCTACCGCAAACTGGAACACGGCCCGACCTACAAACCGGGTGACGTTCTCTCGACCGATCGCCTGGAAACTGTGGAAGCCGCCTGACTTCGTCCTCCCCCGCAAAGCGGGGGAGGTGCCACGCGCGAACGCGCGTGCGGCGGGGGCAAGTCCGGCAGCATTCGTGCGGCGTTGCCCCCTCCACCGCTACGCGGTCCCCCTCCCCCGCTTCACGGGGGAGGACTAAATAGCCTTTTTAGTTCAATGATATAGGCTAAAATACAGAAAAATAGAAAATAGTCCTTGCATAGCTAGGCCAAAACCCCTACATTCCACCCCAGACTGCTCTTTGACATTGTGAACCCACCCTCCGGGACTAACCGCCAACGGCCGAAACCACCTCGCCCGCCGTCAATACCTGCGGCAGCACTTTCGGCGTCGCAGCCCCCGGTGCGTAGTAGAGATAGAGCGGCACGCCTGACCGCGCATTGGCTTCCAGCAGCTTGGTGATCTCCGGATTGCGATTGGTCCAATCCGCCACCAGATAGGCGATCCTGTTCTTCGCAAACGCCTGCACCACCTCGTCGGAAGAAAACGCCACCTTCTCGTTCACCAGACAGGTGATGCACCACGCAGCCGTCGCATTCACGAACACCGGCCGGTTCTGCGCGCGCAAGCCATCCAGCCGCGCCGCCGAATAAGGTTCGCTGTGCAGCGCATCTTCCGAAGCCTGCGTGGCAGCCGCCTGCGGTGCAGCCATGCCCACGAACCACAACGCTGTCAGCGACGCGAGAAACGCGAGCACGGCGAACACATTCGCGGTCGCCCGCCACCGCGCGCTCGTATTGCGAGACGCGCCCCACGCCCAGGCGCCGAACGCAAACAGCACCATCGCCGCCAGTGTCGCGAGTACGCCGCCCGCGCCCATCTGCAACGCCAGCACCCACACAAGCCAGACAGCCGCCGCATACATCGGAAACGCCAGCGCCTGTTTGAATGCCAGCATCCATGCGCCCGGCCGCGGGATCAGCCGCAACAACGCCGGCGACAATCCAATGGCCACGAACGGCGCGGCGAATCCAAGCCCCAGCGCCAGGAACACCGCCATCGCTACAACGGACGTTTGCGTGATCGCATATCCCAAAGCCGCCGCCATGAATGGCGCAGTGCAAGGTGCGGCCACCGCCACCGCCAGAATGCCGGTGAAGAATGCGCCCACCGTGCCACCCTTGCGCGTGAGCGTGTCTCCCGCCGTCACGCCGGACGAAAGTTCGTAAACACCCGAAAGATTAAGCCCCACGGCAAACATCAATAGTGCAAAGCCGGCGACGACAATGGGCTCCTGCAACTGGAATCCCCAACCCACCGCCTGTCCGCCTGCGCGCAGCAAAACAACCGCCGCACCCAGAACCAGAAAGCTGAGGACCGCGCCCGCGCCATAGGCCAAACCTTCACGCCGCGCTTCTTGCGGATGACCGTGCGAGGCTTGTGCCACCGCAAACGCCTTCATCGCCAGCACCGGCAACACGCACGGCATCAAATTCAATATCAAGCCGCCGATGAACGCGAACACCAGCGCCAGCGGCAGGCTTATGCCGCCACCGCCCGTTGTCGCAGCGCCCACAAAACTCGCCGCCGGAACCGCACCCGGCTCGGCGCGAATGGAAAGCGCCTTCACCGATCCATCGGCGGATGTGAGAACCAGAACGCCCGGCAATTCCGGCTCCGTCGAACGGAATTTCCGCCAGGAAAATTTCCGCCCCGGCTCCGTGCGCAACACAACTCCGTTGTCGGCAATACCGAGCTTCTGCTCGGTGAAGCCGTTGATCATGCCCTCGCTGAGCGGAAAGAAATTCGCCGAAACCGGCCGCGCCGAAGCAAGCGTCGGACTTTCGAGAAAGATATCCAACGTCTTGTCGTCGCCCGCGCGATAGCTCGCGCGCCACGGCGAAACCTGCGGCAGCTTCGCGCGCGCGGCCGCGAATTGCTGCGCGGTCACCGGGTTGGCCACGCCTTGCGCGGCCACCGTCAGTCCCAACTGCAACGTCGCGTCTTCGGGAATGCACACCTCGCGGCAGACGAGCCAGCTTCCCGTCGCGGTCAGCGTCACGTCGCCGGCTTGCGCGTTCCGCGGCACCTGCACCGCCGTCAGAAGCCAGACCGTGCCTTCATAGCCGTAATCCATCAGCGGCCCGACGGGCAGGCGTTTGGGATAA
>Ga0335070_10000142_pt1 | contig 80014 bp, 64 predicted proteins | sample Lox_Sample_13_FD_206722 | JGI IMG/M metagenome (GOLD analysis project Ga0335070, IMG submission 206722) | Soil microbial communities from Loxahatchee National Wildlife Refuge, Florida, United States - Lox_Sample_1.3 | ecosystem: Environmental > Terrestrial > Soil > Wetlands | place: USA... | reverse complement strand
ACAAAATCGAATGACCACATTTTCGGAACTGCCCCTCTGTTCTGCGCTACAGCGGAAACTTGCGGCAGCTCAATTCATTAACCTCACACCCATTCAAGAACGCGCGATTCCGCCAGCTCTCGAAGGCCGCGACGTCATCGGGACTGCCGAGACAGGCACTGGCAAGACATTGGCGTTTCTCATTCCTCTCATTGAGACCCTGAATCAGGAGCCAGCGCGTCACACTGTCGCTCTAGTGCTGCTGCCAACGCGGGAACTCGCGATGCAGGTTCACGCGCAATACGAGCCACTGCGCACGAAAGCCATGCCCAAGGCTGCGCTCATCATCGGTGGCGTCTCCGAGAAGGCGCAAATCCAAAGTCTGCGTGCTGGGTCGGAACTTGTGATTGCCACTCCCGGACGATTGCAGGATCTCGTCAACCGCCAGTTCGCTGACCTACGCCAGGTCAAACTGCTCGTACTCGACGAAGCGGATCGCATGCTGGATATGGGATTCTTGCCGGCGATCCGGCGGATCTTGTCGACAATGCCTAGGCGGCGCCAGACGCTGTGTTTCTCAGCCACGATGGAGCATTCTGTTGCCGGCCTCATCAATGACTATATGCAGAATCCGGTGCGGGTCGCTGTAGGCTCAGTGCTCAAGCCTGCGGAAAGCGTGCAACTCAGGGCGTACGAAGTGCGGCCAGGAGAGAAACTCGACGTTCTGCGTCAACTGCTCTACGCAGAAACGGGTCAAACGCTAATCTTCACGCGCACCAAGCGAGGCACCGACCGACTGACGAAGGAACTGGTACGCGACGGTTTTGCCGCCGCCATGATTCATGGTGATCGCTCGCAATCGCAGCGTAACGGAGCTTTGAGTGGGTTCCAGGAAGGCCGTTTCCAAGTGCTAGTGGCGACCGATATCGCATCACGCGGTTTGCACGTGGATGACGTAGCCCATGTCATTAACTACGATGTGCCCAAAATGGCCGAGGACTTTATCCATCGAGTCGGCAGGACAGGCAGAGCGGGGCTCCAAGGGCGCGCCTCGACCTTGGCGGCAGGAGCCGAGGTGCTGGAACTGCGCCAGATTGAACGCACTCTCAGGTTAAAGATGGAGCGCATGCAGACTGACAGGACAATCGCGGCACCGCGGCCAATGATTCAAAACACGCTAGCCTCGCGGACCCTGACCGCGTTGCCGGGAGAGGTATTTGTGTAGAGCGCCAAGTCTTGTTGCCGGGGCGTCAAGCTCCGGCAACTTGCAGGCGTCAAGTTACTCAGCGGAATCATGCATTATTCCGGTGCGAGTCCTTCGCAAAGGAACCTTCTTTTCGAATCTTTTTCCGCGCACGCTTCCGCGCCAAAGCCTGCTTCACTCGGCGCTTTTCGCCAGGTTTCAAGTAGTACGAGTGACGTTTCACTTCTTTAATGATGTCTTCCGACTGAACCTTACGTTTGAATCGACGGAGCGCATTCTCTAAGGATTCGCCCTCTTGCAATCGAATTTCTGCCACGCTCACCCTCCCACACACAATTACCGCGATGCGGATCTCTTATAGCCGAACGTTTCCTACAGTCAATTCGGTTGCCAGGGCATTAAGCCTTCGCAAACCTGCAAACACGGGTTACTCACCGACGTGGTCACCGGGGATGGACTCCTCCGCAGTGTCCGCGTCCTCTGCGCCAAGATCGAAAAGCGCTGCCTGCTCCGCAGCATGTTCGCGCAGTTCGGCCATCTCGTCCACGCTGCCTGCAACAGCCTTCTCCTGTTTTCTCTGATTCCTGCGCTCTGTTTTGTCCCGTTGTCTCTGTTGCCGTGTGTGTTCCTTTTGGCGCTTCGTAAACGTTGATCGGCCTCTTGGCATACGTATCCCCTGGAATCTCTTCTACTTATCGCCGACCGGCATTTGGCAGCCTGATCGGACGCACCTTGTCTGTTCGAAGAAGCTACCAGCGCGGTTCGCGCGGCTGCCGTGGATGGCCGCGATAATCGTCACGCTCACGGCCGCCTCCACCGCCGAAACGATGCCCTCCGCCCCTAGGACGTTCCGACTTAGGTTTGGCCTCGTTAATGGTCAGCGTTCGTCCGCCTAGATCTGTGCCTTTGAGCGCCGCGATGGCTTTGTCGGCTTCACCGGCATTGGTCATTTCCACGAACCCGAACCCACGGGAGCGGCCAGTATCCCGGTCGGTTACGAGTGTGATCTTTTCCACCGCACCGTGTGCCTCGAAGAGGTGTCGCAATTCGGCTTCGGTTGTGCTGTGGGGCAAATTCCCAACGTAAAGGTTCTTCATCGCAGTTCCTCTTTCAGTAAATCATCTAGGCTGGTCGGTGTCGAAGTTGGTTTCGATGGTCGTCCTTCAGAGTCTCGTGGCGGAGCGGGCAGGGCGCGCATCGCTTGGGTGCGGGCGAGGGACGCGGAGCGGACTGCGGAGATTCGCCGTGAAGCTTCCAGAATGCCCCAGCGCTGAGTCGAATCTCCCGGATCGGCAGGAAAGGCGCCTTTCGCACTACCAACGGCGGCCTGTTTATCCGCGTTCTCCGTCGCCAATTCTTCATCCGCGTGGGGCGAATCGGCGAGATATTCTGGCTGGCCAACCAGGAAGGCCAATTTCTGCGGGGGTGTCGCGCTGCGAAGGTCATCACAAAACCTGTCGCGCTGGCCCCATCCCTTTTCCATATTGATCAGCACGAGATCGTATAGGGCGGGTCTCCACCATGAGCGGGCTTCCGCGATGTCGGCGGCGCAATCGACGTCCATCCCGAACTTCCGCAGGACCTCAGCACGCAAATCGCGCTTCGCCTGCGAAATGTCGACCAACAGCACTCGCTTCTTTTTGACTGCACCGGGAATGGGCGCGGTGAGCGGTAACGCCGGAGGTAGCAGGGTGGTCATGCCGACACCGACCGTGGCTGCGCCCGAGCTGTGGCGTCCACTGACTTGCGTGCCTTTGCTGCGCGCTCCAGCAGTTCGTGGGTGCGCTTCCGCCGAGCGATCTTCTGTTTGCGTTCCCGGTTGAATCTGGACTTGTCGCCATTCCGTGCGGACATGATGAACTCCTGAGACTGGGTTGATTCACCTGCCGCTAGGTGTGTGCAACCTATTCTGGTGCGGTCCCTGCGGCTCGGCGCACTGCGAATTGAAAGGAGAAACCGCTGCTGTTAGAAACACGCCTTTCGATCTCTCAATCGCGAAGGCGCAGATTGCTTGAGTGACACCGTCTTCGAGGTTAAGTGATTTCAGTATACGCTGTTTTGCGCCTCCTGCGACGGCCCCACTCTACGGGCCGTGAACAACGTTGCTAATTGTGCATTCTGCGCGTAGGATGCCCTAGTGCGTTAGACCGAATCGGTCGTGAGCAGCACTCGCCTCAACAGCCAGTACCCTGCCGTCAGTACTTCCGAATCTCTCCAGCGTAAATCAATTGAAAGGAACACCAGTATCAGTATGGCAGAACAAGGAACGGTAAAGTGGTTCAACGACGCCAAGGGCTACGGTTTCATCAGCCGTCAGAATAGCGAAGATGTTTTTGTGCACTTCTCGGCGATCCAGGCGGGCGGTTTCAAGAGCCTGCAGGAGGGTCAGACGGTGCAATTCGACGTGACCAAGGGCCCCAAGGGCTGGCAAGCTGAAAACGTGCAGCCGCTCTAAGCTGGTGAATCGTGAGAAAGGCGATGTCTGCGGAGATCGCCTTTTTGCCCGATCGCTTCTATCCGAGCTGGAGTGGACTCTTTCTGACACGCGACCACATCACCGCTTCCTACGCCATCATCCGGCATAACATCCGGACCTACCAGTCGGCCGGAGTGGTCGAAGTGGTCAAAGGCAAGCAAAACGCTGAGTCCAGAGTGCAGAAGCTCGAAGCCTGCCAAAACTCGTCAGATCATCATGAGGGCTGGCGCTACTTCGTCGAGAAAACCGATCTCAAGGCCGGAACAGACCCCACTGAAGCCACCCAACAGCGCCAAGCGGAATTGGAAGGGCGGGAATCGAGAGCACTGCAGGAAACGAAGACTCCCATCCTGCGTTCGCCAGACCCTCAGAGATGAGACTGGTGGTGGGCCAACTCGGAAATGCCGCTCACAGCCGCTCTTTGAATATGAGAACTTGGGTTTGAGGTGGTTGCCCTTAGGAACGTTCGCCTGTTGCTCTTCGCTTGGCCCCCTCGCCTGCCTTAGCCAGGCGCTCAGCAACGATGGCGTAGGCGGAAGGGTTAAATACGAGTCCGACATGCGTTCCTGAGACTGAGAAGTCCGATTCGGGGCGGTCTGTCTTGCAATACCGCCAGTCAACTACTCCGTCGCCCTCCCTGTACACAGCGGTTTCTGCTACCGACGCGGGCATCGCGTGTCGCAGAGAACTCAGAAAGTCACAAGTGCAATGGCCGGTGTAGCAATCGGGAAGCACTTCCGTGCCGTGCTTCGCCAGGATCCGGCGTCGAACCATGCGCGCCGCGCGCAAAATGCTAGGATGGGCCACCGTGCCGCGAAAGGGCGCACCCAAGGTGATAACGGAAGCGACATCCGTTGGGCGTTGCGCCGCGATGGCACGCGCGATGATCCCTCCCAGACTATGGCCGATCAAATGGACTTTGCGCCCGGATGTGGCTAGCGCCTTCTCGATGGCCGCATTCAGTTGCCGTTTAATCAGGAGGTTCGGACACTCGGTGTTGAAACCTATGCCTGAAAAGAACGGTTTGTATCCAATTCTCGCCAGCCATTGATGCAAGGGTGTCAAATAAACATCCGGGCAGAGGAAAGCAGGGATGAGAATCACGGCGGAACCGTCGCCGTGCGGTATTCCTAGACCGTAATATAAGGGCGCGGCATGCAGCAGAACCAACTCGGCCGCAAACAGCACCTCGCCCAAAATAGGAACATTAGCTTCCCGATACTCCTGAGTACGGATCGGGGAACCGCAATCCCTAGGCTCAACGTGGGTTCTTCTCATTGAAGCGTTGTTCCACTGTACGTGAGAACCCGAGGTTCCACAATGATGGTTTTGCCCGGGCTTCCCCGCACGTAAACCTCGGATCGGACGTTGACAAGCAGTTTTGCCCGGATCACGATTTCACAAAAGGTCCCGAGCTATGGCGCAAACTGTAAAACCTGTGCAACTGAACCCGCGGACCCTGGAAGCATTTGATGCTTACATTCAACACGCTGAAACGGAAATGGAGCAGACTTTGCACGGAAGCGGGCCATTCCTCTGGTCTCAGCAGACGCCCGAGCGAGCTCAGGATGTCCATCGGGGGCAGGTTGTGGCGCAATTTTGGTCTGGCAAAGGGCCGGTCAAAGTGCCGAAGGGTTTGATCCACGACTGGATCGCTGCCGCGTTCATTCCTGATTCGAATATCCAAGAAATATTTGCAGTGATCCAGGAATACGATAACCACAAGAACATCTACAAACCTGAGGTAATTGATTCGAAACTCATCAGCCGTGATGATAACGATTTCCAAATCTATCTGCGGCTTCTAAAAAAGAAAATCATCACTGTCGTCCTCGATACTGATCATGAGGTGCATTATTGCCCCGTGGACCAAACGCGCTGGGTGTGCCGCTCGTACTCAACCAGGATTGCAGAAGTGGAAAATGCCGGAAGCCGGGAAGAGCGAGTCTTGCAGCCTGAAACCGGTTACGGATTCCTATGGCGCCTGTATTCCTATTGGCGATTCGAGGAGCGTGATGCCGGTGTAGTCGTTGAATGTCGAGCCATCTCGCTGACACGCGACGTGCCATTTGGACTGGGATGGGCCATTGAACCGATCATCGAAAAGCTTCCCAAGGAGTCGCTCATCAACACCCTCGAAGCTACCCGCCAAGCGCTGCTCGGCAGGCCAGGATAGTTCCTTTTCAACCCGAGGCCGCAATCCAATTACGGCGTTCAACAAAGGTTGGAGGCTCGTACGTGCGTCCTGATGCCAGCCGCTTTTCCTCACGACGGGTCAACCACAACAGGATAGGTCCCAGTGTCGCGGCCGTGAGGTGAGCGATGACCGGGAACTCCTTCTCGACTTCGCGGCGCAGCCGGTGTATCCGCGCACTCACGTCTTGATTCACTTTCTTGAAGTCGCGCTCCATCGCCCACAGCGCGGCGCTGTAAGCGCCGCTGAGCTTTTTCGCTTGTCGTCCAAACCGTTCACGCACGCGTGCATCGGGATAGTTCTTGTAACGTTGCCAGCCCTGAAAGATGGTCTGGCACATGCGATAAAGACTTGGTCCGTTGCGCTCGAAATCGCGCCGGAACGCCAAATCCAGGAAGCGTTTTGAATCGTCACGGGAGATTGCGCCATGCTGGAAATTAAATTTGTATTGTCCATGGATATCGGCGAAGTCAACGTTCTTCAGCAGTCGTCCCTGATCGGCCATTTCCTGGTAAAGCGGCGTTCCAGGAACCGGCGTGTAGAGCATGAACTGGTGAAAGTCGGTCTGGTAGCTGACCGCCGATTCGATGTCCTCAGTGATGTTGTCCAGCGTGTGGTGCTCGAGCCCGATAATCGTCGAACCCTGCACTCGAATGCCGTGTTCGCGAAGCTCCCGGGTGAGTTGTCCAATATCGGTGCCCTGGATCTTGTTATAGCCGGACTTGGGAGATTCCAACCCCATCCATACCCAGGAAATGCCAAGTTCGGCCAGTTCCTGCATGGAATATTTTTGAATTGCATTAGCGGAAGCAAAAACCGAGAGCTCCCAACTTTTGCTCGCCTGCTTCATGCGCTCCAGCAGTCGCATTGCGCGCGTGCGATGAAGAAGGAAGTTCTCGTCCATCACAAAGAAGGAATGCACTTTGAGCTCAGATTCGATTTCGCACATCACGTCAAACAGTTCATCGCCAGTTTCGTAAAAGTTGACAAACTTTCCCTTACCGCCAAAAAACGCCGATGTAGTGCAGAAGTTGCACCCCATGGGACAGCCTACTGAAGGAATGACAGTCGCAGCCGTGCCGCCTTTGCGATCCGGAAGGCGCAGACCCATGATGCGCGTCTGTAAACCGGACACTATCGCAGGATGACGGATGGGCGTGTGCTCGTCTTCGCCCAGGTAGCGGCGCATCCATACAATGCCTTTGCCGCGCACAATATGATCGGCGTTGATCATCTTCTCCAGACCGGGAATCGCCGCGACGTGTCCACCTACCACAACTATCGAACTGGGAGACAGCTCTCGCACCATGCGGCACATCTCCCGCACTTTTCGAACATTAACAACGATGGAAGAAATTCCGACGATGTCATAGTGGTTCGCGGTTAATTCGTGAGCGAATGCCTCCCGGGATGGAAAATCCAGCACCGTGCATGGCGCAGAAATGTTCGCCTGTATCATCATGATGCCCCACGAGCGGTGGAACATACGCAGAGAAAAACTGCCTTGGGCACGCGTGACCTGGTTGTGATACAGCTCCATCGGATTGATGGACCGACTGCCAAATTCGTCATCTTGCGCATAGGGTCCGAAGACTGAACTCAACAGGATGCGAGCGCGATTACCCTTTGGGTGGATTTCCATAGACCCGCTGCCTGGAGGATGGCCCTAGGTGGGAATTTGTCGCAGTGATCTCAGATACATATTACAAAACTATTACCTACGACCAAACGGCAAAACAAGATCTCTGAGACGGGGGATGCGCTGACGCCTGACGTGCCATTTGGAATGGGATGGGCCATTGAACCGATCATGGAAAAGCTCCCCAAAGATTCGCTCGTCAACACCCTCGAAGCTACCCGCCAAGCGCTGCACGCCAAGGCAGGATAGTTCCTGTCCGCCGTATGAAGCGTGGTTGTGGACCCACCCAGCTTGCTTATTCACGTACGTCATCGAAAAATGACTTGAGTTCGCGGGAGCGTGAGGGATGGCGCAGCTTACGCAGGGCCTTGGCCTCGATCTGGCGAATGCGTTCGCGGGTGACAGCGAACGCTCGGCCAACCTCCTCCAGTGTGTGCTCCGAGCCGTCCTCCATACCAAAGCGCATCCGTATGATTTTTTCTTCCCTCGGACTGAGAGTACGCAGCACCTGAGCGGTCCGCTCTTGCACGTTCGCGCTCACGACCGCCTCAGCGGGCGAAATCTGGGTGCGGTCTTCGATGAGGTCGCTGAGGTGGGAATCCCCCTCTTCGCCAATAGGCGTCTCCAGCGAGATCGGAACCCGCATGATCTTGCGCACTTTGCGCACCCTGGCCTCAGGAATGTCCATCTGCTTGGCAATCTCTGCCGGCGTAGGTTCGCGGCCCAGGGCCTGGACCAGTTGCCGCGAGGTGCGAACCAGCTTGTTGACGATCTCGATCATGTGCACCGGGAGCCGGATGGTGCGCGCCTGATCGGCAATCGCTCGGCTGACTGCCTGGCGAATCCACCAGGTGGCGTAAGTGGAAAATTTGTAGCCGCGGCGGTACTCGAACTTGTCTACCGCCTTCATCAGGCCGACGTTGCCCTCCTGGATCAGGTCGAGGAACTGAAGCCCGCGGTTGCCATACTTCTTAGCGATGGAAACCACGAGGCGCAGGTTGGCTTCGATGAGCTCGTGCTTTGCCTGCTCCGCGTCCATCTCGCCTTTGATGATTTCGCGCTGCGTGCGCTGCAGTTCCGCGAACGTCATGCCGGCATCGCTTTCCAGCCTTTTCATGTCGGCACGATGCTGTCGCTGCGTGGTGCGGTAGGTCTTCTTGAGTTCCTCGCTGCGCGTGCTCGCAATCTTCTTTTCCAGGTTACTGAGCTGGCGGTCAAGCGAACGCATGAGTTCCATGGTTTTATTCACCCGTTCCGTCAGGCGTTTGCGCTCCGAGGGGGTAAAACCGAGGTTGCGGATGATGAGCGAAATTCGAACAATCTCGCGGCCTAGCTGGCATCGGCAGCGGCGTTGTTTGCGTGCCTTCTTATCCGCTGGGCCCGTCGCCAGCTGTCCTGCCAGCCGGCGGGCTGTTTTGTAGTGCTTGTGCACCTGATCGATGCGGCGCGTGACCTCTTTGACACGGTCCTGGAGAATCTGCTCGGTGATCTCTTCCTCATCGAAGACGACAATTTCTTTAATCGAGCGTAGGCCGCGTTTCAACTCCTCGCCAATGGCCAGAATCTGGTGGATCACAATGGGCGAGCGTGAAAGCGCTTTCAACGTGGAGAGTTGTCCGCGCTCGATGCGCTTGGCAAGGTCCACTTCCCCTTCGCGGGTGAGCAGAGGCGAGGCACCCATCTCGCGCAGGTAAGCGCGCACCGGATCGCTGGCCGCCTCCGTAGCGCCAGGCGATGGGTTGAGGTCGATGTCCTCTGCTGCCTCCTCAAGCCTTTGCTCCATAGCCGCATGAGGCAGCAAAGCCTGCCCTTCAACCACGTCAAGGCCCTGGGTGCGAATGGTGGTGAGCAAGTCATCTACGTCCTGCTCGGAATCTACGTCGTGTGGAATCGGGTCATTCACTTCGTTGTGCCTGCATAGCTTTTCGTATGGGCGTCCCCCGCGTGGAAAAGGCGGTTGTCATCTTGAACGGTGCAGCAGAGGGCAAGGAACCAAAACTAATTGATCCTAGCACATCGTCTGGGAAACTCGGTCGGCTTGAGTTTCCGTCTGGCCATTGGTGGTTTCGACTCGATGGGAGAAAGAAAAAGTCTCGGGAATCCGATGTGATCCGATCCGTTTTCGCGAGATTAGCACCGGCCAGTCGGCTTGCGGACCGTGATGCAGGGGTTGGCGCAAATCATCGAATTGCTTTCGGTGGAGCACAATTTCATCGGAGGTCACGGGCTGAGAGAATGTAAACCCTTTTTGTAAACCCTGCCTCTTTATAGGCACTTGCCCTTGATCTCAGCTCCGTTAGTTTTTAAGAGCTTAGCGACGCACTGAGACAAGAACTGATTCCCTGGTGCGTTCCCAGGGGTTCATTCACGTTTTCATGGCACGCAAGCGATTGATTTAGAAGAAGGTTGGTCGGGGAGAGAAAATTTGAACCTCCGACCCCCTGGTCCCGAAGCTGTTCTGGTTTTCTAACCTGTTGAATGGCTTAGCTTGGTTCTGCGTCTTGCAGTCTGATTCTAGGGGGTGTTGGGGGTATCTGGACCCATTTGACTGCCATGAACCCCTGGCTAACATTCGGTTTTCGTGATCCGTTCCGCTCACCTCGACCGATCTCTAACGCGGTCAATTTGAGGTCAGCAACCCAAGATCTTTGTTCGCTTGGCTTTTCCGCATTCCGCAATAGCAAGTAGAAGTCGAGAAAATCGGTCCTGTTGGCGATTTGACGCGCGAGCTTTCCGACTTGTTGGAGGTCGACCATGTAATTTCCCGGCGTGGGAATAAGCAGCCCGCCCTCCCTTTTTTCTTGTTGTGCGCGAATCGAACAGCAGGAAAATGAAAAACGCAACCTCGCTTCTCTCCGAAGAGCAGTTCCCATGCGAACGCACCACCCTCTGAGGGCGAGGTCACCCCGGTATCAATTCAGCCCGGACGATCAGTATTTGACCTGACCGGACGAAACGGGAGATTTTGCCATGGCAAGCTTGTCGACAGTCGTAGCTGTCATCATTGCAATCAGCGTGGCGTCCGAACGCCTGGCTGAGATCATCAAAGGTGTCGTTCCGGCCTTAAACACTAAGAGGGTTGACAACTCCAGGGCAGAGGAAAAGAGAGCTGCTAAAGTACGAGTCTTAGCTGTAGGCACCAGCATCTTCACGGCGCTGCTGTGCTGGGCGGCTCTTGCGAGGCTCGTACCGACGCTGGAACCAACAAGTTGGGCCGCTCTTCCGGCGATCCTGGCACTTGGGTTTCTCGCGAGCGGTGGTTCTGCTTTCTGGAATTCAATTCTCACATACATACTGAAACTGAAGGATATTGAAGCAGTTGCAGCTAAGACGGCTCAGAGGGCCTTGCGCGAGGAAGCTGCTGTCCAAAAGCCAGTTGATTTCAAAATCGTGGCTTGACGACAGCGAGTCCGTAACGTTGAGACGAAAGGAGTACCTCTATGACACAAACATTCGCAGTTCAACATGACATCGCCGTCAGCATCGAACACGGCTTACAGATTAGGGAATCGAATTTGACTTGGCTTCCCATTAACACAGCCCGAACCGCTTCGGGCGCTTGGGTCAGCCTGGCTAAGCTGGTTGGGGAGGAGCGATCCCACCCGGTCCCGATGGCGCCGAGTGATACTTTAAGCAACTTCACTGTAGTTGCCACTCAAGTAGACCTCTCCATTGCAGCCAAGCTCGGCATAGGTGCCATCTTCGGTGGCACGATTAACTACAATGATCGTGCCTTTTACCTCGACGCGAGTGCCTACACTGACAAGTACACGGAAACTCCTGGGGCCTTTGTCTTCGGTACCCGATGGGGTGTCGGTCTGCGGGTGCTCTTACATGTGTCTGAAATCAAGGGGGGCTTGTCCCTGAACTTCGGCATGGTCGGCGCTGCCGTACAGCTGGGATATGCAAAGGCACTCTATGAGATCGATGGTATTGGCATCGGTTTGGACGGAATGCAAATTGTGCTCGGTGAAATCCATGCTGTTGGGGACTTCAGTGCGGAAACATACTTCAAGATCAATGATTCTGTTATCCCAAAGCTTGCGGAGTATTTGAAGAACAATGCAAACAAGCTGATACCGCAGCCCTACCAGGTCCAGGTTATTCAGCCGTTTGACAGTGATCCAATCACCGCTGCAAAGCCCATCCTGTTCGCAATGCGGCGTCTGAACGATGGCTGTACGTTCAACGAAGCACTGGAGAAAGCGGCAGGAAAGTATGGTGCGAGCGAGATTAACGCCGTGTACGGCAAATTGGTGCCAGGCTTGGGGCACAGTGAGGAGCCATCGGAAAAGGCTCGCGACGCCGCTGGGCAGTGGCTCCGGGACAACTAAGGTACACCCTGACCATTCACCGGGGTGCACCTTACGACTTTTCCTGAAGCACCATGAGAGGAGGTTGTCATGCCTCAAGAAAGCGAAATGATCCATATCCATCCAACTGGAACGGTAGATAAAGACCCTCACACTCTGAGCAAGACGGGGAACGGATACCCCAAGCAGGTCTGGTGGGTCAACGATGATCGGAACAACGACCGTCACATTGACTTCGGCGGGAACTCCCCTTTCGATGCTGAAAACATCGTTGCCAAGAAGGACGGGACACCAGCAGGCTCAGGCAAAATCAAAGACAAAGCGTTGGGCCGGTACCCTTACGCAGCTAAACTGCCAAAAGAAACTGCGAAGGACTTTGCCGCTGATCCCGAAGTCATAATCAGGAACTGATTTCCTAGTGTGACCGCTTAGACCTCGCAACCGCTCAAGAAAGGTCTTGCCGCTCGATCTTCGGGCGGCTTTTCTTCTCCCGCAAGCTGCCATTCAAAGATGATGTCGGGCGTCTCACGTTTCGAGAATTATCCCTCGGTCGTCCTCCTTCCGTTAGGGGCGGAAGCTGAACTGCGTCCCCCGACAGGATTTTCCGGTTCTCGCTAATTGCATGAACTCACTGAAAATATTGGTCGGGGAGAGAGGATTTGAACCTCCGACCCCCTGGTCGCGAATTAGGTAACTGAGTAGATGGTCTTTGCCTGTCATGCAGATACCTAGCTCCTGATGCCCGGTTTTAGGTCTTGTCCGTGCACTATTGGACCCGAGTTGGACCCAACAACAGCGGGCGCAAGCAACGGGTTGTAGGCGCTTATGATTGAATCACTTCTTGGTTGCTGATTGCCTCATCTCTTGCCGCCGCCATAGCGGAGGTTGGCGCTCATCGCCGGGTCGACGTTTCCCGCGTAGTCTAACGATGTTAACTCCGCATGAACCTGCGGAACGGTGGATAGTCGGCTGTACCAAGGTGGCATAGGCTGCCGTCTCACGGAGGACACGCCGATCCCGATACCGCTGTGGGGAAGCTGGATACCCCAGCGTCACTGTAACGGAGAAACTAGACTACTGCTTCGATGCCGTCCACATCAGATCGATGGGATTAATGTCTGCCGTGTCCTTAATTGACCCCATGGCCATGGTGCGGCCGTGGAATTGACCTTGCGCGGTAAAAGTTGGAGCGCTGTTGACGAAGAAGGAGTCGACGTTGATCAGATAACTCAGCGCGGAACTATCGCATCCCGAACCGAGCGAGCGGAACTGAGAATCCGTTACCTTGAACTCAAAGCAAAAGACGGTATTGTCGCCCTTGACCACAAACGACAGCGGTTGCCCCTGGGAGGTGGTGCCCTGCCAGTTGCCCACGAAGGTCGGCATGCCCGCATTCCCGCAGCTCAGGAGCACGAACGCCAACGACAGGAGTCCTGACAGGCCCGCTATCACTCTGCCAGCAACGCGATACATCTGCATGAAGACCTCCTTATTATTTCTCTACGATCATGAGGGCGGGATGAAGGTTTATGAGCGACTCGTCCACGTAGAAGACAACCGACCCGTTGGTTACGGACACGGTGTTGCCGCCGAATGTTCCCGTCCCATCCACCAGGATGGTGTAAGGTCCCGCCAAGAACTGATTGGGAAACAAGCCATCAGCTTGCGGCGGGCTGGCATCCTGGATGCCTGAGAATGCTGCCTTCCCGTCTGCCGAAATCAGGCCTTCGAAGTTCGACGTCGCCGCGTCCGCCGGCGAGTCAGTTCCGAAAATGTAGTTCCCGAAGACCGACAATGCAGTGAACTGGGGGGGATCCGGGACCTGGTATTGCAATTGGCCGGAAGCGGCGGCAGAATCTGTACCGACGAGAAACCCCGTGACGCCGCTGGTTGCGGGGACTATGTAAAGCACCGGGGGATGAGCGCCGGCGTCGGGGCCAGACAGCACCACCCGTCCCGTGTCCGCATCTACGGAGTAGTCACCAGAGACCAGAATCACAATGCGGCCCGTGACCGGATCTAGGACGATCGTGCCGGCATTGTCCTCAAAGAGAGTAGCGGCAAATTTTCCCTTGCCGTCGAAGCTCAGCACGCCCAGGCTCACATCCGGCCCGGCAGAAGAGATCCCCGTTTCGTGGAAGATGTGGTTGTCCTTCAGGGACGCGTTGGTGAAGGGGCCGGCGGTTAATACGGCTTCGCCGCTGACGAGGGGATGTGCGGAACTCAGCGGGTCGGTGCTCAGGAAGAAGGCGTGCGCGGAATCCAGCATGTACAAGGCCAGATTGAAAGCGGAGGAGCCCACGCTGAATGATGCCGACCCTCTTCCGTTCGCGCCTGCGCTGTAACTTCCGCTACCGCCCGTCAGGGCCGAGGAGAGGGCGCCACCATCGTTGATATCGGCCGCCACTGAACTCAGAAGCCCAGCGCTGGCGTTGGCCGATCCAGCCATGGCAAAACTGCCGCCGGCAGCATTCTGGCCACGCAAGCCGAAAGCATAAAGCCCACTAAGGGCAGTGGAGAAGCTGGACGGATCCTGCAGCCGGAGAATCCCCGAGGCGCGGGTGCCTCCGCCGGTATTGTCGTCGAACTCGATGATACGGCCAAGGGATGGAGTGCTGCCGTCGAGGCCGCCCATGGAAAATCGGAACAGGGTCGTCGTCCCAGCGGAGTTGGTCAGCGTGAGGCAGCCGCGATTGTCTCCCAACGTGTAGGAGCTGCCGGTGGGATTGATGGTGAGATTGGTTTGCACTCCGGAAGCACGGTTGATGTCTTCCACCCCGCCCGTGATGTTGCCCTGGCCATCCCCGGTGAAGCTGCCGGCGATGATCACGGGGCCGTCGGCGTCGAAACCCCGCAGGAGGAAGGCGTAGGGCTGGCTACTGAGGTTCCCTTCTTGCCCTGAGGGGCAACTATCGTTGGGCTCATCAATGAGAATCTGGACAAAGGCCATGCCAATCGCGGGCAGCGGTGCTTGCGAGTCGCTGACCTCAACGGTCGCGGCAAAACTGCCGACTTGCGTGGGGGTACCGGAAATGATTCCATCGCTGCTCAAGGAGAGCCCTGGGGGCAGGTCACCCGACAGCACGCTCCAGGTGAAGGGCGGAACGCCGGTGAATGACTCCAGTTCCGTGGGCGTATAAGCCTGCCCCACCCTTCCGCTGACCAGCGCAGGCAGCTGAATGTTGAGCGGCTTGGGATTCACGCCGAGGCTTAGCGCTGCATGTGCCGCCACGCCGGTGGAGTCTGTCACTTGCAGGGTGAAGTTGGCGATCTCTGAAGTGGTGGGCTTCCCGGTGAAATAAATCACATTCTGTTCGGTCGTGATGGTGACGCCAGGTGGGTTTACGACGGTTGGATCCGTGCTGATGGACAGACCGTCCGGAAGCAAACCCTGTGAAACCACCCAGGTGTAGGGCGGAACGCCGCCGGTTTGATTGATAGTGGTGAGGTAGTCGGAGCCCACAAAAGCTGGAAGTAGGTCGGAAGACTGGGTGGTTATGACTGGCAGGGGCTCAATAACAATGCCCATAACCGCTGCCCGGCTGGGATCGGTGATGGAACTCGCGGTAACGGTAACACGAGTCTCCTTGGTTACGCTATCGGGGGCGATGTAGGTGACCGCGGCATTGCTCATGTTTGTCAGTGTGCCGACAGTGCCTTTATCGGAGGGCGGGCCCAATGTCCAGGTCACGCCAGCGTTGGACGGATCGTTGATGACTTCCGCCTTGATGGTCACCGACTGGGCCTGGTCAAGGAATGGGCTTTGAAGCGGGGCGGTGATTTGCACCGTAAGAGCGTCCCCGCCAGTCTTGCCACCGCCACAACTCTCACTCAGGACGGCAAGCAATACCGTCAGGAAAAGAAATAGAACGTCCCGCTTCACGTGGCCTCTCCTGAACACAAACCTGTAGCTCAAGGCGGGTAAACCCCGGGATCATCCATCTGACCACTTCAATTAATGGTCAGGGGAATCGTTACGCTGGAGGCATCGCCGCTCACGGTGTAGGCGGTCACGGTCAAGGTATAGTGACCGGGAGCGGCGGCCCCCCCCCCGCAACCTTCGAACGTAACCAGAGAAAGCAGCAAGCCAGCCAAGCCAATCCAAATGAACCAGCGTCCACGCCGGCGGCGGCGCTCGGGAAACAGCACCAAGCCGAACAGACTGCCGAATCCGACCAGCCCAGCCCATAGGCCGGGTCCAGGCCTTTCTGTCAGCCCGGCAGTTGAAACAGAGCTTGCCAACGTCACTTGGGCAGTGGCGGTCGAGGTAGTGCTGAAGTCCACCGCCGCATGGTTAAGCTTGTTCCCGGAATCGATCGAGCAAGTAGAATGGGCCGGAGCACCGGTGCACGCCAGGTAGACCAGCCCGGTCCCACTGACTGACGTCAAGTTAATGGTCGTGGTGCCTGTACCGCCGGCTCTCACCGTGATCGGACCTGCCGACATGGTCGGCCCGAGGACTTGCTCGGCCTGGTAATAGCGCACATCGTCCACCAGCATGGGGCCGGCGGCTTCGGTCCCTGGATCCGGAAAACCGCCCAAGTCTCCGCCCACCGCCATACCGAGGGCCATATAAAACGGATTGTTGAAAGGCCAGTAGTCTCCAGGCGGGATGTCGTTGGCAGTGACTATGAAATAAACGTTACTGGGATCGTCCACGTAAAACTGCACCATGCCGGGTGACCAAATCGTCCCATAGACATGAAACGCGGTATCCACTTGTTGGCCGTCGGGAAAGATGTACTGAAAGTTGATGCTGTCGAAGTCGGTTCCAAAACCGGAATATCCCTGACCTCGAACGGATACGGCGTTCACCGTTGGACCGATGAGCGGCCAGTTTTGCATCAAGTCAAGCTCGCCGGCCAAGGGCTGGCCCAAGTGTTGGAAATCGCTTCCCAGCAGGGAGAAGACCGGCGCCAGCCCGGCGCGAGAGGGAATCTGAATGCTTGCCTCGATTCGCCCGTACTGCACGTCTTCGAGCCCCTTCGTCTTCAGGCGAGCCGAGGTCCAGAGCGTGTCCAGGTCGATCATGTGCGGCTGAATGACCAGATGACTACCATCGAGAAAAGCATTTGGGTTTGTGGGGTCGCACGGAGTCGGATCGCCGGGAGCGCAATAGTACTCCAGTTCGTTGCGCTGGTTCTTGGACAGGCCCTTGTCAAAGCCCCATTTGGTGCTGTCGATCTTGCTGCCCGGCGGATCGTTGAACTCGTCGCTCCATGCCAGCTGCCAGCTCTGTGCTCCGGCCAGATTGTGCAGCGCCAGGCACAACACCAACAGAAGCAACCCCCGCGTTACCCGCGCCGACCGCGCCCACCAGCGTGGCGGCCGGCCTTTCGGTTGGCTCACCCTCTTTTCCACCGGCGAGAAAGCGCGGGTTGGACAGAGGATTGAAATGACAGATTCGCTGTTGGGCAAAGACCTGCTCCGTCGAACGCTTTGGCAAACAGGGATCGGCCGAAAGGCTGGTCGTGGCCCATGGGGAGGATATCGGACAGCCCTGAAGACCCATCCCTGCTCGGCGGAGAGTCTAGCCACACCCGCGTGGCGGTTTGGTGACCGGTAGATGAATACTGTGTGAATTCTGTGCGGGTTCGCGCGCCCGGCGCCAACTCAAGCCACGGGACGGCTGATGGTCCGCTGACTAAGGCAGGCACAGAAAGGCCATGGCCCGCCCGAGACCTAAGATATCTTGTCTGGCCGCCACCATGCTGTCAGGCTGCGATCAGAGGGCCAAAGGACCGGGAAATGGAACGGCGGCACGGCGGGTCTGGGAAGGGGCTGGCAGAAGCAGCGGGGGCAAGGCTCGGAATCAGCATCAGGCCAGGTCAGCGTAAGCGGAAACCTTTTCGATTGGTGTCGCGCATAATCATTTGTGCAGTCTTAATGGCCTTCGTAGTGACCCCTGGGTCCACTGTCGCCCAAGCGGCGCTACCCTTTGAAGTATCGAACCCCGGTAACAAGAAGTGGCCTGTGGACGAAACGCTTCGCATTTACGCTTCAGCCTGCGATTTGGTGGCCCGAACGGTCAGACCGGAAAGGCCGCCGCATCTGCATCCGACCTTTCGCCTGGTTTTGGGAGCCAAGGACGACGAAGTAGTGCGGGGCAGCAGCATGGCGGAGATTCGCCTGAAATCCTGGGACGCCGAGAAGTTCGCCCAAGCGGCAGTAATCTTGGCGGCACGGGAGGTGCTGCCGGCGGACGATCTGATGAGAATTGTCCGCCAATCGGTTTCGTTGGCACGGGCGACCGTCTCGGTCGTCGACCTGCGGGACAAGCCGTAGGTCAACAAGACGCGACCACCCTCGATGGACCGCGCCTTTCAGTCTACTGCGGGCAGGAGCATCTTATTGCGCTCGCTCGCTCCGGCGGCGGTTGTCCCGGGGCGTTTTCTCGCAGCGACGCAAGCGGCGCAGGTGCAACCATCGGTGGACCGCGAATGCCAAGCCGTTACTGCATCCAGACGATACCCCACCCCGCGAACGGTCTTGAGGTAGGTGGGTTTCAGCCGATCGGGCTCAATCTTGTCGCGAATTCGCCGGATGCAGGCATCGACGCTGCGCGGAGTTACGAAGCGCATGTCTCCCCACACCTCGTCCAGCAGAACGTCGCGAGTAAACACCCGACCGCGGTGGCGTGCCAGATACTCAAGCAGGCGAAACTCCAAGGCGGTAGTAGGGACTTCGCTTCCACGCACTGACAGGATCATCGCCGAACTGTCAATCACGATGTCCGCGGGCTCGATTGTGGATGTTGGCACTGGCCGGGTCATACGCCGCAGCACAGCTTGCACGCGCGCCACCAGTTCCTGCGCGCTGAAGGGCTTGGTGATACAGTCGTCTGCTCCCCACTCCAGCGCTTGCACACGGTCCTGTTCGGCGGCGCCGACCAGCAGCAGAATGATCGGCAGTTTTGCCAACTTCGGGTTCAGGCGAACCCGCCGGCAGAGCTCCAGGCCGCTGGTGTCGGGCAGCACCGCAGCGATCAATATTAGACAGGGCCGTCGCTCGACTGCTTCGGTGAGCAGGTTGGGTGCGCTGCACACGCGCACGGTATAACCAGCCTCCGCCAGGCATTCCTGCACCGAGCGCCGGCTACCACCATCGCTATCCACCACAAGGACTAAGTCCATGCACGCGAACTCCCAAGCATTCTCAAATGCACTGCCGGTTCATGGCTTGAAAACCTTCAATGAATCTCGGGAAACGGGCGCCGCAGGATGCGCTCGCTCGCACGTCGCCGCAGATAACCGCGCAGGCAAGGGGCAGCACGCTGACCCGAGCCGCAAGCTTGCAGCAACTTGGCGGATTAGTCTGCACGTCAATCATTACTTCCATGTGACGACCAGATGAACGGGGTGTAAATTTTGCGGTGATCGAATCAGGCGCGGCTGCAATGTTGTGGAAAAATGCTTGGTGGAACGGGAGTGCCGCGATGCGCTGGCTCAACGGGGAACGTAGCGGCTGATCAAGGGAACCACATTGCCAGCCAGATCCAGGAGGCGTTGCTGCGCGGTGTCCACGGTTTCCTCAGAAGAAAGCGGCGTCGTCAGCCGAATCAGCGACCCATCGCTACGGTGCAAACGCAGGGAATCCGCGATGACATAAAACTTTGCCCAGTACTCGCTGGCCACAGCCCGGTCGTGGGCCCAATACCAGTAAAGTACTAGTTGCCGGTCAGAGCCCTTGGCGACCAGAGCGCGATTGGCGGGGAATGAGTCGTGGCCGGGCAAGGAAAGGGTAACGCGGCGGAATTGCAGTTGTTGCCAGCCGGAACCAGGGAGGCAATTTCTTGGAGAGTGAATGGTGTTTCCCGTCCGCTGGCTGGGGAAATAGGCCATGAACAAGCCCACCGATGGCTCACGCCGGGAACGGTCGTGATAAACCCGGGATAGGAAGTCTCCTCTGCCGAGCACATCCAAAACCTCCCTGCTGATGGGGATGTCGTTCCCACTCCAATGACCGAGATCCTGAGGGAGGGAAGCCAGCGGCTGGCGCGGAGGGAACACCTCTTCGGCGCCGTGGGCGCGCAGGAATAACGCGGTCCCGGTGAGCAATGCGCAAACGACGGCGAACCTCAGATGTGGGAGCATGGGGCACTCCCGCGCGCGGTAAAGCGCAGCAACTGATGCCACAGTAGAAGCAAGGCCAGCGACATGCCGAAGACGACCCAACTGGAAACCAGGTGAAAAAATCCCTCGGCTTTTTCCGGGCTCCAATACTCAACCATCAGCCCTGTGCCCACGATTCGGAGGCTGTTGGCGGCAATGGCAATAGGGACTGCCGAGAGCGCCAGGGCAAGGCGAATCCATAACCGGGTTTCTCTGACGAAGGCGTACCCGATGGCGATGGTCAGGAGCGTGAGGAGGGAGCGGATGCCGCTGCAGGCCCGCGCAACCTCCAAAGCCATGGCCGGAAGCTGGATGATGTTTCCTTCCCGCAGGACGGGGATGCCCAGCAGCGCCAAGATGGAGGCTGCAGCCTTGGAAGCCAGCATCTGCAAGGGCAACGTGATCTGGTTGAAGAGGATGGATGGAATCGGAACCATCAAGACCAGAAAACACAAGGGAAAGAGGACCGCACGAAACTGTTGCCAGCCGAGAAAAAAGATCACTAAGCCTGCAATCAACACCAGCAACGAAATTCGAGAAAAGAACAATTCGGCGCCTAACACGCCCACCACCAACATGGCCAAGGCCAGTAACAATACGGGTACGCCCCACCAGGAGGGTGCTTGCCGCAACGCGGACAGCTGTGAGCGTCTTCTCCAGAGCACAAACAGGGAAAAGAGCGGCACGAGAAATCCGTGAGAGAAGTCGGGGTCGTGCCACCACTGACTTGCGAGCCGAGAGAGGATCGGCAGGTAAAGCCAGCCCAGCAGCGCCGCCAAGACGGCAGCCTGCCACCACGCTCCTCTGAGCGCCAGCTGTGGAGCTGCCTGAGGCAGTGGCGTGAAGTCTGAAGCTGAGCCCAAGACAGAGCCCGACGTCGTCTTGCCGGCATCGTCCCAGCGAACGCTCCGCAGGAGCGAGAACTCGCGCGCTAACACGCCCAAGCTTTCCACCCACCGAGAAGCCTACGCCGACCAACCACGGCTAACCCAGCCAAGCCGATCGCCGAGAAGGTGAGCGTACCCGATTCGGGTACCGCGCCTATGGTCGTATCGCCCCCACTGAGCCTGATATGGCCACTCCCGCCGGGCAGGAAGGGATTTTTGCCCATGGTTATGGTTGTGAGTTGCACCGTGGCGGCAGTCACAGGCACACCATTCAACAGTCCGGTCACCACACCGGAAAAAGTCCAGGCGAAGCCCGTCCCCACCTGAGTCATCGTCCAACTGGCAGAGGTAAACGTGCCGGTGAATACCAGTCCGCTGGTTCCCACGATGCTGAAAGAGCCCCCAGCTCCGAAGGTGGCATTGGAGCTCAGGGACCCGCTTAGCAGTGGCCCGGTCGTCAGGGTGACGCTGCCGAGATTGAATCCCTTCCCGTCGAAAGGTGGCCCAAGCCCGCTTACCAAGGTCAGCCGCGAATCCGTCAACTGGAGGCCCGTGCCCATGTTGATGGAAGTAAACGTTCCTGCCCTGTTTTGGAAGGTCACACTATCCGCCCGCGCAGTGAGTGGCAGGCAAACTATGATTATGGCAACCAAGACCCAAGGTTTCAGCAGACTCATTGGTCCGTCTCCTTGCGGAAAGGGTGTGTCCTGCTGAGAAGAGGGCCTCAACCGGACCCGGCGATTATCGCCGCGAGACGGAACCGCTCTGCTAGGCGGAGATGTCGCATTCTTGTTGTTGTCGGAGCGCTTGTCAAGAGATAAGAGGGTAGCCGATGGAAAAATTCCTGTGCAAAACTGCAAGAGAAATCCCCAGAGTTCCGCGCTGTAGCCAGAATGTAATCGTTCCTTAACAGAGCTGTCACAAACGAAGCTCTCACATCTGAGAAACCGCCGGGCAGGCAGTTGCAGTTATAGAAAAATTTCTTGGGCCAGCAGGCGACAACTGCGCTGCATTTTGGTATGCTCCCTCTGCTCGGTTGTCGGAGGAGAGCGCGCCATGCGACCGACAGCTCTTGCATGGCGAAAATCCTCTTCCTGCCGCCCTTGAATTCCCGTCTCGTGTATTCCCGTCTCGTGTAGTGTGGCGCCTGCGCGCCTGAACCGCGAACATACATGACCTGTTGTTGCGCAGCGCCCGTGCGGGTGTCGTGTGCAAGGGCATGAACCGTCGGGGCAGGCACCTCGAAGTGCGCGTGTCATCGTCGAGAGGAGCACATATGAGAAATTTTCTGGCATTCACAATCCTGATGATCACGTTGGCCGAGCCGTGCAGCTGGGCGCAGGGCAACACTTCCACTCTCGCGGGCGACAACGTGGTGGCATCAATCACCCCCGGGAAGATGCCGGTTTCCGTGGTGTGGCCCGATTACGTGATCGGACCGGAAGACACGTTGCACATTGCGGTTTGGAAAGAAGCAGACTTCACCGCCACGCTGCCGGTGCGACCCGATGGCAAGATCTCCCTGCCTTTGCTCAATGATGTGCAGGCCGCGGGCTTGACGCCGATGCAATTGGGCGCGTCGCTGACGGAAAAATTGAAGAAGTATATCGCCGATCCACGCGTCACCGTGGTGGTGACGCAGATGAACAGCCAGCACATCTACGTGCTGGGTGAAGCGCTGCACACCGGCACGCTTCCTCTGCTGCCCCGCATGACGATGCTGCAGGCCCTCGCCACCGCAGGCTTCACGCAGTTTGCCAACACTAAGGGAATTTACGTGCTGCGCACCGAACGGGGACAACAGCGAAAGATTCCGTTCAACTACAAGCAGGTGGTCAAGGGTGAGAACATGTCCCAGAACATCCAGCTGAAGCCCGGGGACACAATTGTCGTCCCGTAATGAGCACCGCATGATGCGACGAATATCTCTTTGGGCCGCGATCTGCGTCACGGTAGCTGTGGGGGTGGGCCACGCCCAGATGGACGGCGGAGAGCCGCTGGCGGATCAGCTTACGACAGAGGCGCTTCCGTTTGCTTTGGCTCAAGAACCCTCGGTTGACCAGCCCGCGAGCCAAACCGCGCGGACTGCGCCACTTTCAGCGGTGTTGGGGCCAACGTTGGGTGTGGGGGAAGAGACGCGGAGCTTCCTGCTTCCCAGCTTTCACCTTATTCAGAGCCTGGGGGGAGGAACTGGAAGCCAGGCAAACTTTCATGGAGTGACCCGTCTCCTGGGGAGCCTGGAGCTTCAGAGGGTGCGCAAGCGGTCCCAGACGAACTTGGAGTACGTTGGAGGATTTGCCCGGTACAGCAGCGAGCAACGGGGATTGCCCGAATTGCATGAACTACAAGCCGATCAAGTCTTTTTTTGGAAAAAGGGGCAACTGGCGGTGCGGGACGCGTTCAGCTACCTACCCGAGGGATCTTTCGGACACGGTTCCTACGGAGGGGTAGGGGGATTGGGCCTGGGTGGCTTCACCGGAAGCGGCGGGCTGGGCGGCATCTTCTTCGGCTCAGAGCAATTTGGTTCGGTGGGGCAGGACCCGCGGATCAATAACGTCGCGGTCGTGGATCTGACCCAGGCCTTGACCGCGCGTTCCGCGGCGACCCTCGCCGTGGGCTACGCTTCTGCGCACTTCCTCGAGAACACCCAAGGACTGATCAACAGCCAGCAATTCTCCGTGCAAGCCGGGTACAGCTACATGCTGAATCGCAGTAATGAGTTGGCGTTGATCTATGGGCATCAGAGCTTCCGTTATCCCGTCAGCTTCGCGGGAGATTTCCGCACAAATCTGGTGCAGCTGCTGTTTGCTCATCGCATTTCCGGCCGCATGGAACTGGTCGCAGGTGCTGGCCCGCAAGTCACAATCACCGACAATCCCTTGTTAGGAGAGGAGCGACGGCTGGGGGTGAGTGCGCGCGCCGCGCTTCGCTACCAATTTCCGAAGACTGGCGTGGACTTCACCTATCACCGGTACACAACGAGCGGTTCCGGCTTTTTCCTGGGCAGTAACAGCGACGTCATACGACTCGCCGTCAACCGTCCACTGAGCCGGCTCTGGGGAGCCACACTGGATGCCGGCTACGCGCATAACAGTCGCCTTCAGCTAAGCCTTTTCGGGAGCGATGCCCTTTCCTACCATTTCGTGCACGCCGGGGGTGGCGTGCATCGGCAAATGGGGCGTTACTGGCGAGCATCGTTCCACTATCAATTCACTGACGTGGATTTCAACAATTCGCTTTGCCTCACTGCGACAGCGAACTGCGGGCGGACGGCGCTGCGACACTCCGCCACTATCGGCTTGGATTGGCACCCCAGGCCGATTCGTCTTGACTGACTGCAGGCCATTTTGAGGAATGGCCAGAACGGAAGCATGCATGATCACAAATCGGCAACTAGGCATGGATGACTACCTGGCGATGGCGCGCCGTCGTTGGAAAGTGGCGTTGATCCCGGCACTGCCTGCGCTGCTGATCGGGTTCCTGATCTCCTATGCCTTCTCCCCCAAGTACACGTCCCAGTCTCTGGTTCTGGTAGAAGGTCAGAGGGTTCCAGAGGGCTATGTCAAGCCGGTGGTGACAGAGGAATTGGACCAGCGTTTGATCCTGATGCAGCAACAGATCCAGGCGCACGACCGGCTGAAGGCGATGGTGGTGCGGCTGGGACTGGCGAAGGAAGGGAAAGAGCTGGAGCAGATGATTGGAAACATCAGGCAGAATTTTACTGTCACTCCGCTGCAGAGCGGGCCTGCAGCGACGACCCCGTCGACTTCCAGTGTTCCCGTTAACATGTCGCAAAAGAAAAAGAGGCCGGGGTCAAAGCCCGACGCCAGCACTCCCGATTTTCCGGGCTTCTATGTGAGCTTCACCGCGGACGACCCTAAGGTCGCGCATGAGATCTGCAACGGGCTCACGTCCATGATGCTGGACGAAAATATCAAGAATCGCGCCCAACTGGCGCAGGGGACGAGCGACTTCTTGAACCGGCAGGTGGAGGAGTCCAAAGCTCATTTGGATGACCTTGACAGCAAGCTCGCAACGTTCAAGAAGCAGTACAGCGGTCAGTTGCCCGGCGACGCTGATGCCAATCTCAAGATTCTGACAGGGCTGAATTCTCAGTTGGACGCCAATACCCAGACGCTAACCCGTGCGCAACAAGACAAATCCTATGCCGAATCGCTGCTCGCGCAGCAACTCGCGGTGTGGAAGTCGCAGCGGTCGGCGGTCAATCCTCAGACGCTGGAAGAGCAGTTGGTTGCTTTGCAGAACCAACTCCTCAAGCTACGAACCCGATATACCGATGAGCATCCGGACGTGGTCAAGACCGAGCGGGACATCGCGGACTTGAAGAACAAGCTTAAAGGGGCCAACTCTTCGGCGGCGGGAAGCGGCAACTCGGAACTACCCGCGATCGCCGGCACTGAACCCCCTGAAATTCGCCAACTGCGGCAGCAGATTCACCAGTATGAGCAGGTCATTGCACAGGCGGAGCGAGAACACCAACGCCTGGAACAGCAAATTGCCCTGTACCAGAGCCGAGTGGCCCTCAGCCCCGAAGTGGAAGAGCAGTACAAGCAGTTAACGCGCGACTACGACGCAGCGCAACAAGCCTACAACGACCTGCTGGGCAAGAAGAGCCAGTCGGCGCTGCAGACCGACATGGAGCGGCAGCAGCAAGGGGAGCAGATGACCCTGCTCAATCCGGCCAACCTGCCGGATTCCCCCAGCTTCCCCGTGCGGTGGATGTTTGCCGCGGGAGGCCTGGGTATCGAGTTGGCGATCGGGCTCGGAGTGGCATTGTGGTTGGAATTGCGTGACCAGGCGATCCGCACCGAACAAGACGTGCAGGCAACCCTGCAACTGCCGATGCTGGTAGCAATGCCATGGCTCGACCCGGACGCAGGGGAAAGATCGGAGGGCCCAAGTTGGCGTCGCTTCACCCTGGCGGGCGGGTAAACAGGCGTGGGGACACCGCCTGTATCTGATTTTCACGGAAAATTAACCCGGCTGCCACACTCTATGAAATTGGACTGGCTACACTACGGAACCACAAAGAGGTGGAACAAGCCCGTAAGGGGCAACAAGGGTTCACACTAGAGACGGGGTGTGGGCCCTTCTGATTTTGTTAGTGCGAACTTCGCACAAGCGTTTTTGCCGCGACACCAGTGCAGGAGTCGGCTTCTGACTGTGCGCAGGTCTTGACCCCAATGTACAAGCAATTCTTTGAACTCAAGGCCAATCCTTTCAACGTGAATCCCGATCCGCGTTACCTGTTTCTCACCGGGCATACCGAGGAGGCGCTGGCTTGTCTGATCTATGGCATCGAGACCCGGAAAGGGTTCGTGCTCTTGACCGGAGAAGTCGGCACGGGCAAAACCACGCTGGTCAACAAAGTGCTGGAAGAGTTGCGCCGCAAGCAAGTGGCCACCGCCTTCCTGTTTAATCCACGGCTGGACGTACCCCAGTTCCTGAGCTACGTGCTCGCCGACTTTGGAATAGCTTGCCGCTCGAAGTCAAAAGGGGAAATGCTGAGGCGGCTCAACGACTGGCTAGTCGAGCGCCACGGAGCGGGTCAAACCTCGGTCCTGATCGTGGATGAAGCCCAGAACCTTTCTGACGAATTGCTGGAAGAGGTTCGATTGCTGACCAATCTGGAAACCTCGACCGCAAAGCTTCTGCAGGTGGTACTTGTCGGTCAGCCGGAGCTGGAAGCGAAGCTCAAGCAGCCCCAGTTGCGGCAGCTACGGCAGAGGCTGACCCTGCGCGCACGGACTTACCCTCTTACCCTGACGGAGACCGAGGCCTACGTACGGGAGCGCTTGCGGGTTGCTGGCGCTCCCGGGCAGACGATATTCAGTTCTGAGGCTCTGGCAGCCCTGCACCGCTTCTCCAGTGGCATTCCGCGCGTGGTCAACCTGCTTTGCGAGCACTGCCTGATCAACGCCTTCGTGGATCATCAGAAAACAGTTTCTGGGGTTGCGGTGGAGACCGTGGCCCGTGACTTGGATCTGGGCACCGATTGTGCCGGCTGCGAAGCAAGCTCTGCCGAGGTTGCCCAGGAGCTTTTGCGGGAAAGATTTGATCTGGTCGATACGATGAGGACCATTGGGGCATGGCTCGCCAGTTACGGCGCCGGTAGCCAAAGCAGATTTGGGGTGAGGAAGGGGCGAGCATGAGTCGCATTCATGAAGCTCTGAGAAAAGTCGAGCAGGACCGGATTGCTTCTCCGGGGACGGGACCTGAAAACGGACACGCGGAACAAGTATGGGTCCCTGAGCTGGTTCCGCCGGCGGCGACCGAGACCTCGGGGTTTTCCGGTCCGCCTGTCGCAGCCATGCCCGCCGCGGCATCGAGCTTCCCGGCGTTGCTGGCGAGTTGCCCGCGGAGTGACTGGACCCCGGACGTCACCATGTTGTTCTTCGGCACCGACGATCAGAAGCCCGGTACCGAACAGTTCCGCACGCTGCGCGCCCGCCTCTTGCAATTGAGGGAGAAACAGCCCCTGAAGAAAATCCTGGTCACCAGCGCATTGCGAGAGGAAGGCAGATCTTTTGTGTCTGCGAATCTGGCGCAGGCGTTGGCGCGGCAACAGGGATGGCGGTCCTTGCTGATCGACGGCGACCTTCGCTACCCCGGCCTGCATTCGTTGCTGGGCGTGTCTGCGGAACCAGGTCTGTCGGATTACCTGCGGGGCGAGGCGGAGGAGGGGGAGATCCTGAGGCGCGGACAGATGGAAAACCTGTTCTTGCTGCCCGCTGGGCGCGAGGCGGTGGACCCGGCCGGGTTGGCCGCGAGTAGTCGCTGGAAACTGCTGCTTCAGCGCATGGAAGCCTTGTTCGACTGGATCATCGTTGACACGCCAGCCGCGATTCCGGTTTCCGACGCCAGCGTGCTGGCCGCAGCCTGCGACGGGGTATTGATCGTGGTGCGTTCCCAGGCAACTCCCGCGGACGCCGCCAGCAAGATGCGACAGCAATTTTCGGACATGAGGCTGTTGGGGGTAGTGCTGAACGGAACCCAGGCCCAACCGTCCACCCAGTGGGACTACCAGCGCGGCATCCTGTCTACCAGCAGGTACGAAGGGTTCTAGAGGTGGGTCTTGGTCCGACTCTTCAATGTGTACTACCCCGTCCGAACGCTGGTGCTAGTGGCTGGCGAGGCCTTGCTGGTTTGGATTTCTCTCCTGCTGGGAGCGATGCTTGAGCTGGGGCAGCAGAGCCACTCGGTACTCAGGTTTCACTATGGCTACCACAAGATCCTGCTGCTGACAGCGTGTGCGCTGCTGTTTTCTCACTGGTTGGACTTGTACGACCCGACACACTTCAGCGCCCCGCGGGACGTCTACTTTCGCCTTCCGCTTGTGCCCGGGTTTCTTTCTCTGGGGGTAGCCGTGCTGGGATGGCTGTTTCCGAACTTTCTGCTGGGAAAGCAGGCCTACGTGCTGGGGCTGGCGATACTGACTCTGGCCATGTTCGGTTGGCGCAGCGCCTATTCCTGGTTGGCACAACAGCCCACATTCCGGGAGCGAGTCTATGTGCTGGGCACGGGCCAGAGGGCGCAGAGGCTGATCCGGGGCCTGAAGTCGCGGGCGGAACTAGGAATCGAGGTTGCAGGTTGGAGTGGGACCCTGGGGGAAGAACTGACCCGGGAGGCGGTGGCCACGCAGCTAGCCACGCTGGTACGGGAGTACAAGATCCACCGCGTGATTGTCGCCATGGCGGACCGGCGCGGCACCATTCCGGTTGACGAGTTGCTGCAATTCCGTTTGCGGGGAGTGAAAGTGGAAGAGGCCACCTCGTGGCTGGAGAAAATTTCCGGTCGTATCGAAGTCGAGCAACTCTATCCCGGCTGGCTGGTGTTCGCAGACGGTTTTCGCTTCAGCACCGGCTTCATGCTTTTGCGGCGTACGATTTCCTTTCTCGCCTCCAGCCTTCTGCTGCTGGCGGTTCTTCCTGTCATCCCTCTGGTGGCGCTGCTGATCATCCTGGATTCGCCCGGCCCGGTGCTGTACCGGCAGAAGCGCGTGGGGCGAGGCGGAGTGATCTTCCACTGTTACAAGTTCCGCACTATGCGCCCCGATGCCGAAGCGGACACCGGCGCCACCTGGGCCAATGACAATGATCCGCGCATTACGCGCGTGGGCAAGTTCCTGCGGGCTTCCCGGCTGGACGAGATCCCCCAGCTGTGGAACGTGTTGCGGGGCGATATGGCATTTGTGGGACCCCGGCCGGAGCGTCCGGAATTCGTGGAATGGTTGAGCCAGGAGGTTCCGTACTACAACGTGCGGCACGCCGTGCAGCCCGGCATCACCGGATGGGCGCAGGTCAAGTACAAGTACGGCAACACGCTGGAGGACGCTCGCGAGAAGCTGCAATACGACCTTTACTACATCAAGAACATGTCACCGGGATTGGACCTGCTGATCATGTTTCAGACCGTCAAGATTGTACTGCTTGGCCGGGGTGCGCAATGAGGTGGGCCTTCTGGGGACCGGTCGCGGTCATCCTTTATACGTATTTCGGCTACCCCCTGTGGCTGTGGGTGCGCAGCCGATGGCGCCCTAGGCCGGTACAAACCGGTGCCTGCACGCCTGCCATCTCCATCGTGATGGTGGTCCGCAATGAAGCCGCAGTTCTGCGGCGTAAATTAAGCAATCTGCGGCAGCTGAACTATCCCCGGCAGCTGATGGAAATTGTGGCGGTTTCCGACGGTTCCAGCGATGACACCAACAAGATTTTCTCGGAGCTTGCCGACGATCCGCAGGTACGCATTGTTCTGAACCCCGAGGCGCGGGGGAAGGCTGTGCGACTAAATGATGCGATTGCCGTTGCGCGCGGAGAAGTCATCGTTTTCACCGACGCGCGGCAGCAGATCGAAGCCGAAGCCATTCTGCGACTGATGGAGAAATTTGCCGACCCGGCGGTGGGCTGCGCCAGCGGTGAGTTGATGCTGGGAGATCCGCAAGCGGGTGAGTCCGCCCAAGGAATGGGGCTGTATTGGCAGGTCGAGAAAAAGATCCGGGAGCTGGAATCTGCCTCGGGATCGGTCATCGGGGCAACGGGAGCATTTTATGCGGTCCGGCGACACTTGGTGCCACCTCTACCACCAGGCACAGTCCTCGACGATGTATACATTCCGATGCAGGTTGTGCGCCAAGGCGCCCGGGTAGTCTTCGATCCCTGCGCCCGCGCCTGGGACTTGCCCGACCAGGGGACCAAGCGGGAGTTTGCGCGCAAGGTCAGGACGCTGGGCGGCAACTACCAGCTGCTGCAGCTGGCACCCTGGCTGCTTCGCCGTGAAAATCCAGTGCGTTTCGAGTTTGTAAGTCACAAGCTGTTGCGGCTCGTAGTTCCGGTAGCACTTGCTGTGGTCTTGTTTAGTTCGTTCTTCCTGCCGGGATTGGTCTATCGTGCGGCTCTCGGCTTCCAACTTGTGTTCTACGCGCTGGGTTTGCTGGCACTCGTGCAACCGGGTAAAGGACCTTTGGCTCGCATTTGCGATCCGGCGTTTACGTTCGTTCTGCTGAACACGGCGGCGGCGGTGGCGTTTACGAATTTCGTAATCGGACGGAAGGCGCTCTGGGGGCGTTAGTCCAGAGCACCCCGGAAAGGCTCAATTTCGTGCCGCGCCAGGAGTGAACTATTTGGCGACTCTAGTCGCGAGACTCGACACAAACGGAGTCAGTGTCAGGAGCCGGAGCACACTGGCGTATCGCTCCTTGCTACTTTTCTCCGTCCTCTACTTTTCGCGGCCAGAAGACTTTATCCCGGGCCTGGCTGTGATTCCGTTGGAAAAAATTTTGGGGGGAGTGGCCCTGCTCGCGTTGCTTGGCGGTTTCGCGGCGGGAAATTTGAGAACCAAGTTCCCCCTCGAGCTCAAGCTGCTGCTGCTGTTGTTTGTCCACCTTTGCCTGACGATTCCCTTCGCGTACTGGCGTGGCGGCTCGTTTGCGGTCGTAACCGAGAGGTTTTCGAAGGACGTGATCGTGGGGTTGTTGGCGACACTGATCGTGCAGAGCTTCATTCAACTCCGCCAGCTGGTGTTTGTCCAGGCGGTGGCAGTGGGGGCGATGACGATGCTTTCCGTGGCCTTACACCAGGGAGGAACGCGCATGCGCGGCGCGTCGTCGGGAATCTACGGTAACCCCAACGACCTTGCCATCACCATTGCCATCAATTGGCCGTTGTGCCTGGCGTTCTTGCTGGCCGCACGCAGCCGGCTGGCAAAGTTGTTCTGGTGCGCCGTATTGCTCACCATGCTGTACGGCGTGGTTGCGACTTACTCACGAAGCGGCCTGCTGGCCCTCATTTTGTCGGTGATGGTCTGCTTGTGGGAATTTGGAGTGAAGGGCAAGCGGCGCTACCTCCTCGGGTTGGCTGGATTGCTGGGCGTTGTGGGGCTCGGGGTCACGCTGGCTACACCCGGCTACATGGCCCGATTGGAGAGCATCCTGCAAGGCGGCACCGCGGGCTCGGCGGACCGGGGATCCTGGGAGGCCCGCCGCGAATTGCTGGAAAGCAGTGTGCAGTTGGCTACTCACAACCCCATCTTCGGAGTGGGACCAGGAAATTTCCCCGCCGTAACAGGATTGTGGCGGGTAGTCCACAACACCTTTACCGAGCTGGGCGCGGAGGGAGGTCTGCCCGCCCTGGGATTGTTCGTGGCAATTTTGGCCCTCGCCTTCCGCAACCTGCGCAGGGTCCGCGAAACCGAGGCGTACCGCGACGGCCCTGAGGTTTCCCTGCTCACCGGCGCTCTTTGGGCCAGTTTAGCTGCCTATGTGGTTGGGGCGGCCTTTTCCAGCACCGAGTATCAACTATTCCCTTACTTCATGGTGGCGTACACGTCGGTTCTATATCGAATCACGCAGCGGCAGGAGGCCCTCTCCGCTTCGGTAATCGAGATGGCCAAACTCTAACTGAGAAATCAATGAGGACGGAAGCAGAGCGAACTCCACTTGGAATTGCCGGCAACTTGCTGGCGATCCTATGCTGCACTGCATGCCGAGGTGCTTTGGGGCCGGCGGCGGAGAGCTTGGTGTGTTCCACGTGTGGCCGCAGGTATCCGGTCGTGAACGGTGTGCCGCGCTTTGTGGAGGCCGAGCAGTATGCGGGCAGCTTCGGCTTCCAGTGGCGGCTTTACGCACGCACGCAGCTCGATACGGAGGAGAGTCGCCGCTCTGAAGCTGCATTTCGACGCCGCACCGGTTTTTGCCCTGACGATCTGCGGGGGAAGCTGGTTCTCGATGTGGGTTGCGGCATGGGACGATTTGCCGAGGTAGCCAGCCGTTGGGGAGCACAAGTGGTCGGCGTTGACCTCAGCCTGGCAGCTGAGATAGCGGCACGAAATTTGGCAGGCCGCTCGGTCACGTTCTTCCAGGCCGATGTCTTCAGCCTGCCCTTCGCCCCCGAGAGCTTTGACTATATCTACAGCATTGGCGTGCTGCACCACACGCCCGACTGCGAGCGTGCCTTCAAGGTCCTGCCCCCGCTGCTCAAGCCGGGAGGACGCATCGCCATCTGGCTCTACAGCCGGTACAACCACTGGTACCGGATGAGCGACCTGTACCGCAAAGCGACCCGCCGCATGCCTCCGCGCTTGTTGCACGCGCTTTGCTATGGCGTGGTTCCTCTTTACGGAGTCCACCGCGCGCTGCGAGCCATCCCGCTTGTTGGGCGGCCCGCGAGTGGGATGCTCGCCTACCTGATTCCGATGGCGTTTCATCCCGACCGTGAGTGGCGTGTGCTCGATACCTTTGACTGGTATTCGCCCTGGTACCAGTCCAAGCACACATACGAAGAAGTGTTCCCGTGGTTTGAGAGCTGCGGGTTGGAAGAGCTTCGTGTGGTGGAGCAGCCGATTGCGGTCCAAGGTCGCAAACCTCATTTGTGTACGTCTGCAGTTCTCCAACCGAGTGAGCGGGAGGCGCAGCCATGTGTGGCATAGCCGGAATCGTCGCAAGCTCTGGGGAGGAGATCGACGCAGGCGATGTCCATTGCATGTGCCAGACCATCGTGCACCGCGGCCCGGACGATGAAGGAATCTACGCTCGAGGGCCGGTAGGCTTGGGGATGCGGCGGCTGAGCATCATTGATCTATCCGGCGGCCGCCAGCCGATTCACAACGAGGACAAAAGCGTGTGGGTAGTTTTCAACGGGGAGATCTACAACTTTCCTCAACTGCGAAAAGAACTCGACGGTCGCGGACACCAGTTCCACACCCACAGCGACACGGAGGTGATCGTTCACCTTTACGAGGAGATGGGTGCGGACTGCGTGAAAAAGCTGCGGGGGATGTTTGCGATCGCACTCTACGACGAGCGGCAGCAGTCGCTGCTCCTGGCCCGTGACCGGTTGGGCAAGAAGCCTCTCTACTACGCCCTGTGGAACGGGCGGCTGCTGTTCGGCTCGGAGATCAAGGCGTTGCTTGCGGTGGCGCCGCAATTGGCGGAACCGAATCTGCAGGGTCTGCTTCATTTCCTTTACTTCGGCTACATCCCGGACCCCCACAGCGCCTTCCGGCGGATTGCCAAGCTGCCTCCGGCGCACCTGGCGGAATATCGCCGGGCTGTGCTCAAAGTCCGCCAGTACTGGGACGTCCCAGCCTATGGAACGCAGGATCCCGGCGGCGAAGAGCAGTGCCTGGAGCAACTGGAACGCCGACTGGAAGAGGCCGTACGAATGCGTCTGGTGAGTGACGTTCCGCTCGGGGCGCTGCTCAGCGGGGGGGTGGACTCCTCCGTAATTGTCGCTCTCATGGCGCGGGTCAGTTCCAGCCCGGTTAAGACCTTCACCATCGGTTTTGGCCATCAGGATTTCAATGAAGCCGAATACGCGCGCCAAGTGGCGAAGCGTTTTGGGACGGAACATCACGAACTGGTCGTCGAACCGAACATTACCGATACGCTGGAGGCGTTGACGACGACCATGGAAGAGCCGTTCGGCGACTCATCCATGATTCCCACCTACCATGTTTCCCGGCTGGCACGGCAGCACGTAACGGTCGCGCTATCCGGGGACGGGGGAGACGAACTCTTCGCGGGATATGACCGCTACGCAGTCAACCTTGAGCGGGCGCGGTACAGAATGCCGGCTTGGATGGGCCAACTGTATCGCAACCGTGTCTATCCCGTGCTGCCGCACAATGTGCGTGGACGCAAGTTCGCCTGGAACATCTCTCTACCCTCGCGGGAACGCTATCTGGACGGCTTGTCGTTTCTGCCCGCGTTGCAGCGGGAGCGCGGCCTGTTCACCGAAGACTTTCTGGCCAGTGCCAAGAATTGGCCCGATCCCTTCCGTCAGTTTGCAAACTACTACGACCATGCCCCCGCTTCGGACCACCTCAGTCGTCTGCTCTATTTGGACACAAAGACCTACCTCACGGCCGATATTCTCACCAAAGTGGACCGGATGAGCATGGCGACCTCGCTCGAAATCCGTTGTCCGATCCTCGATCACGAGGTTGTCGAGTGGGTGGCCGGCCTGCCTGCGAAGTACAAGTTCAGGTCAGGTACCCGTAAGTATGTCTTGCGAAGGCTGGCAGAGCGTACCGGAGTGCCATCCTGCCTGTTGTCCCGGCGCAAGCAGGGATTCTCGCTACCACTCGTGCATTGGATGCGGAACGAGTTGCGCTGCGGGTTGCTCGGAATTCTGACGGAAACGCGTACCTTGCAGCGGGGGTACTTCAGGCCGAACGCGGTGCGGGCACTGCTCAATGAGCATTTCCGGGGACAACGCGATCGGGCTGGGGTGATATGGCTACTGCTGGTGCTTGAGTTGTGGCACCGCAACTTCCTGGAAGCCAGCGGCGTTGAGACTGCGCGGCTGGCGCCGTACCTGATCCAAGATAAGGGGAATTGGCCCCGGGCGCGTGCCTTGTGAGAGTGTCCGCGGCGAGGCATCGGATTTCCGGGCAGGGGCCAGGCCTGTTCCTCATGATCAACACGTTGGAGCGTGGTGGGACAGAGCGCCAGTTTGTGACGCTGGCCAACGCCGCAAGCGCCTTTCAAGTGTACACCGGCTGCCTCGCCCGCAAAGGTGAATTCCTTGACAGTCTGCCGGACATTCGCGAATTTTCGCCTGCGGGTTGTTTGTTCGGGCTGCAGTCGCAGCTGGCGCGCGTGTCCCTTGCCCGCTTGCTGCGGAGCCGCAGAATCGCTGTGGCCCATGCCTTTGATTTCTATGCAAACCTTATGTTGATTCCGGCGGCGCGCATGGCGCGAGTACCAGTAGTGATTGGCAGTCACCGGCAGCTGGGGGACCTGCAAAAGGCGGGGCAATTCTGGGTGCAGAACTTATGCTTCCGGCTTTGTGATCGTGTCGTGTGCAACTCGCGGGCTGCAGCCGACCGGTTGCGGCAAGCGGGCCTGCCCGGGCGCAAGCTAATCGTGATCCCAAATGCGCTTCCTGACACCGCTTTCGTTCCCGCGACGCCTGCGCTCGCGATAGTACGGAATCAAGTGCGAATTGGCATGATCGCCCGCATGAACCATCCGGCGAAGAACCATCGCCTTTTTTTGCGGGTAGCGAGCCGGCTTGCGGCCAGGTTCAGCAACGTGGAGTTTGTGTTGGTAGGGGACGGTCCGCTGCGGCCTGAGCTGGAGGTTTATGCCAGAGCGTGCGGCCTGGGGACACGGCTCCAATGGCTCGGCGATCGGAATGACGTGCCGGTAATTCTTGCGGCGCTCGACATCACCGTGCTTCCATCGTCATCAGAGAGCCTTTCCAACGTGATTCTCGAGTCCATGGCGGCGGGTGTTCCCGTCGTCGCAGCAGACGTGGGAGGCAACTCAGAGCTTATCCAGGATGGACAATCGGGCTCTCTGGTTCCGATGAACGATGATGTCTTCGTTGAAGCTGTGGCGAGGCTGCTGGTCAGTCCGGAACTGCGAAGGGAGTTCGGCGAGCGTGGCCGGACACACGCGAAGGCACACCATCGGCTTGGGCTCATTCGCCAGCAATATGAGCAGCTATACAAGTCTCTGCTGGACTCAAGGGGCTGGGGACGGCAGGCCGGCCGTGTGGGAGTCGCGGCATGACCGAAGCGAGCTTGCGCAGGCGCATTCTTCAGATCGGCAACTGGCCGCCGCCGGTATGCGGATGGACCATGAATCTTGTGGGCCTCCGCAAGGAACTGCAAAACCGAGGCTGGGATTGCCCAGTAATGAACCTGAACGAGAACCGGCGGGTGAAGAATTCGGACTACATTGACGTCCAGAGTGGCTGGGACTATGTGAAGAAAGTCACACGCCACGTGTGGAACGGCTACGCCGTCCACGTGCGGGCGAACGGTGAAACCCAAAAGGGGTATTGGCTGGCTCTAGCGGCATTGGCGCTCGCTCGCGTGTTCCGGCAAGCCTCGCTGCTCACTTATTGCGGAGGGCATCAGCAGACCTACTTCCCTGCTCCACAGAGCCGGTTGCGCCACGGCCTGTTCGCGTTGTTGTTCCGAGTGCCGCATGTCATCTTCTGCAACAGCGAAGGAGTCAAAGCTGCTCTGCTTACCACGGGAATCCGCCCGGAAAAGGTGGTCCCCATCGCACACTTCTCTGCCCACTACATCCAATTCACGCCCACGAGGCTGCCGGCGGACCTGGAAACGTTCTACCAGCGTCACGAAGGTGTGTTCTTCCTGTACGCGTGCTTCCGGCCAGAATATGACCTTGAGTTCGTCGCGGAAGCGATTCGCCGCTTTCGGAGGTCGCATCCCAGCGTTGGTTTCGCGATAGTGGGAGCCGGGGAGCGTGAGCTTGGATCCATGAAGAGGTTTGTGGAGGCACAGAAACTCGATCACGCGGTGTGCCTGCTGGGCTCCGTTCCTCATGACCTGTTTCTCACGCTGCTCGGTCGCTCGCTGGCTTACGTCCGGGTGCCAGTCACTGATGGCGTTTGTTCTTCTGTCCTGGAAGCGCTGGCGCTAAAGGTGCCGGTGCTGGCAGCAGACAATGGAGCCCGCCCACCGGGCACGGAGCTTTGGAGGAAAGGCGATATCGAAAGCCTGCTGTTGCTCTTGCGTCAGGCAGCCACGCAGCGGGATGCAATGGTGGCTCGGATTCAGCAGCCCGCGCTTGAAGACAATGTGGGCAGGCTCGCCGACAGCATCGAAGAGATTTGTCTAAGTGTTCAGGAGGGACGGCGAGATCTCTTTTCCGCTTCCGCGAGGCCGAGGTCGGCAGAGCAAGCGGACAGAGCGGCGTAGGCGGGGACGATTCGCAATGCAGCTTGCGCAACCAGTCGTGACACAGCCAACCACCGGAGCAAGAAGCTGGGCCCCGGTGTTCGTGCTGGGCTGCGTACGCTCTGGCACCACGCTGCTGTATCACATGCTCCTGTCGGCTGGCGATTTTGCGATCTACCGCACGGAGTCCAACGTCCTCAACCTGCTGGAGCCACGCTTTGGTGACTTAAGCATCCGCCAGAACAAAGAAAGATTGATGGATGCCTGGCTGGACAGCAAGCTGTTCCGGGTGTCTGGACTGGATGCGCAGCAGATTCGGCAAAAGGTGCTCGCAGAATGCACAAACGGGGGGCACTTTCTCCGCATCGTCATGGGCGAGATTGCGAAGAAGCAAGGCGTGCGCCGCTGGGCCGATTGCACGCCGGAACATCTCCTGCATGTGCCACGCATCAAGGAGACGATTCCCGATGCTTTGGTTATTCATATCATTCGGGATGGGCGCGACGTGGCCTTATCCGCGGACAAGCTCGCTTTCGTCCGCCGCGCGCCTTGGGACCGAAAACCCAGCGTGATGGCCGCCGGCTTGTACTGGGAGTGGGTGGTCACACGCGGCCGCAGAGATGGCCGGGCTCTGGGGCATGACTACATGGAAGTGCGCTTCGAAGACCTGGTGACAGACCCGCGCGGAGCCCTGGCGAAGTTGAGTGGGTTCATCGGGCACGACTTGGACTATGATCGCATCCGCGAGGTCGGTATCGGTTCAGTGCGCGAGCCGAACTCGTCTTTCAAAGAGGAAAACAGCAGCCTCAGCCCGGTGAGACGCTGGCAGAGAAGCTTCCCCCCGGACCAACTGGCGGTCTTTGAGGGCCTGGTGGGAGAGACCCTGCAGGAGCTTGGTTACCCGCCGAAGACGGGTACTCCTGGAGGGAGGATTTCGCGGGACCTGAAAAGAATGCGCTCCCTCTATCGCGCATATTTTGACTCCAAACTCTATTTCAAAGCGAAAACCCCACTGGGCAAGTTGCTGGTGACACGCGATCTGTCCTGGCTGTAGGACCCTGGCGACGCCTAAAGGACTCCCGCAGTGGCGGAAATAATGGCTTCGACGTCCGCGCCGATGTCCTTGCCATCGGTTGCGGTTCCCCGGGCGGGGCTGGAGGGCTGCAGGCGGTAATCGTCCGGCTGGTGGCCGCCGGCCCTCGCCAATCCTGCTGCGCTGAAACTCTTAAGCACGATATTGTCCTTGGGCCAGTCCTTGCCGCCCCCAACGATCAGGTTGTGGGTGAACGTGGGGTTGCTGAAGCAATTGTTCAGGGTATCGGCCGCAGACAATCGGCGTGCCCCGAACGCGCAATTGGTGCGCCCTCCACCGCTGGACGTAATTTCCAGTTTTCCGGCGCCCACCAGGTTGTTGGTGAAGGTGAAATTGACGATTTTCGCACTTCCCGCTTCCCCGCTGAGATTAAACAACGCTTTTTGCGGGAAGGCCGTAATGTGATTGATCGCGACGTCGTGGAGCGGAGGCGCTTTCGATCCAATCAGCGCAAGATTGCCAAAGCCGCCGTAGGTCTCACCGTCAATATCCTCGAGGATGACATCGTGGATGCTGTAGCGTCCACCATCCGTGGACACCCCTCCCGTGGCGGAGAGGCCGTTGGCAATCTGAAATCCGCTTGCCATGTGCGCAATCCAATTGTTGCGAATGGTGACATCGGTCACCCGGCAGAGAGGACAGAGACTACCCTCTCTGCCCGCCTGATTCTTCGGAGTCAGAAGGATGCCAAAGCCCTTTTGTGTAAATCCCCCCCAGGTGTTCTCCAAGATATTGCCTTCCAACAACACGCGCTGCGCGTTCTTTAATTCGAAAAGGTTCTTGACTATGAAGGGATCACCATCGCGCCCACCGACAAAGCCGGGGCTTCCCTTTTTCCAAGTCAAAGGCTTGAACATGTGATTGCGCCGGATCTCGATGTCGGCAGGTGTCATGGTGGAATGGCCGCCGCCAAAGATGACGTTTTCTCCCGCAGCCTCAAGAAAATTGTTGACGATCTTGTACGGCCCCATGGGATGTTCGCCGTTCCCGCCTCCAATCGCCTGCGAGTCGGTGCAACTGCCGCTGCGGGCAATGCAATGAAAGTCCGAGAAGTACGAGTCCACTACAGCCACATATCGGCTGCTGCCGAACTGCAGTCCGCGGGTGGTTTCGTCCTGCGCCGTGCCGTGCACCCAGATTCGGTCGAAAATCAGGTGGTCGGCCGTCGCATCCTTTTCGAGCGACATCAGACTGCGGACCACCACGCCAGGAATGCCCCGTGTGATCTCGAGACCTAAAAAACGGTAGTGACCGGCGCCAGCGGCGAAAACGACGGGGCCGTTTCCCCCCTTGTTATCGAACACGAGCTTTGCCAACACATTCTCAGGAGAAGGACAACGAAAAGCAGGACGTCCGGGTAGGGAAGCTATCCCCGCATAGCACGGGGTGAGGCGGGTCCCCTCCGGCGGAAGCCTGGAGTCGGGAGTGCTGGTGCGAATAATCACCCAGTGAGAGTCGTCGCAGTTCTTCGCCGGAAAAACGAACTTGCCGGTGAAGGTGGCCCCGACTTGCAGCTCGAGGGTGTCGCCGCACTGGGCCGCGTCGATGGCCTCCTGCAAGTCATCGCCGGCGTGAACCGTTCGAGTTCTGCCGGGAGCGGGTGTGTCCGTCAGCGAACTCTTTACCCACTCGCGAGGTAACTCGGCGGGACCGTCAAAGTTTTTGCTCGGATTTTCTGCTGCTGAGGACGGGCCCGACACCGGACTTGCAGCAGAAGCCCTCACAGCAGGCCAAAGTCCGGCAACCAAGATTGCGAGGAAGGCGCATCGTAGAATCTTACCCATGGCTCTGTGACGCAGTTTAGCGGGCGTTTGTGACACCCACGTTAAAAAACTGCGGAAAATAAAGAGGCTCAGGCTGTCCGCGACGCCTGCAACGCTTATCGAACAGTCCCACTCAGCATCCGCGAGCGCAGCCGGTCATAGCTGGAGTTCCCGAGCACCAGCCGGGCAGTCGAGCGGAGCAGGTCCTGCACCTGCAGCTTCCACAGCCCATGGCCCCGGCAGATGCATTGAAAGGTTCCAAGGGCGGTGCCGCGCAACACCGCTACCCGCCCAAGGGAAAACCGATCGGCATGGGGTGGGTTGGCCACCGCACGACTGGTCGCAAGCGAGTGGTAGCCGGCTTCTTTTGCAACTTCTGCCACTCGCGCGCTCCATCGCCCCCCGGGGCAAGAGAAGTGGTCTACGCTACGTCCTAGCATCTGCTCCAGTTCCCGCTTCGCGTGGACGATTTCCCGGTGCAGCCGGTCCTCCGGAAGGTCGTTGAGATAGGGGTGAGTCATGGAGTGGCAGCCGATCTCAAAGCCTTGATCTCCCAGTTCGCGCAACTGCGAAGGGAAGAGGTAGCCAGCTTTTCCGAGAAATCCGACGGTGATGTAAAAGGTTGCGGAAAATCTTGTCTGCGCCAGAATGGACGCAGCGGCCAGCAGGTCGGTCTCGCAACCGTCATCAAAGGTCAACACCACACCTTCGCTATCCGGAAATGCAAGAGCCTCGGTGACGCTCATGCCGTGCCATCCAATGCTTCTCAGCCAATGCATCTGGCTCTCGAAGTCTGCGGCCGAAACAACGTAGCGAACATAGCCAAGTTCGGACTGGCACAGCGGGCGGCCAGGCAGTTCGAGTTCGTGATACATCAGAAACACCCGTCTTGCATCCGGCCTGGTTTGTTTGGTTGCCATCACAGATTCACCGGCCCATCCCCGTCTCCGCGGTTCAAGAACATCCGATCTGGAACGGCCTCGAGTGGTCCGATCAGCTCTGAGAGTTGTGGAGAAGCCGCGAATATGAAGTTAGATCGTGCCTCGAAGAATCCCGCTGTCTTGAGCGCGTCACCCCAAGCCCTGTGAGCCTGGTTCGAGACGATCACGTCGACGCCACGGTCACTCAACGCCTCTGTAGCCGCTTGCACAACCGCGGGTGCATCTTGCGGCTGGGCGAGACCATCGACGATGGTTCCCACACGCAGGTCGCCGAAATACTTGTTTTTCTGCATCTGCGTATCGAGCACGACCACCCACCCAACGGGCTCCCTGCCGCGCGTAATCTTCAGGCGGATGAACCGTTCATCGCTGGAGTAGAGCGGGTTGAGCGTGCTGCGGTCTCGCCTCGCAATTACGCCGTACTGGCCGTGACATTGCTGCCAAAGCTGATCGGCCCAGGGACCGAAATGCTCTACCGCCTCTACGGATGTCGGCGAGCGGGTTGAGCGGGTTCGAACCAAGTGAGCGGTCTTGATTCCCAGCCACCCGATGCCCGAGATTGCGGCCAGGTCTGCCATGAGGCGCCGTGCCGGACTTTGACGCAGGGCGGCGACCTGCCGGAAGAATCGCGAGGGGTGATTGACACGAAAGAAAAACGGAACCTCACGCAGACTCCAGCCCGCGGCGCCCAGCATCTGTGGCAAGGGCCGGTCCAAGCCGCCCATGCCGAGCGCAAACAGCATCGGCCGCATTTTCAAAGCACCGCGCAGCATGTGGACGCCCACGCTAGCGTAGGCACGGTCGATAATCCCTTCCGAGACGGGGAGGCGGTAGTGCGCGAGGGACAAAAGCCTGCCGTCCACCACAAAATCCTGAGACTTGAGAATGAATCCTCCATGTACACGGTCGCCGTTGACTGCAACGAAGTACTCCTGGTAAATCCGCTCGCCATTGCGCCGCGGAAGCCACTCCGGGACGCTCGTTTCAGGGAAGCGGAATTCGCGAGCGACACCGCCGGCCGCGAGCCGACAGTTGAATGCTTTTACCGCCGGCGTGAGATCCTCCGTGTACGACTCGATGACAATTGCCATAGCGGCCGAAGCTGCTAAGCCTGTTGATTGAGCCTGCTCTCGAGCACCTGAACGATACGGTCGACGCGAATCATCCGATCGATTTCATCAGGCTCGAACTGAATCCCGAACATCTGCTCCAGCGCCAGCACAAGACTGAGATGACGCTGGGAATCCCAACTCGCGACGTTCTCAGGCGAGGATTCGAGTGTTATCTGGCCTTCGGAAACGTGAAGCACGTCGGCGACAACGCCGCACACCCTGCTGAGCAGCGCCGCGGTCATCGCTGCTCCCCCCTTACGAGATGCAGCCGAATCCACTCAGGACAAGAAACGGGCTTCTCGCAGAGATCGAGCGACCAGAGAGTGCCTTCTCCATTCTGCCTGAGGGCCTGAAAGCCGCTGTTCGGATAGAACTCGCGCGCTGGCGCGTTTTTTCCGGTCGGCCGGAACCAGCCCTGAAGGCGCCTGGCACCTTGCTGGCGGGCGTGCTGGGCAAGAAACGAAAGGAACGCTGTCTCCACTGTGCGGCCGATTACCCGACAGCTGAGGAGCAACGTGTCAATTTCGCAGGCGTCTTCCTGTTCGTGGGTGACCGCAACACCCACCAGGCCATTGTCCGCAAAGCGGTCGCGCAGCCGAATCGAAAAGCAATGCCAGCGTGGCTGCGAGAGCAGTTCGAGAAGCTGCTGCTCCGTGTAACGACGGGTGGTGAGGTTGAACTGGTTGGTTTTGTTGATGAGCTGAACGATTCTCGGCAGAGTGGAGCCTGACAGGGGCGCGACCTCGGCTTCCTGCTGCAGGGAGCGATAGAAGTCTTCTCGCGAACCGATACTTTGTTCCAGCTGTCTGCGTTCCTGCTGCGCCCGGTAGTGATCGCTTCGCTTGAGATCGTCAGCAGTGATCCGCAGCCGCTCGAACCTTGGGCAGTCGCGCACCGCGCGGGCAAAATCCAGCGGATCAGCGCCTGGTTCAATTACGAAGACCTCGGGCAGCAGGGTGCGGATTTGCTGCCGCTCGGCAGGACTGTCGTCCAGAAAAGCCAGGGAATCACTCCCCAGATTGAGTTCGGCAGCGATTTCCCGCAAGTTCTGCGCCTTGTCGGCCCAATTAATGCGTGCGGCGGCAAATTGGGCCGGCTTGAGCAACATCCCGGGATGGCTCCGCAGGGCCTGCATGGCCTCGTCATAATCGTTCTTGCTGCAAATGGCCAGCAGGATGCCACGTTGGTAAAGATCGAGTAACGCCCGCTGAAGTTCTTGATACGCCGCCCCGGGATAGTCCGGCCCCAGGCGTATGCCGTGGATCCCATCTTCCCCGAGGATCCCACCCCAAAGCGTGTTATCGAGATCCACCACCAAGGCCTTGGCCACTTTCCCGGTGAGCGGATGCAGAAAGCGAAGCCACTCATCTACCACGTGATTTAAGCACTGGGCGGAAACCGGCAAGCGCACGGTCTGCCACTTGCGCTCGTCGCGCCATCGCGCGCGGCCGTGCCGGGCTACGAGCGCGTCGTAATCCAGCACGTAAACACCCAGGTATTCCGCAGCGATGGCACGGAGCTGGCAGTTGATCTGCTCCACTGCTCTTCGTTGGCTGTTCTGCATCTGGCTGTCCAACACGCCCTGGCTGGGTGTGTCCGGTTGCTCAAGATTGTGAATGATGAATTGGGCCGAGCTGCGGGCGCGAAAGGCGGCTAGCCAACCGCGAAATTCTCCCGTCACCCGTGCCGCGGCCGCGTGGACTTGCCCGGCGCCCAGGCTGGAGAAGTCCTGCCATAAATCAGTGGCGACATCTCGAGTCTGGACCGCAAGAATCACCGCATCCGGAGCAAAAGTGTAGAGAGGACTGCCAGGATCGATGATTTCCTGAACATAAGTATTGAACTCGGACACATGTATCGCCAGATCGATGCCACTGCTGAAGGCAGATGCCTGCAGCAACGGGAGCAGCGGCTCAACCGTGAAGGACCGCAGAATTGCGAGACGGTAGGATACGAGGTCCAAGTTGGGGCGCAAGTGCTCATAGCGAGATACCACGAACGACGCAGTAGCTGCGGATTTGTCCTCCGCCCATAGTCTTGCGAGCAGGCCTGCGGCGGCGGCGACGCCACCCTCTGCGATCCAGCGATCGATTTCCTGCCTGAGGTTTCTGCCGTCCATAGCAGCCAAAGCAAAATTCCTTATGCCCGGGCCCACGTACCCGTATGCGCTGCTGAACCAGCCGGCACGGCACGCGCCAGAACGTCCGCGAAGCGCTCTGCTACCACTGACCAGTCGTACTGGCGCACTGTCGCAGCCGCGGCAGCTTCGTAGCGGCGGCGCTGATTCTCATCCCGCAGCAACAAGATGAGAGCTTCGGCGAATTGCCGCGGATCGTCGGCTAGGAATATGGTTCGTCCATGCTGCACGTCCAGGCCTTCGGCGCCCACTGAGGTGGAAACCGTAGCTTTGCCCATGGCCATGCCTTCGTAAATCTTGAGCCGCGTGCCTCCGCCGATGCGCAGCGGAACCACCAGCACCGTGGCTTGGCGCAGGTGATCCACGATCGAAGGTACAGTGCCGGTGACTTCGACCGAAGCAGAGACGAGCCTTCTGACCCGCCGATGAGGATCACGCCCCACGATACGGAAAACAGCTCCGGGCAGCACAGTCAGCACGCGCGGCCAGATGTCCGCACAAAAATATTCGACAGCATCGATGTTTGGTTCCCAGTCCATCGAGCCTGCAAAGACCACGAGTGGTGTAGATGGTCGTAGCTCGGGGTCGTACAGGAGCCTCGCCAGATCGACGCCGGTGGGAACCACGCTGATATGCGAGAGATCAACCATCGAACCCATGGCCCTGCGGTCCTGCTCGGACACGGCGATTACGTGGTGAAACCGGCGAACCTGCAGAGGCTCGTAGCGCCACATCTTTCTGCATTCGATCCTCGAAATCACACGGTCCAACCAGCGGGTTTCGAGTCTTGACTTTCGCTCCCACAGCATCGTTTCCACGTTGTGCTGAAAGAGCACGGAGGGAATAGCAAGCGGGTTAGGAAAGTTCAAAGTGCTCGAGAGGAAGTCGCACACGGCAACGTCAAAGCGGCCGCTAGTCAGCGATTCCGCGAGCCAACTCCGCACTTCAGGCGCGGTAAATTTGCTGACGGCATAAGGCGCAGGCCCGGGAAGGCGGCGCAGGTAGTCGCGGAAGCGGTGGACCGGGGAAGCATCCGCAGCCGAGGTACAAATCGCGACCGTGCCCGGGAGGTGCTGCACGATCTCCGCTTCGTACCCCAGGTCACGCGACCCGCCATAATAGGAAAGATAGGTCACCTCGTGATTCATCGCGAGATGACGCATTATGTGGTAGCTGCGCAGCTTGCCTCCCGTGTTCAGCGGGAGCAACTTTCCGGCCTTGACCCAGAGGATCTTCACGTTTCACACTCACCAGCAGATTCCACTACCGTCGCTGCCGTCCAAGCGACGGGATTTTTCCAGATTGACAAGGTCAATCACGATCTGGTCCGGCCGCAGACACTGGCGCAACGTTTCTTTGTCCAGAGCGCGCGTGCTCACGACCACCGCTTCTGCGGTGCCGACCACCTCTTGAAGATTGGAAGACAGCAGCGAACCGATGTGCGGAATCACCTCTTCGATGTATTGACGATTGGAGCCCATGACGCGTCCGAGGCAGACATCGTCGTCCCAGATATGGATCTCGCGGCCCTCTCCTAACAACCGTTTCACGAGCTGTACCTGAGGGCTCTCGCGCAGGTCGTCGGTCGCTGCCTTGAAACTCAAGCCGAGCACGGCAATTTTCTTCTGGCCGGTCTGAAGGACCCGATCTACAGCCCGGTCCAGATGCCTGTCGTTGCTGGGCAAAATGGCCTCCAGGAGAGGTAGCTTGATGTCCATTTCCTTGGCGCGATAGTTGAGAGCGCGGAGATCTTTGGGCAGACAGGATCCGCCAAAGGCGAACCCGGGTCGCAGGTAGGCGGACGAAATGTTGAGCTTGTGGTCAGCCAGGAAGATTTCGATCATGGCTTCGACGTCGACCCCCATTTCGCTGGCAAGAGTCCCGATCTCGTTGGCGAAGGTAACTTTCAGCGCGTGCCAGGCGTTGCAGAAGTACTTCACTGATTCGGCAGATCGGAAAGAGGTCTCAAAGACGCGGCCGGGAACCCAGTGGTAGAGCTCGCGCAGAATGGCTGCATCGCCAGGGATGGCAGCGCCAATTACGGTGATCGCCGGCTCGAAGAAGTCGGCCACGGCTGTGCCTTCCCGCATGAACTCGGGATTCACGCACACACCGAAGCCCTGGCCCAGGAGTTTACCGCTGCTTTGTTCGAGCGCCGGAACCACAAGAGACTCCATCGTGCCCGGCAGGGCGGTGCTGCGAACCGCTACCAGGTGAAAAGAGTTCTTCCTGCGCAGGGCGGCGCCAATCTCGCGGCAGACCGGTTCCAGATGCCCAAGGTCAAGCTTACCGTTGCGCAGACTGGGGGTGCCCACACAGACAAACGAGATGTCTGTCTTGAGCACCGCGGCTTCGGCATCGCTGGTAGCATGCAGCCGGCAAGCCCGGTTGCAATCTGCTATGAGTTGGTCCACACCGGGTTCGACCAGTGGACTGCGGCCAGAGTCCAACGCCTCCACTTTGCTCCGGTGCAGATCCACGCCCAGAACATAGTTGCCCTTGTGCGCTAGACATGCAGCGGTGACGGTGCCCACATAACCTAGACCAAAAATGCTGACTGAGCGGCTCACACGAACTCCCAGGCAGACGTCCCCAGGTACAGGGACTCCGAGCGACGGGTATTAGCAGATGGACGGGGTTGAGGTGGGATGCAGCAACACTAACAACAACTCGGGTAGATTGACGCGACCCGCTTTCGATTGCCCCTATCCTATCACGGAACGGCCCGCTGGCGTGAGCTTCCGCGTTCGTGGCAAAAGGAAGAAAGTTTCTGAGGATTCTCTCCAAATTCACATGCCAGCAACATTGCCCAGAGATAATTGAACGCCCAGTCCAGACGGCGACACCAGCGTATGGGAGTTTCATCGGCCAATTGGAAGAGCCGCTGCAAGCAGCTGATTGCCATGGAGCAGGGCGAGTTGTGGGAGCGCATTCGGCAGCAGGTCCGCATGCGGCGCGACGCAGTGCGTTACAGAGTAGGGCTTGGATTTCGGGAGCCGACCAAGCCGACGGGAGCCACCTTGCGCCCCCGGTTCTTCTTTTCGGGCGAGTCCGTGCCGGGCCTCGTCGCGCTGCTGATGCAGCGGCTTCCCCAGCAGGCAAACCAGATTGTGCACCAGGCAGAACGCATCTGCTGTCATCGCTTCGACCTGCTGGGTTATGAAGATCTGGATTACGGCGCCTCCATCGACTGGAGCTGCGATCGGGTCCACAACAAGCGGGCGCTAGGGAAACCATGGTTCAAAATCCGCTATCTCGATTTTCAGCAAGTAGGCGACAGCAAGATCATCTGGGAACTGAACCGGCACCAGCACTTCGTCACCTTAGCCAAGGCTTACCGGATCACGGGCGCGGAAAAGTTTGCCGCCGAACTATTCCGGCAGTGGCGGCACTGGCATGCGCAAAATCCCTATCCCATTGGCATCAACTGGGCCAGTAGCCTGGAGGTAGCATTCCGCAGCCTGTCGTGGATTTGGAGCCATCAATTGCTGGCTGGATCGCCGGCGCTGCCCCCGAACTTCCACGCCGAGTGGCTGCGGGCGCTGGCCGTCAGCGGCGGGCACATCGAGTCTTACCTCTCAACCTACTTCTCGCCGAACACCCATCTCCTGGGAGAAGGCGTCGCATTGTTTTTCATCGGCATGATGTGCCCTGAACTCCAATCGGCGGAGTCCTGGAAAAAGCGAGGCTGGGAGATTGTGTTGCAACAGTCACAACGTCAAGTCCGGTCCGACGGATTTCATTTTGAGCAGTCCACCTACTATCACGTCTACGCGCTGGACTTTTTCCTACACGCTCGCATCCTCGCAGGCCTTAACGGTACTCCCGTGCCCGCGGAGTTTGATCACACCCTGGAAAGGATGCTGAATGTGCTCCATGTGCTGGGGCGCGCGGGAGCACCCCCGCAATTGGGGGATGACGACGGCGGGCGCCTGTTCGACCCGCGCCGTAACCGAACAGAACACCTGTTGGATCCGCTCGCGACTGGTGCCGTCCTGTACGGACGCGGAGACTTCAAGTCAGTGGCCCGGGGTCTGCGCGAGGAGACAATTTGGCTCCTCGGTGAGCAAGGCATCGCCGATTTCGATCGGCTTCCGGAGAAGCCCTCGACACCGGCCTCGGTGGCGCTGGGCGCCAGCGGTTTCTATGTCATGGCAGACGGGCGCATGCGACAGCTGGTGGTGGATGCGGGACCTCAAGGAGCGGATACCGCTGGTCATGGCCACGCCGATGCGCTTAGCATATCCCTCCACTCCGAAGGGTGCACTCTGCTGCGCGACTCCGGCACGATGGAGTATGTCGGAGGAAGATCGCGGCGGAATGTCTTCCGCAATACTGCCGCGCACAATACTTTGGTTGTCGATGGCGCAAGCCAGTCGGAACCGAAGGGGCCATTCGCGTGGAGCAGTCTGCCCACAGTGAGCGCGGAACGCTGGGTCAGCGGGCAAGACTTCGATCTCTTTATCGGGAGCCACGATGGCTACCATCGGCTGCCGCGCCCGGTTACGCACCGTCGGTGGGTCTTTTCCTTGAAGTCGCATTTCTGGCTGGTGCGCGACCTGGCGACTGGCGAGGGTGAGCACGACCTTGATCTATCCTGGCATCTTGGTCCGGACCTGCTTTCGGTTGACTTGGCGAATCGCGGCTTTCTGGACAGCCAGGGTAACGGTTTGTTTCTCCTCACACCCGAGGGGAGCGGTTGGTTACAACGCCTCGAGCATACGACATGGTCTCCGGCGTATGGACGCAGGCAAGCCGCCCGGACCCTTCACTTTGGGACTACAACAAAGCTCCCCGCCGAGCTTGCCACCTTATTATTAGCCTCCGCGCCTGCCCAGGGTCTGGAATCCGGCCGACTCACGAAGCTCGAGCCGAGGACGCCCCAGGATCTCATCAGCGCCTATCACTATGCCGAACCGGAAGTTGACCATTCGATGATCTTTGCCGACCACGGGACGATGTGGAACCTCGGTCCATGGACAAGCGACAGCCGGTTCGTTTACTACGGCGAGGAGAAAAATGCGCGCCGGCGGACATTGATTGTTTGCGATGGAACTGAGGTCGCTTTTCACGGACAACGAATTTTGTCATCGTCGGCTGGGCAATGGCATTGCGAGCTGGTTTGCGCGGATCAGAGCATTGCCATTTCATGCTCCGATGCGAATGCCATGGTCGAGAAGGAAGCGCTCGAGCGCCTGTGGGCAGAACCGATCTTCCCGATCCTCACCAACACGGCTGGCAATCCGGACAGATTAGCCTCCTGATATGTGCGGCATTTGCGGAATTTTCTATCTCGACGCACGGCATCACGTGGAACCTGAGGTTCTCGCGCGGATGAACGCCCGATTGATTCATCGCGGGCCCGACGACGAAGGCTTCTTCGTGGAAGCGAACGTGGGACTGGGCATGCGCCGGCTAAGCATAATTGATCTTCGGACCGGGCATCAGCCGATCGCCAGTGAGGATGGGAGTCTCTGGACCGTCTACAACGGCGAGATCTACAACCACCGGCAGCTGCGATTGCAACTGGAGGCGCGCGGTCACAGCTACCGCACTCAGAGCGATACCGAGACAATCATCCACCTGTATGAAGAATACCGCTGCGAGTGCGTAAACCATCTGCGCGGCATGTTCGCCTTTGCCATTTGGGACCGGCGGCAACGAGTGCTGTTCGTGGCCCGGGATCGCCTGGGAATCAAGCCTCTCTATTACGCTTACGACGGTGGCCGATTCTTGTTCGCCTCTGAAGTGAAAGCGATCCTGGCCTATCCCGGCGTGAAAGCGGAGTTCAATCAAGCCGCGCTGGCGGAGTATCTCGCGTTCGGGTACCTCTCCGGGCCGGATACCATGTTCAGGGGCATTAAGAAGCTGCTTCCCGGGCACACGCTCGAACTGAACGAACACGGCGAGATGAAAATTGAGCCGTATTGGGATATGCCACGGGGTCCCGAGACCAGCATCAGGCCTCGAAGTCATTATGTAAGCGCCTACCGGGAACTGCTGGAAGAGTCGGTTACCAGCCACCTGATGAGTGACGTGCCGCTGGGAGTGTTTCTGAGCGGGGGACTCGACTCCAGCGCTGTCGCCGCTTTGACTACCAAGATCCGCCGTGAGCCGATTGAAACTTTCTCTGTGGGATACAAGGAGGCAGCCTACAGCGAATTGTCCTACGCCCGCCAAGTGGCCAGCCACATCGGGTCCCGACACTACGAGGTTCTTCTTGACCGCGACGACTTCTTCAAAATCCTGCCCGCGCTGGTCTGGCATGAGGACGAACCGATTACATGGCCTTCCAGTGTGTCGTTGTACTTCGTGGCGCGGCTGGCGCGGGAGCGAGTCAAGGTTGTCCTCACGGGGGAAGGAAGCGACGAGACTCTCGGCGGCTACGCGCGCTACGCGTGGACGCTGTGGAACTCACGGATGGGTGGGATCTATCGCATTTTGATGCCAGCGTGGCTGCGGCATCGGGTTCTCCAGGGGATCAACGCCAGTCCCCTCGGCGCCTCGTGGCACCGCAAGCTGGAACATACCTTCCTGATGCGAGACGGGAGGGCGTGGCCCTCATTTTATTTCGACAATTTCTACTCTGCCTTTTCCGCGCAGGACGCGGCCGAATTGTTGACCGAGCCAACGCGGTTGGCGGCCGAAGACGCCTATGTCAGCACAATGCGTTACTGGATGGAGTCGTCCGGCCATCTCTTGCACCGTATGCTCTACACCGATATCAAGACCTATCTGGTTGAGTTGCTGATGAAGCAGGACCAGATGAGCATGGCGGCTTCGATAGAAAGCCGAGTGCCATTCCTTGATCACGTGCTGGTCGAGTTCACTGCCAGCATTCCGGCGAAGTATTCCGTCAGGTGGAAGACGGGAAAGTGCATTTTGAAGTCGGCCGTGGAAGACCTGCTGCCCAAGTCTGTTGTGTATCGGCAAAAAATGGGGTTCCCCACGCCCTGGGCTCACTGGCTGTCCGGCACGCATCTGGATCGAGTGGAACGAACGCTGCTTTCGCCGCGGGCTTCGGCGCGTGGGTTGTTCGAGCCTGCGGCGATTCGCCGCCTTTTCGTGGAACACCGAGCAAGGCACCGTGACCATGGGAATCGCATCTGGCGGCTGCTGAATCTCGAGACCTGGCTGCGGGTGTGCATAGACGGCGAGATTCCTGCCACGCTCGGGGCCACGCGTGCGCCTCTATCCACCACGTCTGAACTCGCCCCCTCCGCGTGACAGGTACGATAGTGAGCCCGCGCGGCGGTTCGCAGGACGACTCAGCAAGCTCAGGCGGTGGGTTGCAGTCGCCTAGCCGCGCTCGCCGTGAGGTGCTCGTCGACCATGACAATCTCATCCACTTGCCGCGATGTCAGCTCACGGCGCACCGGGCGGATCAGCTTGCTGTTCTTGGACCACAGTTTGGCTTCGAAGAACACACGGTAGCAGTGGCGCATGCCGGACATTCGCAGGGTCTTGCTACGAGCGGTCACCAGCGGGTACGAGAGATCCGCCAGAGTCTTGCCGATCAACCTCTCCAAGCCCACAAGCTGGTCGGGGCTGAATCGCTTCCTCCAGCGGCCCACTGGATCAAATGTTGCTGCCAGCTCCGCCCGGAATGAAGTATTGGGAGTGCCAACCGAACCGAACGCAACCTGCTGAATTCGATCGTAGTCGAGTTCGTGATCGAGAAATGAACTCAGGCGAGCCAGCGTATCGCGCGGTTCGGCAACCAGCTGTTCGAAGCGGACTTCCATGTAGTCCGAGCCGAGATGGCGGCCATACTTCCTGCCTTTGCCGACGATCCATTCCCAATAGAGACCTGCGCCGAACAGGCTCTCGCGGTCTTTCCACGGGAAGGGACGGAGAAAGCGCCGTTGTGCCAACGATAGCGCCACATCGCGACCGTCACGAATGATGTGAATCACCAGCGCGTCGGGAATCGTGGCCTTGATGATTGGAATATGAAGGATCTCCTCCGGAGTGTTTCCCGCCCAGCGTAGCGCATTCTGGCTACGGGCAACTTCTTCCATGATGGTGCGGAGAAAATCCCCGGCATTGCGGCAGTCCGAGAGGATTTTCGCCTCAATCCGCCGAGGATCGATCCCGGACGCACGACAGAGCTTGCTCCCGAGCCAGACCCCCCACATCCGCTCACGATTGTGGCGACGGGCAAGGCTGCCAAAGCGCGGGGCCAGCAAATTGAAGATGTTGGACTCGCCGGGATACACGGCGAAGCCGCCGGCCGAGAGCAGCATGTCATAGAGGAGCGTGGTGCCGGAGCGCGGGCTGCCGACTACAAATACTGGCATCCGGCTTCTTGGCGTATCAGGCGCCAACACGTCCTCCAAAACACCGATTCCACCCAGCTTCGGTGAGAGCTCAGAATACCTTCGCCGACCTGCCTCTGTGCTCAACAGGAGTGTGAAAATTTGGTTACAAATCTAGGGCATTTTGCGCTGCTCCCTTAAGATTCGTTTGCGTGAGACTATGGCGGGGCAATGGATCAAGCGAGCTCTGGTCTCCAGCCGCATGACGCGATTAGCGGCGAGATTGGCAGGCAGCCGGGTTGCCATCCTCATGTACCACTCTGTGAGGGAGGAGCCACAGCGCCATGCTTCCGTCTTAGGAGGGATGAGTCACTCGGCCGCGGTATTCCGGCGTCAGATGGAGATGATTTCCCGAGAATACCGGCCCACCACACTGGATGACGTCCACCTGTTTCTAACAGGGAGGAAGGATCTGCCGCCCCGAGCGGTGGCCGTAACCTTTGATGATGGATACACAGACAACTACGACACTGCCGCGCCTATCCTTAACGATCTTGGCATTCCTGCAACCTTCTACCTGACCGTAGATTGCGTGGAGAAAGGGAGCCTGCCCTGGCCCGCCCGGCTGCGCCGTGTGCTGCTGGCGTCGAGCGTACCGAACTGGAGAGCGCCAGGAGGCGGCGTTTGGCCGCTGAAGGATCGCGAGCAGCGCAATCAAGTGTTTGCATGGGCCTGTGAACACGGCGCGAAGTTGGCGGGAGGCGAGCAGGAGCGATGGGTCCAATCCCTTGAAGCGGAGCTGGGAAACGGTCACCCGACGTCCAACGAGCGCTGGATGATGACCTGGGACCAGGCGCGCACGCTTGCCAGGCGCGGGCACTCGGTCGGCTCTCACTCCATGACCCATCCCAACATGGCTTACGTTTCGCTGAAGGAAGCTGAGCGCGAGCTAAAGCTGTCGAAGCATCGGCTGGAACAGGCACTCGGTGTTTCGATAGTTCATTTTTCGTATCCCTGTCCCGCCCTCTCGCCCCACTGGAAGGAGCAAACGGTCGAGTTGAGCCGGCGGCTAGGCTACATGACGGCTGTCACTGCGGATGGCGGACCCGTCCGGCGGCACGACAATCCGCTCTGTCTCCGCCGGGTACGGCCGACCAAAGAGGTCGAAGCTCTGCGCTGGAATCTGGAGCGCGCCTTCGCGCGGGTCGCGTGAACCCGCGCCACTTCAGGGCACGCAGCCGACAGGTGTTGCTTGGCTAGAATCCTGGTACTCGATGGCCACAGCGCCGCAGCCCTGGCCTTTACCCGCTCCCTGGGACGGGCGGGGCACTGGGTCGCCGTCGGCGCCAACCGCGGCATCTTCGCCGCGGCGGAGTTATCGCGCTTCTGCCAGTGCAGGTTGCGTTATCCAGCTTCCACGCACGACACAGAGGCGTTCGTGGCTTCCGTAGCAGAATTCGTACGCGTAAATAGAATTGAACTGGTTCTGCCGGTCACCGACTGGACCACAATTCCGCTCTCCCGATGCGGCTCTCGGTTGGGAAAACACTGCCGCGTGGCGGTTCCAGCGCCAGAGGTGCTGGAGTTGGTGTCCGACAAGCAATGCACCCTGGCGCTTGCGCGGTCGTTGGGCATCCCCGTGCCGGACACCTGGCTCATCGAGTCGCTGCAGGACTTGGACAGGCTTCCAGGCTTCGGCTTTCCGATGGTGGTGAAAGATCGGTCTTCGGTGCGCTGGCTGGGAAACCGGGCGGTGCTCGGGTCTGTTGCCTACGCCTACACTTCGGCGGATTTGCAGCGTAAGGTTGAAGTGCGGTTGCGTGAAGCAGGCGACGTTCTGGTTCAGCGTTTTTTGAGTGGCACTGGGGTGGGCTTTTCCTGCTTCGCAGTAGATGGTGAGATTTACCTGCCATTTCAGTGGGAGCGTGTGCGCGAGATCGACCCGCGAGGCTCCGGCAGCAGTGCCCGCAAGTCAGTTGCTTTGGATTCCCGGATTCTGAAACTCAGCCGCGCGCTTGTTCTTGGGGTGGGATTCCAGGGGATCGCGATGGTGGAGTACAAACGGGAATCCGCAACTGGCCGCCTGGTTCTGATGGAGATGAACGGACGCCCCTGGGGATCGATACAGCTTGCCATTGCCAGCGGCATTGACTATCCGCGTCACCTGGCCGACTGGCACTTGTCCGGAATGTTGCCGCCGCGGGAGAACGTCTACAAGCAGGGACTTACCTGCCGGCGAATGGTGGGAGAGTTGACCCACCTCGAAAACCTGCGCAGAGGTCGGCCCCACGGCTGGGTAGGGCAATATCCGCGCTTTTGGGATAGCCTTGCGAGAATCCTTGTTCCCTGGTATCCCGGGATGCGTTACGACGATCTCTCTTTCTCCGATCCGCGGCCGGGTGTGGCGGGAATTGTCAACTGGCTCGCGGTTCGCATGAAAGGGGCATAGACCTGTGTGCCTCATTCAGGCGTTCTTCCTGCCCTGCCTGTTCAGCGCTTTCACTCAGCTCGTAACCGAGAGACTGCATGACACCACCCCATGCCGACTCGACGGCAGCCACAGAACGACTGGACAAGACTGACCTCCACCCCCCTGTCGTCGCAGTTCGCACAAACGGCTTGTCCTGACGGGTCTGTTTGGTGAGCACCCAGTCTCGAGCCTGCTCCTTCTCCAGGGCGCGCATGCGTTCGGGTGAGCTGAGTTGCACCGCCCGCTGCAGCATGGGCGGACTGTCGTCAATTTCACGGAAGGAACACTGTCTAAGAAAGGCCACTATGCGCACCAGTTCTTGTACCGGGTTCTTCTGCATGTCTTCGTAGCGAAGCAGCAGAAAACCCGCTCGCCCTTGCCGCATCGAGTGCCAGCTCATCACGTTGTCGGCCCAGCATCCCCATCGCGTGTCAAACTCTGCCGCAATAAACCGCGGAATGAAGTCGTCCATGGGATAACCATCGGGGATATTTCTGGCCTTGAGGTTGTGGTGATAGAAGGAGACGGCGACATCGCGCGGATCGCGCACAATATAAATGATGCGGCAATAATGGGGCTGAAAGCATTCGTGGCTCTTGAGGACACGCGGGCGGGGCAGCTTGCGCAAGACGCGATCGGGATTGAAATAAATCTCCGGGACCCGCGACTCGATGTTGCCGAAGCTCACCGGCCTACCCGGCTGCATAAGGTTACCGATAAGAAAACGCATCCAGGTATTGCCTGATCTGGGATAAGAGACCAGGAACACATCGTCGGGGAAAACGGTGAGGCCACGGCCTGCAACCTGCCTTCCGGTCAGAACAAGGCCAGCTTGCCGCAGGGCGCGGAAGGCTCTTGCCCAGGGGCGATCCGTTTGCATGGTCCTATCGAGCCTCATACGGCAACCACAGCCTTCTTCGCACGCTCTGCAGTTTGCGGCAGCAATTCGGCCACGAGATTGTGAATACAGACCTGGAGAGTTCGGAAGCACTGCCGCGTAGTCTCGAGGTCGCCGAAATAAGGATCTCGAATCTCGCGGCTCTGCTGAGGAGGTGAAGCGTACACGCCGAGCAGAAAGAGCTTGTGCCGGGCGCATGGGTGACGGTCGCTTAGTTCGGCCTGATTCTGATAGTCCATGACGAAGATGACGTCGGCCCACTCAACCAGGTCTGCGGACAGAAGACGTGCCCGATGCCCGCTCAACGCCAGGCCCATTTCACATGCGATACTCTGGGCCCTGGGATGGGCCGGGGTACCGACTACGGCATGCAACCCGGCGGAGACGACGTCAATGCGGTCATGCAGATTGGCTGTTGCCAAGGCACGTTTGAACATGGCCTCGGCGGCCGGGCTGCGCATTATGTTTCCATGACACACAAAGACGAAATGGCGAGCGCTCTGCGGGACGCGGACACTTCCTGACCAGCCCAGGCCCAGGATGCCCCGCAAGCGCAACCCGGCGTAAGTCCGGCCAGCCTTCGGGCCAAGGCGGCGAATGATGTCGCGCTCTCTCCGCACACCTTGAGGCACAAACGGGCGCAGGAATCTCTTCATGGCCGACCCCGCAGCGCGGTCGCTGTTCACAGCCTTCCCACCGATGGCTTTCACGCCTTCTCCTCCAAGGCCGTGGTCGGCGCAATCGGGGCTGCAGTCCTTCGTGGACGGTGGACCAGATCTCCCACCTTCCACAACTGGCGTGTCCGCATCACCCATAGCACTTCCGCGCCATACAGGGCCCCAGCTACCGTCAACTGGAACGCCAGCTGTGAGTACCCGTGCGGGACAAACCAATGCCGGATCCCGAGCATCACCGCAACCAGAGGAACACATAAGCTCAGAGGCAGCAGGTACGCTTCGCGGAGGAAGGCTCCCAGGCGGACTTCGAGCACACGGCAGAGATGGCGTGGAAAGAAGAACAAAGTCGTGCAAGTCAACGGCAGGGCGGTACCCAAGGCATCGCCGAAGATGCCAAAGCGGCGTACCAGCACGATGCTGAGAATCAAGTTGGTGATGCCCTCCATGAGCGTGACGAAGCCAAGAATTCGGTGCTTTCCCATGCCAAATAACACTCGGGGCGATGCCCCTTGGGACAGCTTGAAGACGCCCGGAATCAGCAGGACGAGAAGAACGGGATAGCTGGTTGCCACATATCTGGGGCCAACCCACGCTTCGATGATCGACTTGCCAAGAACAATTAGGCTGGCAGCGAGGGGGAACGCGACCAGTGCGCATCCCCGATTGCCCATTACGAAGATCCTCCGCAGGTTGTGCGCGTCCCCTCTGGCCTCCGAATGGCTCGACATAGGCACCACAATCTGCGCCAGGCTGCCCACCGTGTCCGAGGCATAGTCCACCAGGCGGTCCGCGATGGCGAAGTAAGTGATGGCTGCTGAAGAGAGGAAGGCGCCGATGACCAGTTCATCTGTCTTGAAGCGCAACTTGTAGGCGATCATGATCATGAACGTTGCGCTGCTGTAGGTAACGATGTCGCGCAACGAAGAGCGATCCAATTGGCGTGGTCCGAAACGCAGGGGAAGTATCCGCAATACCAGGCCGGCGCGGACCAGCGAGGTCAGCAGGGGCAGAAGTACCGTGATCGCCGCTACAGTAAGCAGCCCGTATCCGTGATTCAGGGCGGCCACGATCAGGACGGCGCGAAGCACGGTGAAGAAGATATTGGTCAGGTTGAGGATATAGAAGCGCTGCAGGCCTTCCAGGATCCCATTGAAGACACCCATCGGAAATCCCAAAGCGACAGCGCTTCCTACCATGAGAAACAGCCAGCGGGCTGTGGTCGAAAATTCGGGCGGGATACGAAACCAGGAGTCCACGGACCAGCAACCTACGACAGTGACGAGCAGGGCCAACGCACCGATCGCGGTGTAGAGAAACAGGCTGGTATTGATGACCTTGTTCAGCCGCTCCGTGTCATTGGTCGCATGGAATTTCGCGACGTAGCGTACGACGGAAGAACGGATGCCGAGGTCGAAAATCCCATAGTAGCCGGTAAGAGAGAAAATCAGGATCCAGATGCCGAATGCCGAGTCCCCCAGGTGGTGCAGGATGAAGGGCGAGAGGAGAAGCCCCACCACAATGTTGGTTGCCAGGCCAAACCAGCTGGAGCTGACATTCTTGAGAAGGAGGACTTTTGTGCGCATTCCCGCCCGGCCCTTAAAGACGAATCTTGACCGCTTGCACTACCCGGCTTGTGACCAGCTCGTATCCCAAGGCACTCATCAAATCGCCCCAAGCGTGTTCAATTTGGGCGATAGATTCTTCCGGCAGATGGCTCTTCCACTCCCCGGCTTTCGCCCCCCGCACAAACGGGATGTCCTTGCGCCGCTTCCTGGTGGCCACCCATTCGTCCGATTGGAGTGTCTCCAGCGTCCGCATGTGGTCTGCCGAACTCCGCTCGATGGCTTGGGCCAGCAATTCCGGTGTGGCGGCAATTCCCAGAAAAGCCGCTATGCGGGCCAATTCCCGCCTCGGGTGCTTGAGCATCTCCTCATAGCGAAGCAACAGGAAGCCTGTGCTCTCGCCTCGGGTGAACAGCCAACTGCCTACGTTCTCTCCCCAGGTTCCCCAGCCGGCTGAGATGAGCCGGCCACACACAAAGTCATCCACGTAGCGCTCAAGGGGATACCCGTCTTCGATCTGCCGGTATTTTCGCTGGAAGTCATAGTACGAGAGCGCCACATCGCGCGGGTCCCGGACGAGGTAAATGATCTTCCTGTAACGATGATCGAAGTACTCATGGGTCTTGATGATCCTCGGCCGCGGTGTGCGTTTAAGAGCGCGGTTGGACTGGGAGGAGGTATCCGGGATCAGACGCTCGATGTTCGCGAAAGTAACGTTCTCTTCAGGATGGACAAGGTTGGCGATCAGAAACCGGGTCCAGGTATTTCCGGAGCGCGGGTATGAGACCACAAAGGTATCGCCGGGATACACGGCAAAGTTGCGTCCCGCTTTGTCCGTGCCGAGAAGGTACTTGATGACAACCCGGAGACCGTAGATCATGGGGCAGGCTTCTCCAGCAGACATTTCAGCGGGCCGGGACTGGCGCAAGCCATACTTTCTTCTCCCAGGTCATATCCCAGCCAGCGCATCAGCGGCGACCATGCCGCCTCCACTGCGGCGACGCACGGCTGGGTCAGGGTTGCCCGCCAACTACCGGAGGTGGCATGGCGGACGAAGGACAGATCCTGGCGGGTCCCCTTGGTGGAGTTCCACTTGCGGGATTCGAGTCTTTCCAGTTCTCGCATGCGCTCGGCGGAGCTGCGTTTCACGGCCTGGGCAATGAGCTCGGGCGCGCAATGAAGTCCCAGGAAAGATGCAATTCTGGAGGCTTGCACGAGTGGTTGCGCCACCATGTCCTCGTAGCGCAAGAGCAGAAAGCCCGCACTGCCTTGCCGGGCGGCGAGCCAGCTGGCCACGTTTTCCCCCCAAGAGCCATAGGGACAGGTCCTACCGGCCACAAAACGAGTTACAAACTCTTCGATGGGGTACCCGTCGGCGAGCACGGTGCGCTTTATCTGGTAGTAGTACTGCGAGACCGCCACGTCTCGCGGATCGCGGACGATGTAAACAACTCGTTGATAACTCGGATGAAATGCGTAGTGGCTTTTGATAATCCGGGGTCGTGGCATGCCCCGAAAATACCTCCTCGATTGGCCGTCGACCGCAGGGATGAGGCGGTCCGCGGTCAACAAAGTCACCCGCTCCTGGGGATGGACAAGGTTGGCGATCAGGAAGCGCGTCCAAGTATTGCCAGCTTTGGGATAGGAAACAACAAACGTATCGTCCGGGTAAACCTGCAGATTTCTCCCCGGCACGTCCTTGTGCAGCAGATATTTGAGCGCTGGCGTTAGTTTCCCGATCACGATCACTCCAGACACTGCAATTTCTTCGACCCCTGCCCAGCTTGGCCCTGCCCTAGCACCACGGGACGGAGCAGCCGCCCACTACGCAGCTGCGAGTTTCGCCGTACCGCCCGAAAGCGTCTGTGCATCTCGAGCAACTGCGCGTAGGCACGGTAGCTTCGGCAGAGAGTGTGGGGACAGAGCTTCAGCCCCAGCACCGCCAGGCTTAGCTTCCAACTGTCGAGACTGGAACGAGCGCTCTGCGCTGCCGCCAAGGCAACGTCGAACTCCTCGGCAACGAGCGATTTTCGTGCCCGTTCGAGCTGAAGTTCTGCCTCGACCCGCGCGATCCGCTGTTGCACGAACCGGCATTGCTGCGGCGTGATCGGCAGCTCTGCCACTTTCTGAAACACACGAATCAGCGCCCGCTTCATCGACTCGACGTCGGCCGCCAGCCCGTTCTTGCGCTGATGGCGCACTTGCACCTGGGAGTCATACCTTATCCCTGACCCACGATGTCCCAATCGCAACCAGAGATCAAAGTCTTCGCAGCGCCGGAGACTCTCGTCGAACAGCCCAGCGTCCAGAAGGACCTGACGGGACGCCACCACCGAAGACGTTCCGATCCTGCATTCTTCCCGAAGCAACGTTTCAAACGTCGCCTGCGGCGCTTGCGGTGACAACTGAAATGACGTTCCAATGGGGATACCATCTCGGGTCAGCAAGCAATTGGCATAAGCTAGCCCTAACCCAGGACTCTCCTCGAGCATTTCAACCTGCCGCGCAAGGTGATGCGGAAACCACTGATCATCACTGTCCAGGAACGCGACGTATTTCCCTTGCGCTTGCAGGATTCCTGCGTTCCGCGCTGCGCTGGGTCCCCGGTTTTCCTGCCTGAGGTAGCGAATCTTCAACCAGTAGGGTCGCAGAACGCGTTCCAGAGCCTCACTGTTTGGCGAGCCGTCATTGACGACGAGGACTTCGTAGGAAGTGAAGGCTTGGGCAAAGACAGAGTCGAGCGCCTGGGCGATGTGGCCCTCAGCTTGATAGGCGGGAATGACCACACTCACCAGTGGGACTGGTCGCTTGCCTAGTCGCGGTTTCCCCACCAAGAGACTTGCTGGCTTCATCGAACCCTTCCCATCGCTCAGCGGCTCCTGGCCCCTCGCCCCCCGGTTCTCCGCCCGCCCGAGTTCCGCGCCGACCGGCCACCCCGCAGTCCCCCTCTGACGCCGGAGCGGAAGTTCATCGCCTGCTCTTGGGACTTCGCACCTTCGGCGTGAGCAGGTTTCTCTGCTTTCTTTGCCCGACCCGCCCGCTTACTGCTCTCGGTCCTCGCCGTTTGGCGTTCAACCCGGGCAAGGTCAGAGCCCGGCTGCTCGCGCCTTCCCGGGGGACTCGTATTCGAGTGAGGCAAGTCACCTCCCCGGTGGTGGGAAGATCCGAGGCCAGTCGCTTTCGAGGTCTTGCCCTCGCCTCGGAAGTGGTGACGGCCGAAGTTGGAGGTTGCCTTGTCCGCCAAGGCCACAGACGAGATGAGCAGCAGCGCGGTAACCGAGAGAAATCGCTTCATGATTCGTTCGCGCTCCTTTGTGTCTCTGCGCTATTCGTTGGAGCCGATTGGCCTGGACGCCGCAAGAACCTGAGGATTCGGAAGAACCCCGCAACCACCTTGTTCCAAAACATCAACAAAACGCCGAGCACACCCGCCAGCCCCGACGTTACCGCCATGATCTGGTCAGGACCGGCGTACAGCGCGAACAGCTCCAAGTGCATACATCCTCCTTGATGATGACTGGCTATCCCGAGCTCACTGCCCCCATCGAGCCACGACGTTGGGGCCCTTATCAGTGGGCATGACCGTAATCCGGTAGCGCATACCCGGCTGCATGCGACCATTCCAGTCAGAAACCCGCACATATAGATCCATTGGCGATTTGCTAGCCGGTACCGCAATCTCCAATCGCGAGTCGGTACCGACTTCCGGATTTATGTTGACGCAAATGTCGTCGAACGCATTTGGTGTGGGATCAGAGATGCCCGGCGCAGGCACGTGATCGTCCGCCGCGTTGCGGCAACTGCGGTAGAGCTCGCCGGACGCGTTTTCGATGGAGAGCACCGGATCAAGGAGGCCTCCTGCGTGCGCTTTCTCCGATTGCACTTCCACCGTTAGCAGTTCCCCTGGGGACGCCTCGATGCGATACAAATCGTTCCCGTTTGTCGAGCGCTGCGATCTGCCGCGGTCGAGCAGGCCACCGGTGAGGACGATTGCGGATGCATCCTGGGGAGAGGAAGTTCCTCCCAGCACGTCTTCCATCGCCGCGACGAGATGTGCAGCGGTCTCTTGCACCTCCGGAGCGTATATCAGGTTGTGCGTTTCAGAGGGATCGCGGCTCCAGTCAAAGAGCTGGCTGCCTAAAATCTTATGGACGATCAGATGCCAATGATTCGCGACCACCGATTTCATGGGCCCCGTGAGTGAAGTGGGCGCAAGGCGCATCTCCCGTTTTTCTTTCTCGCTGCCAAAGCTCCGCGATGCCAGCTCGGAGAGGGAGGGTGGCCAGTCCGGCCGAGTCTGAGGGGAGCTCCATAGGACACTGATATCCGGCTCGGGAAACTGGCCTGCCGAATCATCATTAAGAAGATTCAGCACTGTCGCGGGAATGGAGGCGCCGGTAACTGCCGGTGTAATCCTGACTCCAGCCGGAACTCTTCCGGGAAACCAGAAGATGAGAGGGACGTGCACCAGTTCGCGGTAAAGCGTTTGACCGTGATTGGTCATCCCATGGTCACCGAGAGACTCGCCGTGATCGGAGGTGATCACGATCAGCGTGTTCTGCGTCAAACCACGCTTTTCAAGTTCCGCCAGCAGTTGGCCCACGGCATCGTCTACGAACTTGATGCCATCGTCGTACCGGTCCACAGCTGACGTTTGCGGCCAGAGTGGGGCGGGGTAAGAATGCGGGCCGCCATAGGGATCGTGCACGTCGAAATAATTGAGGAATGCGAAGAACGGGCGCTGGCGCTCGCCGTGATCAATCCAGCGCAGCAGTTCGCGATTCACCTCTGGCGCCCACTTGCGGCGGCTTCCAATGACCGGGTACGAAGCATCGGCGTCGGGGCTTCCCATTCCGAAGAGACGACGCAGCCGCAAGATCCCGGGCGTGGCTGCGCGCCTCAGGAACAGCCGGTCAAACTCGCGTCCATACAGAGTGCGCAGCACCATGTCGATCGGGGAATGAAAGTAGTCCTCAAAATGCGTGAATCCGCGCTCGAACCCCAGGCTGGTTGTGAAGTAGTCGCGATTGGCGGAAAAAGCAGCGGTGCGATATCCCCGCTGTTCCAGTTTCTCTCCCAAAGTGGGGAACCCAGCCAGATCTGGCTTGCTCCAATCCAGGAGAGGCATGGGATCGACCCGTCCCAGGCCGTGGTCGAACTGGTAGCGGCCGGTCAGCAGAGAAACGTGAGAAGGGAAACTCCAGGAGCACGTCGAAACCGCATTTTCAAACAACACACCTTGTGCCGCGAGGCGGTCAATGCTTGGACTTGTAGGCCGGGGATAGCCGTATCCGGAAAGATGGTCGGCACGCAGCGTGTCAATCACAACGACCAGGACGTTGGGCGATCCCGGGACCGGCGGGGCCAGGCTGGCCAGCTTTCTGTGTTCGCTCCACCAGCGGCCGCCCTGGATTCCTGCGAACGCCAACGCAACCACCGTCAAAACCCATGGCAGGCTGCGCCTCCAGAACCGCAAAGCTGCGGCTTCGTGCTTCCCCACCCAGCGACTAACGGCGGCTCCGGCGCCGACAGCCAGCAATAGACAGCTCATGTGATACAAGCGGTCGGTCAGAATCAGCCAGTCGTACACCGACAACCCCGTGAGCACCCAGACCGTTACGACCACGGCTGGCAGGCTTCGAACAAGCCTGGCAAGCGCTCCCACCATGAGCCCAACCATCAAGAACAAGACCATGTCGAAGAGCGCGGAGATCCACACGATCCTTCCGGAGACGTGGACCGTGGGTCCCCATCTTTCCCAATTAACCCTCTGGACCAGCAGCAAGCCACAGCCCTCAACCAGGCCACAGACAATGCCGAACCAGATCGCGATTAGCAGGATTTGGCGGGCCGACTCCCCAGCCGCAGACGAGGCCTGCTGCTGCAACGGTTCTTGGAGGGACGATCTCTGTTCTTGCATGTTCTGCACACGGGCCCCGCGTTAACATCGGACGGGTTGAAACGAGAGAGGGTGGAACAGTCAGAGTAAGGTGGTGACGGCAGGAAAGTGCGTTGAGTGTAAGATCAAAGACGGAGAACTGTCAACTCCATTCGAGAATGAAATCTCTCTCGTGTGAATGCGCTCGCACAGGAGAAAGCTTCCTGTAGCGCGAATGAGAACCCCGGCCCGAAATTTCCACACAGAACGCTGCCGCCGTCAGTGAATTTATGGCGTTTTAACATTTTGGTCACTCCTGTGTAGCTCTCGAGGACGAGACTGACTTCGGCCCGCACCATACCTCAGACGGACGTACAGGTCGGCTTCTTAAGGCGTATGGCCGCAGGTCAACCACCCTAGTGAGGAAGTCATGTCCCGATCGAGAGAGCAAGGCACCGGTGAGCCCTGGACCGACAGTCAACCACACTACCTGGTCGGAATCGCAGGAGCGGTTATTGTTCTTGTCATCCTGCTGCTGGCGGCACGGGCGGTGTTCGAGTACCTGATGTAAAGTAGCGATAAGTCCTCTTCGTTCGCTGCCTCGCAAGATCAAGAATCATCCAGCGGCCTAGAACGCCAGCTTGAGGCCCAACTGAATGGTTCGTGGACGATGGGCACTCACCGGATGCAGGAATGAACTTCCGGTAATGCAATCCACTCCGTCACCCCCAGCCGCCGAGTAATTGACTTTCGGACCTCCGTAGCAACTGATGACATTGCTGCCGGTATTGCCTCGGTTCGGATCAAAAATCATGAACTGCGTTGTATTGAAGATGTTGAAAGCTTCGGCCCGAAACTCAAGCGCTTTGGATTCCGAAATCCTGAAATGCTTGAGCAACGCCATATCAAAGTTCAAGCGATGGGGATTGTTGAGCGGATTCCGCCCCGCGTTCCCAAAAGTAAGCCCTCTAGGCGCGGCAAACATGTTTGGATTCAGAAGCAGAGGTCCGAAGCTTCGCGGGTTGTCTACTGCTGGGACCAGGATGTGGGTGGGGTTTCTCAGCAGGTCGGGATACGATCCGGCGCCCGCCCCGTTGGCTACGCCTGCATTGTCCAAGACCGAAATGCCGTTAACCCCACCGCCATTGATAACGCTGAAAGGCGTTCCCGACTGAAAGACCGTGATCCCTGAGATTTCCCAGTTGCCGAGCAAGCGATTGACCCAGCCAGCGTCGTCGTCCGGCATGGGCGTCTTGGATGGCGCTCCCTCGGTTTGATCTGAATCGCCCGCATCGCTGCCGTACGCCAAGTCTCTAAGTTTTGAGCCTATGCCTCTCAAGTTGGGCAGATCGTATACGTAGCTCACGCTAAGGAGATGCCGCTCGTCAAAATTGGAGCTAGCCTTGTTCGAGGCGAGATCGAAAGAATTCACGAACGAGGCATCGGAGCGATCGGAGGCGTCGTCGAGCGAATGGCTATAGGAGTAGGACAATCCCAGAGTCAGCTTCCCGGCGGTGCGGCGCAAGGTGGCCTGAAAAGCATTGTACTTAGAGTCTGCAATGTTCTCCAAGGACACGATCCTGCCCAGAGTCGGAGCGAACGTGCGCAGAGAGTTGGTGTCCGGAAACTCGCCCGGGCCCCCGGTGCCGAAACAAGCGGCGAGCAAATTAAGATAGGCGGGCTGGTCCTGCGTGACGTGAGTGCCGTTGCGCAGCACAAATGCCGTGCCGGTGAAGCCTGAACAGTCGCCAGTGGAGTTGTCGATCGCGGGGATAAGCGGCTCGTTCGGGCCAAACGGGTTCCCAGTCAGGAACAAGCCGGTATCAAACTTCGAATTCACCGGGGCTAACTGATTAAGCTGACGCTGGGCCGTCAGATGGGTTCCCTTGCTGCCGACATAGGCGAAGGTCGCGACCATGCTCAGGGGAAGGTCACGTTGCACGCTCAAGCTCCATTGCTGCACATAGGGCCAGATAGCTTTGGTAGGGATGGCAGTCACATTCAGCGGGTATGCTCCCGCCCCGACGCAACCGTCTCCAACTCCCCCGATGCAACTCCAGCCGCTGGGATTGTTCTGGGTAATGTTTAATACCAGCGGCGAGCTGCCCTCCAACGACCCGGTATTGGCCTCATTGGCAGTGCCATGCTCGAAGAAAACCCCATACCCGGCGCGAATCGAGGTCTTGCCGTCGCCCTTTGGATCCCAAGCGAAGCCAATACGGGGAGCCGGATTGAACAAGTGGCCTTGCATGCAGCTGTCAGGCACACCATTCTTGCCGCATTGCACCAAACCGTTGGTGAGGCGCGGATCCGGGTTGTTCGGATCCAGCGGAATGGGTTTGCCCCCGGGCACGGCCAAGAGTTGCCCCGTCAGGGTGTCCACTCTAGCCTGGGCGGCGAGCCCAGCGTCGAACGCGCTCGGCACCCAGTTGTAAGCATTCAGCATCGCTTCGTGGAAGGTACCGAACAAACTCAGCCGCAGACCCATGTTGACGGTCAAGCGGGGACTGACCCGCCAGTCATCCTGAAAGTAGGGTTCCATCACCGTGTAGCGCTGGTGGTAGATGTGTTGGGCGCTGTCCTGCGTGAAACTCTGAATGCGCCCCTCGCCGGTTGAACCTTCCAGCAGGAAGTTAGCAAATGCGTTTCCGGTATTGGCGAGACTGTTGACATTGCTGAAAGTCAGTATGCCCTGGACATCGCCGGTCGCGGCGCCGATCGGCCCGTTGGTCTGATCCCGCCGGTAAATCACAAGCTGCCCGCCGAACTGCAGGGTATGCTTGCCCACCACTTTGCTCAAGGTGTCGCTAAAGGTGTAGGTAGGGTTGACATGGTCCCAGGGCATGTAGCTGGCATCCACCGCGAATCCACTGCCGCCATAGGCCAAGTTGGTACCCCCGATTACGATGCCCGGCATCTTGCCTCCGAAGCCATTGTTGAACAAATATCCGATGGGGCACTGGAGTATGGGATTGCTTGGGTTCGGCGGGTTGGGATCTGGGGCGCAGGGAGCATCCAGTGCGCCAGGCCGCAGGAAGTGGGTACCCGGCCCGTCAATGTCGGTGAGGGTAATGTGAGAGTCCACGAAGCTGACGGCGAACTCGTTCAGCAGCGAGGGTGAGATGGTGTGTGTCAACCTCCCCACGATGCTGATTCCCGGCCCCACGAACCGGTTTTCTATGGTCGGAAAGGTGTTGTGGATGATCCCCCACTGCGGAGTGGGTACCGTGGTGTCCCAGGAGTCATGGATGTAGCGAAATGTGCCCCGCAACTTAGAGGTGAAGTCGTGGTCGATTCGAAACAGTTCTTCCCGCCAGTACGTGGGGGGAGAAACCGTGGTGACGTAGCAGGACAGAGTCGTGGAATTGCACCCGGTCGTGGCATTCGGCGGAGGAATAACGCCTGTGTTGAGGATGGCCAGGGCATTCCGTTCCAGCGTGAACCCGTTCACAGGGTTGTTCAAGCGATTGTCGGTGAAGATCTGATACTTGCCGTTTGCCGTAAGTCCGCCGTTGTGTGGGCAATCGGGAAATGCGGAAGGCGCAAACAGGGGGTAGTTTTCGGGGTCACGGACCGGATCCGGGCAAACGTCACTGAAATCGCCGCCGCGCTCCGCCAGGGACGGCACCGCCTGGTTGTATTCGAACGGGCTCTTTTCCAGGCGAAATTCTTCCGAGACGAAAAAGTACGTTTTGTCCCGCTTGGTGTTGTAGACACCGGGGATAAAGAGCGGCCCACCCAGGGTGCCGCCAAAATCGTGGCGGCGATACAGGGGAGTGCGGCCCGGCAGGTCAAAGAAGTTGCGGGCGTTGAAGGCTTCGTTGCGGAGGAATTCGTAACCGCTGCCGTGGAACTGGGCTGTGCCGGATTTCGTCGTCACAACCACTGTGCCCGACGCCGTGCGTCCATACTCGGCCCCATAGTTGGAGGTCAGCACCTTCACCTCCTGGATCGCATCCAGACTCGGGTAGACGACCAGGGTGCTGTCGGAGCCGTTGATTCCCGTGTTCAGCACATCTGAGCCATCCACCACGAAGTTGTTATACTCAACGCGCCCGCCATTGACGCTGTACTTCACGCTGCCCTGCACGCCCACCTTGGCCTCGTCTTGCCCGGTCTGGTTGCTCACTCCCGGCGCTAGGGCGATCAGCTGGGTAAAATTGCGCCCATTCAGACCCAGTTTGACCACTTCTTTCTCGGTGATCGTGCCGGAAACCTGCGCATTTTCGGTTTCCACCCGGGCTGCTGCTTCACTTTGGACTTCGATCTCGGTCTTCTCTCCGGCCGCTTCCAACATGGTGTCAAGAACCACCCCTTGTTCGGCAGTCACCACCAGACCCTTGGTCTCGAAGGTCTTGAAGCCTGGAGCAGAAACCGACAGGTCATAGGTTCCAGGGGCCAGCCCGCTTACTGAATAGTTGCCCTGCGCATTCGAAGTCACGGTCTGCTTCACGCCGTTGGCATTGCTGATGGTCACCACCGCGCCCACCACCAGTGCGCCGCTGGGATCAGTAACCGCTCCGCTCACTGTTCCTGGAGCACTCGCCACCGCAGACGCGGCGACCTGGGGTTGGACCGGTTCCGGGAGCGGTGTAGGAAACGCACTCGTTCCCGCAGGAGACGCGTTCTCCTGGGGAGCGGGTGCACTGGCCTCGGCGGGAGTTGAGTTCGGGGAAGCGGTATTCGCGGGTGAGGATGCGTGCGCTGCAGCGGGTGCCTTGTTATCTTGGCTGGGGGCACTGGCTGCCGCAGCGGCGGCCTCCGCGAGCGTCGGCAGCAGAGCATCCATTGAGCGGATCTCTCCCGCCTTGACCACGACGCCCTTGACTTCGAGCGTCTGGAAGCTTTGGGCGGAAACCGACAAATCGTAGCTTCCCGCCGGCAGATCGGCGACCTGATAGTTCCCCCAATCATCGCTAGTGACTGTCCGTTTTATTCCCCCTGCGCCGCTGACGGTGACCACGGCGCCCTCGATCACCTGTCCCCCTTTATTGCTGACGGTACCGCTAATGGATCCGGGATTCTGCGCTGGTGGTTCTGCACCGACTGCCGCCACCGACAAAGCACAGAGAATAAGAAGGACAGTTCTGAGGAATCCCAAAGTCCCCCCAAGGCAAACTGGATGAGTTACCACGCCGAGCGACGCGGGAAGCGCAAGGCCACACGTTTACACCGAGTTTGTTACGCAACTGTGACCTGAACATTAAATTCGCATTACAATCTGCTCGGAAGTGGCCACAGGTGCGTCGTTCGCTCCGCCTCGCAAACTAGCAAGGGGCAAATCAAGGCTGCCGGGACTTCAACCAGCCAGCATTTCCTGCGAGTCAACACTGCAGAAACTGAGGATCATTCTTCGCACAACAGTGCGCATGCCGGAAATTCACGGCAGATTAATTTTCTTGTCATTCATACGTCACACGGGTGCGGGATATTCCGCGTAACGCACCGCCAGGATTCCGTGCTGTTGGTTGGGCCGAAAAACGGCCCGCGTCGGGACACTTGTGGAGCGTGCTTGATCACTCAGATCCATGACCACTCGTGGCGCAAAGCCAAAGGATGGTTCGCTCGCAACCCTGCCTTCGTCTACTGGCGTGCAGCCCGGTCTCCTGTACAGCCGCAAGGATGTTCTCCGTCACCGCGTTCGAGAAATCAAAATCTCTTTGGAGGAGAATTGCAGATGACACGTAGCAAAATTGGTATTCTGGCCCTGATCGTCGCTCTGGCCATCGCCGTCGTCCCGGCGGCCCAGGCGGCGGTGACCGTGCATTTCATTGGCGCCGGGTCCACAGCAATGTTCCAGCAAAGCGGCGTGGCGGTCGCCAACGTGCTCGCTGGCGCCGGCTCCCACCATTACAGTATCAGCGGGAACTGCACGTCCGGCCCCTGCGCTTACTTTCGCGAGCAGCGCGGCGGCGGCACGATTCCCAATGAGAGCGGCAACATTTGGGTCGTGTGGAACAGCGCCCAAACGGAAGTCTGGGCCTATCTGGCTGTTGATTCCGTCGTTGGCAACCGGGCCTTCTTCGCCACTCCGCGGCCTCTGCTGCAGCTCGATCCCGACACCAACAACGGCACCAAGCACGGCGCTAACCTGCTTTCCCCCGTTCTGTTTACCAGTGGCGATGCCACTGCCGACGCCAGCTGCGGGGGTCTTACCACCTGCGATGCCACCAGCATTCCGAGCAACATCTACCTGGCTCTGGTCAGCCACGTGATTACGGCAGGACTCACTGACATCCGCCCCGAAGACGCCGAGTTTGCGCAGAGCCGCATCGCTAACAAGCTCACCTCGACCCTCAGCGGCTTGGGCTACGGCACTGCGAAAACCACTCTGATTTCCACCCCGATCAAGAGCTCGTTTAGCTCCAGCAGCCAAGCCAACCCCATAGCCTTCAACATCAAGGGCAAGGACCCGTTCACCGGACAGAAAGTACCAACCAACTACACCACCATCCCGCTAGGTGCATCGCCGATCGTCTTCGTCGTCAACCAGACCGGCGCTGGCGCGCTGAGCGATGTTACCAATGCGACTACGGCGCAGGTGCAGGCGGTCTTCGGCGGGGATGACTGCTCCAACACTGCGCTGGGTTCGTCGAACCCTGCGCATGCCATCACCGCACTTCTGCGCGAACCTTTGTCCGGAACCTATAACACCGCTGAGTACACCGTGTTCCGGCTATACACGAGCACCAAAGCTCCCAAGACTAGTCAGGAGAAGAACGTGGGTCAGCCAACTCCAGGGACACCTGCCAACCCATTGAGCGCGGCGGGCGGAATCCTCGATGGCGGTAAGCCGTGCAAGACTGTCCATGGGGTTACTGGCGCTCGCTACCGCGGAGTCGGCACTGGGCAAATCATCAGCGGCGCCAGCGGTGTGGGTGGAGTCAAGAACATCCCGGACAGCATTGGCTACACCTTCTTCAGCTTCGGCAACGTCAATGCCTTGGCCGCCAACTCCAACTACAAATACATCCAACTGGATGGCATCGACCCCATCTTTGATACCTACTGCGACGCCGGGCCTTGCGGCAACCCCGGCCAGCTCACAGGTGGAAAATTGCCGCTCTGCGATGTCACTAAGAACGGCATGTCGGGTCTCGGCTGTCTGCCTGGCGATGTTTGGACTGGCGGTATCGGTACTTCGTACCCCAACGTGCGCAACGGTACGTACCGCGCGTGGTCGATTCTGCGGATGATCGCCCCCAACAACGACGCCGATGCCGCAAACGTGGCCTCAGCCCTGCAAGCTCAGGTCAACACCACGGTCACGGACTTCGTCCCGTACAACGCCGGCGGAGGGGACCCCGGGGTGCAGGTCTACCGTGCCCACTTCAAACAGGCCAAGATGGCGACTGGCGGCCCATCCAACTCCCCGGAAATTGGCGGTGACATGGGCGGGTGCATCTTCACCTTTCCTGTCGTCAACGACACTGCTCACCTCAATCTCCACCAGGGGCCGGGAAACGGTGTGAATCCGCCCGGAAACGGTGGCACCTGCTTCGTTCACGCTGGTCTGAACTAACGAATCTCACACTTAGAGCACAGGCAAGTTGGCTGGCTGGCCAGCTTGCCTTGCTCTGTTTTCGAGCTGTCTTTCGGAAAGGGGATGGAATGCGGAAGGTCGCATGGCAACTGATTGCGCTGCTGTTTTTGTCTTTATGCTCTGACTTTGGCGTAGCCCAGATCTTCAAGCCCGCGGAGGAGATGCCTCCACCCCATAGTGAGGCGAACAGTCCTGACAATTGGAATTCCATTTCGCTCCAGGGCAGCTACCTCGTCGCCAAAGAGCCGTTGCTGGGACTGAAGAATGAGGAGGCTGACTTTACCCAGGAAATGCTCGAAGTCCAGTGGCGGGACGGGGATCCCATTCACTTGTTCGTCATCAAGCCGACCGGCGTGATCAAGCCCCCGGTTATTCTCTATCTCTTCAGCTACCCATCGGAGACGGATCGCTACCTGGATGATGATTTTTGCCGGCTTCTAACCAGGAACGGCTTTGCGGCGGTCGGATTTGTCCCGGCATTGACCGGACAGCGCTACCACGACCGCCCGATGAAGGAGTGGTTCATCAGCGAACTGCAGGAGTCGCTGGCGACCTCCACCCACGACGTGCAAATGATCTTGAATTACCTCGCTAGCCGCGGTGACCTGGACATGAGCCGAGTGGGCATGTTCGGCGATGGGGCGGGGGCGAGTATTGCCATCCTTGCTTCGGCCGCCGACCCTCGCATTAAGGCCTTGGACCTGCTTGATCCCTGGGGAGACTGGCCAAAGTGGCTGGCGATGTCCACCCTGATCCCGGAAAATGAGCGGGCGAACTATCTCACCCCGGAGTTTCTGCAGCGAGTGGCGGGCCTGGATCCCGTGAAGTGGCTGCCGAAAGTGCAGGCGCAAGCGGTGCGCCTTCAGACTGTGGCCAACGTTAGCGTTACGCCAAAGGAAGTGAAAGAGAAAATGGCAGCAGCCCTGCCGGCCGGGGGAGTGACTGTGTACTACGCAGATGGAGTCGTCTTCGTGAAGCAGGCGGGTTTTGGAGGCAAGGTGTTCGACTGGATTAAGGCGCAGTTGGGAGCGAATGAAAGTGCCCAACAGCGGCCAGCGACGGGTTCCCAGCAGTCTGCGGCTCAGTCAACTAGACAGCCAGAGTAGTCTTTTCTCCCTGTGATAGCGTCAAAGGAGTCGCGAAGACGTATGCGCCGGCCGCTGCGTGCGCAGCCTGCCCTCGCACGGATCACGAAAGCCGAGCGTTCTCCACGGGCGATTTCGCCAACGGCGTGGTTTCGCAGGCCCACGCTGTTGCTGTCCCTGCTGCTGTTCCTGGTCACCTTGGCTGTCTACAGCCGGGCTCTTCGGAACTCCTTTGTCGAATACGACGATCCCGAATACGTCACGGAGAATCCGCACGTGCAGGCGGGCCTGACTTGGCAGACTGTCGCCTGGGCCTTGACCTCCACCGAACAAGCCAACTGGTTTCCTCTGACCGGGCTGTCCCATGCTCTGGACTGTCAACTGTTCGGGCTGGACCCTGCCGGGCATCACTTCACGAGCCTGCTGTTTCATAGCTGCAATGCGGTGCTGCTTTTCCTCTTGCTACTGGCCGCCACGGGGAGTCCTGGACGCAGCCTCGTCGTGGCTTCCCTATTCGCCCTGCATCCGCTTAGCGTTGAATCCGTCGCCTGGGTCGCCGAGCGAAAAAACGTACTCAGCACGCTGTTTTTCCTACTGACACTGGGCGCCTATGGCTGGTATGCGTGCAGGCCCAACGTCAAGCGATATGTTGTGGTGGCATTCCTGTTCGCGCTGGCGCTGGCTTCAAAGCCCATGGTAGTCACACTGCCTTGCGTCCTGCTGCTGCTCGACTTTTGGCCGCTGCGACGAATTCAGGGATGGACGCCGACATCACGCAGGCTACCCGTGAGAACGGCACCCTTGCCGCGCCTGGTCGTGGAGAAATTACCACTCCTGGGACTCTCCGCGGCCTGCTGTGTGGTTACCGTCATCGCCCAGCGCGCAGGCGGGGCTCTACGGTCTCTGCAGGACTTTTCTCTCAAGGTGCGCCTAGAGAACGCCCTCAATGCCATCATGGCTTATGTGGGGAAAGCAATTTGGCCCGCGCGACTGGCGCCGCTCTATCCCCACCCGGGAAATACCTTGCCGGCCTGGGAACTGTGGCTGGCCGGGATCTTTCTGGCCGGAGCGAGCGCGTTGGCTTGGAAGCAGCGAAACTTCCGCCCTTACCTCGCAATCGGCTGGCTGTGGTACCTGGGCACGCTGGTTCCGGTGCTGGGGCTGGTTCAGGTGGGTGAACAGGCCATGGCGGATCGTTACACCTACGTTCCGCTGATTGGCATTTTCGTGATGGCGGTCTGGGGCTTGGCGGATCTCGCTGACACTGCCCAATTCCAGATTCCCCGCCGTGTGGCCGCGGCAACGGCCGTTCTAGTCATTCTCGCTTGCCTGACGTGGCGTCAGATTGCCTACTGGCGCACCAGCTACGACCTGTGGTCCCACACCCTGGCCGTTACCAAAGACAATTACGTCGCCCAGGCCGACATGGCGACGACACTCCAGGACCTTGGCCGCTTCAGCGAGGCAGTCTCCCATTTCCGAGAAGCGGCCCGCCTCCACCCGCAAGACGCAGTGATGCACGTAAATCTGGCCGCGGGATTAGCGCAGACCGGGCGCCTGCAGGAGGCCATCCCGCAATATAAGGCCACGATTCGGCTGACGACCGACCCGGCGGTTCTAGCCACTGCGTACGCGGATCTCGGGACGGTGTATCGCCACCTTGGAGACTACAACAAGGCGCGAGAGAATTATTGGGAGGCCCTGCGGATTGATCCTCAGCAGGTCCATGCTCTGCAGGGCTTGCAGCAACTGGCGACGAATGAGTCTGCACAGGCCATTTCGCCGGCCGCAGATCCTTCTTCTGCGCGTTGAGACGGCCAACAGCTATCGAGACTCATTCTTGTTTCTGCTGCAGGCTTTCCAGGGCCTTGCGCGCCTCGGTCAGTCTCGGATTCAGCTTGAGGGCTTGCTCATAGGCGGAACGCGCTTCTGCTTCTCTGCCAGACTGCTGCAGTAACTGTCCCAGTTGGGCGTAACCTTCGCCGCTGGGATGGGCAATGATGGCCTCAGCCATTTTGCTGGTCATCATCTCGCGCTCCACCTCCCCCAGACCGGTCAGGGCGGGCATGAACTGAGGGTCCAAGTGCAAAGCCTGGAGATAGTTTGCGCGGGCCGTAGCGTTGTCTCCGAGCTGCCGATAAATGGCGCCTAGATCCGAGTAGGCGACCGTCTGGTCTTGTGGACTCGATGTCAGCCGAAGAGCGGCTTCGTACTCTACAATCGCGTCCCGCAGGTCTCCCTGGCGCGCCAGAAGGGCAGCGATGTTAATGTGGCTAATTTCATCTTCGGGATAGATTGCGGCCGCATTTTGAAAGTGGACAAGCGCGTCGGCGTAGCGGCCCAGCTCCACCAGTGCCACACCGAGGTTATCTTCGGCCCTGAAGTTGTTCTCGGTGACTTCCAGCGTATGTGTCCAGAGCGCGTAGGTGCTTGTCCAATATCCGATCTGCCGCCATGCGGCGAATGACATGGCCGCCAGCAGGACCGCGCTCGCAATCACGCGCGCTTGCAGCGTGAGATGGAGGCGATCTCCCAGGTCCCCGGCTGCCCAAACCACCATGAGAAAGATGCCCAGCAAGGGGAGATAGGCATAGCGGTCGGCCATGGCCTGGCCGCCGACCTGCACCAATCCGATCATGGGAACCAGCGTTCCCAGAAACCACAGCCAACCAGTGACCAGATGGCGGTGCCGGCTGTGTTGCCTCCACACCAGTACGGTCACGGCACACAGGCTGAGCAGGACCAGCACCACCCTCCATGTCGGCAGAGTGCCGAAGGGATGCGGATAGTAGGGTGCCAGTCCGGTCGGGAAGAAGGCTTTCCACACGTACACGCCGTAGGAGTAGACGGCGTTCTCCACGCGGAGGCGGAGTGGGATCAGGTCAAACGAGGCGATCGCTTGTCCCGAGTGTTGTGCCACGATCGTGATCACCGCACTGACCGCAGACAGCAGAAGCAGGGGGAGTTTCTCCACTGCGATGCGGGCCAGAGAAGCTTGTGGCGCAGCAAATGCTTTGGACGGTGGCCCCCAGTCTGAAATCCGCTGCAGCGGCCAGAAATCGAGCAGCAGCAGCACACAGGGCAACGTGATCACCATCGGCTTACTCGCCAGTCCCAACAGAAACAGAACCGCGACAGCCAGGTAGCGTGGCAGACTCGGCCGCCGCGTGTACCACCCATACGCTCCCAGTGCTGACAGGAAAAACAGCATGCTCAACACGCTCTTGCGCTCCGAGATCCAGGCCACCGACTCGACGTTGAAGGGATGCAGCGCGAACAGCGCAGCGATCAGCAGGCTGGTCCATGTTCTTCCAGTTGCGCCGACGAGCAGCAGGAAAATCAACACTGCATTGATCCCATGAAGCAAGACGTTTACAAGATGTGGGCCTGCTGGATTCAGTCCGAAAAGTTGGCAATCCAGGGCATGGGAGAGCCAGGTGAGGGGATGCCAATTGGCTTGGTCGGTGGTGGTGAGCGCCCAGGTAATTGTGCCCCGGGTGAGGCCGGCTTGGACATGGGGATTTTCCGTTACATAGGAGGGATCGTCGAGCCGGATGAATGGGGCGCGGCGGAGCTGACCGTACACGGCCAGCGTGGCAGCAAACAGCAGCACACAGATCACGGGCCGGCACCATCGCGGATGCGCCTCGAACTTGAGGCGAGTGTCACGCGGGAAGGCAGCTTTCTTGGTTTTGCTCGGCATGGCAGCTACGCTTTCCTGCGGAACACTTGAACTCTCAAGTCGGAGCGGGGCACGTAGGTCTTGGCATCCTCGTCCCAGTGGTACTCGGTGTGATCTCCGAGAATGTCCACTGTGCCAATCAATTCGTACGATTTCTCCACATATTGTTCCGCCCAGGTGAAGAATTGCTCCTGCTTGGTGCCGGGCCGGACCAGCCAGGAGGTGGGTACGTCCACGTACACGATAAACCCCGGCTGCGCCTCCTCGATCTCATGGATCATCTGGCTTTGCATTTTCAGCGCGTATTCCTGCTCCTCCATGAGGGGGTAAGTGTAGATGTAGCCTGTGGCCGAGTGCCGCTTCGCGTAAAAATAGATTTCCGGTTCCGATCCCAGGACCGCAACTCGGGTTTCTTTGGTGCTGTGGCTCCTAAGATAGTCTGCAATCTTGAGCGCCTCTGGAAAAGGATTGCCTCCGTACATTTCCCTGCAGGCCGCTACCGGATCCAACTCAAAGAGAAACTGTCTCTGCTGGAATAGAGCGTATGAACATGCCAGCAGAAACAGAAACACCGGCGCTACGTGCAGGGCGCAGAGCGAACGATGCTCCGAAAGAAATTGCCAAGCAGACGAGACGGCCACGCCGGTCAACATGGCGACGGCTGGCAACATCAGGATGAAATAGTGTTCCCGGAAGTAGAATCCCGGACACACGCCAAGAAAGGAAAACACAATGAAGCCGCCGAAGAACACCGCATTGGCCCGCACCCGGGAATTCCAGAACATGGTTGTGAGCCCTGCGGCCGCGATGATCCAGATCGGAAGTGCAGGAGCTACGATCTGTGGGAATGTCTCAGTGAACGCCTGCATTCCGTCGGAGATGCTTAAAGAGGTTGCGTATTGCCGCGCATAAAGAAACGTCCAAAGCCAAAAGCTCTTGAATGTACCTGCTGTCAAAACGAACAGGCAGGTCAGGAGGTAAGGAACAATTCCCCCCAGCAAAAAGACTCCTGCGCGCACGGCGGGACCACGGCCCTCAAACCGGTGCTTCCATTCGCTCTTCAGCAGATACATCCCGGCGAAGACGAGGAAGACGATGCCGGGCTGCTTCATGACAAAGGCAACTCCTGCCAACAAACCACTACAGAAAAACAGCCCGGTTCGTCTTGACTCAATTGCCTTCAGCAGCACCAGAACCGCAGCCGTGCCCGCAAGCACGACAAAGTGCGCGGCGTGCGCAGCAAGACCCAGAACGCTTGGACTTGTCGAAAGCAACCCATAGCTGGAAGCTGCCACGACAGCAGCCAGCGCATCGAGGAGACGCCGGGTGATCAAGAAGATGATCAGTGTCGTAGCGGCGTTTACGACGAGCAGCCCGGTGTGAATCCCTGAAGGTGTCTGACCGAAGATCGCCAGGATTACGGCATATGCGGCGTAGGTCCCCGGCAGCTTCATGTTGTAGGCGAGCTGGTAAGGGGATATGCCCTGCAAGATAAGCTGTCCTGCGTAGGCGTACTCGCCCTCGTCCCGCTCCAGGGGCATATCTTTCAAGCGGATCCGAATGGAGGCGAAAAGAAGAATGGCGAGAAGAAGCAATCCAGCAGTGTGATAGGGCGACACGAGGGGTTTGCGGGCTCTGGGGCTCTTAGCACCAACTCTCACCCGAGGTTTTCTTGTCACTGCACGCTGGGTTGCTGACGCCATCACCTCAATTTTGTCGGGTATTCCGTGAGCGGGCGGCTTTAGGGTGTTACCGCAAACCGGCCATCAGCAACTCGCAGAGGCACAGAGCCACTTTGCGGCGCCTGCCTCGGGCGACGTTCATCAAGGGCCCGGCTTTTCTCAATGTCTACTTCTTTTTCTTAGGCCAAATCAGCCCCGGTGGGTCGACGATCGGCGCAGGCGCCCAACGCAGGATAGCGCCACCAACCCAATCCCCATAAGGAAAGCGGTCGAAGCTTCCGGCACCGCACTGGGCACTCCACTGCCGAGGGTGATGCTGTCAAACGCGATCCCACCAGCCTTGCCGCTAAACTTCACCGACTGGGCAACTCCCGAAAAATTCAGCCCCACCGGCGTCCAGATGCAGAACAAGCTCCCGTTCGCACAGCCCGTGGTACCGGTGACGCCGAGGCTGATCGTCGCCAACAGGGTCCCGGTGCCGTTGAGTCCACTCCATATGGTTACCGTTCCGGAAAAATTGGGAGCGGAATAGAAGAACGCCAAGCCGTTCTGGAAGCCGCCGGCTACGTTCATCAACACGGACGATCCCGTCTGAAATCCAAGGATCGTGTTGCCTGAGGGGTTGCCGGTGAAGTTCCCAATCCCGCCATGCAACGATGACCTTACGGCCAGCGCATTAGAGGAGAAGGTGATGCCAAACTGGCCGTAGTGGTCTCCGACTGGCTGGAGGTCGTGGAGCCCATCGAAGGTAATCTGCGTGATCGAGTCTGCGTTGGCAGGCAGGGCCAGGACGAGAACAGCCATCACGCATGCGGCGAGAACGGCTCGTTTCATCACCATCTCCCCTTCGCGCTTGAAAATCCGCAAGCGGTAGTCCTAAAGCGCACGCAGTCTAGCAACCCAATGCGACGGCCACATTAAAGTTTTGTGAAAACTCTGGAAACGAGCCGGCTGAATGGCGGCGACGAAGGGACTCGACCCCGCGGCCTCTGTCCGTGGTTCGCCATAATTAGAGGAAAGCAGCCGCTGAATATTACTGCGTAGATCTGCCTCGTCATGTTTCTGGGTGAAATGCGTCTGCTCCGGGTGAAGCATGAACGTAGATCTGCTAAACCGGGGAGTACCGCCTGAACGGTGCGCTCTTCAGTCTTGGGGCGGCACAGTCCCGCGGATACACGAACGCACACACCGCTCTGCACGGAAAGCCAGTGTTGCTTATCGACACGGAAAATATTGGTCGGGGAGAGAGGATTTGAACCTCCGACCCCCTGGTCCCGAACCAAAGGCAAGACAAAATCTAAGTGCTTCATCTGGTGTCGCTTAGGAGCCAGTAAGCCAGTCTTTCTCTCCTCTCAGTTGTACCGAGTGTACCGAACGCCGTTTCGCCTTCGTTTTTAGTCTCCTTACGGGGGGAGCATCCGTGAACTCCGATAGCGGCACTTGCTTCACAGGTTGACCGACTGTCTTCTTTGCCCAATAGCCTCGTCCGGGGTGGGGTATCTTCAGTTTCCGACACACCTTCCCCAGCCTGACATCGGAGATTCCATACTTTCGTGAGAGTTTGACGAGTGGCTGGCTCCAGACCTCGTTATAGAGGTCAACGCGGTTCCAATAAGTGATGGACTCCGCGCTGAGTTGCACAGGTGGAGGAATGTACTCGGTGGTCGATGCGTTAGCTTTGGTGCCGTACTGTGTTTCGGAACATTGGCTACGGCGCTTTCCTGCCTTCCCGTTCAAGAAATCACGCCCTAGCTCCCGAATCTGACGGTAAAGCCGTCCGGCTTCCGCGCCTGTCGCTCCCAGCTTTCGAGTGGCTTCTGCTTGTGTGCCAGTGACAGCAATCGCTTCGAGCGCCAACAAAGTTCGTGGGTTCTTGTTCCGGACAAATTCGACGAACCGCCCGATCAGCAGCCTGTCTTCCAGCTTCTTCCGGGAACGAACGTCAACCGCCTTCAGTTTCTCCACCAGAATTTCGCAAAGCTCGTCATCCGAGGATGCCTCTTCTTCAATTTGAGGGCATAACAACGGCTCGGCGCGAGACAGCGGATTCCGCATGTGCTCCGAATGAATCGTTCGAAACCTGTTGGCGAGGCAGCGATTGATGTAGTTCAGGAAGCGCGGCAAGGTCGCTCCATAGTGTCGGAATGGATCAAACGTCTGAATGACATCCTGTTTTCCGAGTCTTCGGTAGTTCGATGTGGCAGGCAGCGAACTCATGTGGGCGCAGAGGTCTTGAGTCCAATCGTCAATATCCTCG
>Ga0335070_10000140_pt1 | contig 80432 bp, 57 predicted proteins | sample Lox_Sample_13_FD_206722 | JGI IMG/M metagenome (GOLD analysis project Ga0335070, IMG submission 206722) | Soil microbial communities from Loxahatchee National Wildlife Refuge, Florida, United States - Lox_Sample_1.3 | ecosystem: Environmental > Terrestrial > Soil > Wetlands | place: USA... | reverse complement strand
TCGCACCGGCTCTTGCCGCGCTATCTTCACTTCTACAACTGCCACCGAGCCCACGCTTCACTCGGTGGCTCGCCACCCATCAGCAGGCTGAACAACGTCGTGAGAAACAACAGCTAGCCGCCGCCCAGGTGCGGGCCCCTACGGCGCGCGGCGGAGTCGGTGCCGGACCGCGTGCGGCTCGCTGTGGACCAACCCCACGACGCGGCTGTTGCCCGCGTCCACGACGACGATCCGGCCGGTGGCGTCGATCGCCACGTCGGCGGGCCGCGAGAACGGGCCCGAGTGGACGCCGTCGTTCGGGCGGTCGTAGGCGGCGACGAGCTCGCCGGTGTCGGAGAGAACCTTGATCAGACCGTGGCCGGTGTCGGCGACGACGACGCGGTCGCCGCGCAGTGCGACGCCGTCCGGGTCGAGCAGGTCCCCGGTGATCTCGCGGACGAAGGTGAAGGCGGCGCCGTCGAACGAGAGCAGCTGCAGGCGGCGGTTGCCCGAGTCGACGACCACGACGCGGCCGGCGCCGTCGGTCGCGATCCCCTTCGGGGCGAGGAACTGGCCCGGTCTACTGCCCGGCGTCCCGTACGAGCCGACGGCCCGGCCGAGCGCGTCGAAGACGTGAAGGTGGTCGTTGCCGACGTCCGCGACGATGATCCGGTACGTGCACGTGTCGCTGTCGCCCAGGCGTGGGACGTCGCTGATCCGGAGCTCGTCGAGGACCGCGTCCGCCTGCTGGGCCCCGTCGGCATCGCACCCCACGAAGACGCGCGCCCCGAAGCTCGCGGGCAGCGTGCAATCCCGGGACTCGGCGACGAGTCGGCCGTCCACGTACATCGAGAGGTCCGTCCCCTGCCAGGTGACGGCCAGGTGATGCCATACACCGTGCTTCCAGTCCGCGACGCCGAACCCGACGCCGCGCTCCGCACCGTTCGCCCAGGCGAGGAAGCGCAGGTTGTTGGCGCCGTCCTTGAACAGGCTCACGCCGTCGCCATGCGGAGCGCCGGCCGCCAGGAGCACGTACCCGTTCCCGTCGTCGCCGTCCCAGAGCGGCTGCACCCAGAACTCGATCGCACCGCCGCTGGAGGAGAGGAGCGGAGGCGTCGCGTACGAGAGCGTCGCGGGCGCCGCCACGCGTACTCCCTGGCCGAACTCCCCCGGAACGAAGGCGACTCCGCTCGCGCTCGCGCGGGCGCTGCCCTCGCCGTCCGCCGTGCCGTCGAAGTGACAGAGCAGGAGGGCGCGCGCGTCGCCGGCGTACGGGCCGCCCCAGCGGCACGCGTCGCCCCACGTCGCGACCCCCGTCGGTCCGGCGAACTGGTCGGGGCCCGATCCGCCCTCCCCGACCTCGCGCAGGATGTTCGTGCCCTCCTCACCGGTCGGGTCCACGACCGCCACGGTGTTGCCCCTCTGCCGCGACACGATGAGATGGCCGAACGCATCCCACGCGAGGTGGCCGACGTCGTACCCGCCGACCGGCAGCCAGTCGAGCGAGCGCCCCGACGCGTCCTGCACGCCGATCGCCTCCCGGAGGCGGACGTACCGCCGGTTGCCGGGCCCGATCGCGACCCCGGTGGGCGTGTCGAGGCGGAGCCCCCAGTACGTCTCGCTGAATCCGCTCTCGCGGCCGGAGCCGTCGACCGCCGTGACGGTGTACCCGACCGCGGTGCGGTCGAGCGCCGTCGCGCACTCGGTCCCGGTCACGGACCGGGCGAGCGGGACCCAGGCGTCGCGCGGCCCGGACGTGCGGTACACGTCGTACCCGACGACCCCGGGTGTGGGGCTCGGACCCCACTCCAGCGAGATGCTGCCGCCGTCGCACGCCCCGTCCAGGTACGGCGGCGGCAGCGGCGCCCCGTCCGGCGGGAGGTGCGATGCGAACTCGTACACGTCGCCTCCGCGCCACGCGAGCAGGTTCAGGTCGGTGTTGGCGAGCCAGGTGAACTCCTGGTGCGAGCCCCTGCGGATCTCCACCAGGAACATGTTCTTGTTCCCGACGTCGATCGCGCCGAACGGGTTGTCGTGGAGCGAGTGGCCGGTCAGGGTCGTCGCGGGGCCGCCCGCCGGCCGGTTCGGGAGGTAGGCCGTCCCGTCGGGACCGGTCACGACCTCGATGCCGGGCGCCGCGTACTCGGCGAGGGGATCGCCGGCCCACCGCCGCACCCGGAACATCCGCACGGTCGCCCCGGCCGCGGGGGCTCCGACGGCGTCGAGGACCCTGATCCGCGTCCGAGCCGGGAGGTCGTACTGGTACTCGCCGAAGTACCCGCGGCGGTACCCCTTGTTCGCGTTCATCCCTCCGGTGGTGTGCTCGTCGAACAGCGGAGGGTCCGGGCACTCCGCGCTCATCAGCCCCGGCAGGTAAGCGCTCGAGTGCTCCAGCAGGACGGGCCGGCCACTCAGGTCCGCGATCCGGTGCGGCTGGTTCACCCAGAAATCGAAGTTGTAGAGGTCGATCACACCGAGCTGGTGCGCGAGCTCGTGGACCATCGCCCAGTCGAGGTCGGTTCGCGGGTCCACCGAGCCGTTGAAGCGGTCGTCGGAGGCGAGGAACCACCCCCCGATATCGCCGTCGTTGGCGACGTGCTGCGAGGTCACCCGGAACTGATCCAGGCGCACGCGCTCCTCGCACCCGTCCGGCGCCGACGGATACACCGAGCGCGCGAACGCGTCGTTCATCGCGCGGAACTGCTTCTGCACCCAGTCCTCCGCGGAGAACGGGAGGCTCGGGTCCACGGGGGTCTCGAGCGCCCGGTACACCTCCGGCGTGATCTGGAAGCCGAGCGGCGTCGCGTCCGTCCGGTCCTCGATCAGGTTGTTGCTCCGGTTCGTTTCCGCGATCTTCCCGTCCGGGTCGAGCGTGAACCGCACCGTGTGCCGTCCCAGCAGTCTCCCGTCGACCACGTCGTGATCCCAGGGCCACACGTACACCGCGAGGCTCCCGGTCCCCGGCTGCAGGCCCGGAAACGCCCCACGCGCCACTTCGACGCCGTCGATCGCCCACGCGTACTCGAGCGCCCCGGAGGCGAGCGTCCCTTTGTTCATGAAGTGCGCCGTGAACGTCACGGGTTCGCCGCGATCCGGCCAGCGCTTGTCGTCCTCCGTCCCGGGGCACTGGCGCGGCACTCCATTGGCCGAGTACTCGACGCAGTACGCGTGATACAGCGGCGTCATCTGGATGTAGAGCGCGTCGAGGTCCACGCCGTCGGGCTTCACCGGTGACGGTGGGCGCACCGGCGCCAGCCGGTACACGGCCCGGTTCTCCGCGCGATCCGAGGCCACCGCGCGCGCGACCGGATCCGCGCCGGCGGGGCGCGGCCGTGCGCCTCGCTCGTCGGCCGCCCGAGATCCCGCCCCCGCGCCGTAGCCGACCGCGGCGAGCGCGAGACACGCCACCAGTGCCGCACGCGGTCGCCACGGCCGCACCGACGCGCTCACCGGCGCGCGGCTATCGGGGGGGATCGGCGCAGGCGTCGCCAACGTCCGCCCTCAGCGCTCCGCGCGGCGGGTGCGACCGGACACGTACGGCTCGAACGAGTCCGGCTTGCCGGGCGGCGCGATCGCGAACGTCACATCCACGACGCCCTCGGCGACACGGACGTACACGAGCCGGAACGTCGGCGACGACGGGCGCGGCTCGCTCTCGAGCACGACCCGGTTCCCGCTCTCTTTGACCTCCACGCCGTACCGGATCGTGTGGCCCTCGTTGTCCAAGTAGACCGCCTCGAGCTTCCCGGTTCCGGGCGCGGGGTAGATCACCATCAGGTCGTCGTGCTCCGCCGCCGGCCGGTCGCCCAGCGCCGGGTACTCGGAGTGGCTGCGCCGGAGGAGCACACGCCCGCCGAGGTCGAACCCGAACGAGGCCGACCCGCTCCCCCGTCCGGGCTGGCCCTCGCCCTCGCCGGTCCACGTGCCGACGAGGAACCGGAGCGGTTCCAGCGGCGACGGGGCGGCCGACGGAGTCGGCGGTGCCGCCTCCGCCCGGAGAGCCACGCCGGCTCCGAACGCCACGAGAACGATCGCCGCGAGGTTTCGCACGCTCACCTCCACCCGGGATCGCCGCCGGTGCCGGGCGCCGGCGGCTCGGCGTCCGGTCGGAAAACCCGCGTCACTCCTTCGGTACGACCATGCCGGAGGCGTGCAGGTGGACGACCAGCCACTTCCCCTTCTCGCGGGCGAGCACGACCGTCCGCCGGGAGATCTGGTCCGTCCCCTTGAAGTGGAACGTCGCGACCGCGGTGTCTCCATACATCTGGATCCGCAGGTCCTCCGGCGACAGGTTCATGTAGTTCGGTCCGGACTTCCCCTTGCGCACGCTCTCGAAGAACACGGTGAACACCTTGACGATCTGCTCCTTGTTCTCGAGCCGGAGGTAGAGCGGCGCGAGAGGGAAGAACATCGTGGCGTCGGGTGCGAAGAACTCGGAGAACTTTCCGATGTCGGCGTTGTTGAGCGCGTCCATGAAGCCGCCGATCACGGTCGCGACGGCCGCAACGTCCGGCGGGGGCGCAGCCGGGGGCTGCGTCTGGGCGGCAGCCGCGGCGAGGCACGCGACCGCCGCAACCACGCTCGACGCGACCCGTCGTGTCATCGTCCCCTCCCGACGCCCGCTCACACCGCCTGAACCGACACCGCGGTGCCGTAGCACACCATCTCGGTCACGCCCTGCATCAGCTCCGTGGCGTCGTATCTGATGCCGATCACCGCGTTGGCGCCCAGCTGCTCGGCGTGGGTGAGCATCATCTCGAACGCCTCGGCGCGCGTCTTCTCGCACAGTTCGGTGAAGAGCGAGATGTTCCCGCCGGCGAGGGTCTGCAGCGCGCCGCCGATCGTGCCGAAGATCGACCGCGACCGCACGGTGATCCCGCGCACGACCCCGAGGTTCCTCGCGATCCGGTACCCGTCGAGCGTGAACGCCGTCGTGGTCATCGCGTGGTTCATCTCGTCCTCCCGCGGGGTCCGCGGCTAGTTGGCGGCGTGGGCCGCCGCCCGCACCCCGGCGAACTCGTCGCCCGGGACCCACGTCGGCATCACGTCCGCGTCGGCGACGGCGAGGCCCGCGAAGAAGCCGAGCTGAGAGTCCTCGATCATGCCGTCGAAGTTCCAGCTCTCGCTCCACTCGTCGCTGGGCTGGTGGTAGTGCGCGCTCCCCCACTCCTCGGTGACCTTCCGCCCCCACCCCGGATCGCGGCCGACGTAGTCGAGGCCCCCCTTGAAGTACAGCCCGGGTACGCCGATCCGGGCGAAGCTGAAGTGGTCGGAGCGGTAGTACGCGCCGCGGTCCGGGAACGCCTCGTCGGTGACGACGCGCCCCTGGAGCGCGGCTGCGGCCTCGGCCACCGCGTCGAGCGAGGACTTCCCCTTGCCGACCAGGGCCACGTCGCGGGTCTTCCCGAAGATGTTCCCGGCGTCGAAGTTGATGTCGGCGGCGATCTTGTCGGGCGGGAACGTGGGGTGCGCCGCGTAGTAGGCGGACCCCAGCAGCCCGGACTCCTCGCAGCTCACGATCGCGAACAGGATCGACCGGCGCGGCCTCTCGGGCAGCGCCATGAACGCCTTCGCGATCGCGAGCACCTGGGCGACCCCGGTCGCGTTGTCCACCGCGCCGTTGTAGATCGTGTCGCCCTTGGCGTCGGGCTTCCCGACGCCGAGGTGGTCGTGGTGGGCGCTGAACACCACCACCTGGTCCTTGAGCACCGGGTCCCGGCCCCGGATGAGGCCGAGCACGTTGGCGGTCTCGCCGCGCTTGAGGGCGTTGACGAGCCGCAGGGAGGTGGTGATCCCGAGCGGTACCGGCCGGAAGTCGCGGCTCCGCGCCTTCTTCACGAGCGCGTCGAGGTCGAACCCGGCGGCCGCGAGCACGCGGCGGGTGGCGTCCTCGGTCGTCCACGCGCGCACCTGGATCCGGGGCTCGCCTGCGGCCGGCAGCTCGAACTGCTCGCCGGTCCAGGAGTTCTGGACGACCTTCCACCCGTACCCCGCCGAAGGCGTCGTGTGAATGATGATCGCACCCGCGGCGCCTTGCCGCGCCGCGCTCTCGTACTTGTAGCTCCAGCGGCCGTAGTACAGCCGCCGCGTCCCCGCGAACAGGCTGGGGTCCCAGTCCGGGTCGTTGTTCATCATCACGAGGATCTTGCCCTTGACGTCGGCACCCTTGAAGTCGTCCCACCGGTACTCGGGCGCCTGGATGCCGTACCCCACGAACACGAGCTCCGTCTCCGGGATCGAGACCTCGGGCGCCTGGACCCCGCTCGCCGCGATGAAGTCGTCCCAGTAGCGCAGCGCGGTTTCCTTCCCCCCCGACCGGAACGTCCACGTCGGCGGCGCGGACGTGGTGATCCCGACGATCTCGAACCGCTGCTCCCACCGGCCGCCCGGCGCGCCCGGCTCGAGCCCGAGCGCTTCCATGACCGACGCGGCGTACCGGCACGCGACTTCGTCGCCGGGGTGAGAAGGAGCGCGACCCTCGAGCAGGTCGTCGGCGAGGAACCGGACCGGTCCCTCGAGCGTGCCCCTGTCGATGAGGGCCGCGGCGTTCTGGGCGCCCGCGGGGAGCTGGAGGGCGGGCGGAGCCGCGAGGGCTGCGGCGGCGATCAGCGGTATCACGCTGCACACGACCGTCAGGCGGACCGACATGGGGGGCCTCCCAGGCATCGGGGGCCACCATACCAGAGCCGAGGCCGCCCGGGGTATCCTCGTTCCACGGACGGGAAGGCCATCCCCTGCATGGGCGTGACATCGTCTTTCGTCGTTCCGGCGCTGCTCCTGGCCCTGACCGCGTTCGTCGCCCACCTGTCCGGCCCGCTCCCGGACGAGCTGACCTCGTTTCTCCGCGTCTACCCGTGGCTCGTGCTCGCGGCGGGCGTCCTGCTCGGCCTCCGATTCCGCCGGGGACGGGTCGTGTTCGCCGTGGTCGCGATCGCGCTCGCCGACCGCATGCTCCTCCGCTTCGCTCCGGGAGCCGCGGGCGCGGAGTCCGCCCGCTGGGCGTTCAACGCAACCGCATTCCTCCTCCCGCTCGACCTCGCGTGGCTCTGCCTCGCCCGTGAGCGCGGCACGCTGACCCCGAACGGGTTCCTGAGGGCGTGCGTCATCGCCGCCCAGCCGGCCGCGGTCTCGTTCACCTGGCTCTCGTACCACCCCCGGCTCGTCGCGCTCCTCGACCGGCGCGTCCTGCCTCCGGGTGTGGCCCCGGCGCTGGTTGTTCCCCACCTCGCGCTGGCGGCGTTCGCGGCGTCGTTCCTAGCCGTCGGCGTACTGTGCGTGCGGCGCCGGAAGGCGCTCGAGGTCGGGTTCCTGTGGGCGATCGTCGGGTGCTTCATCGCGCTTGAGTGGGGACACCCGGCGACTCTCTTCCTCGCCACGTCGGGGCTGATCGTGGTGGTCGCGCTGCTCGAGAGCACGTTCGCGATGGCGTTCCGGGACCCGCTCACCTCGCTCCCCGGTCGGCGCGCGTTTGACGAGACGGTCGAGAAGCTCGCCGGCGCGTACACCCTCGCCGTCGTCGACGTGGACCGCTTCAAGGAGGTGAACGACAGGCACGGGCACGACGTCGGCGACCAGGTGCTCCGCATGGTGGCGACGCGCCTCGCGGCGGCGGGCGGCGGCGCGCGGGCGTTCCGCATCGGGGGGGAGGAGTTCGCGCTCGTGTTCCCGAACAGGAGCCCCGAGGAGGCCGAGCGGGAGCTCGAGTCCGTCCGAGGGGGGATCGAGGAGTCGCGGTTCGCCCTCCGAGGCCCCGGCCGGCCGGCGCGCAAGCCCAAGACGCCGGTCCCCCGGGCCGGCCCGACGCCGCAGATCGGGGTGACCGTCAGCATCGGATTCGCCGCACCGGGCGGGCGGCTCACGGATCCCAGCCGGGTGCTCCGGGCGGCCGACGCGGCTCTCTACAGGGCCAAGCGCGCGGGGCGCAACTGCGTCCGCGGGTCAGGGGAGTCGAGAGTCAGAAGTCGAGAGTAGAGAGCCGGCGACCCGTCTCCCGCTTTCGACTGTGGACTTTCGACTTTCGACCGGCCCCAAGCGATGGTACGCTTCGTACTCGGGCCGAGGCGACGCCCAGGTCTCAGATTGGAGATTCATTGAGCAGGCGAATGCTGATCAACGCGCAGCGCGCCGAGGAGGTGCGCGTCGCGATCATGAGCGGTGACACGCTCGACACGTACCAACTCGCTGTCGCGGAGGCCGGGCTGTCGCGGGGGAACATCTATCGCGGCGTCGTGGCGAATGTGAACCCGGCGCTCAACGCCGCGTTCGTCGACTTCGGCGCGGCACGCGACGGGATGCTCCCGGCGCACGACGTCGTCGCGGCGGCGTACCACCGCCCCCCACCCGCAGGCGAGGCCGTCCCCAGGATCGACCGCGTCGTCGAGCGCGGCCGGCCGCTCCTCGTTCAGGTCACGAAGGATCCGGTTGGCTCCAAGGGCGCGGCGCTCACGACCAACGTCAGCTTCGCCGGCCGGTACCTGGTGCTGACGCCGTTCGACGAGACGCGCGGCATCTCGCGCAAGGTCGAGGACGACGAGACGCGCACGGAGATGCGCCAGCAGGCGGCCAAGCTCGACGTGCCGGAGGGGTGCGGGATCATCCTGCGGACCAACGCGCTCGGCCAGACCAAGGCGGTGCTCAAGGCCGACCTCGCCGCGCTCCTGCGGCTGTGGAAGCGCGTCCAGGCGGAGTCGGCCAAGGGGAAGGGGCCGCGCCTGCTCTACTCCGACCAGGACATCGTCGTGCAGGCGCTGCGCGACCTCCTCGACTCCTCGATCGACGAGGTGCTGGTGGACGACGACGAGGTCTTCGCGCGGGCGGAGGCGTACATGCGGGCCTCGATGCCGCGCGCGAAGACCCGCCTGGTCCGGTACACCGAGCGCATGCCGCTGTTCTCGAGGTACAACGTCGAGCAACAGATCGAGGGGATCTACAGCCGGACCGTCCCGCTCCACGGGGGCGGGTCGATCGTGATCGATCCGACCGAGGCGCTCACCGCGATCGACGTGAACTCGGGCAAGGCGTCGCACGGCGCCTCGCACGAGGAGAGCATCTTCGCCGTCAACATCCAGGCCGCCGCGGAGGTGGCGCGGCAGCTCCGGTTGCGCGACATCGGCGGCCTCGTCGTCGTGGACTTCATCGACATGCGTGCGCGCAAGCACCAGCACGCGGTCGAGAAGGCCCTGCGCGACGCGATGAAGGGCGACAAGGCGCGCTTCTCCGTCGGGCGCATCAGCGGCAACGGCCTCCTCGAGATCAACCGCCAGCGCGTCAAGCAGGCGCTGGCACTCCGCACGCACCGGCCGTGCCCCACCTGCTCCGGGACCGGGACGATCCCCTCGCCGGAGTTCGTCAGCCTCCGCATCCTGCGGCGAATCGAGGCGCGCGCCGCAGACGGCACGCTCAAGTCCGCTCGCGTCCGACTGCACCCCGAGCTCGCCGACGCGCTCCAGAACGGCCGTCGCCAGGAGATCGCCGCGCTCGAGCGCGAGTTCGACATCACGATCGAGATCAACGCCGCCACGAGCCTCCACCGCTCCGAGGAGAGCGTGGAGTGGAACGTGCGCGAGGCCACACCGGCCGCGCCCCGCCTGGCGGCCGTGAGCGCGGCGGACCTCGCGACCGGCGGGAACGCGGCCGAGACCGCCGCCGGCGAGAAGCGCCGCAAGCGGCGGCGCGGCGGCCGCAAGCACCGCAAGCCGACGGACGAGGCGGCGGGCGCCGAGGCGTCGTACCCACCGGACGGCGCCGAGGTGGCGGCGACCGACGACGCCCAGGCACCGCCGTTCGAGGCGGAGGGCGCGGATCCCGCTGCGGCGGCCCCGGGGAAGAAGAAGCGCCGTCGCGGCGGCCGGCGCCACCGGAAGGCCGGGGCGGGCGCCGCAACGGCACCTCCAGACGCCGACGACCTGCATGACGGCACCGGTGTGGTCGCGGACGCGGACGAGCGGCAGGACGATCCCCCAGGCGCCGACGGCGAGGCGGCGTCGGCCCGGAAGAAGCGTCGGCGGCGGCGTCACCACAAGGCCCACCCCGAGGCGGGCCGGGGCTAGGGAGGGAGCTCCGGATGGCGGCGATCCAGTCGTTCGACGTGACCAGCGGGTGCGATCTCCAGGAGGTCGACAACGCGGTCAACCAGGCCTCCAAGGAGATCGGCCAGCGCTTCGACTTCAAGGGGCTCGCCGTCAGCATCGAGCTCCGGCGCAAGGAGAACCAGGTCGTCCTCGCCGCGCCCGACGAGTTCAGGCTGCGGGCGATGTGGGACGTCGTGCTGGGGAAGATGACCCGCCGGGGCGTCCCGGTGAAGAACCTCAAAGCGGGGGCGATCGTCCCGGCCGCCGGCGGCACGGTCCGGATGGAGGTGGCGCTCCAGCAGGGTATCCCCGTCGAGACCGCTCGCGCGATCGTGAAGCTCGTGAAGGAGAACAAGTTCAAGAAGGTGCAGTGCGCGATCCAGGGCGACCAGGTCCGGCTCTCGTCGCCGTCGCGGGACGAGCTGCAGTCCGTGATCGCGCTCCTGAAGAAAGAGGACTTCGGGATCGAGCTGGCGTTCGGGAACTACCGGTCGCAGTGAGGCGGGCGCCTGCCCGGGCTGCCCCGCCGCGCCGAGTAGGGTATCTTGTTCGATGCTGGTGCCGTACCGGGAGATCGAGGCCGTGCCGACCGTTTCCTTCCAGACCGGGCGCCCGGAGCGCTGATGGCAGTATCCGGCAACCTCCGGACGATGCCGTTCCCCGACGTGATGCAGTGGATCTCCGTCAGTCGGAAGACCGGGACGCTCGTCATCAAGGGCCAGCGCTACACGAAGAAGATCCTGTTCCAGACCGGCCTGGTGTCCGCCGTCACCTCCAACAACCCGCGCGAGCACCTGGGGTACTACCTCGTCGGGTGGGGGATCCTGACCGAGGAGGAGCTCGAGCACCTGCTCGATCGCCAGAAGGAGCTCAACGTGATGCTCGGCGAGCTCCTTGTCCAGACCAACCGCCTCACGCGCGAGCAGGTCGATCACCTCGTCCGCCTGAAGACCGAGGAGACGATCTACGATCTGATGCACTGGAACGAGGGGGAGTTCTTCTTCCTCGACGACGTCCAGCCGCGGCGGGATTTCAAGGAGCTCCAGCTCCCGGTCGACCAGTTCATCATGGAGGGCGCCCGCCAGCTCGACGAGCGACGGCGGATCAGCGCCGTCATCCCCGACTCAGGGTGCGTCCCGCGCGTCGTGCAGGCGATCGACGAGACCCGCCTGACGCCCGCGGGGGCCGAGGTGCTGGCCCAGATCGACGGCGCCAGGACGATCGAGGAGATCGCGCTCGCCTGCCGGATGCCGCAGTTCCCGGTGCTCAGCTTCGTCTACCAGGGCGTCCAGAACGGGGTGTTCGAGCTGATGGAGCAGAGCGGCCCGCCGCGGAAGATCCCCGGGTTCTACCGCTCGACGTGGCGCGACCGCATCCTGGAGGCCGAGAGCAGCCTCGCCCTCGGCGACATCCTCGAGGCGTACCGCAAGATCCTCGAGGTGCGCGATCAGTACTCGAACATCCCCAAGGCGTTGTCGGCAGCGGAGGAGATCGAGAAGCAGATCGTCAAGGAGATCGAGACCGTCACCGTCGCCTCGGGGGCGATCCTCGAGCTCGCGCTCGCGCCGAAGGACCTCGTTCAGCTCAAGTGCGCGCCCGAGGAGGGGTTCCTGCTCTCCCGCGTCAACGGCCGCTACACGGTGGCGCAGATCTTGGCCCTCCTCCCCGGGGGAAAGCTCTACAACCAACTCATCATCCACAACCTGATCCAGCGCGGCGTGCTGAAGCTGAGGGAGTCGCAGGAGCTGGTGCGCCACCCCGGCGCGCCCCGCCTGCGCACCTGAATCGGCGCCGTCGACAGCGGACCATCTATCCGGTCGGGGGGTCACGCGTCTGCTCCACCGCCCGCCCCGTCGCTCTCGACCCCCCGTGCCCCCCGCTCGCCGCGGCAGAGCCGCGACTCGCCCGGCGTTGGACTCGGCGGATCGGATGCTCACGTAGCCTCCGGCTACGCTCCGCTCCTCCCGCCTTGTCCGCCTTGCATCTCGCCCACTCTCGACAGCGCGGCTACCCGCGATTCGCCGCGGCTGTGCGCTGGCCGACGGCATCGCCCGCTAAGTCCGCGCCCGCGCGGCGCCGTGAGGCGCAGAGCGTGCGGTCGGAGGGCGGTGCGGCGTTACCAGAGCGGGAGGAACCTGCCATGAGTAGCCGCGACCGATCGCTCGCCGCCGTGCTCGTCTCGTTCATCGCCGCATTCCTGGCCGGCGCCGCCGTTCCGCCGAAGGCAACGGTCGCGGCCCCGCTGAACAGTTCGCTCCCGGGACCGGGCCACCCGCCGGTCAAGCTCTACGCCGACGTGGTCGTCCTGCCACCGGTGGTTCACACGAACCTGATTCCTGCCTCGGGCACCAACCCGGCCGGGTACCAGGTCGTGTGGAAGGTCAAGAACCAAGGGGCAGCCCCGACCGCCAACCGGGTCAAGCTGACGCTCAGCTGCCAGCCGGCAGCCGGGATGGCGGGCTCGCCGCCGACCCCGCAGCAGGCGCAGCAGATCTGCTTCACGCTCAACAACACGTCGTACCTCTCGTACCCGTCGGGCCAGCCCCCGAACGTCCCGGTGCCGCTCAAGCCGGGCCAGGAGAGCGAGCCGTTCTTCGTCCTCTCGACCACGGCCGCCGCCCCGTGCAGCGCGTGGCACGCGAGGGTCACGGCGGTGGTCGAGGCGTACGACGAGGGACCGACAGGCGGAGCGAACAACACGCGGGTGTTCGAGATCTGCGAGATGAAGGCGATCCCGCGCTGACCGCCGCCGCTGCGCGCGGCGGGCGGCCGCCCCCGCAGCGACACCGGGAGGAGGACGAAGATGACGTACCGGACGCTTCTCGTCGCAAAGGCTGCGGTAGCCCTTTTCTTCGGCGCGCAGCTGCTGCTCGCACCGGTGCCGGTGTTCGGCCTGATGGGCGTGCAGCTCGGCGCCGCGGGCTCGTTCCCCGCGCGCGAGTACGCCGCGGCCATGCTCGGCATCATGGTGTTGACGTGGCTCGCGAAGGACGTGAAGGCGCCCGACGCGAGGGGCGCGATCCTCGTCCAGCTCCTCGCCTACGACGGCATCGGCGTCGTCATCACGCTGCACGCGCTCGCGACCCGCCTGCTTAACCCGCTCGGCTGGGGGATCGTCGCCGTCTACCTGTTCTTCACCGCCGGCTCGGCCTGGGTCCTCGCAAAGAAGCATCCGTTCCGCCGGCCGTCTGCACAACCCGTCGCCTGAGGCGCGACCACCTCCGACGCCGGTTGAGAGCGACCCGTCGGCCGGAGGTTCGTCAGGGCCGCCGGCCGCCGAGTCGTAGGTGGCACTGATGCCCGGGTTCAGACACATTGCCGAGAGAGACGACCCGGCAGCAATCGCAGTCGCCGAGGGCACGTACCGGGATCGTGTGGTCCGAGCCCTCGCGACAGCGCTGAAGAGGGCCGCGCGGAGTCAGCCGGTCGTACGTGCTGTGCTGAGCTCGGCAACTGTTCGAGGTCGCTTCGAGGACCTGAAGGCCGCCGTCGTTACGTTCACAGCACCCCCGTTTCGCACCGACCTCCATCACTTCTACCGCTGGGACTACCTTGACGACCTCTCCTCGGCCGAACTGGCTTCCGAGGTGTCACGCGTCGCCCGGGCGGATATTGCCAGAGCCCGGGGCAGCAGCGGCTAACCCGCGCCCGGATTGTCAAGGGTGGTCTGCAAATTGCTCGGATTGTGAGGGCAGGGACGGCACCGTCAGGCGAGCCAAACCCTGAACGCGGCTGGCCCCATCACCCAACCAGCGCTGTCGCGAAACGCGTGCAGCCGCGCCGGCGCCGTTGGGCCAGATGCAAGGAAGGCGAGCGGCGAGCGCCGGAGGCGTACCCGGAGGGTACGTCGAGGACGCGAACCGCGAGCCTGACGCCGCAGATGGTCCGACGCCGCCGGCGCCCAGCGGTCAGCGCCGGTACAGCTTCGGGTCGCTGACGACCGTGGCGCCCTCGGCGGCGAGGGCGGCGAGGAACCCGTCGCGATCCTGCGGGTTCAGGAAGAAGCGGCCGTCGGCCTCGACGATCACGCCGTCGCCGTCGCGCGTGGAGGCGAGGACCGTGGTCGCCATCGAGTCCAGCATCCACGACCCGATCTGGTACCCGGGTAGGGAGGTCCCCGAGAGCCTCTGCCCGAGGAGCGCGCGGTGCGGCAGCGCGCGCGCGCCTGAGAGAGCCATCGCGCGGCGGCCGAACAGCGTCGAGACGGCGAGCGTTCCCCCGCTCACCGCGTACGAGAGGCGCGCGGGCGCGACGAAGAACACGGTCACCAGCGCGATGACGACGGCGAGCAGGATCGCGAGCACCGTGGCCAGCGTGGCCCACCACGACGCCGTGCGCTTCTCGGGCGGCTGGAACGTCGCGGTCTGCGCCCCGCGGAGAGCCTTCAAGAACCCATCGCGGTCGGCCGGGGTGACCACCACCGGGGTCGCCTCGCCGCTCGAGACGAGGTAGACGCCGAGCTCCGAGCAGTCGGTGATCTGGAAGACCTCGCCGAGCCGAGGATACGCGAAGAAGCCGACGCAGTACCCGGGCTTCTCCGTGCCGAACCGCAGCGCGCCGTCGCGCAGCCACTCGGGGCGCACCTCGGCTAGCCGCGCGAGCGACAGCGTCTTCTCCTGGTGCTCCGAGCCCAGGGAGCTCGTGATCGTGAGGTTGATGCTGTCGACGGCGTACCGGATCGTGGGGGTGCGCAGCAGCTCGAACAGCAGCCAGAGCAGCGGCACCCCGAGAACCGCAAGCAGGATCGCGAACCAGGTACGGGCGGTGCCGGGGACCGGGACGGGCCGGAACACTCGGGCGGGGCGTTCGTTCATGACGGCTCCTTGGGAGCAGTCTACATCGAACGCACGTCACCGCGTCGGCGGCGGGAGCGATTCCGGGCCGGCGACGGCGACGCCGACCGGCGCGAGACGCTCCCGCCACGCCGCGACCCGTGCAGCCGACGGGATGACCAGCGTCGCGCCGTGCGGCAGCGACCCGACGGCCGACGGCGGCACGAATGTGAGCGGGCGCTCGAGCGCGAGGCGGGCGAGGCTCCGGCGCTGTGCGAGCGCGTCGCCGTCCTCCGGATCGCCGGCGAGGTCGTCGAGCACGTACGCCGTGGCGCCGGCCGACACCGGCGCCTTCGCCTCCTCGAGCGCCGCGCGGACCGCGGCCACCGCAGCGAGGTTCGGGGTGCCCGCAGCCGAGATCATCTTTCCCGCCGCGGTCGCGAAGTGCTCCGCATACGTGACCTTGAGGAACTCGTAGATGACTGACGCGGGCCGGAGCGGCGCGGCGACGGTGGCGAAGAAGCGGAGCCCCTCGCGGTCGAGCACGGCCCCGTCGCACTCGTTCCCCCCCTCGAGCACCCACACCCGCGTTCCCACGAGCGGGCCGAGCCGCAGGAACGCCACCATCGCGGCGAGCGACGCTTGCCCCCCGTCCGGGTACCCGCAGTTGGTGTACGCCGAGAGGCCGAGCGCGTCAGCGCGCGTCATCCAGTCGAAGATGTCCAGCGCCGCGAACGCCGCGCGCCCCTTCTCGAACTTCTCCGGCACGAACCCCGAGAACTGCAGCATGAACGGCACCGGCTGCCGGGCGCGACCGTGCCAGATCGTCCGGCAGTCGTCGAGCTGGCGCACGACCCAGGTGTTGATCATCGAGACGAACTCGAAGTAGGCGACGGCCGGCTTCCCGAACGCCGGATCGTCCTCGTTGAGCGGGAGCGGGACCTTTTCGAGCGCGGGGAACGCCGTCCCGAAGCGTGCGTTGACCGCCGCCGCGCCGCCGAAGCGCTCCGCGAGAAAGCGGGGCCAGAGCGCGGCGACGAACGGCGTGTACTGGGCAATCTCGTACGAGTTGGTGGCGCCGTCGAAGCAGAGCAGGCTGCCGCGCTGCGAGACGAACGGCTCGTTGAACACCCCGACGCCGAACGCGCGCAGTGCCGGCTCGCCCGAGAACGTGTCGGCGTAGTACGCGGTTTCCTCCCGCATCCAGCGCTCGTACGCCGCGTTCCCCACTGTGGCGAGGAAGTACTCCGGCGTGGGCTGCCCCGAGGGGAGCCGGCCCCGCTCGGTGAGGACGTTGCCGTACAGCCAGTTCGAGCGCTCGCGGCCGGGCCCCGGAAGCGCGCTGCCGTCGATCCGGTTGAGGACGACGCCGACGCCGCGGGCCGCGGCCCGGGAGAAGATCCTCCGCAGGATCGCGACGCTCGAAGGGTCCTCCCAGATGTGCGGCGGCGGGACCACGTTGAGCACCTGCGCTCCGTTCGCGAACGCGAACGACAGCAGCCGGTCGCACTCCGCCGCGTCCGAGAAGAAGTCCCAGTGGAGCGTGTACCCGACGAGCGGCGCGCCCGGGCGGTCCCCACCGCCCGCGACAGCCGCGGCCGCCGGGAGGAGCAACGCCAGCCCGAGCGCCGCCGCACCTGCGAGGCGAGGAAATCCGCGCACCACGGGCGGAAGGTAACACAGCGGGGGACGGAGGCTTCCGCGTGCTACCATCGCGCCCGGGAAGGCGGTCGGAGCGTGGTGCGGCACCCCGGACACGGCACGAGGCTCGATTCGGCTGAATGAGTTGTGACCATCGCACGATCGGGCGCGCCGGCATCGGCGGCGCCGGGTGGCGTCTGTTGGCGGCGCTCCTGATCTCCGTTGCCGTCGCGGCGGCCGGCGACGACGACCGCCCGCGGACCGTTCTCGTCGTGTACGAGCCCGGGCCGAGCCCGGTCGCGAGCGGCCTCGGCGACGCGCGCCAGCTCCGGCAGTTGCTCGGCCACTTCCGCACCGACGTGACGCTGGAGCCCGCAGACCAGTACAAGCCCGAGACGCTCCGGCGCTTCGACGTCGCCTTCTTCGTCGGATACACGCGCTCGTACAACCCGCCGCTGCCGTTCCTGCGCGACGTCTACGCGGACCGCGCGACGTTCGTCTGGCTCAACAGCGGCCTCGCGGAGTTCGGCCGGACGTTCGACCTCGCGAGCCGATTCGGGTTCCTGGCGCAGGGGTTCGACACGACCTCCACGTTCGACTCGGTGCAGGCCGACGACCACCGCTTCACCAAGACGGAACCCAACGCGAACATCATCAAGGTGGTGGACGACAGCCAGTGCCAGGTGCTGGCGACGACCTCGTCGAGCAAGAGCAAGCTCACGGTGCCGTACGCGGTGCGCTCCGGCTCGTTCTGGTGCCTCGCGGACTCGCCGTTCTCGTACGCGACGGAGGCCGACCGCTACCTCTACTTCGCGGACACCCTCCACGACATCCTCGGCGAGGACCACCCTCGCTCCCACTCGGCGCTCATCCGGATCGAGGACACGAACCCGTTCTCCGACCCGGCCAGCCTGCGCGCCATCGCCGACCTGCTCTCCTCGCGTCGGATCCCGTTCCTCGTGGGGGTCATCCCGATCTACGTGAACCCGGCGACGCAGACGCGGGTCGCGATGTCCGAGAAGCCGGACTACGTGGACGCGCTCCACTATGCGATGGAGCACGGCGGTACGATCGTGCTGCACGGCACCACCCACCAGTACAAGGGCGAGAGCGCCTCCGACTACGAGTACTGGGACGAGAGCCGGAACCGCGTGCTGCCGATGGACTCGAGGGAGTACGTCGCCCGCAAGCTGCGCGACGGCATCGTCGAGTGCGTCAAGAACGGCGTGTACCCGCTGGTGTGGGAGACGCCGCACTACAGCGCCTCGACGCTCGACTACACCGTGTTCGGCGAGCACTTCTCCACCGCGATGGAGCAGCGGCTGGTCGTGGACAACCTCGACTACAGCCAGTACTTCCCGTACCTCATCAAGCGCGACATGTACGGCCAGCGGATCCTGCCCGAGAACCTGGGCTACATCCCGCTGGACCCGGACCCGGCGAAGGAGCAGCAGTACGTCGACACGTTGCTCTCGTTCGCGCGGACGAACCTCGCGGTGCGGGACGGCTTCGTCTCCGCCTTCTTCCACCCGTTCGTGAAGATCGAGTTCCTGGCGCACCTCGTGGACGGGATCCGGGATCTCGGGTACACGTTCGTCGACGCGCGCGAGATGACGAACACGGTCCAGATGGACGACCGCGCCATCGCCAGCGGCGACGCGACGGTCAAGGTCACGCTCGCCGACCAGTACCTCCGCGAGTCGTGGCTCGACGCCGACGGCCAGGTCGTCCGGCGCGAGGTGTCGGCGACCCGGCTGCACGGACAGGTCCAACGCGAGGTGAAGCTCCCGCCCCGGTGGATCTACGTGGCGGAGCCGCGTGAGTACCGCGAGCGCACGCCCTCGATCTGGGAGAAGGCGAGGAACCGCGCGAGCGCCCTGCTCGCGAAGGTGGCGAGGGGAGAGGAGCCCCACCGCCCGGCCGACGCGCTCTTCCTGTACGACCCCCAGGCGACCGGCGGCGCCGCGAACGACCAGCAGAGCCTGGTGGCGCCGTTCGTGGCGCTCAACATCCCCGTCGACCAGGTCCCGCTGACCTCGAACCTCGACATCGAGCCCGGCGAGCACAACCTCGTGATCGTGCCGTACACCATCGCCGAGGAGCTCACCGCAGCGCAGGTCGAGAAGATCAAGGCGTTCCTGGCCGGCGGGGGCGACCTGATCACCGACTTCCGGAACGACCTCGCGGCGGCGCTGGGCGTCAGGTTCCTCGAATCCACGATCCTCGTCGAGCGCGTGCGCGACCGGCTGTTCCCGGACGAGTCGCTGCACTGGAAGACCGGCGAGGTGATGAACAAGTTCGAGACCACCGACGACGACGAGGTCCTGGCCACCGACGAGGTGACCGAGATGCCCGTCGTGATCGGGAGGAGGTACGGCCACGGGCGGTTCATCCTGTTCGGCACGCGGTTCGATCCGACGAGCACGGGCGGGTACTCCCGCTACCCGTACCTCGCCCACTACGTCGAGCACTTCTTCGGGCTCACGCCGCTCGTGCGCCGCGACCAGCTCGAGATGTACTTCGACCCCGGCTACCGGCACACCGTGAGCATCGAGCAGCTCGTGCCGCGGTGGGCGGCCGCGGGGATCCGCATCCTCCACGTCGGCGGCTGGCACGAGTACGCCAAGTGGACGTACGACTACCGCCGGCTCATCAGCCTCTGCCACGCGAACGGGATCCTCGTGTACTGCTGGATCGAGCCGCCGCAGGTGAGCGAGAAGTTCTGGCACGACCACCCGGAGTGGCGTGAGAAGAACTACAAGGGCGAGGACGTGCGGCCGACGTGGCGGTACCCGGTCGCGCTCACGGACCCCGCGTGCCTCGCGGCGGCGGTCGAGTTCTACCGGAAGCTGCTGGTCAGCCAGGACTGGGACGGCGTCAACATCGGCGAGCTGTGCTTCGAGGCCGGGCGCGGGATGAAGGACCCCCAGCTCTACACGCCGATGCACCCCACGGCCCGGAGCGAGTTCAGGCGCCAGTCCGGGTTCGACCCCGTCGAGCTGTTCGACCCGGCGTCGCCGCGCTTCTGGCGCCGCGATCCGGCGGCGCTCGCGGCGTTCGGCCGCTACCGGCTCGCGAAGGTGCTCCAGCTCCACGAGACGTTTCTGGCCATGGTCGACGCCGTCGCCAAGGGGAAGCCCGGGTTCCAGGAGGTCGTGACCGTCTACGACAGCGTCGCGGTTCCGGAGATGCGCGCCTGGCTGGGAGTCGACGCCCGGCAGATCGCGACCCTCGCCGAGAAGTACCTGTTCAACCTCCAGGTCGAGGACCCGGACTCGCTCTGGTCGACCGACCCTAGGCGGTACGAGGCGATGGCGGCGCGCTACGCCGGGCTCGTGAAGCCCGACCGGCTCGCGCTCGACCTCAACATCCTCTCGTTCCGGGCGGAGAACGCGATCACGCCTTTCCCGACCCGGATCCAGACCGGCACCGAGGCCGCCTGGCTCGTCAACTCCGCGGCCAGGGGCGCGCGGCGGGTGGCGATCTACTCCGAGTCGAGCATCAACCAGCAGGACCTCGCCTACCTGCCGGCGGCGTACGCGGCGCGCACCGCGGTCGCGAAGGTCGAGGACGGCTGGATGATCAGGACGCCCACGCCGATCGTGCTGCAGCTCGGGAGCGACGTGCAGGAGATCTGGCGCGACAACCAGAGGCTGCACACTCTCGGCGAGGGACGCTTCCTGCTCCCGGTGGGGAGCTACACCGTCCTCGAGGTCCAGCCGACGCTGCAGGCGCTCCAGCCGGGCCCGCCCGACTCCCACCTCGTGTCGCTGAGCGGCGACCTCCTGTTCCAGAAGAGCTCGCAGCGCAGCGTGACGTTCGGCTACCGCTCCGACAACCGGTGCATCGCCACACTCACGAGGCAGCCGTTCGCGCTGTTCGTGGACGGGCACGAGACGCCGTTCGAGGCACTCAAGGGGAACGGGATGGAAGCGCTCGTGCTGCCCCCCGGCGAGCACTCGGTGCTGCTCGTGACGCAGAGCCCGGTCTCGTACGGCGTCGACATCACCAGCTTCTGGTCGTCGTACGTCATCGCGATCTTCGGCGCGGTCTCGGTTGGCCTGTTGGCGTCGCTCTACCTGATCGTGCGGGTCCGCCCCCGCGCCCCCCGGCTGCCCGCATGACCGAGACCGCGCTCCAGCTCGATCTCTCGATCGTGTTCGTGCTGGCCGTGATCCTGATCTGGTTCATGATCGCGTACCAGCTCGTCCTCACCGTCGCCGGGTTCTTCCACACGCTCCGCTCCGCCCGCGAGAGGCGGGAGGTCGACGCGATGAAGTTCGACTGGCCCGAGGTCGCGGTGCTCATCCCTGCGCACAACGAGGGCCTCGTGATCCGCCACACGCTCGAGGCGATGCTCGCGTTCGACTACCCGGCCGACCGCTACGAGGTGCTGGTCATCAACGACGGTTCCAGCGACGACACCGGCGCGATCGTCGAGGAGTTCGCCCGCCGCGACCGGCGGATCCGCCTCGTGGACGTGAAGCCCGGCGAAGGGGGAAAGGGCAAGTCGCGCGCGCTCAACATCGGACTGGCACGGACCGAGGCCGGGCTGATCGCCGTGTACGACGCCGACAACACCCCGGAACCGCCCGCCCTCCGCTGCCTCGTCGCTCAGCTCCTCCTCCACCCGGAGCTCGGCGCCTGCATCGGGAAGTTCCGCACCGTGAACAAGGACCGCAACCTGCTGACGCGCTTCATCAACGTCGAGACGCTCTCGTTCCAGTCGATCGTCCAAGCGGGGCGGTGGAAGCTGTTCGGCGTCTCCACGCTGCCGGGCACCAACTACGTGATCCGCCGGCCGCTGCTCGACCACCTCGGCGGGTGGGACGAGAGCGCGATCACGGAGGACTCCGAGATGTCGATCCGGATCTACATGGAGGGGTTCCGGATCAAGCCGATCCCCTACGCGGTGACGCACGAGCAGGAGCCCGAGACGTGGAAGGTGTGGTTCAAGCAGCGCACGCGCTGGGTGCGCGGCAACAACTACGTCGCGACCAAGTTCGTGCGCCAGATCCCGAAGTTCAAGGACAAGGTGCTCGCCGTCGAGGTGCTGTACCTGCTCTCGCTCTACTACGTCTTCTTCGTCGCGATCGTGGCCTCTGACCTGCTCTTCCTCGCGAGCGTCGCCGGGCTCGTGGCGATCCCGCTCCCAGGTCCGTACACCGCCGTCTGGCTGCTCGCGTTCGGACTTTTCATCATGGAGATCCTGCTCGCCCTCGCCTACGACCGCGAGGACTCGTTCGCCAAGGTCGGGCTGATCGTGCTCGCGTACTTCACCTACTGCCAGCTGTGGATCCTGGTCGTCGCGAAGGCGCTCTGGCTCGACTTCGTCAGGCGCGAGAAGCAGACGTGGGTGAAGACGCTGCGCTTCGAGCGCCGCCCCGCCAAGTAGCAGCAGAAGCGCGGTCCGTGGCCCGTAGTCCGAAAGAACGAAGCATGCAGGGCCGGGGCGTGTTGCGTGTAGCCGCGTCGCCGAGAGTGGGCCAGATGCAAGGCGCACGAGGCGGGAGGAGCGGAGCGTAGCCGGAGGCACCGTGAGCATCCGATCCGCCGAGTGCAACGCCGGGCGAGTCGCGGCTCTGCCGCGGCGAGCGGGGGGAACGGGGGGGCTGGAGCGGCCGGGCGGGTGGTGGAGCGGACGCGGGACCCCCCGACCGGATAGATGGTCCGCTATCGGCGACGCCTAGTGGAGCGGGAGCTCCATGAACACCAGGCCGTTCACATGGTCCGGCCGGTACGGCTCGATCGGCCGAAACCCCAGCGTCCGGTAGATCACGATCGCCTCTTCCATCCACGGCGCGAGGTTGAGGCGCACCGCGCGGTACCCGCCGTCGCGCGCCGTCTCGATCACGGCGAGGGCAAGCCGCTTCCCCACTCCCTTCCCCCGGAACTGGTGCCGGACGAACAGCCGCCTCATCTCGCACGCGTCGTCGCTCAGGGGCCGCAGCGCGACGCAGCCGGCGAGACGCCCGCCGCAGTTCGCGAGCAGGAGCGCGCCGCGCGGAGGGGCGTACTCGCCGGGCAGCTCCGCGAGCTCGCGCCCAAAGTCCTGGAGAGAAAGGTCGCGCGCGACCGCGGCCGCGTACTCGCGGAACAGCGCCCGGGCGCTCGCGACGCTCTTGTCGTCGTCCACCCTGCGGACCTCGATCACGGCGGGGTTTCGCGGCACGCTCGCCCTTTCCGTGCGCATCTTGCCACAAAACGCGCGTTTGTGCGCCTGAGACGCGGGACAGATCTCGCCCGGCGGGCGTGCGGCCGTCTACTCCGGCCCGACCGGCACCACCCGCCCGACGTGGATGAACCACAGCTCGAAACGCGGCGGCGCCGGCAGCGCCAGGGCCTCCTGTAGCGCTCTCACGTAGCTCTTCCCCTGTGAGACGTACTTGGCTACCTTCTCTCTGACCTCAGCTTCCGTGTGAACCTCGTCCGTCTTGTAGTCGGCGATGACCAGAACGCCGGTCGACGGGTCGCGGTACACCACGTCGATCACGCCGGAGACACATCCCACCGGCTCGCGCTCCCCATCCCCCGGCGGCAGCAAGACGGGGAGCTCGCGTGCCACGACCTCGCTGGCGATCGCGCGCAGCCGTTGCATCAGCGGACCGGCGCGGAACCTGTCCAGCAGGTCGCGCGCCCGGGCGAGCCCGTTCGGGGCGTCCTGGGGATCGACGAGGCCCGCGATCGCAACCGGCAGCCGCTCGGCTCCACGGGCAAGCTCTGCCTCGAGGTCGCCCCCGAGGTCCAGTTGCTCGAGGACACGATGCACCGCGCTCCCGGCAGCAGTTGCGGCAGAGCGGTCGACTCTTGGGCGCCGGTGCCCGTCCCGGTCGCCCTCATCCTCGGACGACGATTCGCGCAGCAGCCGGTGCGCTTCCTCCGACGCCGGAGCGGAGTAGGACCGCGCCTGCCTGGCCTCGGCGTCCCGGTGGAGCCGATCGAGGAGGGCGGACTGGCGCGCGATCTCGCGCGCGGGCGCCAGCGTCACGGGTGCGGCGGCGACGCTGGGCTCCTCCGGCGTCGGCCGCAACGCCGGGAACTCCCAGCGCGTGCCCTCCGCGTCCACCGAGCTTGCTCCTGCGGCGGTGCCCGCCGCCGCCGCGCTGAGCCCCCCTTCCGGCGTGTCGCGGCGCGAGAGGAGGTCCATGTGCGAGCGGGCCGCGGCGACCTGCGGGGCATCGCCGTCGTCGGGCCAGACGCCGGCGACCACGAGGCGGTCGCGGGCACGCGTCATCGCGACGTAGAGCGTGCGCACCAGCTCGGCCTGCCCCACCCGGCGCCGGCGCGACTCGACCGCGTGCCAGCCGGGCGTGGCGGCGCCGAAGAGCGCGTACTCGAGACGGCCGCCGACCTCCTCCACGTCCACGTCCGGGCGCGCGTCGCCCCGCGTCCTCGCGTGCGTCTGCATGAGGTAGACGTGGCCGAAGTCGAGCCCCTTCGCCTTGTGGATCGTCGTCACCCGAACGGCATCCTCGTTCGCCGACACGGGCCGCCCCTCTTCGGCCTCGCGCTCCTGGACGACCGCCGTCCGCAGGGCGCGCAGGACGGCGTGCGGATCGGCGTCGGCATCCATCGCCTCGGCGAGCTTCCGGAAGAAGCGCTCGAGGTTGGCGATGCGGTAGCGGCCCAACGACCGGGCCGCCTCGCTCGCCTCGAAGAGCGTGAGGGTACGCAGACGCTCGACGAACACCGCGGCGGGCTCCTTCTCGAGGGTCTCCCGCAGGCTCGCGACGTTCTCCACGAATGCGACGAGGCAGCGCTCCCACCCGCGCACGCGCTCGATGCCGGGGACGTCGGCCGGGAGCGCGGTCGCCGCCTCCCCGATCAGGCGGCGCAGCAAGGAGAGCTGCGCTTCGTCGGGGGCAGTGAACTCGCTCAGGCGGTCGGGGAACCGGCGCGTCCACAAGGGGATCAACGCCGCGTCCGGAACCCCGACGGCGCTCGAGCGCAGGGTCGCGACGAGCGCGAGCTGGTCTCCGGGGTCGAGCACGGTGCGCACCAGGGCGGCGGCGTCGATCACCTCGCGCCGACGGTAGTACGAGCGGTCGCGCTCGACGGTGTACGGAACGCCGGCGTCCCGGAACGCTAGGAGGAACGTGTCGAGCCTGCTCGTGCTCCGCAACAGAACGCCGAACGACCCCCATGGAGCGCCGGCCGCGGCGAGCTGCCGGATGTCGGCGGCGAGCGCCGCCGCCTCGAGCTCGGCGGCCTCCGGCACCGCCGCCGGCGCGAGCGGGCCCGCCGCTCCCTCCGGCCCTGTCCACGACACCCAGTACTCCACCGGCGCGCGGCCGGGCGCGGGAGGGGCCGTCTCGGCCGAGCGCGCGTCGGAGGCGACCAGCGCCTGGAACGCCGGCTGTACCCCCGCCTCCCGGCTCATCACCGGGCGCACGATGCGCTCGACCTCGGCGAGGATCTCAGGACGGGACCGGAAGTTCACGCACAGAGGGAGCACGTCGCCCCCGGCCGCCCGGACGAGATTCAGGAAGCCGTCGTACGCCGCGAGGTCCGCCTCCCGCCACCCGTAGATCGACTGCTTGGGGTCACCGATGAGGAACAGCCCCGGCCGCTCCTCCCGGGGGCCGTCGAGCGCGAGCAGGCGGAGGATCTCGCACTGGCGGCGGTCGGTGTCCTGGAACTCGTCCACCATCAGCTGGCGGATCTCCCCGCGGAAGCGCGCCCGCACGCTCGGGTGGCGCTCGAGGACGTTGTGCGCGTCCCGGAGGAGCGCGGCGAACGTCTGCGCGCCGCGTGCCCGCATCGCGGCGTGGACCTCGGCCAGCAGCGGTGCGAGGGCGCGGCGCGCGACGTCGAGCAGCTCGGGATCGAGCGCTGCGAGGTGCTTCGCCAGCGCTGCCAGCTCTCCGGCGGGAGCGATCAAGTCGGCCGCCGCCCCGTCAAGGAGGTCGCGCTCGGTCTGCGTGAACCCGTCCTTCGACCAATCGCGCAGGCGCTCGACGAGCCTCTCCGGCAGCGCCTCAGCCACAAGATGGCGCAGCTCGGACGCGTCCACGGGTCCGCCATGGCGCGCGAGCTCGTCCGCCAACCTGCCGGCGCCGGCGGCGGTGTCCGCACCCTTCTTCGCGCGCCCCGATCCGGCCAGTTTTTCCCCGACGGACGCACGCACGGCCTGGGCGAGCGCTTGCGCCCCGGCGGCGACCGCGGCGACCTCGTTCACCCCGAGCGGGTCCCCGTCGAGCGCTCCGGGCGGGAGGCCGCGGCTCGTCAGCGCGACGACGGCCTCGACGATCGCCGCCGGCTCGACGCCGCGGACCATGAGCCCGAACAGCGCGCTGTGTGGCGCCGTCAGTGCCTGACGCACCCCCGACTCAACGACCTCTTGGGCGACCTCCGCGAGGATGACCCCTTCCGCATCCACGGTGAAGCTCGGGTGCAGCCCAGCCTCGAGGGGCACCTCCGCGAGGAGGCGGCGGCAGAAGGCGTGAATCGTCGCGACCTGGAGATGGTCGAGCACAACGAGCAGCGCGGCCGCCCGCGTTCGCTCCTCGCCCTCGGCGCCGGCGAGGGCCTCTGGGAGCACGCCGACGGGCAGTTTCCCGATCCGTACGCCCGCGAACGCGCTCGCGACCCGGTTCGCCATCTCGGCTGCCGCCGCCTCGGTGAAGGTGATCGCCGCCACGCCGTCGAGAACGCGCGCAGCAATGCGATCGACCGGCACGGGTTCCCGCTTGCCGGCCTGCGCCTGCCGCTCGCGCGCCTCATCCGCCGCGCGCCGCCACCCCGGCCCGAGACACCACGCGAGGATCCGTCCCACGAGTGTGGCCGTCTTGCCGGTGCCGGCGCCCGCCTCGAGCACCAGCGGCGCCCCGAACGACGTGTGGGCGAGCAGGCGCGCCCGGCGATCGGCGGCGACCGCAGCGGTGGCGGAGGGGCTGCTCACTCTTCGTCCTCGTCGGCGCTGCCGCCGCTCGGGAGGTTCCACAGCTCGAGCAACGCCGCCTCGGCGTCCGCGCGATCGCCGCGACGTCCGCGCCGCGCCGCCGCCCACCGCGAAAGGCGGTTGCGCGCGCCGCTGTCGCCGCGGGAGCACGCGTCCCTGACCTCGCAATAGCCGCACCGCCGCGGCTCGACCGGCCTGTCCGGCCGTTCCAAGCGCGGGAAGAGGGCACCCCGATGCCAGGCGCCGAGGACCGCCGCGGTCGCAACGGGGAGAAGCGCCCCCAGGTCGGGGTCGTCGCCCGACAGTTCCAGCACGCGCTCGTGCTCCTCGAGGTCGGGCCTGATGTACAGATAGCGCGCCTCGGTCGGGCGGCCCGCCGCCGAAAGCGCGTATGCGCCCACCTGGAGCGCCTCGCCTCGGCCGATCGCCGCGAGGAGATGTCTGTGCCGGGTGACCTCGGTCTTCGCGTCGGACAGCGGGCGGCCGGTCTTGAAGTCGGTGAGCCGCACACCGGCGCCGCGCGCCTCCACGAGGTCGGCGCGGAAGCCGAGCTCGCGGGCGATGCCGGCCGTGTCCGCCACCGCCACCGACCCTTGCACCTCCAGGCCCAGCACCGGGGCCGAGTCCGCCCCTTCCGGCCAGAGCAGCGGCACGGCGATCTCGACGAACGGGCGCGCCCTCTCCTCGAGGACACGCTCGAGGCCGCGGACCGTGAGCCCCGCCTCGTGCGCGACCTGCAGCGAAGCCTCTCGCACCGCGGCGACAAGCGCGTTTGGGCTCGGCCGTGGAGCCGGGTGCGGAGGCGCCGCGACCGCCTCGGTGACGGTGCGGCCCGCCTCGGCCCCGCCCGCCGCGAGGAGCGTCTCGAGAGCCCGATGTACGGCCTGGCCGAGCGCGAGCGCGTCCACGCCGGGGACCGCCGCCAGCGGGTCCGGAGGCGGCGCAAGGCGCACGATCCGCCTCAGGAACGCCTGCCACGGGCAGGCGGCGAGGTTCTCCGCGACCGTGACCGCCGGCTCGTCGTGCCTTGGGTCGGGGACCTCACGCGGGGCGCCCACGAGGCCGAGATACGGCCCGAGGGAGGCCGCGCGGCGGCGGCCATCCGGTGTCGAGCGGTCGGGGTCGAGCTCATCGAGCACGGCGAGCCGCGCCGCCGCGCTCTCCCCTTCCGCGACCTCGAGCGCGCGGCCGAACTCCCGCCGGGCGCCGTACAGGCCAGCGAGCACTGCGTGCTCGTCCGGTGGCCTCAACTCACCTGGCGCCGGGTTGAGCACGGAGCCGACGATCGGCGGCTCCCCCTCGCCCTCGCCGAGGCAGAGGCGCGCGACGAGCGGCGACAGCGGACGGGCCTTGCCGTCGTCGTCGCACACCTGCCAGGAGAGGGTGACGCTCGGCGCCGAGGAGAGGAGCTGCGCGAACAGGTAACGTTCCTCGTCGAACCCGATCCGCTTCACCGGGATCTGCGGCAGAACGTCTCTCTCGATCGCCTGCCGGAGGCGGTCGGGAAGGAGCGGGTCCTCCCTCACCTGGCGCGGGAAGGAGTCCCGGTTGAGTCCGACGAGGAACAGGTGCCCGAACGTCCGCGCGCGCGCCTCGGTCACGGAAAGCACCTGGACGCCACCGCCCTCCCCGCCGAGCGCGCTCGTCTCGATGCCCTCGAGCTCGCGCCGCACCACGGTCAAGAACTCGTCCCGGGTGAGCGCCAGCTCGCCGGGAAGCTCCGCCGCCAAGGTCGCGAGAGCGTCGTCAACGTGCTCGGCACCGGGGACGGTCGGCCGCCACCCGAGCCCTTCCCGCAGCAGTTGCCTGAGGAGGCGGACGTGTCGCGCGGGGTTCGCCTCCGCGGGCCACGAGTCGAGGAGGTGCACGAACGTGCCCGCCCGGGCGACTGCGCGCCGGAAACGGGCGCCGGCGACACGCCGACGCGGCGCAACCCGCGACGCCGCCTCGTCCTCGCCCTCGCCAGGAACCGCGGCGAGCCCGCGGCGGATCGGGAGTGCGAACTCGCCGTCGTCGAGGAGGGCGTCGGCGTCGAGTGCCGCGACGTCGCGGATGCGCGCCGCCCCGCAGGCGTGTATCGCGAGCCGAAGGTCGAAGCCCGCCATGCCGTCCGTGGCCGACAGCCAGGCGTCCGTCGGCGCCCGGCCGCCCCGCCGCAGCAGGTCGGTGAGCGCCCGCACCCGCCGCCCGGGGGCGTCGAGCGAGGCGGGCGCGGCGAACGCCGAGAACGGTACTGCGAGACGGGTGAAATGCACGTGGATCGCGAGGGCGTACGGACCGAGGTCGCGGGCGACGATCGCGATCGACTCCGGTGCTGCGCCCGCGTCGAGGAGCGCGCGGATCCGGCGCGCGACCTCACGCACCTCGGCGTGCGTCCCGGGCGCGCGGAACATCGCCGGCGGATGCGTCGGCCGAGACGCGGGAACAGAGGGTGCGTGGTCCGCGACGCGCTCCAGCCGCTCGAGGAACCGGTCGCTGAACGCGACGCCGAGGTCTTCGCGCACGGCGTCCGCAGGGTCGGGCGGGCGGTCGAGGTAGAGGCGGGCGGCGCACCGGCTCAGCAGCGCCTCGATGAGGTCGGTGGCGAGTGCGGTCGCGTCCGCGAAGCCGTGGATCAGCACGGCCCGGGCCGGCAGCGCGTCGGCTCCTTCGTCCTTGAGCACCGCGACCGCCCGACGCAGCACGTCGGCCGCGAGGTCGAGCCCCCCCGCCTCCATCACGCGGGCGACGGCCGCCGCCGTACGCGCCAGCGCGGCCGCCCGCTCCCGCTCGGTCCCGCCCGGCAGCGCTGCGAGCATCTCCGCGAGCGCGTCCGCCGACGCGGGCGTGAGGCCGGCGTCGAGGAGGTCACGCACGGTCGCCGACAGCGGCGCAATGCCATCCTCGACCGTGGTCGCGAGCTCACGGAGCGCCGGTTCGAGCGCGGCGAAGCGTCCCACGAACACCGGCAGCAGCCGCTTTCCGGAGCGGCGCGCTCCCGCGTCGCTCCGGGCCGCGAGCCGCTCTGCGAGTGCGTGCAGCGTCACGATCTCAATGCCGGCAACAGCCCGCCCGCGGGCCCCGACGAGGCGAGCCGCGAGGTGCGCGCGCAGGCTCCTCGAGGGAACGACCACCACGATCGGCCGGGCGAGCAGCGCGACATCGGCCGCCGACGCGGGGAGGAGCGCCGCGATGTCCGCGAGCACATGATCCTCAGCTGCGCGCGCGCCCGGCGCGGTCACGATCGTCGGATTGGGCCGGACCGTTCCCCGGTCAGCGTCCATCATCCGTTTCCCGCGGCATGCGACCACGCGCCCCGCCCGGTGTCAACCGGGCGCCGGGGCGAGGTGGCCGCTCTCGACGGCGCGCTCGATGAGGGCGCGGACGTATTCCCACAGCTCGCGCGAGCCGTCCGCGATCCGGCTGTTGCGAGCGATCACCATGTCGGCGGTGACCCGGTTCTCACGCCACGCCCGCCCCTGCGTGTGGATGTTGTGGAGGACGGGCATCGTCCGGTCGAGCGCCGCCGCGAACCGGGCGTCGGGGGTGACGGCCGCCTCGAACTCCTCCCAGAGACCGCGGAGCTCGCGCCCCTGGTCGGGGGGGAGCAGGCCGAAGATGCGGTCGGCGGCGGCGCGCTCGCGCTCGCCCTTCGACACGGCTCCGACGGGGTCGTACACGAAGGTGTCGCCCGCGTCCACCTCGACGATGTCGTGCACGAGGAGCATCCTCACGACGCGGCCGACGTTCACGGGCTCGTTCGCGTGCTCCGCGAGCACGGCCGCCATGACGGCGACGTGCCACGAGTGCTCCGCCGAGTTCTCGCGGCGCGAGCCGTCGGCGAGGTACGTCCGCCGCAGGACGCCCTTCAGCTTGTCGATCTCGAGGATGAAACGGATCTGGTCGCCGAGGCGATCGCTGCCCATCGTTCCCCCATCGCCGCATCCGCGGGTCGCCCCGGTGCGGCGCCGTTGCGACTCCCTCATGCGCCGTAGCGCGCGAGGTACTCCCTCACCCGCGCCTTGCGGGAGGTGCTCTCCGACGACATGAAGCGGACGGTGCCGAAGACGGGGCGCTCGGGGCCCCACGGGCGGTCGTACCGCCCGAGGCACCACATGATCCCGGACGCTGAGTTGGGATCGGGGCCGTCGAGCGCCCAGCGGTTGTTGAGCTCGAGCATGACGGCGAGCGCCTCGCGCGGCGACGGCGACCACTCGAGGATCTTCTTCCCCCACAGCATCCTGAGCCGGTTGTGGATGCGGCCCTCGCGCAGGAGCTGGCGCTGCGCCGCGCTCCACAGCGGGTCGTGGGTGTCGGCCTGTTCGAGCCGTTCGGCCGGGTACAGGCGCGGGCGAGGATCGGAGGCGTGCCTTCCGAGGGTCGCAAGCGCCCACGGCGGCAACGACTCGTACGTCTCGCCGTCATCTCGCTTTGCCGCGAAGTTGAAACCGAGCTCGCGCCACGTCACCAGCTGGTCGAGGAACGCCTCGGCAGCCTCGCCCATCCCCCACCACCCGGAGCGCTTGCCGGACGGTCTCGGCGCGAGCCTCTCGGCTGTCCACCCCTGGTGGCGAGCGACCGCCGCGAACACCTCGTGAGCTGACACGTGGCCGAAGTGCAGGTACGGGGAGAGACCGCTCGTACCGTCGTCGTCGGGGTGGTCCCGCACCTCGGCGTACGGCTCGAGCGCCGAGCTGACGAACCTCGCGATCCGCGCCCGGCCGGCGGCGGTTCCTCCGGGTGTGCCGGCGACGGCATGAACGCTCCGGTCGAGCGGGAGCACTGCCAGCGTCGCCGAGACGGCCCCGGGCTCGTCCGGGAGCACCGCCGGCCACCCCCGGACGACCGTCTCGGGCACCGAGGCGAGACGTGAAAGCTCCACCCCCCGAAGCGGGTCGGCGGCGGGGAGCTCCGCGAGGTGGGCCGGCAGCTCCGAGTGGAGGAACCGCCGGAACGCGAACGCGGTGGGGAACACCCGCCCGGTCGCGGCGAGCGGCAGCAGCCCGTTGGAGTCCACCGCCTCGAGCAGCACCGGCGCCCGCGCGGCCGCGGCCCCCACGGCGCGCGGGAGGAAGAACACCGGAGCGTCGTCGGCGACCACGACGCATGCGTCGGCCGCCAGCGCCGCCAGCAGGCCGCGCCCGGCTCCCGGCGCCGGCTCGACGTACGGCAGGTACGTCACCGCCGACTCCCGGAAGGCGCGGCGGTTGTCGGCCATCCCCGCGAGGACGAACGTGTGGACGCGCTCGGACGCCCAGCGGTGGTCGGAGCGAACCGCCTCGAGGACGACGAGCGGCTTGCGCAGCGCTCGGGCGTGCTCGACGGCGCGCTCGAGCGCGAAGTTCCACCCCGCGCGCCGGAACGCCGTCATCCAGTAGACGATGTAGGCGCCGTCGCCCCGGACCGGAAGGCCGTTGCAGCGACGCACGCGGATCGCGGGGACGCTCATCTCGTCTCCGCCTCGTCCGGCTGCCGGTGCGGCCGGATCGGGTCTTTTCTCATCGGCGGGGATTGTACCGGTGCGGGCGGGAACGTCCGCGGGGGCGGCGGCGTTGATCGAATGCGACCGTGCGCGCGAGGCGCTCGCACCCGCATTCGGACTCGCGGGCGGCGCGGCGGTCGCAGGATTGGAGCGCGTCATGAAGGCCGCCGCCGTCGTTCCCGCGCAGCGCGAGGTGAGGCTCATGGAGCACCCCGAGCCGGCCCTCGCCTCGCCCACCGACGTCAAGCTCCGGGTGCTCGAGGTCGGCGTCTGCGGCACCGACCGGGAGATCGTGACGTTCCAGTACGGCGATCCTCCCGCCGGCTCCGAGTACCTGGTGATCGGCCACGAGTCGCTCGGCGAGGTCGTCGAGGTCGGCGCCGCCGTCACGCGCACCCGGCCGGGGGACCTGATCGTGCCGATGGTCCGGCGGCCGTGCCCGCGCCCGGAGTGCGGCCCGTGCCGCGCCGGGCGGCAGGACTTCTGCGTGACCGGGGAGTTCACCGAGCGCGGGATCCGCGGGGCCCACGGGTTCATGACGGAGTTCGTGGTGGACGACGAGAGGTTCATGAACGTCGTCCCGCCGGCGATCAGGGACGTCGCGGTCCTCACGGAGCCTCTCACCATCGCCGAGAAGGCGATCGCCGAGGTGTGGAAGGTCCAGCAGCGCCTCCCGGCGTCGCGTCCCGCGGAGCCCGGGCACCCGCCGGGCCGCGGGCAGCGCGCCGTCGTCCTCGGCGCCGGGCCGGTCGGGTTGCTCGGCGCCATGCTGCTGGTCGAGGCCGGGTTCCAGACGACGGTCTACTCCCGCGCGTCGGGGCCGCACGACAAGGCCGGGTTGGTGCGCTTGCTCGGAGGAGAGTACATCGCCGCCGAGACGCACACCCTCGAGCAACTCGCGGCCCACGTGGGCAACGTCGACCTCGTGTACGAGGCGAGCGGAGCGTCCCGCATCGCGTTCGAGATGCTCGCGGTGCTCGGCACCAACGGGGTGTTCGTGTTCACGGGCGTCCCCGGCCGAAAGGGGCCTGTGGAGCTCGACACCGACCGCATCATGCGGAACCTCGTGCTCAACAACCAGGTCGTGTTCGGCACCGTGAACGCGGGGCGCGACGCGTACGAGGCCGCGATCCGGGACCTCGCGACGTTCGCAGCGCGCTGGCCGCGGCCGCTCCGGCGCCTGATCACGAGCCGGACCCCGCTCGCCGGGGCTCCCCGGCTCCTCACGGGCGAGCCGGCCGGGATCAAGAGTGTCGTCACCGTCGCGTGACGCGCGCCGGGGCGCCGAGGCCGCCCGGCTCGCCGAGGCCGCTCGCAGGGAGCGCAACTGGACGCGGTGGGGGCCGTACCTCGCCGAACGCCAGTGGGGCACCGTGCGCGAGGACTACTCCGCCGACGGAGACGCGTGGGCGTACTTCCCGCACGACCACGCCCGCAGCCGCGCGTACCGCTGGGGCGAGGACGGGCTGCTCGGGATCTGCGACCGCGAGGCGAGGCTGTGCTTCGCGCTCGCGCTCTGGAACGGGCGCGACCCGATCCTCAAAGAGCGCCTGTTCGGGCTCGCGAACGGCGAGGGGAACCACGGCGAGGACGTCAAGGAGTGCTACTACTTCCTCGACGCCACGCCGACCGGCTCGTACCTCGCGGCGCTCTACCGGTACCCGCAGGCGGAGTTCCCGTACGCGGCGTTGCGGAGCGAGAACGCGCGCCGCTCGCGCAGCGACCCCGAGTTCGAACTCGAGGACAGCGGTGTCTTCGACGGGGGCCGGTTCTTCGAGGTGACGGTGGAGTACGCGAAGGCGGCTCCGGACGACATCCTCGTCCGCCTCACGGCCGCGAACCGCGGGCCCGAGGGAGCGACGCTCCACCTCCTCCCCACGCTCTGGTTCCGCAACACGTGGAGCTGGGGGCGCTCGGGCGACGAGTACCCGCCGAGGCCGATCCTCCGCGCCGCCGGCGCCTCCTCCGTCGAGGCAGACCACGCGACGCTCGGAAACTTCAAGCTCGCGTGCGCCGGCGGCCAGGACGGAGCGCCCCCCGCACTGCTGTTCACCGAAAACGAGAGCAACGAGAAGCGGCTGTGGGGGCGACCCAACGCGACACCGTTCGTCAAGGACGCCTTCCACGACGCCGTCGTGGGGGGCGACGGTGCGGCCGTCAACCCCGGCCTCAGCGGCACCAAGGCGGCGGCTCACTACCGCCTGGCGATCCCCGCGGGGGGCGAGGCCGTCGTGAAACTCCGCCTCGCCTCGGCCGCCGAGATGCCGGAGGACCCGTTCGCCGTGTTCGACGAGACGTTCGCGACACGCCGCCGCGAGGCGGACGAGTTCTACGCCGGCGTCCTGCCGGCCGCTCTGCGGCGCGAGGAGGCTGCGGTCGCGCGCCAGGCGTACGCCGGCCTGATCTGGTCGAAGCAGTTCTACAACCTCGTGGTGAGCGAGTGGCTCGCGGGCGACCCCGCGCAGCCCGCGCCTCCCGAGCCGCGGCGCGTGGGACGCAACGCGGACTGGCCGTACTTCCACGCCCGCGACGTGCTCTCGATGCCGGACACCTGGGAGTACCCGTGGTTCGCCGCGTGGGACCTCGCGTTCCACATGCTCCCGATGGCGCGCCTCGACCCCGAGTTCGCGAAGTCCCAGATCCTGCTCCTGCTGCGGGAGTGGTACATGCACCCGAACGGACAACTGCCGGCGTACGAGTGGGGGTTCGACGACGTCAACCCGCCGCTGCACGCGTGGGCGGCGTGGCGGGTGTACAAGATGACCGGCGAGCGCGGGTGCCGCGACCGTCTCTTCCTCGAGCGCGCCTTCCAGAAGCTGCTGCTCACCTTCACCTGGTGGGTGAACCGTAAGGACGTCGCCGGGCGCAACCTGTTCGGCGGCGGGTTCCTCGGCCTCGACAACGTCGGCGTGTTCGACCGGTCCCGGCCGCTCCCGGGCGGCGGTGCCCTCGAGCAGGCCGACGGCACCTCGTGGATGGCGTTCTTCTGCGGGACGATGCTCTCGATCGCGCTCGAGCTCGCGTCCGAGGACCCGGCATACGAGGACATCGCCTCGAAGTTCTTCGAGCACTACGTTGCGATCGCCGACGCGGCCAACGGGCTGGGAGGCACCGGCCTCTGGGACGAGCAGGACGGTTTCTACTACGACCACGTCCACACCGACGGCCACCACGTCCCGATCCGGCTGCGCTCGATGGTCGGGCTGGTTCCGCTGTTGGCGTGCGAGGTCCTCGGGCAGAGCGTGATCGACATGCTGCCGGGGTTCGGCAAGCGCCTGCGCTGGTTCCTCCAGCACCGCGCCGACCTCGCCGGCAGGATCTCGTGCATGGCGGAGGACGGCGACGCCGGTCGGCGGCTGCTCGCGATCCCGACGCGCGAGCGGCTGCTGCGGGTCCTCCGCGTCGTCCTCGACGAGCGGGAGTTCCTCTCGCCGTTCGGAATCCGCTCGCTCTCGCGCGTCTACGCCGCACGTCCTTTCACCTTCGAGCTCGCCGGGACGACGCACACAGTCGCGTACACGCCCGCAGAGTCCGACACGCCGATGTTCGGGGGAAACTCGAACTGGCGCGGACCGGTCTGGTTCCCCGTCAACTTCCTCCTCATCGAGGCGCTCGAGCGCTACCACCACTTCTACGGCGACGCGCTGCGCGTCGAGTGCCCGACCGGGTCCGGAACGACGAGGACGCTGCGACAGGTCGCCGCCGAGATCGCTCGCCGCCTCGCGAGCCTCTTCCTCCCGGACGCCGCAGGCACCCGCCCGTGCGGCGGGGGGAGCGCCGGCGCGGCCGCAGCCTCGGACCCGGTCCTCTTCCACGAGTACTTCGACGCCGAGACCGGGCGCGGGTGCGGGGCGTCGCACCAGACCGGTTGGACCGCGCTCGTCACACACTGCCTCGAGATCGTCGCCGCTGCGCGTGCCGCCCCGGTCGGAGCCCGCGACGGCGGCGTCCCGTGACCGCCGCGCCCGCGCGCCGCCGGGGCAACCTTGCACCGAGGAGTGCGTAGTATTGTGCGATTCGGTAGATCCGCGGGCACCACCGAGGAGGGGACCCGCCGGAGGAGTCGCGCATGAGAGGGCGTACGAAGATCGTCGTCGGCGTCGGGTTGGTGGTCGTGGTCGCGGCCGTAATCGCGGCCGTCGTCAGCAGCAAGAACAAGGGGATCCAGGTCCGCGTCGCCAAGGTGACGCGCAAGGACTTGGTCCAGCTCGTCACCGCCAACGGCACCGTGCAGGCCAAGACGAAGGTCGAGCTCTCCGCGAACATCATGGGGCAGGTGACCGCGCTCAACGTCGAGGAGGGCGACCGCGTCAAGAAGGGCGATCTCCTGGCGGTGATCGACCAGGCGCGGTACGCGGCCGCGGTGGACAGCGCGCGCTCGAACCTCCAGGCCCTCGAGGCCGAGCTGGTACGCTCACGCGAAGCGTCCGCGCAGGCGAAGCGCGACATGGACCGCGCCGAGCAGCAGTTCAAGGACGGCATCCTCGCCGAGGCCGACCGCGAGCGGGCCCGCAGCACGTACGACCAGGCGATGGCGTCCGCTCGCCGGGCGGAGCGACAGGTCGAGCAGGCCCGCGCCGACATCGCCTCCGCCAAGGACTCGCTCGAGAAGACCGAGATCCGCGCCCCGATCGACGGCGTCGTGACGCGCCGCAACATCGAGAAGGGCGAGGTGATCATCACCGGAACGATGAACAACCCCGGCACGGTGCTGATGACCATCTCGGACATGTCGGTCATCGAGGCTGTCCTCGAGGTCGACCAGACCGACGTCCCGCAGCTCCGCCTCGGCCAGAAGGCCGAGGTGAGGATCGACGCCTTCCCGGACGAGAAGTTCCCCGGCGAGGTCTCCGAGATCGGGTCGAGCCCGATCCAGGGGACGTCGTCGCTCGGCGGTGCCGCCACCGGCACCGACTACACCGTCAAGGTGACGCTGCTCAAGCACCCCGAGCGGATCCGGCCCGGCCTCACGGTCACCGCCGACATCACGACCGCGACGCGGAGCGACGCGCTGACTGTCCCGATCGGCGCCCTCGTCGTGCGCTCGCCCGACGCCAAGGGGACGCCGACGCCCGCTGCGGGTTCGGGCCCGGCCAGCAGCCCCGTCAAGAAGGAGTCGGTCGCGGCGCGCGGGCGCGACGTCGAGGGCGTGTACGTGGTCGCGGGGAAGAAGGCCGATTTCCGTCCGGTCACCACCGGCATCCGCGGCGAGCTCGACGTTGAGGTCGCGAGCGGGCTCAAAGACGGCGACGAGATCGTGGTTGGGCCGTTCCGTGCGCTGCGCGATCTGACGCCCGGGGCCCAGGTGGTGATTGACAAGTCGCCGGGCGGCGGCCCGCAGGGGTGACGCGATGAGCCGCACGCTGCGCCGCCGGGGGCGCTGCCGCACATGATCGTGGAGGACATCGTCCGGACCGGGGTGGGAGCGCTGACCGCCCACAAGATGCGTTCCGCGCTCAACCTCCTCGGGATCGTCATCGCTGTGATGACGATCGTGGCGGTGATCTCCGTGGTCTCGGGGTTGAACAAGTACGCCGCCGACGTGATCTCCGGCCTCGGCCCGAACACGCTGATCTTCACCAAGTTCGGGATCATCCGAAGCCGCGAGGCGTTCCTCGACGCGCTCAAGCGCAAGGACATCACCCAGGCCGACCTCGAGGCGGTGCGTCGGCTCGTCCCCCAGGCGCTCCGCGTCGCGGGGCGCGTCACCTCGATGCACCCCGTGTTCGCGGGTGGACGCCGCCTCGCCGACACGTTCGTGCTCGGCGCCGAATACGAATTCCCCTGGATGATCGGGCTCGAGCTCCAAGACGGGCGGTTCTTCAGCGAGAACGAGGCCGAGGCGGCCCGCGCCGTGGCGGTGATCGGGTGGGACATCAAGGACGAGCTGTTCCCCCACGAGGACCCGATCGGGCGCGAGATCAAGGTCGAGGGGAGGCCGTTCCGCATCGTCGGCACGATGGCGCGGCAGGGGAGCGCGTTCGGCCAGAGCCAGGACCGCTTCGTCCTCGTGCCGCTCCTCGCCTACCAGCACGCGTTCGGGATCACGCGCAGCCTCGACATCTACGTCGAGTCCGCGGATCACGCGTCGCGCCAGCCGGTCGAGGACGCGGTGCGTCTCGTCCTGCGCGCCCGCCGGGGCACGCCGTTCTCGGCGCCGGACCCGTTCGGCATCATCGACGCCGACGCCCTCAGCGACCTGTGGAAGACGATCACCAAGTCGGCGTTCGGGCTCGTGATCTGGATCTCCTCGATCTCGCTCGTCGTCGGAGGCGTGGCGATCGCCAACACGATGTTCGCCTCGATCGTCGAGCGCACCCGCGAGATCGGGCTGCGCAAGGCGCTCGGCGCCCGGCGCCGCGACCTCCACCGCCAGTTCCTGTTCGAGGCGGTCGCGCAGAGCTTCGTCGGGGGAGTGATCGGGGTCCTCGCCGGGTGGCTCGTGGCGCTCGCGGTCGGGCACTGGAGCCCGTTCCCGGCGCGGGTCACGCCGTTCCTGGTGCTCGCCGGGCTCACGGTCGCGACGCTCTCCGGCGTGCTCGCCGGGTGGCTCCCCGCGATGCGGGCCGCGCGTCTCGACCCGATTGTCGCCCTGAGGGACGAGTGATGGGGAGACAGCTCACAGCTCACAGCCAACAGCTCACAGCTGACGACTGTTGCCCGGTCTCGAGCCGTCGGCCGTCGGCTGTCGGCTGTCAGCTGTCAGCTGGGTGGGCGGGGGCAGCATGAACCTGCAGAGGAGCAGGGGAGCGGAGGAGCAGGGGAGCAAGACACAGCTCTTGCGGCCTCGCCTCCTCTGCCCCTCTGCCCCTCTGCTCCTCTGCTCGGCTTCCCAGAAACCGGGCCCTGGATCCCGAACCCGTGGCGGGCGGGGGTCGGCGTGACCCGGTGGGACAAGGTCGTCGCCGCGCGGCGCGAGAACGTGCTCGCGGCCCTGCGCGCGATCCGCGAGCAGAAGCTGCGCTCGTTCCTGACCTGCCTCGGCATCATCATCGGCGTCGGCACGGTCATCGTGATGGTCTCGCTCGTGCAGGGGTTCAACCGCACGTTCATCGCGCAGTTCGAGAACTTCGGAGCGACGCTGGTGCAGTTCCAGCGCCTCGACGACCGCTTCGGCGGCGGCGGCCCCCTCCCCGAGGAGCAGCGTCTCCGCCCCATCCTCACGCTCGACGACGCAGAGGCGATCCGGCGGTACGCGCCCGCGATCGCGTTCGTCTCCCCCGAGCGCTGGAACACCAACAACGTCGAGGTGCGCTACCGCGGGAGCCGCACCAACAACGCCACCGTAGGCGGCGTGACCCACAGCTACCCCGACGCCAACAACCACTTCGTCGAGCACGGGCGCTTCTTCACCGCCGGCGAGGAGGTGCACTCGGCGCCGGTGGCGGTGATCGGGACCGGGATCGTCGAGGCGCTCTTCCCGCGGATCGACCCGCTCGGGCGCGAGATCGAGATCAACGGGCGCCCGTTCCGGGTGATCGGCGTGATGGAGAAGAAGGGCGGGATCTTCGACTCCGGCTCCGACCAGCAGATCGAGATCCCGATCGGGTACTTCGACCGCATCTGGCCCGACGTGAAGCGCACGTACGGCTGCGTGATCGCCACGGTCCCGAAGAAGGCGGAGTGGGTGGACGTCGCGATCGAGCAGGGGACCCAGATCCTGCGCGAGCGCCGGGGGCTGCGCTTCTGGCAGCCCAACAACTTCGGGGTCCGCACGCCCGAGGCCACGATCCGGACGTTCCGGCAGATCACCGGAGGGGTCTCCGCGGCAATGCTCGTGATCGCGGGGATCTCGCTCGTGATCGGCGGCGTGGGCGTCATGAACATCATGCTGATGAACGTCACCCAGCGGACACGCGAGATCGGCGTGAGGCGCGCCCTCGGCGCCCGTCGCTCCGACATCCGGCTCCAGTTCGTGACCGAGGCGATCACGCTCTCGCTCGTCGGCGGCGCCACCGGGGTGGCGGCCGGCGTCGGGATGTCGCACGTGGTCGGCCTCGTGAGCCCGTTCCCGACGAGCATCTCGGTGTGGGCGATCGCGGCCGGGCTCGCGGTGTCGGGGCTCGTCGGCTTCTTCTTCGGCACCTACCCGGCGTACAAGGCGGCGCGGCTCGACCCGATCGAGGCGCTGCGCTACGAGTAAGCGGGAAGAAGGTAGAGGGTAGAAGGGAGAGGGACGACGAGACGCTCCGGCGCCGGTGTCTTCCGTCTCCCCTCTTCCCTCTTCCGTCTACCCTAGGATTGGGCCGGGCTGGCGATCGGCTCCACGTCGATCACGGGTCCTTCGCCGGCCTCCCACGCGAGGAACTCGTCGAGGTCCTTCCGCACCCGGCTCACGACCCAGGCGAGCACGGCCGCATCGTCCAGGAAACCGACGAGCGGGATGAAGTCGGGGATCGCGTCCAACGGGTCGAGGAAGTAGAGCAGCGCGGCCACCGCGGCGATCAGGGAGCGGCGGGGGAGGCGGCGGTACCGCCGGGTCGCCGCCGCGTGCGCCATCCGCACGAGCGCCCGCGCGTCGCGGGCGACGGCCCCGAGCGACCTGCCCGGCCGCTGGAGCGCGGACGCGGCGGCCGCCAGCACCCTCCCGACCGGCCCGCCGCGCGCCACGAGTCCGACCGCCCTGCGCAACGCGCGCCGGAACAGCGCCTCGCGGAGCGTTCCAGTCACGCCCGGAGTGTACCTCGCCGGGCCGCTACCCGCCGGCGGGCTGGCGCACCGCGGGCGCGGGCACGGGGAGTGGGCCGCCGATATTGAAGCGGTACCCGAGGTAGATGAGCGACAGGCCGATCAACTCGGTCACGTAGAGCACCTCCACGTACCCGAACCGGGTGAACGTGCCGCCGACCCCCGGGAGCAGCGCCCCGACCGCGATCAGGACGTTGCCCACGAACCGGTGGTGGGTCTCCCGCCGCCGCGAGAACCGGACCGCCGAGAGGATCGCGCCGCCGACGAGGAAGATCAGGGCGTACGTGTTGATGAACGGCGAGAACGCCCGCACCCACGGCCACGCGAGCACCTTGCCCGAGAGCCGGTGCGGCTCGGCGAGCGCCACGTTGACCGGGCTCGCCAGCACGCACACCGACGCCACCACGATCACGGTGACGAGGCAGGCGCTCAGCACGTGGGCGGTCTTCCGGCGCAGCAGGAGGTACACGGTTCCCTGCGCGAGCGGCGCGCCGCCAAGCAGCGCGCCCGAGATGTACCAGACGCGGAACACCGGCTCGTGCCACCCGAACACGCTCGTGAACGCCTCCGTGAACGTGCCGACGCCGTACACCAGGACGCCGATCGCCCACACCAGGAGGTGCGGCCCGCGCCCCCTGACGAGGTAGCGCCGGAGCAGCGTCGCCGAGAAGGCGAGCGAGAACAGCGTCGTGATCACCGGCAGGTACAGGACTGGGTTCGCCATCGTCGCTCCCCGGACGCCGTCCTCCGTCGACCGCCGCACCCTCGCCCCCGACCGGCCCGAACGAGTCCGGCCCCGCAAACCCATCCGCAGCACGACTCCATTCCCGGCCCGGGCCGTGGTGGTTGCGTTACGATTCACTCGTGGTGTCGAGCATTTGACACATGGTTGCTACCCTCCTACTCGCAGCAACGGTCGCGGCCCCGTGGGAGCCGATCCAGGTCCACTATGACGTCCGGGGATCCGCTTGGACCGAGACGCTCGCGATTAGCACATTCAGCTGGACCTACCAGGCCGACCAGTGGCAAGTAGTGCTACCGGCGAGAGCCGATGCCGCAGCCGCTTGTGTCGACGTCGTCGGCCCTGGGAAGGTGACCTCCGCCGTCTGTGACGGACTGGCGCTGGACCACCCAAACCCCCTCATGGCGACGGAGCCCGGCAAGTGGGACCAGAGCTACGTGACGGGGTTCGCCCGAGTTGCCCACCACCTGCTCGAGGTCTGGGAGAACCAGCAGTGGCGAGTGTTCCGCCTGCTGTGGCCAATCGGCGGCGCGAGCGGACCGCCACCGGTCCCATTGGTGACGATCGCCCAAGACCGACGGTGTGGCGCGTGGATGGCCCTTGCGACGTCGCTCGAACCGCGCGTTCCGGACGGTGGCGATACGCACGGTCTCGAGGTCGGTGACGATGGCAACTTGGTCGCGTGGTCTTGGTGGTGGCACACGGGGAGCGTCTTGGCACGGCGAAGTTGGTCGATTTCCGCGTCATCCGGGACGATCGTCTGGCGGCGGCTACCGACCACATACATGCTCCAGACCTACAACGGTGTTCCAGCGACCTATGCCCGCGACCCCCGCGATGCAGTCCACTGGGGCTACCAGGAAGTCGCATGGCACGTCAGAAAGGCGGAGACCCACGGCGGCGTGGCAGAAACGTTCGCTGACTCGCCGAGACGAGTCACTGGCGAAGGCGATACTGCGGACGGACTTCTGATTCCGATGCACGGCCACAGCATCGCGTTCGCTTGGTCATCGCGCGTTTATGTCATTCCATACCACCTGAAGGGACATTGGCTTCTCGCAAGTGAGGCGTCGCGCTTGGCAACGGCAGGGACATACGACGCGGTTTTGTTTCGGTCCTCGTCCGGTCGCGTTGTAGCCGAGAGGCTGGTCCAGCATCAGCGGGACTTTGCACACAGCACACCTCCGCGGTAGGGTGTGCGGCGCCCAGAGTTGAGATTGCGGCACGGGCTCGCGGACGCGGCCTGCGCACGGAGCTTGTGAAAAGCCGGTATTATTGCGGCCGCCGGAGTTGACGCTCCCGCTCGGGAGCCGTCGGGAAGGACCACCCCATGCCCGTGACCCTGGACGGCCAGCACCTGACGATCGAGGACGTGGTGAACGTCGCGCGCCGCGGCGAGAAGGTCGCGCTCGCGCCCGAGGCGCTGGAGCGCATCGCCAAGTGCCGCGGGATGCTCGAGAAGAAGATCGTCGCCCACGAGATTATGTACGGCGTCAACACCGGGATCGGCGAGTTCTCCGAGGTCGTGCTCTCCGACGAGCAGGTCAAGCAGTTCCAGAAGTTCCTGATCTACAACCACGCCGCCGGGATCGGCGTGCCCGCGCCGATCGAGCACGTGCGCGCCGCAATGGCGTCGCGCGTCAACGTGCACGCCCGCGGCTACTCGGGGTGCCGCCCCGAGATCCCGCTCACCTTCGTCGCCATGCTCAACGCGGGCGTCACGCCGGTGGTGTGCGAGAAGGGGAGCGTCGGCGCCTGCGGCGACCTCGCGCCGATGAGTCAGCTCGCGCTCTCGCTCATGGGCGAGGGCGAGTCGTTCTACAGGGGCGAGCGCATGCCGAGCGCGCGGGCGCTCGAGCTGGCCGGCATCCCGGTCCCGGGGCTGCAGGCGCGCGACGGCCTCGCGGCGATCAACGGCTCCAACCTGATCACCGGGATCGGTTGCCTGCTCCTGTACGACGCCGACCGGTGGCTCCGGCAGGCCGAGATCGCGGCCGCGATGTCCCTCGAGGCGCTGCTCGCCAACATGAAGCCGTACCAGGGGAAGCTCCACGAGCTGCGCGGGTTCCCGGGCGCGGTCGCGTGCGCGGCGAACCTGCGAAAGGTGATGGACGGCTCCGACCTCGTCACGGGCAAGCTCAAGGTCAAGGTTCAGGACGCGTACTCGATGCGCTCGACGCCGCAGGTAGTCGGCGCGGTGCGCGACGCGATGGCGTACGCGCGAAAGCAGTTCGAGATCGAACTCAACGGCGTCGCCGACAACCCGATCTTCGTGTGCGAGGAGAACCGCGTGTACACCGGCGCGAACTTCCAGGGCACGCCGATCTCGCTCCCGCTCGACATGCTCGCGGCCGGGATCACGACGGTGTCCGTGCTCTCGGAGCGCCGCCTCAACCGCCTCCTCAACCCCGCGCTGTCCGTCGGGCTCCCCGCGTTCCTCACCAAGGGTGCCGGGATGTTCTCCGGCCACATGCTCTCGCAGTACACCGCCGACATGCTGATCGTCGAGCAGCGCATCCTCTCGACGCCGTCGTGCACGCAGTCGATCCCCGCGGCGGCCGACCAGGAGGACTTCGTGAGCATGGGGATGAACGCCGCGCTCAAGGCCAAGCAGATCCTCACCAACGCCCACGGCGTCCTCGGGATCGAGCTGATCGCCGGTGCGCAGGCGCTCGACTTCCGCGACTTCACCCCCGGGAAGGGCACGCTCGCCGCCAAGGCCGCCGTGCGCCGCGTCGTCGACCACCTCGAGGAGGACCGGCCGCTGTTCCCGGACCACAACGCGATGATGGCCGCGGTCGAGCGCTGCGACGTCCTCGCCGCGGTCGAGAAGGAGATCGGCCCCCTCACGAGCTGCTGGTCGTAGGACAGGGGTCAGGGCACAGGGGTCAGGCGTCAGGGACGACAGCGGCACGCGGTCGCCGGTCCACGGGGGGCGATCGGCTATGCTCGGGCAATGCTCACGATCCGCCCCCTCGCCTCCCCGCTCAACCCGCCGGCCCAGGTCGCAGCGGCGGTCGCGCGGGTCACCGAGCAGCTCACGCGGCGGCGCATCGAGCACCGGGTCGCGCGCCGGGAGAGCGATCCGTCCGACGCGCTCCTCATCGTGACCGGGGGGACCGAGCACTTGGCGCTCGCGGCGGTCGAGCGAGCGCGGGGCCCCGTGACCCTGCTCGCGCACACCGAGCTCAACTCGCTCCCCGCGGCGCTCGAGATCCTCGGCCGACTGCGCCAGGTGGGGCGGAGCGGACGGATCTACCTGCTGGCGGAAGCCGACGACGGCGCGCTCGCCCGCCTCGCCCGCCAGCTGGAGGTGCGCCGGCGCCTGGAATCCGCTCGCCTGGGCCGCATCGGGGTCCCGTCCGACTGGCTCGTCGCGAGCGTGCCGTCCCCCGAACTCGTGCGCTCCGCGTGGGGCCCCGCGGTCGTGGACGTCCCGATGGAGGAGGTGCTCGAGGCGTTGCGCGGTGCCGATGCCGGCGAGGCGACGCGCGTCGCGAAGGCCGCAGTCGCCGGGGCCGACGCGGTGCGCGAGCCGTCTCCGTCCGACGTCCAGGCCGCCGCACGCGTGGCCGTCGCGCTGCGCTCGGTCGCCCGGGCTCACCGGCTCGACGCGTGCACCGTCCGCTGTTTCGACCTCGTGACCGGCGCCGGCGCGAGGGGCTGCCTGGCGCTCTCGTGGATGCTGGACGACGGCGTGGTGGCGGGGTGCGAGGGCGACGTCCCTGCGACGCTGACGTTGCTCTGGATGCAACTCACCTCGGGCAGGCCCGGGTTCATGGCGAACCCGCAGGACCTCGACCCCCGGACGGGCATCCTCTGGCTCGCGCACTGCACGATCGCCCGCCGCCTGGTGTCGCGCTACTCGCTGCGTTCGCACTTCGAGTCGTCGCTCGGCGTCGGCATCCAGGGCGAGGTGCCGGCCGGGCCCGTCACGGTGGCGCGCGTCGGCGGCGCCGACCTGCGGTCGCTGTTCGCCTCCGACGGCGAGGTCCTCGAGAGCGGCGACGTCGCGACGTGCTGCCGCACCCAGGTCCGCGTGCGCCTCGAAACCGGCGCCCGCGACCTCCTCGAGCGACCGCTCGGAAACCACCACGTCCTCACCCCCGGTCACTGGGCCGACGAGCTGCGTGCGTACCACGAGCTGTTCGTCGCCGGGTAGCCCCGCTTCCCGCTCCTGCGCTCACCGATAGCGTCCGGTGCGACGCGTACGGATCGCGGCGCATTCCCGACGGGCCGTGAGCCTCGTCACCCCCCCGTCACCGCCCGAGGAATGCGGGCCCGGGTGCCGGTCTTGGCCAATACGGGAGGTGGCGCATGACCAGACATCCTCTCGCACGGTTCGTCATCGCGGGTGCGGCCACCGTCGCCGCACTCGCCTGCTCGCAACACACGGCCACGACCGCACAGGAGGAGGGCGATCGCGGCCAAGGGGCGCAACACGCATCGGAGGCTGCGCCTGAGGCACCGGCCATCGCTCAGACGCCGGTCCAAGTCGGCGTCCGTCCCGAAGAGCGCCGCGAACCCCGGCCGCGCGTGGTGAGCATCGCCGCCGGGACACGGATCGAAGTCCGCCTCGCGGCGGCCGTCTCTTCGGCGACGGCGACGCCCGGCCAGCGGGTCGAAGGCGCCCTCGCCGCCCCGCTCGCGGCGGGCGGCGCGATCGTCGCGCCCGCCGGCACCCCGATCGAGGCGACGGTCGAGGCCGCCGTGCCGTCGGGACGCCTCGCCCGGCCGGCCCGGCTCGCGCTCGACGTGACCGGTCTCCGCGTCGGCGACGCGTGGCTCCCGATCGTGACCTCGAGCCTCGTGCGCACCGGACCGGCCCACACGAAGCGCAACAGCCGCCTGATCGCCGGTGGCGCGGCTCTCGGCGCGATCGTCGGTCAGCTCCTGGGCGGCAACCACAACACCACGCTCCGCGGCGCCGCGGTGGGCGCGGCCGGGGGGACCGGTGCGGCCGCCGCGACCGGCAAGCTCGACGTCGCGATCGGGCCCGGCGAAATCCTCGCGTTCACGCTCGCCCAGCCTCTCGACCTGCGGGGGTGAGCGCGGCGGGTCCGAAATTCCTCAGCGGCCGGCGCGCGTTACCCCCGGCGAGCGGAGTGTGATCCGTCCGGAGGAGAGAAGCTGGAGACCGACGTCGTGAAGGTGACGCGAGGCCGCGGGCCGACGGCCCGGGCGGCGGCCGGACGCGGCCCGCTCTGGTGCATGGCCGCGGTCACGACCCGCACCGGGATCGGCCAGCACACGCTGCGGGCGTGGGAGCGCCGGTTCGGGTTCCCCGCGCCGCTGCGCCTGCCGTCCGGCCACCGGCGCTACACCGACGAGCAGATCACGAGGCTCCACCTCATCGGCCAGGCGATCGCCCTCGGCCATCGCGCGGGCGACGTCGTCCCCCTCCGGGAGGACAAGCTCAAGGAGCTGCTGCGGCAGTCGTACCTGCACAACGGCGCGATGCCACCGTGGGAGGTCCGTCTCCTCGAGAAGCTGCAGGCGTTCGACCGTGAGGGGATCGTGAGCGACCTCGCACACGCCTACGCCGGCCTCGGCGTGCGCACGTTCCTCCGCGACCGGCTGGTCCCGCTGGCGACCGCCGTCGGAGACGCCTGGGCGGCGGGCGGCCTCGCGATCCGGCACGTGCACTTCCTCACCGAGATCCTCGACGACACGCTCCGCACCTTGCGCACTCCCCTCGAGCACGGCGGCGAGGGGCGGCCTGTCGTGTTTGCGACGCTCCCCGGCGAGCGCCACACCCTCGGCGTGCAGGTCGCGGCTCTGGTGACGGCTCTGGCGGGGAGGCGCCTCCGGATCCTCGGCGCGGAGCTCCCACCCGACGAGATCGCCGGCGCCGCCGAGCAGCTCGACCCCCTCGCGGTCGGCGTCTCCGTGACCCCTCACACCGCGCTCGCCGGCACCGCACGCTCGCTGAACCAGCTCCGGTACCGGCTCGGCGACCGCACTGCGGTGTGGGTCGGAGGGTCCGGCGCGGCGCTGCTGTCGGGCCTCGACCCGGCGATCCTCCACATCGACGGGATCGACGGCCTCGAGGTCGAGCTCAGACGAGCCGAGACGCGCGACACCGTCCACCCGCAGCCGTAGACTAGCGGGGTGGCGGCCGTCACCGACCTGCGCGGGGTCAGCAAGCGCTACCGGCGCGGGGATGAGGTGGTGCACGCGCTGCGCGGCGTCACGCTCTCTCTCGCCGCCGGCGAGATGGTCGCTCTCGTCGGCCCCTCCGGCTGCGGGAAGTCCACGACGCTCAACCTGATCTCCGGCGTCGACCGCCCCGACGAGGGCGAGGTCGTCGTGTGCGGCACCGACCTCGCCCGCGCCGGCGAGTCCGAGCTCGTCCGCGCCCGGCGCCGGCACATCGGGATCGTGTTCCAGTCGTTCCACCTCATGCCCCACCTCACCGTGGAGGAGAACGTCGCACTCCCGCTCGCCCTCGACGGCCGCAACGACAGGGAGCGGGTGCGCGACCTCGTCCGCAGGGTCGGGCTCGAGGAGCGCCGGACCCACTTCCCGGCCGAGCTCTCGGGCGGCGAGCAGCAGCGCACCGCGGTCGCACGTGCGCTCGTCCACCGACCCGCGGTCGTCCTGGCCGACGAGCCGACCGGCTCGCTCGACTCCGCGTCCGGGAGCGCCGTGCTCCGGCTCATGGACGAGCTGCGCCGCCAGGAAGGCGCCGCGCTCCTCCTCGCGACCCACGACGAGGCGATCGCCGCGGCCGCGGACCGCGTCGTCCGCATGTACGACGGCGAGATCGTGGCGGTGCTCTGACCGTGCTGCTCCGCACCCTGTTCACCCGCCCGGTGCTGCGGCGGCCGCTCCGGTTCGTCACGACCGTGGTCGGCGTGGCGGCCGGGATCGCTGCGCTCGTGGCGACGGTCGCCGCGAGCGGGGCGGCGGTGGCGTCGCTCCGCGAGGGTGTGGACGAGATCGCGGGGCGCGCACGCCTCGAGGTGAGCGCGGCGGCCGGCGTCCCGGAGCTTCTGCTCGGCCGTTTCCGCCCGCTCACGCCCGACGCGGTGGTCGTGCCGGTGATCGAGGAGACCGCACTCCTCCCTGCGCTGGGGGACGCGGTGCGCGTGCTGGGGGTCGACCTCCTCGTGGACGGCCAGGTGCGCGACGTCGAGCCCGTCGTCGCGGGCCGGCCCTCGGCGCGCTCTGTGACCGCGCTCCTCGCGGGCCGGGGCGTCCTCCTCCCCCGCCGCCTCGCCGAGCGCCTCGGCGTCCGTACCGGCGACGCGCTCGAGATCTCGGTCCGGGCCCGGCGCGAGTCGCTCACCGTCGCCGGCACGTTCGCCCCGAAGCGGTTCACATCGGTGTGGGACCGAGTCCTGGTGGTCGACGTCGCGTTTGCGCAAGAGCTGTTCGGAAAGGTCGGCAGGCTCGACCGCATCGAGCTGGTCCCGCGCCGCGGCGTCGCGGTGGACGACCTCGCGGCGGCCGCTCGCCGCCTGGTCCCCGCGGAAGTCACCGTTCAGGAGCCGCAGGCGCGGGGGCTCGCCGCGTCGCGCATGGTGCGCGCCCTCGAGTTCAACCTCACCGCGCTGTCCGGCGTCTCGCTGTTCGTCGGCGCGGTGCTGGTCGCCACCACGCTCGCGACCTCCGTCGTCCAGCGCCGAACCGTCCTGGCGCTCGCCCGCTCGCTGGGCGCCAGCCGCGCCCAGATCGGCCGCGCGCTGCTCGCCGAGGCGGTGGGGATCGGAGCGCTCGGGGGCGCCCTCGGCGTCGCGGGCGGCGTCCTCGGGGCCCGCGCGGCGCTCGCGAGCGTGCGCTCCACGGTGGCCGCCGTCGTCCGCGGCGTGCCCGCCACCGAGATCCGACTCCCGCTCTGGCTCGCCGCCCTCGGGCTGGCCGCGGGGGTGGGCGTCTCCGTGCTCTCCGCGGCCCTCCCGCTGGCGGAGGCGGCACGAACACCTCCGATCCAGGGCCTCGTCACGGAGAGCCCCACGTTCCTTCGCCGGCCCTCGCGCCGGCGCGCCGCAGCCGTCGCGCTGGCGCTCGTGGCGCTCGCCGCGGCGCTCGCGCGGGCGCCCGCGTGGGACGACCTCCCGGTCGCCGCCCTCCTCGCCAGCATGGCCCTCCTCGGCGTGCTCCTCGCGATCGTGTCGCCCGTCCTCGACGTTCTCGCCCGGCGCGCGGCGGGACCGCTCGCGCACGCGGCGGAGGGGACGCCGGTGCGCCTCGCCATCGCGGCGCTCGCGGCCGGGAGGCGCCGGGCGAGCTGGGGCGCCGGCGCCGTGGGGGTCGCCGTCGCGCTCGCCGTGGCGATCGGCACGATGGTGCACTCGTTCCGCACCACGGTGATCGAGTGGGCGAACCAGGGGATGCGGGCGGACGTGTGGATTCGGCCGGCCACCGCGACCACCGGCGTCCAGGTCGGCCGTCTCGACCCCGAGGTCGTCCGGGTGGCCGAGCGTCTCTTCGGCTCCGACGTGATCGACCCGTTCCACACCGCCGCGGCGTACTTCGGCGGCCAGCCGGTCACGCTGGCGGGAGGGGAGTTCGCGGTGGTCGCGCGGCGGGGCGGCGTCTCGTTCCGCGACGGGCGCGACTCGCGGGCGGTGTTCGCCGCGGCGCTCGCGCACGGCGCCGCCGTCGTCGGGGAGCCGTTCGCGCACAGGTTCGGGGTCCGCGAGGGCGACACGATCACGCTGCGGGTGGCGGACGGAACCCTCACGCGCAAGGTCGAGGGGGTGTTCTACGACTACTCGAACCAGCAGGGGATGGTCGTGATCGACCGGCACGACTTCCTGCGGCACTACCCCGACGACGGCCCGCGCGAGCTCGCGCTCTTCCTCTCGCCCGGCGCCGACCCCGCCGCGGCCCGCGACCGGCTGCTCGCGGCGCTCGGCGGCCGGTTCCTCGTCCAGGCGCTCCTCAACCGTGAGTTGCGGGCGGAGGTCGTCGCGATCTTCGACCGCACGTTCGCGATCACCCGCGCCCTCCAGGCCGTGGCGGTGGCGGTCGCGGTGCTCGCGGTGCTCACGGTTCTGTTCGCGCTGCTCGGGGAGCGCCGGCGTGACCTGGCCCTGCTGCGCGCGCTCGGCGGCACGCGCGTCCAGGTCGGCGGCGTCGTCGCGATGCAGGCCGGCCTCCTGGGTTTCACCGGCGCGGCCGGAGGGCTCGCCGTCGGTCTCGCGATCGGACTCGTGCTCGTGAGGGTCGTCAACGTCCAGTCGTTCGGGTGGACGCTGCGCTTCCTGCCGCCGTGGCCGTCGCTCGCGGTCACGGCGCTGCTCGTCACCCTCGCCTGCCTCGTCGCCGGGCTCGCACCCGCCCTCGCGGCGTCCCGCCTCCATCCCGGCGAGGCGCTGCGCGAGGAGGGGTAGCGTGCGGCGCGCGCTGGCCCTCCTCACCGCCGTCCCCTTGGCGGCCGCCGCCGGGTGGCAGGTCGTGGTCTCGCCGCCGGCGCTGAGCTTCCCCCGTGACCACGGCGCGCACCCCTCGTTCCGGAGCGAGTGGTGGTACGCGACCGGCCAGGTCGGCGCCCCGGACGGCCGGCGGTTCGGGTTCCAGCTCACGTTCTTCCGCGAGGGCGTGGAGCCCGGTCCGCCGGCGCCCGGCGACTCCGCTCTGCGCGCGCGCCAGGTGCTTGCCGCTCACCTCGCGCTCGGCCAGCTCGGGGCCGCGCGGATGCGCTTCGCGGAGCGCATCCGCAGGATCGGGGACGGGCTCGCCGGGGCCGCCGCCGGCGACCTCGACGTGTTCCTCGACGAATGGCTGATGCGGCGGACGCCCGACGGGCGGATCGCCCTCGCGGGCTCCGACCGCGATTCCGGGATCGGCCTCCGGCTCGAACTCGCCCCGTCCGGGCCGCTCGTCCTGCACGGCGAGGGAGGGCTCTCCCGCAAAGGCCCCGGACCGGGGAACGCGTCGGTGTACGTCTCGTGGACGCGCCTCGCCGCCCGCGGCACCGTCGAGCTCGACGGGCGCTCCGCTCCCGTCTCCGGTGAGGCGTGGTTCGACCACGAGTGGGGGTCGAGTCAGCTCGGGGTCGACGTGGAAGGGTGGGACTGGTTCGGGCTGCGCCTGGCCGACGGGCGCGACCTCATGCTGTACCGCCTGCGCCGGCCCGACGGCACAGCGACGAGCGAGTCGTCCGGCACGCTCGTCGAGCGTTACGGATCGATGCGACGCCTCGCCGCCGCCGACTTCACCGTCGAGGCGCGGACGTGGTGGACGAGCCCCCGCACTCATGCCCGATACCCGGCCGTCGTGCGCGTCGCCGTGCCGGCGTCAGGCCTGGATCTCGAGATCCGTCCCGAGATCCCGGACTCGGAGCTCGACGGAACGCGCTCCACCGGGACCGTGTACTGGGAGGGGCCGGTCGCGGTCTCCGGGTCGGCGACCGGAGAGGGGTACGCCGAGCTCACCGGCTATGCGGGGTCGATGGCCGGCAGGTTCTAGCCAGCTCCCGGCGCCCGACCGGGCGCCGCGGTCGACAGTTGAGAGTTCAGAGTTAAGAGTTCAGAGTTCAGAGTTAAGAGTTCGGAGTTGAGAGTTGAGAATCAAGAGTTATGAGTTGGGGGTTCGAGCCGGGACAAGGTGAGATCTGTCGGGTCGCTGGTCTTCAATTCTCCACTCTTAATTCTCAACTCTTAACTCTCAACTCTTAACTCTCAAATAGCGCAGCTCTCAGTGCGGTGCGAGCTGCCGGTCGAAGAACTCGGCGGCGGCACGGTACGCCTTGACCCAGTTGCTCCACAGCAGGAAGTCGTGGATCTCGTCGGGGAAGATCACCTCCTCGACGTGCACCTCTCGCGCCCGGAGCCGCTGCAGGAGGTCCACCGTCTGGGCGAACTCGACGTTGCGGTCGTCATCGCCGTGGATCAGCAGCACGGGCGACCTCCACGTCGCAATCGCGGCGTTCGGGGAGGACTGGAACGCGAGCTTGAGCGCCGCCTCGCGGTCGGGCGCGTCCTTGGGGAAGTCGTCGAACACCGCCCAGTCGTGCACGCCGTGGAGATCCACGCCGGCGGCGAAGAGCTCGGAGTCGTGCGCCAGCGCCATCGCGGTGAGGTACCCGCCGTACGAGCCGCCCCACGCGCCGATGCGTCGGGGATCCACCTCGGGCAGCGACTGCAGGTAGCGGCCGGCCGCGACGATGTCCTTGTACTCCGCCGCGCCGCGCGGGCCGCCGTCGGGGACCTCGCGGAAGTGCCGCCCGTACATGATCCCGGTGCGGTAGTTGACCGACAGCACGACGTAGCCGCGACTCGCGAGGTACTGGTTCATCCCGTACGCGTTGTGGTAGTAATCGAGGTAGTGGAACCCAGGCATCATCTGGCGGATCGAGCCTCCGTGGATGAAGACGACCGCTGGGCGGCGTCCGCCCTGCCCCGGCGCTGGCTCGAACAGCTGCCCGTGGATCTCCCAGCCGTCCTCGGAGCTGAACATCACCTGTCGCGGCGCGACGAGCTGTGCCGACGGAAAGTCGGCCGGCATGGCGGAGTTCGCGATCATCTCGCGCCGCGCGCCCGTGACCGCGTACGGCATCGCCGGCGTGGTCGCGGTCGAGCCGAGGCAGACGACCGTGCCGGCGACCTCGAGCGGCGCCCACTCCATCGTCTCGCCCGCCGTGAGTGCCGCCGGGGTGCCGCCCGTGACGCCCACGCGCCAGAGGTGGCGGCGATCCACGTCCCCCTGGTTCGAGGAGAAGACCACGGAGGAGCGGTCCGCGCCGAGCGCCACGTCCTCGGTCTCGAACGCGCCCGGCGTGAGCAGCGCCGGCGGGCCTCCGGAGGTCGCGACCGAGTAGAGGTGGTTCCACCCGTCCCGCTCCGACGAGAAGATCACCCGGCCGTCGGCCGCGAACTGGAACGACGCGCTCTCGGTGAGCTCCGGGAACGAGTCGTCGAGCCCGTCGCCGCTCCTCCACAGCTCGCGCGCCGAGTCGCCCGCGACGTCGTAGAGCCAAACCGACCACGGCGAGGGTAGGAGCGGGATGAGCGGCTGCTTCGCCTGCTTCCCGGCCACGCGCACGAACGCCAACTGCCTTCCGTCGGGCGACCACCGGGGGAGCAGGTCGCGGTCGGCGCTGGGCGGGACGTACCGCAGCGTGTTCCGGCCGAACTCGTAGATCACGATGAAGCTGTGGTCGCCCCGGTCGCTCACGAACGCAAGCCTCTTCCCGTCCGGAGACCACCTCGGCTGCCGGCAGTCGCCGCGCGCGAACGTCAGCGGCCTCGCCTTCTCCTTCCCGGAGATCGGCGCGATCCAGATCTGCTTCCTCGCCGACCACACGACGGACTCCCCGTCCGGCGAGATCTCGATCTCCTCGCACCCCTCCTCGCTGCACCCCATCTCGCCGAGAAGACGCGGCTCGCCCCGGTCGGTCCGGACGGCCCATACCTGCTGCGTCCGCTTCCGGACTCCGCTGGTCGGGTCCGCGGTCTCGCCAGCGCCGTTCGACTCGGACCCCCGCGCGTACACCGCCGTCTTCCCGTCCGGCGTCAGCTTCAGCGCGGCGAGCGGCTGGCCGTCGTCGCCTGTGTAGTGCGTGACCTGGCGGGCGGCGAGCCCGGGTAGCTCGGCGACCCACACGTTGTGCTCGCCCCTGCACGAGAAGATCCAGGCGACGCGGGGCGCACGCTCCGCCGCCACGAGGTTGCTCGGAAACGGCGAGCTCACGACCTGCTCGAGCGAGAAGCGGCTCGGCGTGGGCTGCGCCGAGGCGCTCGCGGCGACCAGCCAGAAGACGGCCGAGCACAACACCGCCCACCGGAGGACTCGTTGCCTTTTCATGATCCCAGCGTACGCGCCGGCCGCAACGCTGGCAAACCGCGAGCAAGCACCAACCAGCCCTGAAGCGGCGCGGCAGGCGATTAGGGTCAGGGGTCAGGGGTCAGCAAGAACGAAACAAGCAGGCCCGTAGCGTATCGCGTGTAGCCGCGCCAGCGCCGTTGGGCGTATGGCAAGGCGCACGAGGCGGGAGAGGCGGAGCGTAGCCGGAGGCTGCGTGAGCACGGGCGAGCCGGGATCCACTCCCGGCGAGCGGGGGGCGCGGGGGGTCGAGAGCGGCCGGGCGGGTGGTGGAGCGGACGTGGGACCCCCCGCATGAGTACATCCGCCGAGTGCAACGAAGCCAGAGGTCCGACGCCGCTGGCGCCTCTATTGGATGACGACGAGGATCTGGCCGCTCTCCACCGTCGCCCCCGCCTCCACCGCCACCCGCTCGACGCGCCCCGCGCCCTCGGCGCAGATCTGGTTCTCCATCTTCATCGCCTCGAGTACGACGAGCGCCTGGCCCGCCTTGACCTCCTGGCCCTCGCGCACGCCGATGCTCACGACCCTCCCCGGGATCGGGGCGCGCACCTCGTGCGGCCCCGCGTGTGCCGCGGCGGCGCCCGCCACACGCTCGAGCGGCCCCCGCAGGCGCACCTCGAACTGGAGCTGCGCGAGCGAGACGCGCCAGTGGTCGCGCGCGAGGCGCTGGGAGGCGACCGCGTAATTGCGCCCGTCGCCGAGGAACAGAGCGTCGAGTCCGGTGTGCACGGGCACCATCTCGACGACGTGCCAGGTGCCGTCGATGGTGACCTCCCAGGCGCCGTCGAGGCGCCGCGCCGAGACGTCGACCCTGCGCCCGTCGCGCTCGATCCACCACCTCACGGCCGCCCCCCACCCCGGGCACCGGGTGCAGGGTACCGGGCACCGCACGAGAGCAGCAGACGTTCGGCTCGCGGCCCCCGTTTCGCCTGCGGTCGCGCCGTCGAGGCAGGCGTCGCTCGGTGCCCGGGGCCCGGTGCCCTGTGCCCTGTCATCGGGGGTCCTTCGCCTGCGCGGCGCGCCGGCCGGCGAGCCGCCACTCGCGCCCGTAGCGCTCGGCGGCCTCGAACCCGTCGCTCGGCAGGTGCTCCGCCTCGCGGGCCGAGAGCACCGCGGCGGCCACGATCGCGGCTCGCTCGACCTCGGGGTTCTCCGCCGCCTCGAGAGCCTGCACCGGCCCCCGCGCGAGCAGCTCGTCGAGGAGCCCCGTGTGCAACGCGCCGTCGCGGAACGCGGGCACGTCGAGGAGGAGGCGGAACAGCGGGAGCGTCGTGGCGATCCCCGAGATCCGGTACTCGGTGAGCGCCTGTCGGAGGCGGGCGAGCGCCCTCGGCCGGTCCTCGGCCCAGACGACGAGCTTCGCGAGGATGGGGTCGTAGTCGAGCGGCACGACGGAACCCTCGCGCACCCCGGTGTCGACGCGGACTCCAGGGCCGTGCGGCCGCTCGAGTTGGTGGATCACGCCCGGTGACGGCGCGAACCCGCGGAGGGGGTCCTCGGCGTAGATCCGGCACTCGAGTGCGTGGCCTCGCGGCGTGAGTTCCTCTTGGCGCATCGGCAACCGCTCGCCGAACGCCTCGCGGATCATGAGCTGGGCGAGGTCCACGCCGTACGCGACCTCGGTCACCGGGTGCTCGACCTGCAGCCGGGTGTTGACCTCGAGGAAATAGAACTCCCCGGTCGGCGCGAGCAGGAACTCCACCGTGCCCGCCGACCGGTACCCCACGGCGCCCGCGATCGCGAGCGCGGCGTCGCCGAGGCGCCGCCGCAGCTCCGGCTCGACGGCCACCGAGGGGCACTCCTCGAACACCTTTTGGTGGCGGCGCTGGAGCGAGCACTCGCGCTCACCGAGGTGCACGAGGGTGCCGTGGCGGTCGCCGAGGATCTGCACCTCCACGTGACGGGGGCGCTCGATGAGCTTCTCGGCGTACACCCGCTCGTCCGCGAAGAACGCCTTCCCCTCGGAGGAGGCGCGCGCGAACGCCTCCCCGATCTCGCCCTCCGCCCGCACGATCCGCATCCCCTTGCCGCCGCCCCCTCCCACCGCCTTGAGCAGCACCGGATAGCCGATCTCGGCCGCGGTCCTGCGGGCAGCGCCGGCGTCGGCGAGCGGCGCGCTCCCCGGGACGACCGGCACCCCGACCCGGCGAGCCACGTCGCGCGCGGCGGTCTTGGAGCCAAGCAGCTCGATGACGTCGGGAGGCGGTCCGATCCACACCAGTCCCGCCGCCTCGACGGCGCGCGCGAACCCCGCGTTCTCCGCCAGGAACCCGTACCCGGGGTGGACGGCACCGGCTCCCGCGCTGCGCGCGGCCTCCAGGATCGCGTGCTGGTCGAGGTACGAGGCACGCGCGGGCGCGGGACCGATGCGCACCGCGAGGTCGGCCGCGAGCACGTGCGGCTGGATGCGGTCGACGTCGGAGTACACCGCCACGCTCTCGTGGCCGAGTTCGTGGCACGCGCGGATCAGGCGTACCGCGATCTCGCCCCGGTTCGCGATGAGGATCCTCACGCTCCCACCCACCCGGCTGACAGCTGACAGCTCACAGCCGACAGCGACGACCGTCGTCGACAATGGGAGCCGTACGACGCAACGTCCTCGTCAGCCGGGCCGGCAGTCACGTCGTCAGCTGTCAGCTGTCGGCTGTCGGCTGTCGGCTCCTTCATAGCGGGATATTGCCGTGCTTCTTCGCGGGCATCCAATCGCGCTTGTTCGCCGCGAGCTGGAGCGCCGCGATGAGGCGGCGGCGCGTCGTGCGCGGCGCGATCACCGCGTCCACGAACCCGCGTCCGGCGGCCACCAGCGGGTTGGCGAACTTGTCGACGTACTCCCGCACGAGCTCCGCCCTCCGCGAGTCGGGGTCGGCGGCTCGCTCGATCTCCCGTTTGTACAGGATATTCACGGCGCCCTGCGGTCCCATCACCGCGATCTCCGCCGACGGGAAGGCGAAGTTGAAGTCGGTGCGGATGTGTTTCGACCCCATCACGCAGTACGCGCCGCCGTACGCCTTGCGGGTGATCACCGTGAGCTTCGGCACCGTCGCCTCGGCGAGCGCGTACAGGAGCTTCGCGCCCTGCCGGATGATCCCGCCGTGCTCCTGCTCGACGCCGGGCAGGAACCCCGGTACGTCCTCCAGGATCACGAGGGGCACGTTGAACGCGTCGCAGAAGCGCACGAAGCGCGCTCCCTTGACCGACGCGTTGATGTCGAGCACGCCGGCGAGGTGCGCCGGCTGGTTCGCGACCACCCCGACCGGCCGGCCGGCGAGCCGGACGAACCCGACGACGATGTTGCGCGCGTAGTGGGCGTGCACCTCGAGGAACTCGCCCTCGTCCGCGACGGCGCGGATCAGCTCCTTGATGTCGTACGGCTTGTTGGGATCGTCCGGGACGAGGGCGTCGAGAGCGGCGTCTTCGCGGTCGGGCGAGTCCGACGTGGACCGCACCGGAGGGTCCGCCGCGTTGTTGGAGGGCACGAACCCCACCAGCCGCCGGATCCCGGCCAGCGTGTCGACGTCGTCCTCGCACGCGAAATGGGCGACACCCGAGATCTGGCTGTGCGTCGCCGCACCGCCCAGCCGCTCCATCGTCACGTCCTCGTGCGTCACCGTGCGGATCACCTCGGGACCGGTGACGAACATGTAGCTCGTGTTCTTCGCCATGAACACGAAGTCGGTGATGGCGGGCGAGTACACCGCGCCGCCCGCGCACGGCCCGAGGATCGCCGAGATCTGCGGCACGACGCCCGAGGCGATCGTGTTGCGGAGGAAGATGTCGGCGTACCCCGCGAGGGAGACGACACCCTCCTGGATGCGCGCGCCGCCGGAGTCGTTCAGCCCGACGATCGGTACTCCGAACTTGAGGGCGAGGTCCATGACCTTGCAGATCTTCTCCGCGTGCGCCTCGGAGAGCGACCCGCCGAACACCGTGAAGTCCTGCGCGAAGACGGCGACCTGCCTCCCGTCGATGCGGCCGAACCCGGTGACCACGCCGTCGCCGGGGATGCGCTGGCGGTCCATCCCGAAGTCGTGACTGCGGTGGGCGACGAGGCGGTCTACCTCGTCGAAGCTGCCCGGGTCGAGGAGGAGTTCGAGGCGCTCGCGCGCGGTCAGCTTCCCCGCCGCATGCTGCTTGGCGATCCTCTCCTTGCCGCCGCCGTCGAGGCTCGCCGACTCCAACTCCTTCAGACGATTGCGGACGTCTTCGCCCACGCCGTCCCCCCCGAGCGTTGTCCGGCCGCGCCGGAAAGCGGACTATGCTATCACGACGGCGCCATGGAGCCCGATCGCGCAACCGGACTCGCCGAGCTGGCGGCGGCCATCACACGAGCCCGCGTCCGGGGCCTCGACGACGTCTTCCTCGAGCGCCGCATCGAGGCCGCGTGGCGGCTCGACGGCGGGCGCGTGGTCGCACGCGAGGTCTCGCTCTCGGAGGGCGCCGCCGTGCGCCGCGACGGGGTGCTCGTGTCCGGCGACGGGCTCGACCGCCCCGTGCTGGCGGGGCTGCTCGGGATCGCAGACCGGAGCCTGCCGGCGTTCTCCCCGCCCCGCTTCGCGCCACCACCGTCGCTCGAGGAGACGCTCGACGTGCTCCCGGCGGATTGGTCCGGCGTGCGCTGGCGGTGGAGCTGGGCGGCCGTCCTCGCGGGCGGAACGGCGGTCGCTGTCGCTCGGCCGCAGCTCGCGGAGGTGACCTCGGCCGACGGCCAGCGCGCCCTCTTCTCGTGGCCGCCGGACCGCGGGCTCCGCTTCGGCGGATCCGAGGACGCGGCGCGCGCTTCGCTCCAAGGCGGTAGGATCCGGGCGCTCCTCTCCCCGGCCGCGGCCACGGTGCTCCTGCACGAACTGTTCGGCCATCCGCTCGAGGGCGACATTCTGCTCCGGAGGGGGTCGCCGTGGTGCGGCCGGTTCGGCGAGAGGATCGTCCCGATCCCGCTCTCGGTCAGAGACGACCCCACTCGGGGCGACCTCCCCGGCGGTTTCAGCGCCGACGACGAGGGGGTCGCCGGAGCGGCGCGCCCGCTCCTGGTCGACGGCGTGCTCGCCGGCGCGCTCGCAGACCGGCGCACCGCCCTCGGCCTCGGCGTCGCGCCCGGGAACGCGCGCCGCGCCAGCGTGCACGAGCCGCCCAGGCCGCGCATCTCGAACCTCGTCGCGACCGCTCGCGAGCCGCTGGCGCAGCCCCCCCGCGAGGACGCGTCGGTCGAGGTCGTTGCGCTCGTGTCGGGGACGCTCGAGCCCGCCTCCCGGCGGGTCCTGCTCCGGGTGCGTCGCGCGTTCTCGCTCCGCCGGGGCGCCCGCCGCCAGATGCTCGCCCCGTTCACGCTCGCCGGCACGGTGGACGCTCTGACCGGCGGGCTCCTGGCGGCCGCCGAGCCGGCGGCCAGTTCGGCCGAGCCGGGGTGGTGCGCCAAGGACGGAGAGGTCGTGGCGACCGGCGGCGCGGCGCCGTGGCTCCTCCTCGAAGGGTTGGAGGTGCGGTGAGGAGCCCCGGTGACCTGCTGACGGCGGCGCTCCACAGCGCCGCGGAGGAGCTGACCGGGAAGCGCCTCCGCTTCGAGGTGTTCGCCCGGCACGGCGAGAGCGTGAGCGTGACGCTCGGGGTCGAGGGGGACGCCGAGAGGCGGTCGAGCCGGCAGTTCGGAGTCGGCTGCCGCGTCAGCGGCCGCGGGAGCGCCGGGTTCGGCGCCGCATCAGGAAGCGGGGCCCGCGCCGGAAGGGAGGCGGCCCGGATCGCGGGTGCCGCGATGATGCCCGCGGCCGATCCCCTGCCGCCGCACTCCCTGCTCGGGACCACCGGCACGGCGCTCCGGCATGACCTGCCCGAGGTCGCAACGCTCGAGGAGCTCGTGGGCGCCACGGCATCGCTCGTGTCGGGCGGCCGGACCGGCTTGACGCTGGTTCAGGCGCGCGCGCTCGCGGGCGTGTCGTGGTCCGCCCTCGCCACGGGCGAGGGGTTCCACGCGCGCGCGACCGCCGGCGGCGCCGTGCTGGAGCTCCTGGTCGCGCCCCCCGAGGGGCCCTGGCGCCACTTCCACTTCGCCGCCTCCGCCCTCGCCGACCTCGACCCCGCCGCGATCGCCGAGCGCGTCCGCGAGACGGCGCTCTTGGCGACGCGAGGCGCCGCACCCGAGCGGCGGCTCGCGGACGTCGTGATCGCGCCGGCGGTCGCCGCGCCGATCGTCGAGGCGCTGGCGCGCTTCATGACCGCGCCGAACGAGGCCGCCCGCGGGCTCAGGGTGTCGCGGGGGTGGCGCCTGACCGACGACCGCCTCGGCCCCGACGGCCTGCTCCCGCTCCAGTGGGACGGCGAGGGGCTGCCGGCACGGCGGATCGAGCTCGTCGGCGACGGCAGGGTCGGGGAGCGACTCGCGACGTGGGAGCAGTCGGGGCGCCTGGGCGACCGTCCCGGCGGCGCCATCAGGCACTCGTACCGCCACCCGCCCGCGGCCGGCCCCGCGAACCTCGTCGTCCGTCACGACCACCCCCTCTCGCAGCCGGACCTGGTCGCGCGGGTCGAGGACGGGTACTACGTCGCCGCACCTGCCGGTGCGATCCGGGTCGCGCCGGCCGAGGGCCGGTTCGAGCTCCACGCCGCGGCGGTTGCGCTCCGGAGCGGCAAACCGGTCGCGGCGCACCCGCTCGTGGAGCTGCGGGGGTCGTTCCGCCGGCTCCTCGCCGGCGTCCTGGCCGCCGGCGACGACAGGGAGAGCTTCGCGCTCTCGTGCGCCGTCACCACGCCGTCGCTGCTTGTGCGCCGGCTCGAGATCGCGTGAGCTGTGGAGTGCCCGCGTCGAAGCATGTCGTGGGAGCGTGGCCGCATTTCGCCGCCAAGTCTCATGACCGGCCTCGTGGATTTGACGTTTCATACAGTCGTTTGATATAAGCGGTCGGGTCGTACGTCATTCCCACGCCGCTGCACCGGGGACAACGTGGCCGCCGTCCAACGTCAGACCTCACAGGCCGAGCACGGGGCCGACACGCGGAAGCGCCTCCTGGACACCGCCGAGACGCTGTTCGCGGAGCGCGGGTTCGCCGCTGCGTCGGTGCGCGACATCACGTCCGCCGCGGGGTGCAACCTCGGAGCGGTGAATTACCACTTCGGCGGGAAGCGCAACCTCTACCGGCAGGTGTTCGGGCGCCGGCTGGCGGCGCTGCGTGGGCAGCGCGTCGCGAGCATTGAGGCCGCGCGCGCGCGGGCGGACTCGCTCGAGGCCGTGCTCGCGGCGTTCGCGGATGCGTTCCTCCGCCCGCTGGTACCGCGCGGGCGCGGGCGGTCGGTCCTCGACCTCCTCCTGCGCGAGATGCTCGACCCGCAGCTGCCCCCGGAGATGTACCGGTCCGAATTCGTCGAACCCGTGCAGGGCGCGCTCGTGTCGGCGATGATGGCCGCGACACCCGGCCTCGCGCTGGCACCGGCGCGCGTGTGCGCCGTCTCCGTGATCGGCCAGCTCATCCAGGTCGCCCGGCGGTTCCGGAGGGCGGGGCTCGAGCCCGGCGTCGACGCCGAGCTGCCGCCGCTGAAGGCGACCGTCGCCCAGCTCGTCCGCTTCTCCGCCGCCGGCGTGCGTGCCTGCGCCAGGGGGACCGCATGAGCGCCTTCCACCGCGCAACCGCCGCGGATGTGGGCCACGGCCGCGCCCCGCTCGACCGCCCACAAGGAGAGACACCGATGCCACCGTTCCGACACCCCTCCGCGGGCCGGGGGTGGCCGCGCTGCCGAGCGTTCGCCGTCGCGCTCGCCGCGGCCGCGGTCCTCGCACCAGCCGCCGGGGCCGCGTGGGAGACCCCTCCGGTTCCAGCCCACCCGAACACCCCGGTCGACGTCGCGGCCGTCGGCACGACGCAACCGACACCACCGGCGAACATCCCCGAGGCTCTCCTCAAGCCCGGGACGGCGATCACGCTCGCCGAGGTCGTCGATATCGCTCTCCAGAACAACCCGGTGACGCGGGCCTCGTACCTCGCGGCGCGGTCCGCCGCAGACCAACTCGGCAACAAGAGGGCCGCGTACTACCCGTCGCTCAACCTGACCGCCGGCTTCGACAGGAGCAAGAACACCTCCCAGGACCCGACGGCGGGCGTGGTCGAGAACGAGTACGGCCCGCAGGCGACCGTTTCCTGGCTCCTCCTCGACCTCGGCGGAAGGTCGGCCAACGTCGAGGACGCGAAGCTCGGCCTGATCGCCGCAGACTGGAGCCACAATGCGACGATCCAGAACGTCGTGCTGGGTGTCGAGACGGCGTACGTCGGCTACCTCGACGCCAAGGCGGAACTCGATGCCGCCGGTGTCACCCTGAAGCAGGCGCAAGCGGCCTTCGACGCCGCAACAACCCGGCACGACGCGGGTTTGGCCACGATTGCCGAGGTCCTGCAGGCGAAGACGGCGCTCTCGCAGGCTGAGCTCAGCCTCCAGAGCGCGGACGGCGCCGCGTTCGCCCTGCGCGGCGCGCTTGCCACCTCGATGGGTCTTCCAGCCAACATGCCGTATGACGTCGGTACGCTCCCGGCCGAGGTGCCGGTCGAGCGCGCCGCCGGCGTCGTCGAGGAGTTGATCAGTGCGGCCGAGAAGCACCGGCCGGACCTCGCCGCCGCCCGCGCGTTCGCCGAGAAGGCGAACGCACACGTCAGGGCAGTCCGTTCGGACGGCCTGCCGAACCTCTCCCTGAGCGCCACCGCCTCCCGCACCTACTTCGACCCCCGGCCGGTGATAAGCCCCGTCAACTCGTGGGCGGCGGGCGCGGTCGTCACCTTCCCACTCTTCACGGGGTTCGCCAACACGTACGATCTCCGCAAGGCGAAGGAGGACGCGGGCGTCGCACGGGCGCAGGCCGACCTGCTCGAGCAGCAGGTGGTCCTCCAGGTCTGGCAGAGCTACTACGCGCTGAAAACCGCGACCCAGCTGGTCCGGACCAGCCGCGACCTCCTCGCGAGCGCCGAACAGTCGGAGCGGGTCGCCCTCGGCCGCTACAAGGAAGGCGTCGGGACGATCATCGATCTCTTGACCGCTCAGTCGGCCCTCGCGAGCGCGCGCGCCCAGGAGATCCAGGCACGCGCCGGGTGGTACGTCGCTCTCGCACAGCTCGCGCACGACACCGGAGCCGCCGCTCCGCTCGACCAGCCCGTCGAGATCCTCAGCAAGGAGTCCGCACCGTGAACCCCCCAGCCGGAGTGAGGAGAAACACCCCGATGTGCACATGTCCACCCCGTCATGCCGCGCCACTCCGCCGCCGCCTTACGGCGGTCGCAGTCGTCGCGATCGCCGTCGCCTTGCCCGGGTGCCGCAGCGGGGACAAGCAGAGCCACGCGCAGCCTCCGGTCCCGGTCGCGGTCGCGAAGGTCACCCTGCGGACGATGCCAGTTCTGCTCCGCGCGATCGGTCACGTCGAGCCCATCTCGACGGTCGCGGTCAAGGCGCGCATCGGTGGCGAGCTGCAGAAGGTGTGGTTTGTCGAGGGGCAGACCGTGCGCGCCGGGCAGACCCTGCTCACCATCGACCCGCGCCAGTACGAGGCCGAGCTCCGCCAAGCCGAGGCGCAATTGGTCAAGGACGAGGCGCTGCTCAGGAAGGCCGAGGCCGACGTGCAGAGGTACGGCCAGCTCGTCAGGCAGGACTTCGTCACGAGGCAGGACTACGACCAAGCCGTGGCTAACGCCGAGGCGCTGCGCGCCACCGTGGCATCGGACCGCGCCACAATCGACAACGCGAAGCTCCAGGTCGCCTACTGCTCGATCGCGTCCCCCATCGAGGGCCGCACCGGTACCCTCAACGTCAAGGCCGGCAACCTGATCAAGGCCGACGACGTCCCCCTGGTGACGATCAACCAGATCCGGCCGATCTTCGTGAGCTTCTCCGTCCCGGCGCAGTACCTGTCCGACGTCCTGAAAATGGGCGCGGACCCAATTCGTGTCACCGCGACGGTTTCGGGAAGCGGGGCGCCGCCCGCGGGAGGGATCTTGACGTTCGTGGACAACGCCGTGGACACCGGGACGAGCACCGTCCTGCTCAAGGCCACCTTCGCGAACGAGGACGTGTCGCTGTGGCCAGGACAGTTCGCCGACGTCACGGTTGTTCTGGGCATGGAACCGGACCGCGTCGTGGCGCCGGCGGTCGCGGTCCAGGCGGGCCAGCAGGGGCAGTTCGTCTATGTGGTGAGGAGCGACGACACCGTCGAGCTACGGCCTGTCAAGGTGGTCCGCATGGACGAGACCGACGCGGTCATCGCTCAGGGCCTCACTGCGGGCGAGACGGTCGTGACCGACGGTCAGCTCCGTCTCGCCGCGGGGGCCAAGATCACGATCAAGCAAGGCGGCGCCCCGGGAACGAAGCAGTCATGAACATCTCGGAGCTCTTCATCCGCCGACCCGTCATGACGACGATCGTCATGGCGGGCATCCTGATATTCGGTGCGATGGCGTACACGATGCTGCCGGTCTCCGATCTGCCGAACGTGGACTTCCCCACGATCTCAGTGTCGGCCTCGCTGCCCGGCGCGAACCCGGACACGATGGCGTCGTCGGTCGCGACTCCGCTCGAGAAGGAGTTCTCCACGATCGCCGGGATCGACTCGATGAGCTCGACGAGCGCGCTCGGAGCCACGAACATCGTGATCCAGTTCGTGCTCTCGCGCGACATCGACGCCGCCGCTCAGGACGTGCAGGCGGCGATCTCGCGGGCCAACCGCCAGCTGCCCCAGAACATGCCCTACCCCCCGTCGTATCAGAAGGTCAACCCGGCCGACCAGCCGATCCTATTCCTCGCGCTCACGTCGCCGTCGCTGCCTCTGTACGAGCTCGACGAGTTCGGCGAGGTGATGATCGGGCAGCGCATCTCGACGGTCGACGGCGTCGCACAGGTGCTGGTCTACGGAGCGCAGAAGTACGCGGTGCGGATCCAGCTCGATCCGCGCGAGCTCGCCACGCGCGGTATCGGAATCGACGAGGCAAACGCCGCGGTTGCCAACGCGAACGTCAACCTCCCGACCGGCATCCTGTACGGTCCCGACAAGGCCTACACCATCAACACCCAGGGGCAGCTCACGCGCGCCGCGGCGTACCGGCCGCTCGCAGTCGCGTACCGGAACGGACGCCCTGTCCGCCTGAACGAGATCGGCTCGGTGTGGGACAGCGTCGAGAACAACAAGGTCGCGGCCTGGTACGTGAACCAGCGCGGCATCATCCTCGCGATCCTCCGGCAGCCCGGCACCAACACGGTCGAGGTCGTCCAGCGAGTGAAGGCGCTGCTGCCGACGTTCGAGCGCCAGCTGCCGGGGAGCGTCGCCCTCAGGGTGTTGTTCGACCGCACCGAGTCGATCCACGACTCCGTGAACGACGTGAAGACGACCCTGGGGATCACGCTGATCCTCGTGGTGCTCGTGATCTTCCTTTTCCTGCGCAACATCTCTGCGACGGCGATCCCCTCGCTCGCGATGCCGATGTCGATCGTGGGCAGTTTCGCCGCGATGCAGCTCCTCGGGTTTTCGCTCGACAACCTGTCGCTGATGGCGCTCACGCTCTCCGTCGGGTTCGTTGTGGACGACGCCATCGTCATGCTCGAGAACATCGTCCGCCACATGGAGATGGGGAAGAAGACGCTGCAGGCCGCGCTCGACGGCTCGCGCGAGATCGGGTTCACGATCATCTCGATGACGCTGTCGCTCGCCGCGGTGTTCATCCCGGTGCTGTTCATGAGCGGGATCATCGGCCGTTTGTTCCGGGAGTTCGCGGTCGTGATCGGGTTCTCGGTGCTGATCTCCGGGTTCATATCGCTCACGCTGACGCCGATGCTCTCGAGCCGGTTCCTGCGACCGCCGGCGGAGGTGCACCACCACGCGCTCTACAACGTGTCCGAGCGGTTCTTCCAGGGGATGATCTCCGTCTACAAGGCCGGCCTGAGGTGGTCGCTCGCGCACCGGCGCGTAATGGTCGTGGTCACGGTGGTGGTCACGATGCTCACCGCCGTGCTGTTCGTCGCTCTCCCGAAGGGGTTCGTCCCCTCGCAGGACATCGGGATGATCTCCGGGCAGACCGAAGCGATCCAGGGGATCTCGTTCGACGCCATGGTCACCCACCAGAAACAGGTCGGGGAGATCTTGCGCGCCGACCCGAACATCGAGGCGTTCATGCTCTCGGCCGGAGCGCGCGGCGCTTCGATGGCCGCGAACAGCGGCTCGTTCTTCGTGCGGCTCAAGGACCGCAGCGATCGCAAGCTGACCGCCGACGAGGTGGTCGATGAGCTCCGCCCAAAGCTGGCGGCCGTGCCGGGCATTCGCGCCTACGTCCAGAGCCCTCCGGCGATCCAGGTAGGTGGGCGCGTGAGCCGCAGCCAGTACCAGGTCACGCTCACCGCGCCCGATACCGCGGAGCTCTACCGGGCGGCGCCGCTGCTCGAGGACAAGCTCCGCGCCGACCCACTGCTCGTCGACGTCGGCACCGACCTGCTCCTCAAGAACCCGCAGATCAACATCGACATCGACCGCGACAAGGCGACGTCGCTCGGCGTCAGTGCGACCCAGATCGAGGACGCGCTCTACACCGCGTACGGGACCCGCCAGATCTCCACGATCTACGCGCCGCAGAACCAGTACCAGGTCATCATGGAGCTGAAACCCGACTTCCAGACCGACATCGTCGACCTGTCGCTGCTGTACGTCCGGTCGGCGAGCGGCCAGCTCGTGCCGCTCGACTCGCTGGTGAGGATGACGGCGGGCGTCGGTCCGTTGACGGTCAACCACTCGGGCCAGATCCCGTCGGTGACTCTCTCGTTCAACCTCAAGCCGGGGATCGCACTCGGCCAGGCTACCGCCGAGGTCAACCGGCTCGCGCGTGAGACGCTGCCGGCAGGCGTGAACGCGACGTTCCAGGGGACCGCTCAGGCGTTCCAATCCTCGATGAAGGGTCTCGGACTGTTGCTGGTCCTGGCGATCCTTGTGATCTACATGGTGCTGGGGATCTTGTACGAGAGCTTCATCCACCCCCTGACGATCCTCTCCGCCCTCCCGCTCGCCGGACTCGGCGCGCTCCTCACCCTGATGCTGTTCGGCGTCGACCTCAACATCTACGCGTTCGTCGGGATCATCATGCTGGTCGGCCTCGTCAAGAAGAACGGGATCATGATGATCGACTTCGCGATCGAGGCCCAGCGCACGGAAGGCAAGAGCCCGGCGGAGGCGATCTTCGAGGCGTGCGTGATCCGTTTCCGGCCGATCATGATGACCACGATGGCCGCGTTCTTCGGCACGCTCCCGATCGCGCTCGGGTTCGGCGCCGGCGCCGAGGCGCGCCGGCCGCTCGGCCTCGCGGTGGTCGGCGGGATTGTGGTGTCGCAGTCGCTGACGCTGTTCGTGACGCCGGTGATCTACACCTACATGGAGGGCCTGCAGCGCCGGCTCACCGGCTGGCTGTGGTTCCTCGGCGGTCGCGAGCACAGCGCCGAGAGCGAAACCGCGCCGGCATGACCGCGCCCGAACGGCGAAGCTCGACGGGAGGTTGCGCGCCTCCCGGCGTGCCTTGCGGGTGGGGCATCCCGACACGATGGGCGGCGCGCGCGGGCGACGGCGCCCCTACTGCAGCTTCGCGAGGAGCTTTTCGGCCTTTGCCCTGATCGAGGGGTGCTCCGGCGCCCAGCGCGGGTCCGGCGTCATCGTGACGATCCCCTTGAGCTGGTCGATCGCCTTGCCCTTCATCCCCTCGGATTTGTAGGTCTCGGCGAGGTAGAGCTTCGTGAGCGCGTCGGTCGGCGCCCCGGCGAGCGATTTCTCGAGGTGCTCGATCGACTTCTTGTTGTCGCCTCCCTTGAAGAACGGGAGCTTGTAGTACATCCGCCCGAGCACCCGGTCGGGGCCCCATCCCTCCACCGACGGGTCGATCTCGAGGCACGTCTTCATCTCCTGCTTGATCGACGGGACCAGCGAGAGCGACTTGAAGACGCCCTTCGCCTCGCCGTACACGCCGTAGAGGACGCCGAGCCAGAAGTGCGCCTCGACGTCCTTCGGTGCGAGTGCGACCGCCTGCTTCGCGAGCTCGATGCCGCCGTCGAAGATCGCCATTTTCTCGCTGTCGGGCGCGTCGGCCCTCGCGTACGTTCCGTAGTAGTACGCCGCCCTCGCCCCCTCCCACCGCGCCTCGACCGAGGTGGCGTCGGCCTTCGCCGCCTCCTTGAACAGCTCGACCGCGGCCCTCGCGCGCTCCGGGTCGCCGCGCTGCTCGTACGCCGCCCGGGCGTTGGCGAGCCCCGCCGCCGGCGCGCCCTGCGCCGCCACGGCGCCCGCGAACAGGATGGAGATCGCCACCGCAACGATCGTCGGTCGTCTCGTCATGGTCGTGCTCCTTCTCGGCAGTCTACCAGCGCGGACGCGGGCGTCCGCTAGAATCCCGGTGGAGGCGGACATGGAGTTCGGGATCCTCGGTCTGGAGCTCTCGGGAAAGACCACGCTCTTCTCGCTGCTGACGGGTCACGAGCCCGCGGCCGGCCACGGGAAACCGGGCGTGCACGTCGGGATCGCGCACGTCCCCGACCCGCGGCTCGACCGCCTCTCGGCGCTGTTCAAGCCGAAGAAGCATACCCCTGCGACGGTACGGTTCGTCGACGTCCCCGGGATCGTGAAGGGCGGCGCCGCGAGCCTGAACCTCCCCGAGCTGCGGAACATGGACGGGCTCGCCGTCGTGGTGAGGGGGTTCGCGTCGGATGCCGTGCCCCACCCGGAGGGGACGCTCGGCCCCGCACGCGACCTCGAACTCGTCGAGACCGAGCTGCTCCTCAACGACCTCTCGGTCGCCTCGAACCGCCTCGAGCGCCTCGGCCGCGATCTCGCCAAGCGGAAGACGGCCGAGCTCGAGGCGGAGAGCGACGCGCTCGAGCGGTGCCGCGCCGCGCTCGAGGCCGGGACGCCCCTCCGCCGGGCGGCCCTTTCGCCGGACGAGCGCCGGCTGCTCAAGGGGTTCGCGTTCCTGACGCTCAAGCCGCTGCTCGTGGTCCTCAACGCCGGCGAGGCGGAGGCCGCGGACCTCGCCGGAGCGGTCGAGCGCTGCGCCCTCGGCGGGCTGCGCGACCAGCCCGGCGTGACGGTGAGCGCGGTGTGCGCCACGATCGAGCAGGAGATCTCCCTCCTGGCTCCGGCCGATCAGGCTGCCTTCCTGGCCGACCTCGGCCTGCCCGACCGCGCCCTCGACCGGCTGCTGCGCGCGGCGTACGAGCTGCTCGGGTTGATCTCGTTCTTCACCGCCGGCGACGACGAGTGCCGGGCCTGGTCGATCGCCGCCGGCACGACCGCCGTCAAGGCGGCCGGCGTCATTCACTCCGACTTCGAGCGCGGGTTCATCCGCGCCGAGGTCGTGCCGTGGGGCGATCTCCTCGACGCCGGCTCGTTCGCGGCGTGCCGGCCGCGGGGCACTCTGCGCCTCGAGGGCAAGGACTACGAGGTCCGCGACGGCGACGTGATCACGTTCAGGTTCAACGTGTAGGCGTCGGTGTCGGCGTCGGCTCGGGCTCGGACCCGGGCTCGGATCCGGGCTCGGGCTCCGAGGGCGGCGCCTGCTCGTCGGTCGGGGGCTCCGGTGTGGGCGTCGCCGCCGGCGGAGGCGGAGCCGGCGGCCGGGTCGCTCGCTTCGGAGGAGCCAGCGGCTGGTTGCCCCCGAGCCCGCCCGGGAGGACCTTCCCGCCCGGCTGCACCTGGGTCGCCGTGCCTTGGGCCGGCGAGCCGGCCCCGGCGGTCGCTGCCGGCTGCGGCGGCGCCGGGGGCTTCCTCGGCGGCGCGGAGACGGCCGCCGTCGGAGCCGGCCCCGGCGTCGCAGCCGCCGGCTGAGCGGCGGGCTTCGCCGCTTCCGGTTTCTCTACCGCCTCCGGTGCCTTGATCTCCATCATCCGCCGGATCGTCGCGGGGTCGATCTCGGTCACCTTGAGCGTGGAGGTGCGCATCACCTCCTGGTAGTGCCGGAGCGCCGCCTCGGTCTGCAGCGCCGAGTCGTACACGAGCGGGTTCTTCTTCGGGTTCGCCAGCTCGGGGGCGTGGCGGTACGCCTTTGCGTAGTGGTGGATCGCCGCCTCGCGCTCGCCGCAGCGTTCCTCGGCGAGCGCCAGCATGAACAGCGCCTGTGCGTACCCCGGCCGCTCCTTGACCGTCTTCTTGTAGTAGCGCACCGCCTCGCGGTCGCGCCCCTCGCGCTGGAGCACGAGCCCGAGGCGGTACGCTGCCTCGTAGTTGTGTTTGTCGAGCTTGAGCGCCGCTGCGAGGTAGTCCTCGGCGTCGCCAGGGAACCCCTTCTCGAGGATCAGCACCCCGACGTTTGCGTAGTCCATCGACGTGGCCTTGCCGGCCTTGATCAGCTCGAGGTAGCCCATGATCGCGCGGTCCGCGGGCCGGTCGGGCGACAGGAAGCGTTCGAACACCGAGCCGCGCGCCGTTGCCGCCGCCACCACGAGCACCACTGCGAGCACCACTCGCCTCATTCCTGCCTCCCGCGCCTGACTCGCGCGCGCACCCGGACGTTCCCGTCCTCCTCGACCACCTCGAACCCCTCGACCGTCGAGCCGCGGGACTCCAGCTGGCGCTGCTGCTCCCGGAGCGTCCGCCCGAATCGGTCGACGTCCACGGGGGCGTCCTTTCCGACTCTCCTCAGCGCATCGACGTAGCTCTCGAACACGGCCCGGTACCCCTCGCTCCCATCTGGTACGGGCTGGCGCGCCGTTTCGTTGGGTGCGCGCCGCGCCGCGCCGAGCCTCGCACGGGCATCCTCCTTGTCCCGGAGCATCCTCTGCCACAGCTGGTTGAAGGTGGAGAACCTGTGCAGCAGCTGCTCCATCCGGAACTTCTCGGAGGCGGAGCGGCCCTCGGTTCGGGACAGCTCCTGGAGCCGCCGCTCGAGAGCCGCCCGCTCCCGCTCGGGGGGTAGCGGGACCTGACGGTCGCCCGCAAAGTAGCGCTCCCACTTCCGAGCCAGTTCCGCGAGCCAGTGCTCGAGCTGGCCGACCAGGTCGGGGGTGCTCATGCCACCCGAAGGATACAACTTCCGCCACGCCGGGACTGGAACACCGGCGGATCCCTGCACTTGCCCGATCACGCGAGGGCCGGCGAGCGGGTAGAATCGGGGCATGCCGAGCGCGCTCGCTGCTCTCCCCGCGGTCCACCGGATCCTCGCGTCGGAACCGGTCGCGCAGGCGGGCTCCCGCCACGGGGCGACCGCGACACGCCAGGCCGTGCGCGAGGTGCTCGCCGCCGCTCGCGCGAGGGTCGGGCGGGGCGCCCCGGTCCCGACGCTCGACGAGGTCGCAGCGGAGGCGTGCGAGCTCCTGGAGCGCCGGGCGGCCGCCGCGTACCCCGGGGTCGTCAACGCCACCGGCGTCCTCATCCACACGAACCTCGGCCGGGCGCCGCAGCTCCAGCTCCCGGTCCAACGCTACCTCGCCCTCGAGTACGAGCTCGTGTCGGGGGAGCGCGGCGAGCGCTTGGCGCCGGTCGCGGACCGGCTCGTCCGCTACTTCGAGGCGGAGACGGCCACCGTCGTGACCAACAACGCGGCCGCGTTGGTGCTCCTGCTCGCGGCGCACGCCTCTGGGCGTGAGGTGATCGTCTCGCGGGGCGAGCTGATCGAGATCGGCGGGTCGTTCCGCCTGCCCGAGATCATGGCCGCGAGCGGTGCGCGCCTCGTCGAGGTCGGGTGCACCAACCGCACCCACCTCGAGGACTACGCACGTGCGGCGGGCGACGCCACCGCGGGGATTCTGGTCGTCCACCGCTCGAACTTCTCCCTCGGGGGGTTCGTCGCGTCGCCGGATTTCCGCGACCTCGTCGCCCTCGGGCGGAGGCGGGGGGTCGGGGTCTGGGTGGATCAGGGCTCCGGCTGCCACGTCGGGCTCGAGCGGTACGGGCTCCGGCACGAGACGACCGTGCGGGAGATCCTCGCGGCCGGCGCCGACGCGGTGATGTTCTCGGGCGACAAGCTCCTGGGGGGGCCTCAGGCCGGGATCGTCGTCGGCACCGGCGCGACGATCGCCCCGTTGCGCACTCACCCGTTGCGGCGGGCACTCCGACCCGACAAGACCTCGCTCGCGGCGCTTGCCGCGACGCTCGACGCATACCTCGCCGGGAGGGTGGAGGAGGTCCCTCTCTACCGTCTTCTCGCGACCCCGGAGAGCGCCGTCCGCACGCGCGCACACCGCATCGCCCGGCGGCTCCGGTCGGGCGGGATCGAGGCCTCCGTCCGCCCGACGGAGGCGGTCCTCGGGGGCGGCACCACGCCCGGCCAGACGCTGGCCTCGTGGGGTGTCGCCCTCCCGGGAGGAACGGTCGCCGCGCAGCGGCTCCGCCGCGCCCGCCCCCCGGTGGTCGGGCGCGTCGAGGACGACGCCGTCGTGCTCGACCTCAGGTCGGTGTTCCCGGAACAGGATTCCGTTCTCGCCGCAGCGGCGCTCTCGGCGCTCTCGGCGCTCGGTGCCTAGTCGCCGTTCCCAACGACCGCGGGAGGGACCCCGAGGAAACGGGCAAGCTCGGCGAGCTCGCCCGCGCTGAGGCGGAGCGCCAGGCGCCTCGCATCGGGGTCGGCGAGGCCGGCGCGACACGCGCCCGCGTCGAGCCCGAGCTCGCCCACCCCGACGGGGCGGCCCTCTGCGAGGATCACCACGCGCTCGAGGAGGTTGGCGAGCTCGCGCACGTTCCCCGGCCACGGGGCGAGCACAAGGGCGGCCGTCGCGGCGGGGCGCAACGCGGGGACCGCCACGGAGTGACGGGTGCCGGCGCGGGCGAGCAGGTGCAGGGTCAGCGTGGGGATGTCGTCCCGGCGCTCTGCCAGCGCGGGCAGCCGGATCGGGAACACCGACAACCTGTGGAACAGGTCGCGGCGAAACGCGCCGCGGGCAAGCGCGTCGTCGAGATCGCGGTTGGACGCCGCGACGACGCGGGCATCGACCGCAATCTCCCCCTCGCCGCCGAGCCGCGTGATGCGGCGCTCCTCCAGCGATCTCAGGAGCTTGGCCTGCGTCCCGAGCGGAACCTCGCCGATCTCGTCGAGGAACAGCGTGCCGTGGTGGGCCTGCTCGAAGCGACCGACGTGACGTGCGGTCGCGCCCGTGAACGCGCCCCGCTCGTGCCCGAACAGCTCCGACTCCACGAGGCTCTCCGGGACGGCCGCGCAGTTGAACGCCACGAACGGGCCGTCGCTCCGGCGGGAGAGCTGGTGGAGCCCACGGGCGAACAGCTCCTTGCCGCTCCCGGAGGGACCGAGCAGCAGCACCGCGGCATCCGTGGGCGCCACCCGCCGGAGCGCCGTGACCGCTCCCGCGAAGACCGGGGACGAGCCCACCAGTTCGGGAATCCCCTCGCCGGTCGGTGGCGTCGCGAGCAGAGCGCGCCGCGGCTCGCACGCGGCACGGACGACGTCGAGGACGCGCTCGATGTCGAGCGGTTTCGGAAAGTAGTCCCTGGCGCCCAGCTTCAGCGCCTCCACCGCGGTTGCGACGGTGGCGTACCCGGTGATGAGGAACACCGGGAGCAGCGGGTCCGCACCGCGCGCCGCGCGCAGCACGTCGAGGCCGTCGGCGCCCGGGAGCTTGAGGTCGGTGACGACGGCGAGGTACGGGCCTCCCTGTCGGACGCGTTCGACCGCCTCGTCGCCGCGCAGGGCGATCTCGACCTCGTACCCCTCCTTGCGCAGCGTCTCCGCGAGCATCTCGGCCAGGCTGCGGCGGTCCTCCACGATCAGGACCGGCGCGTTCACGCCACACCCTGGCGCGGCAGCCACACCACGAAGCGGGCGCCGCCGCCCTCGCGCGGCTCGTGCTCGACGTCGCCGCCGTGCAGGCGGGCGAAGCGCCGCGCCAGCGCCAGGCCGAGCCCGCCCGAGGGCTTGCTGGAGAAGAACGGCAGGAAGATCCGCTCCCGGACCTCGTCCGGAACCCCGCGCCCGTTGTCCTCGACCACGACCCTCGCGGCGACCGGCGTCTCCTCGACCCGGATGGCGACCGAGCCGCCGATGGGGGAAACCGCCTCGACGCCGTTCCGGAGGAGGTTCTCGACCACGACGGCGAGCGCCAGCGCATCACCGACGACGACCGCGGGCGCCCCGGTCACCGTCACCGGAACGCCGGGGAACGCCGCCCGCACCTTGGCCGCGGTCTCGTTCACCAGGTCCATGAGGTCGACCGGCTCGCGCCGCAGGTCGCGCGGCTGGGCGAAGCGCAAGAACCGCTCGAGCAGGTCGGCGAGCCCTTCGGCCTCCTCGTTGATGGCGGCGACGAACCGCGCGCTCTCCTCGGGCGTACCGCCCGGCAGCAGGCGGGCGTACCCCCGCATCGTCGCGAGCGCGTTGCGCAGCTCGTGTGCCATTCCTGCGGCGAGCTCGCCGAGCGCCGCCATCTGCTCGCGCTCGGCGAGCGCGCGCTCGAGCGACTCGAGCCCGGTGCGGTCGGCGAGGAAGACGACCTCGCCCTGCTCCTCGCCGGTGGCGGCCAGCAGCGGCAGCCGCCTGATCTCGACCGCCCGCCCCCCGAGGTGGGCCTCGCCCGCGCCGCCCGCGAGCACCGGTGGGATCGGGCGGCCAACGGTCAGCGACGGCACGATCTCGCGCGCCGCCGGGTTGGCGGCGCGCACGCCGCCCCCCGGCTCGGTGATCACGACGCCGGCCGACGAGCCGCGCGTGAGAACGCCCGCGAGGACCTCGAGCTCGTCCGCGCGCCGCCGCAGTGCAGCCTCCGACTCCTCCAGACGCCGAACGGTGTCGCGGAACGTGTCCACCAGGAAGCGATCCTCGGCCTCGCCCCGGGGTTCGCCCGTCACGCGGATCGCTTCGGCGAGGAGCTCGCGGTACGGCGCCAGGACCCTCGCGATCAACCCCCACGCGACGAGGCCTCCTCCGAGCGCGACGCCGAACGCCAGGACGGCACCGACGCTGCGCCACCGCCCGACCGCGCCGGCGCCCGACACCGGCACGACGGCGCGGACGACCCGTCCGTCCGCCAGCGGCTGGTACGCCACCAGGACGCTCCCCGCCGCGGTCGCCACCGGCCCGGCGACCGGCTCTCCCCGCCGCTCCCACTCCTCGCGCGAACCCCACGGCCACCACGCCGGCGTGTCCGGCGCGGCGACTCCGACACGGTCCACGATCTTGCCCTCGCGCAGGATCGTGAGCCCCCACCCCTCCGCCCGGAGGGCGGCGCCGAAGCGCGCGGCCTCTCCCCCGGCCACCTGGTTCGCGAGCAGCTGCGTCCCCGCCAGCGCCGCCCGCCGCGCCTCCTCCTCGACGAGGTGCGTGACGACGAACACGCCCACCATCTCCGCCATCACCATGCCGACCAGCATCAGGAGCGTCGCGCCGATCAGCAGCTGCGCCTCGCGGAAACGGCGGGAGGGGAGTCCGCCGCTCACGGCCGCGCCCATCCGAGCAGCCGCATCATCGCGGGCCCGGCGAACAGAACCACCACGGCTGCGGCGCACAGGAACGTGCCGAACGGCAGCTCGGTGTCGCGCCGTCCCTTGCCGGCCGCAATGAGCGTCAGACCCACGAGGGCGCCGCCCGCGGCCCCGACGGCGAGCGTGAGCAGCATCGGACGCCACCCGAGGAACGCCCCGATCATCGCCAGCAGCTTGACGTCGCCGAGGCCCATCCCCTCGACGCCGCGCAGGCGCCGGTAGGCGACCATGACCGCGTACGGCACGCCGGCGCCGACCGCGGCCCCCACGAGCGCGTCGGCGATCGTCGCCAGGCCGCCGGCCGCCGAGCACGCGAGGCCGAGCCCGATACCCGGCAGCGTGAGCACGTCCGGCAGGAGGTGGTGCTCCAGGTCGATGAACGCCAGCGGGAGCAAGAGCATCACCAGCAGCATCGCCTCCGCTCCCGCGACGGTCAAGCCGAACCGCGCCGCGACGCCGGCCGCGAGCGCGCCGCATGCGAGCTCGACGGCGGGGTAGCGGGGCGAGATCGGGCTCCGGCACGCCCGGCACCGGCCTAGGAGGAGCACGTACGAGACGACCGGGATGTTGTCGAACCAGCGCACCGGCGCGCCGCACGCCGGGCAGTGCGACCTCGGGCGCACCAGCGACATCCCGCGCGGCAGGCGGTGGATCACCACGTTGAGAAAGCTCCCGAACACGAGGCCGTACGCCGCGGCCACGGCGGGAACGAACCAGGCGGGAACGTAGCTGCCGGCCACGCGCTCACCCGTCCCGGGCCGTGCTGGCTGTGGTCGCCACGCCTGCCGTCTCGGCGAGCTCCCGGTAGAGGGCCTCCTGCTGCCGGACCATCGTGTCGCGCTCGAACTCCGCGAGGCCGGCCGCGGCCCCCCCGGCGAGCCGCCGGCGCAGCGGCTCGTCCGAGAGGAGCTCCGCGACGCGCGCGGCCAACGCCTCGACGTCGCCCTCCGCGACGAGGAAGCCGTTCTTGCCGTCGCGCACCGCTTCCGAGACGCCGTCCACGGCCATCGCGACCACGGGGACGCCGGCGGCAAGCGCCTCGACGAGCGCGCGCGGGAGCCCTTCGAAGCGCGACGTCAGCGTCACGACCGTGGCCGCGTCGAGGATGGCCGGGACGTCGCGCCGCCAGCCGGGCAGGTGGAGGCGGCGCTCGAGCCCCGCCTCGCGCCGACCGCGCTCGAGCGCGCCGCGCAGCGCGCCGTCGCCGACCAGGAGGAAGTGCGCGGCGGGGACGCGGGCGGCGAGGCGCGCCGCGAGCTCGACGAACCGCTCGGGAGCCTTCTGGCTCTTGAAGCACGCGATCTGGACCACGAGCGGGGCGTTGGGCGGGATGCCGAGCTCCGTGCGGACGCGCTCCCCGCCGCTGTGGGCGCGGAACGCCGCGAGATCGATCCCTGAGCGGATCACCCGTGCCCGCTCCCTGCGGAACAGGCCCATCCGGGCGCCGTCGTCGAGGTTGCGCCGCGACACGGCGATGAAGGCCGTGGTCCAGCGGGCGGCGACCCTCTCCGCGGAGAGGAACGCCCACCGCACGGGCTGCGGCTGGTGCGGTCCGAACCCGAACCCGTGGATCGAGTGGACCACGATCGGTACGCGCTCGCGCCGCGCCGCGAGCCGGCCGAGGATCCCGGCCTTCGAGGAGTGCGTGTGTACCACGTCCGGCCCGAAGCGCCGGATCGCGCTGCGGAGCTCGGCGTACGCGCGCGCGTCCGCCCACGGTCTGACCTCGCGCCGGAGGTGGGCGAGCTCGAACAGCTCGGTGTCCGGCAGCTCCCGCGCCTCGGGCAGCAGCTCGCCCGCGTCGGCGCACGCGAGGCCCGCGGCGAACTCGCGCCGGTCCAGCCCGGCCACGGTGTCGAGCGTGTTGCGCTGCGCGCCACCGAGCTCGAGCATCGTGATCGCGTGCAACACGCGCAGGCGACTCATCGCGCCAGCCGACGCGCGACGGCGGCGCCGTCCCAGAGCGCGTCCTCCATCGTCGAGTACTTCCACTCGGCCCACCGGCCCGCAAGCACGACGCCGGCGGACCGGTAGGCGTCTCGGACGGCGGCGACCGCGGCGGGCCGCGCCCCGTCGAAGATCACGTACGCCGGGTCGAGGTGGACCTGGTTGACGGCGACGACCTCGCCCTTGTCCCGCAGCAGGCCGAGCTCCACGAGGCCGTCGAGGCAGCGCCGCCTCAGTCCTGGCGGTGGCGACGAGCCGGAAGGGACGCTCACCTCGACCGAGAGCGTGTGACACCCCACCGGCGCGACCGAGCCGTGGTTCGAGGGGATCCCGACACGGTAGAACGGGAACCGCTCCTCGGGGACGTACAGCCAATGCTCGCGGCGCGGTGCGCGGCCGCGGACGCCGAGGTTGAGGTTCACCACCGCCACGGCGCGGAGCCGGCCGGCCGCCTCGCGGGCCGCGGCGGGGAGGTCGGAGGTGATCGCCACGAGGTGCGGGAGCGGCGCGGTCGCGACGAGGGAGTCCCACGGCACGGCCTCGCCCGACGCGAGCGCCACCTCCCTCGTCGCGAGCGACACCGAGCGGACGGCGCACCGGAGCCTCACGTGTTCGAGCCGGGACGCCAGGGCGTCGGCGAGAAGGCGGATCCCGCCCTCGCGCGGGTACAGGAACGTCGCGTTGTAGCCGACCTTCCCCTTGTACAGCCCTAGCGATCCCTCGACGACGTCCGCGAGCTCCGGGCGCGGAACGTACCGCCCCACCCACTCCGTCGTGAGCTCGGCCGGGTCCGTGCAGAACAGCTTCCGGTTGTACGGCACGAAGAAGTGACGGGCGAACCCCTCCCCGAAGCGCGCCAGCACCCACTCCAGAAACGTGCGTGGCTGGCTCTCGGCGCCGGCCCCGGCGAGCCGCGCCTCGACGAACCCGAGCAGGCAGTCGCGGCGGATCTCGCGGGGGAGCCGGTACGTGTTGATCTGGATCGGGTACGGCGTGACCGTGCCTGCGAGGGCGATCCCCGCCCGCCTGCGGTGCGAGCGCAGGGCACTGCGCACCCCGAGCTCGCTCAGTAGCGCCTCGCTCTCGGGCCGCGCGAGGTGCAGCAGGTGTCCGGTGAGGTCGAAGTGGAAGCCGTCGCGTGACGACGTGCGACACGCCCCGCCCGGGTCGGCCGCCCTCTCGAGGACCGTCGCCCCGATGGCCGTCTCCCGCAGGTGGTATGCGGCCGAGAGGCCCGTCAGCCCCGCCCCGATCACGACCGCGCGGCTCACTCGGGGACCTCCATCCGGACGCGGGCGAGGGCCCCGAGGAGCACCGCGAGCCCGAGGGCGTAGGCGCCGAGCACCCATACGCCGACCTGCCACGACCACACCGCGGCCGTCCCGATCCCGGCCACGGCCCCGGCGGCGGCGACCGCAACCACGACCGTCACGGCCTTGCCGGTGTTCCCGTTCATCGCGGCCCGCAGCCGCAGGGGGAAGTGGTCGGGGCTCCCGTGCCAGAACGGCTTTCCGGCCCGTGCGCGCAGCAGGGTCACGTACACCGTGTCGGCAAGCGGCACGCCGAGGATCGCGAGCGGCGCCAGGAAGCCGGCCGGGCTCCGCTCGCTCCAGCGGATCGCGACCGCAAGAGCGCCGAGGGTGAGCCCGACCGCGAGCGAGCCCGCGTCACCGAGATAGATGCGGGCAGGCGGGAGATTGAACACCAGGAAGCCGCAGAGGGCGCCGGCGAGCGCGAGCGACGCCGCGGCCTCGGGGTACTCGCCGGTCGAGAGGGCCACGACGCCGAACGCGACCGCCGCCACGGCGCCGACACCCGCCGCGAGGCCGTCCATCACGTCGAGGAGGTTGAACGCGTTGCACACCGCGAACAGCCACAGCGCGGCGAGCGGCCACCTCAGCCCCTGCGGCACCTCGGCGAGCTCGATCACTGCGCCGCTGCGCAGCAGCACGAACACGGCGACGGCCTGGCCCGCGATCTTCGCGGCGGGGGTCAGCACGCCGAAGTCGTCCACCAGGCCCACGAGAAGCGTCAGCGTGCCCGCGAGCAGCAGCCCGAGGAGCAGCGTGTTGAACGAGTAGACGAGGCCGAGCGCGACCAGGTACGCCAGGAAGACCGCGAGCCCGCCGAGGTACGGCACGGGTTCGGCCTGGGTCTTGAGGCGGCCGTCGGGCCGGTCCACGATCCCGAACCGCAGCGCCGCCTGCCGCGCGAGCGGCGTGAAGTAGAGCCCCAGCAGGAACGCGAGGGCGAAGCCGAGGAGCGTCAGCGCCGGGGTCACCGCAGCTCCCTCAGCCGCCGCCTCGGAATCCGCGGGCGCTGTGCGGCCGCGGCCTTCAGGCGCGGCCACGCGCGGCGGAGCGCCGGCACGACCGCCGGACGGCGGAGCAGCACGACGGCCAGCATCGCCACCTCCCCCGGCAAAAGTACGGGGAAGCGCAACCAGAAATCAACCGGGTGCAGGTTCCGGACCATCGTCGCCCACCGGTTCACGAGGATCGCGGCCGCCAGCTCCGCGGGCCGGCGGAAGATGAGCCTGCCGCCGCCGGGCCGGGCCGTGGCGCTGCGGCGGTGCACCGCGACCGCCCGCGGTTCGTAGCGGACCTCCCAGCCGGCGTTGTTGACGCGCCACCCCAGGTCGAGGTCCTCCCAGAACGCGAAGTACTCGGCGGGGATCGGCTCGCCGTCGACCGCCGCGTTCGCGAGCGCGGCCCGCCGGTACACCATCGCCGCGCCGCACGCGGCGAGCACGCGCCCGGGCTCGGTGAACCTCCCCTCGGCGGGCGCGCCGTAGCCGCGGTCCCGCACGCGCAGGAGGAGCGGCGTCAGCTCCTGGCCGCACGAGTCGAGCGCCGCCTCTCCCGGGCGGAGCAGTCGGCCGGCGACGCCGCCGGCGCGCGGGTTGCCGGCCAGGACGGCGCAGCACGCCGCGAAAAAGCCGGGTGCGGGGAAGCAATCGGGGTTGAGGAACCCGACCACATCGACGTCGGCCGCGAGCGCGGCGAGGCCGGCGGTGCAGCCACCCGCGTACCCGGCGTTCTCGCTCAGCGGCAC
>Ga0335070_10000139_pt1 | contig 81830 bp, 84 predicted proteins | sample Lox_Sample_13_FD_206722 | JGI IMG/M metagenome (GOLD analysis project Ga0335070, IMG submission 206722) | Soil microbial communities from Loxahatchee National Wildlife Refuge, Florida, United States - Lox_Sample_1.3 | ecosystem: Environmental > Terrestrial > Soil > Wetlands | place: USA... | reverse complement strand
GACGTCTCGATCGGCGGCGGCGCCTCGACTCTGCAGCAGGCGATCGCCGCCGGGCTGCTCGAGGAGATCGCGGTCCATCAGGTCCCGGTCCTGCTCGGCGGCGGCGAGCGCCTCTTCGAACACCTCGGGGCCGGCGCCGCTGAGGTCGAGCTGACGCAGGTGGTCGAGGGCCCCGAGGCCCTCCACCTCACTTATCGCTTCAGTTCATAGGCGCGTATTGGGTCCATATGGACCCAATACGCGCCTCGTTCAGGTCTCGCGCGGGTCAGGCGCCTCGATCGTCCGCGGGTGCGGTAGGGCCACCGCGAGATTCCTCAAGTAGTCCGCTAGCGTTGGCGCGCGGATGAGCTCAACGGCAAGCGCTGGCAGCGGATTCGTGTTGCTCGGGGACCAGCCCTACGGCGGCTCCAGCGACCCGCTCGGCTTTGACGACACCGTCGATCACTTGACCTCGCTGATCCTCGCCTCGAGTGACTCGACTCCATTCACGCTTGGCATCGAGGCCCCCTGGGGGAGGGGGAAGAGCACCATGATGGGGAGGCTCGAAGCTCGGCTGAGTCTTGTCGAAGGGCTCGAGACCGTGCGTTTCAACGCCTGGACGGCCGACGACGGTCAGGTTCTGGAAAGGCTTGTAAAGACTGTCCTCGTTCGGCTTGACAAGAGGATCCTGAGGCGGGCGCTGCGCAACCGAACTTTGGTCGGATGGCTGCGGTTTGTGACCAGCGCTGTTGGCGGGTTCCTTGGGTTTGGCAGCGTTGTCGACTCTTTTTGGGGCCAGGCGATCCGAGATCCGCAGGAGAACGACTTGCGGGAGATGGTGGAGGAGGCGATCGAAGCCTGGCGTCGCAAGCACGCCAAGGGCAGGGAGCCAGTGATCTGCGTGTTCATCGACGACCTCGATCGCTGCTCGCCCGCGGGCGTGATCGAGGTCTTTGAAGCAATGAAGCTCTACCTCGATGTTCCTGGACTCATCTTCGTGGTGGGTTATGACCAGGGCATCGTGTCCGACCTCGTCCTACGAGAGAAGGGGTACGACACCGAGGCAGTGAAGTCTCGTGACTACCTCGAGAAGTTCATTCAGATCGTTTACCGGATACCGCCCTCCCAGCCGGAACGGGCGGGGGCATTCATCGATTCTCTGCTCGAGGTGTCGCGCACCGGCGAGTTATTGGGCCAGAGCGAGCGGCGGCTGGTGATCGAGGGGAGCGAATCGAATCCCCGGCGAATCAAGCGCTTCATCAACCGCTTCGTTCTCGCATACGGCCTAGAACCTCAATGGCAGGAGTTCGAACCCCAGGCCCTGGTTCGGATTCAACTGCTGCAGATGTATTTCCCCGACTTCGCGCGTCTGCTCGAGGGCCTTGGCGTGGGTGACCCGATCGAGGAATTCCTCGAATACCGCAATGCCCGCGACGTGCTGCGGCAGGAAGACCGAAACCGGTGGCAGCAGGTGGAAGGGGCGTTTGAGTCGGCCGGTCTGGCAGCGCCCCCTCCTCACGGGGACTTCGAGGTCGACGCCCTTGCGAGGAAGCTCGACGACAACGTGGCGGTTCAATTCCCTGCCCTGGTCGACCGGCGCGATTTCGTCGCTCTCGTGACCAGCCTTTCTGAAGCCGGCGAATGGCCGAGACTCCGAGAGGCACTGGCCTTGGGAGACATTCCGCTTGAACCGGTCACCGTCGAAGCGGAAAATCCACGCTGGAGGGCCGGAGCGAACCTGCTCGATGGCCTCAAGGTGCTTTGGGTGGACGACAACGTCGATGCGAACGCGGCGCTTGCTGATCTGCTGAGGGACGAAGGGGTGGACCTCACGGTCGTGCCGGGGACGCAACAACTGGACGCCGCGCTCACCCGCAGTCAGTTCGACGTCATCGTGTCGGACATCGGCCGGCCCGGGAATCGCGAGGCGGGCCTCGACGATGCGGAGCGGTTGAGTCGCGAACACCCGCGTCTGCCACCGTTTGTGTTCTACACCGAACGCATCACCAAGGCGCGCACCGAGCGCGCTGCGGCGCTCGGTGCGCGGATTACGACTCAGCCCGAGGAACTGCTAGACGCGCTGTACGGGTACCGTCGACCGCCAGACAGCAGCCAGGTCGTGCATAGCTCCTTCACTGCGGGGTAGCGGCCGACCCGCTCGGGCTAGCCGAGCAGCTTGGCCTTCTGGGCGGCGAACTCCTCCTCGGTGAGGATGCCCTGGTCTTTCAGTTCGCCGAGCTGTTTGAGCTGATCGATCGTCGACTCCTCGCCCCCGGCGGTGGCGGGCGGCGGTGGTGCCTGGGCCGCCATCTGCTGCTGTTGCTGGGCGTACTGCTGTTCTTCCTGATCTGCCCAGCGCGACTCCTGGCGGCGGCGGACGCGGCCGCTGACCGCGGTTGCGGTGCCGGCGACGACGGCGGTGCGGGCCATCCCTCTCAACAGTCCTGGCATCTCTTCGTCTCCTCCTTGGTGTCTAAGCGTCGGCCTCGGCCGCATCGAGAGCGGCGAGGAGGTCTTCGGCGGGAATGCGGCCGCTGGCGACGAGCTGGCCGCCGGAGCGCCGCACGGCGGTCGCGAACGGCGCCGCCCAGGCGTTCTCGTAGACGAGCAGCGCGGCCGAGGTACCCGGCTCGAGCACCTCCGCGGCGCTGGCGACGTCGTCGTCGTGGATCAGGCCCGAGGAGGCGCCCTCGAAAACGGCCAGCTCGGCGACGTCGCCGAGGTCGGCAAGCTCGAGGCCGGCGATCGTCCCGTCCTCGTCCTTGGTGATGAAGGTGAGGTCGATGAGCCGGATCAGACCGCGGTCGACGAGGTCGATCAGGTGCGGCATCGCCTCGCCGCTGGGCTGGCGGCCGGGCCACTCGACGAGGATGTAGTCGACGGGGCCCATCTCGATGTCTTCGGCGCTCAAGCGGGGGGTCCTTTCTCTGCTTCGTTGGCAAGCGGTGCTGCCCGCCATTATCGGGCCTGCGGCTAAAGGGTGGATCATCCAAATCGGGTGACCTTTGCGGCGTCCGGGCGGAGTACGCTCGCGCCATGAAAACTCCGCGCAGTCCCCACGACGAGGCGATGTTCTACGGCAACCGCTGGCTGGTCGAAGACGCGCCGGACGGCCCCTTCCCCGAGAGCGGCATGGCCTCGCTCGACGCGATGCGCCTCGTCGCCGAGGAACTCGCGCTGGAGGGCGACCCCAACCGCAACCTCGCCACCTTCGTCACCACCTGGATGGAGCCCGAGGCCCAGCGCCTGATCGCCGAGAATCTCTACCGCAACTTCATCGACCACGCCGAGTACCCGATCTCGGCCGAGATCGAGCAGCGCTGCGTGCGGATGCTGGCCGACCTCTTCCACGCTCCCGGCGAGACGACCGGCTGTCGCACCCAGGGCTCCTCGGAGGCGATCATGCTCGGCGCCCTCTCGCTCAAGTGGAAATGGAAGGAACGGCGCGAAGCCGACGGAAAGGCCGTCGACAAGCCCAACCTCGTCTTCGGCGGCGACGTTCACGTCGTCTGGGAAAAGTTCTGCCGCTACTTCGACGTCGAACCGCGGATCGTCCGCCTGCAGAAGGACAAGTACGTGATCGGGCCCGAGGACGTCGAGCCCCACGTCGACGAGAACACGATCGGCGTCGCCGCCGTCCTCGGCACCACCTTCACCGGCCACGCCGACGACATCGTCGGCATCAACAACCTGCTGCTCGACATCAAGGGCGACAAGGGGATCGACGTCCCGCTGCACGTCGACGGCGCCTCTGGCGGCTTCGTCTGGCCCTTCCTCTACCCGCATTCCGAGTGGGACTTCCGGCTCGAGCAGGTGCGCTCGATCAACGTCTCCGGTCACAAGTTCGGGCTCGTCTACCCGGGCATCGGCTGGCTGGTCTTCCGTGAGAAAGCCGACCTCGCCGACGACCTCGTCTTCTACGAGAACTACCTCGGCAAGACCGACGCCACCTTCACCCTCAACTTCTCGACCGGCGCCTCGATGGTCCTCGCCCAGTACTACAACTTCGTCCGTCTCGGCCGCGAGGGGTACGGCTACGTGATGAAAGCGATGGAGGAAAATGCCCGCGCCCTCGCCGACAAGCTGAAGGCGATGGGGCACTTCGAGCTGATCGGCGACGAAGAGGAGCAGCTTCCCCTGGTCGCCTTCAAGCTCGCCGAGGGCAAGGACTACGACGAGTTCGACGTCTCCTGGCAACTCTCGGCCGAGCGCGGCTGGATGCTCCCCGCCTACACGATGCCCGCCGACGCCCAGGACGTGAAAGTGTTGCGGGCGCTGGTCAAGGAGACGCTCAGCCGGGCCCAGATCGACCGCCTCGCCGAGGACATAGAACAGGCTTGCGCGACGCTGGAGAAGAAGGGCGGCGCCCACGAGTCCGAGCGCCACAAAATGAAGATGACCCCCGGTTACTAGGCCTGCCGCGCAGGCGTCGGCGGGGTCGGCGGCCGGTAGCCGGGAGGCGCGCCGGCCGTGGGCGTGAGCCGCTTGCGATCGAGCTCGGCGATCAGCAGCTCGAGCATCGAGTCCTGGAGCGCCCGGCTCTGCTCGGTCGAGAAGGCCGGGTGGGCGAGGTTGCGTTCCTCGCAGGGGTCGGTCGTCAGGTCGTAGAGCTCGAACTCGTCCGGCGCGGGCTCGCTGACCGTGCGCGTGCGGCTGCGCTCGAGGCGCTCGTCGAGCTCGCCGGGCGAGGTCCAGAACTGCTGGTTGTCGTGGTAGCGGGTGAGCTTGACGAGGTGGGGTTCGCCGCCGACCTCGACCTCGGCGACCACCGTCTCCAGGTGGTTGGGCTGCGTCACGGTCGACAGCCTGCGGGTGATCCGCGAGAGCTTGTTGAACGGGGACGGTGCCTCGGCGCTGCCCTCGCTGATCTCGTCGTCGGTGAGGAACAGGACCGGGGCGGGATCGCGCGGCGCCGCGGCCGAGCGAATCTGGGCGGAGAGGTCGCGGCCGACCAGTGGCCGCGCCTCGCTGTGGGTCTGCAGCAACTCGGTCCGCGTCTGCTCGCGGTCGATCCCGGCGAGGCCCAGCAGGGTGGGAAGCAGGTCGGCATGGTTGGTCGGGAAGTCGATCTCCCGCCCTTCCTCTCCCAGCGATGGGCCGGAGACGATGAACGGGATCCGGAGCGCCTCCTCGTAGGCGACGTGCCACTTCTCGTGCATGCCGCCGTGGGCCCCCTGCATGTCGCCGTGGTCGGAGCTGAAGACGACGATCGTGTCGGCGTGGGCGCGGCTGGCGGCGAGCGCGTCCAACACCCGCGTGATCTGCTCGCCGACCGCCGCCTGCAGCTGGTAGTAGAAGCGGAGGTGGGTCTGGATCCACGGCTGCGGCGCCGCGATCTTCCCCCAGGCGTCGGCGTAGCTCGCGTGGCAGGTCGGCTTGGTCGAGAGGTCCTCGTCACGGGTCGGGGCCTGGTCGACCTGAGGGACCTCCCGGGGGTGGTAGCGCAGGCCCTGAGCAAGCCCGACCAGCCCGAAGTAGGAGTCGTCGTGGGGGTTGAGGAAGGAGCAGACCGTGAGCCACGGCTGCTCGCTCGGGTCGCCGTCGAGGCGGGCCAGGAGGTCGATCGTCTCCTCGGCGGTGAACGGGTCCTTGAGAATCCCCATGTTGTGCTTGCCGAGGCCGTGGGGCTCGGGGCCGACCCACTCGGAGAAGCCGAAGTCGTCGAGCAGGTCGGCCTCCAGGTAGCGCCCGATGTTCGCCTCGATCTGGTTCCCGTCGTCGTCGATCGAGAGCAGCGGGCCGCTGCCGTCGTCGGCGTCGAGGTGCGCGTGGGAGGCGTGCCACTTGCCCTTGAAGTAGGTGCGGTAGCCGGCGGCGCGGAACCAGTCGCCCAGGGTCGGCACCCCGTCGGGGTCGAGCCAGTGGACCTCGCCGCCCTCGGCGCTCTTGGCCAGCCCGTCCGTCTGCGTCACCCCGTGCAGCGACGGGTACTGCCCGGTTAGCAGCGAGGCGCGGCTCGGGGCACAGGCGGTGGCCATCGGATAGTGGTGCTTGAAGGAGACGCCCGTGCGCCGCAGCCGCTCGACGCCCGCCATTCGCTCGCGCCGGTACTGGGCCAGCTCCTCGGACTCGTAGCCGGGCGGGTGGCGCAGCTGGTCGGTGAGGACGAGGAGGACGTTGGGGCGGCGGCTCACGGCGCGGACGATATCCCGGATCGCGTCGGGCTCGGCGGCGCCTTGGGAGTACGGTGGGCGGCGTGGACGCCGACGCCCTGATCGACCTCCCCGGCGCCAGCTTCCGCATGGGCTCCGACGACTTCTACCCCGAAGAGGGGCCGGTACGGGAGGTGGCGGTCGCGGGCTTCGGGATCGAACGATCCCCGGTCACGGTCGCCCAGTTCGCCGCCTTCGTCGCGGCGACCGGGTACCTGACGGTCGCCGAGCGACCGCTCGACCCGGCCGACTACCCGGAGGCGGACCCCTCGCTCCTGGTCCCCGGCTCCGCCGTCTTCCAGCCGACAGCAGGGCCGGTCCCGCTCAACGATCCGCGTCACTGGTGGGCGTACGTGCCGGGGGCGAGCTGGCGGTACCCCGGCGGCCCCGAGACCGACAGCGCCGAGATCCCGGATCATCCCGTCACCCAGGTCGCCTACGAGGATGCGGAGGCCTACGCCCGCTGGGCCGGCAGGGAGCTGCCGAGCGAGGCCGAGTGGGAGTACGCGGCACGCGGTGGGCTCGACGGCTGCACGTACGCCTGGGGAGAGGATCCCCAGCCGGAGGGCGAGCCGATGGCAAACACCTGGCAGGGCCAGTTCCCTTGGGAGAACAGCGGCGCCCGCGGCTGGCGCGGCACCTCGCCGGTCGGCAGCTTCCCCGCCAACGGGTTCGGCCTCCTCGACATGACCGGAAACGTCTGGGAGTGGACCGGCGACGAATACACCCTGCCGCCGCCGACCCCGAGCCCCTGTTGCGGTGGCGCCGGTTCGCGCGCCGAACAGGCAGGCGAGAGGGTCGAGTTCATCGGCCCCGGCGGGCACATCCCCCGGCGCGTGCTGAAGGGCGGATCGCACCTGTGCGCGCCGAGCTACTGCCTCCGATACCGGCCGGCCGCGCGCCAGCCCGAGGCGGTCGACAGCGCGACCAGCCACATCGGCTTCCGTTGCGTGCTCAGGGCGGAGGCGGCCTGATGGGTTCGTCGTGCCCTGGCCCGCGCGCCCGGCCCGGCCACCAGGCGCGCTCGCCGAGGCGGTAGGTGATCGCCGGGATCAACAGGGCGCGGACGACGAAGGTGTCGAGGAGGACGCCGACCGCGACCGTGGCGCCGACCTGGACCAGCTCCTCCAGCGGCAGCAGGGTCAGGGTCGCGAAGGTCCCCGCGAGGATCAGGCCGGCGCCGGTGACGACGCCGCCGGTGCTGACCAGGGCGCGCAGCGTGCCCTCGCGAGTCCCGTGCGCGGCCGCCTCCTCCCGTGCCCGGGTCATCAGGAAGATGTTGTAGTCGACGCCGAGGGCGACGAGGAAGATGAACGCCATCAGCACCAGGTTGAAGGCGACGCCTTCGTCGCTGAGCAGCGAGAAGGCGAAGGTGCAGAGGCCGAGGGTGGCGGCGAAGGAGAGGACGACGGTCGCCAGCAGATAGGCCGGGGCGAGCAGGGCGCGCAGCACCGCGCAGAGGATCAGGCCGACGACGAGGAGCACGAGGGGGAGGACGAGGCGGGTGTCGCGAGCGTTGGTCTGCTCGATGTCGTAGTTCTCGGCCGGGATCCCGCCGAGCAAGCCGTCGGGCGCGATCGCGTGGAGGCGGTCGCGGATCGTCGCCACCGTCGCGGCTGCATCTCCGGAGTAGGGGTCGCCGCGGAGGACGATCACCGCCACCGACTTCGGCGAGCCGCTCACTTCGGCCGGCACCGGCAGCACCAGCTGCACCTCGCGCAGCTGTTCGATCCCGTGCGTGACCGCGTCCAGGTCCCTGTCCTCGACTACCGCAGCCAGCGGCGAGGCGATCCCCGGCGGGAAGTGTTCTTCGAGCACGTCGGTGCCGCGGCTGGAATTGGTCGGTTGCGTCTCGCCTTGGCCGAACCCGATCGTGCCGTGGTGGCTGAGGTTGCCGAGCGCGAGGACGAGCAGCCCGACCGTGATCAGCGGGATCAGGAGCCGCGAGCGCCGGCGCACCAGCCCCGCCGCCCGCTCCCACATCCCGCCGCCATCCCGTGGTTCCTTCGCCCGGGGGCGTCGGACGAAGGAACCACGGGATCGGGGTCGCCAGAAGGCGCGCTCGCCGAGGACGGCGAGCAGGGCGGGGAGGAGGGTGAAGGCGGCGAGCAGCATCGTCGCGATCCCGATCGCCAGGATCGGCCCGAGCCAGTGGGTCGACTCGAGGTTGGCGACGAGCAGGACCAGCATCGCCGCGATCACCGTCCCCGCCGAGGCGGCGATCGCCGGGGCGCTCTCCTTCAGCGCGGCGACCAGCGCCTCGCCGTGCGGCAGGCCGCGGCCGAGCTCTTCCCGGTAGCGGTGGACGAGCAGCAGCGAGTAGTCGGTGCCGGCGCCGAAGATCAGCACCAGGAGCAGCATCGTCCCCTCCGAGTTGACCGTGATCCAGCCCGCCTCGATCAGCAGGTAGGCAATGCTGACCGCGACCAGATAGGCCGCCCCGACCGCGAGCAGCGGCAGCAGCGCCAGCAGCGGCGCCCGGTAGACGAGCAGAAGCAGGAGGAGGACGAGGCTGAGCGTCGCGACCAGCAGCGTTTCGCCCGCTTCGTCGGCGACGCGCTCGAGGTCGGCGGCGATCCCGGCCGGGCCAGTGACGTAAGCGCTGACCCCTGGCGGCACGTGCGCGTCCAGGTATTGGCGGATCTCGCGCACGCCACGGGTGATCGCGCCGCGGTCGTCGGCGTTGAGCGCCACCACGACCAGCGCGGCTTCGTGGTCGCGCGAGAGCGGCCCGACGCCGCGGTCGATCGTCGCGATTTCGCCGAGCGACTCGCTGGAATCGGCGGCGAACGGGTCGATGATCGGCGTCGCTCCGGTGATTCCCAGCGCGTCGAGGCCGTCGCCGATCTTGCCGATCGCCCGCAGGTCGGCTTCGCTGAGGCCGCCCTCGCGGTTGAAGACGATCACCGCGGGCACCTCTTCGACGGCGCCCCCATTGCCCTTCTCGCCGCCGGTCTGCAGCGCCTCGATCGCCCGCGTCGATTCGGAGTTGGCGGGGAGGAAGCTGGCCTGGCCGGCGGCCGTGGCGCCGCCGATCTTGCCGTGGCCGAACCAGCCGGCGACGCCGAGCAGCGCCCAGGCGGCGATCGTCAGCCAGCGCCCGCGCGGCCCGGTGACGGCAGCGGCGAGGCGCCGGGTCACAGCTGGGGACGTTCGGCGGTGCGCACGGGCCGAACCCTAGCCTCGGCGAATGACCCCACCGCCGTGGCTCGGCGAATCGCCGACGCGCTTGCCGGGTAGCCTCGTCGCATGCCGACCTGGATCGCCCGCAAGACCATCCCCGCGGTCTGGAAACGGATCCCCTGGCGCACCGTCTGGGCGATCTCGCTCTGGCTCGCCGAGAAGGGACGCGAGCGCATCCGCCAGAACCTCAGCGCCGAGGAGCAGTCGGAGTTCTGGTCGCTGCTGAAGAAGTCGAAGGGCCGTCGCAGCAACCTCGCCGACCGCGACCGGGCGCGGCTGAAGACGATCGTCGGCAAGGCGATCCGCGGAACCTGAGTGGAACAATCCGCGCGTGAACGCGCGGAAGATCTTCGGGCGGCCCTGGGCGGAGATCCCGCTGCCGTTGCGAGTGTACTTGTGGGTCGGGTTGGTGCAGGTGCCGCTAGGGGTCGCGCATGGTCTCGCGTCGAGCCGGCCGTGGGTGGCGCTTCTCGTGCTCCCCCTGTGGCTCTTCTTTGCCGTCGGGGTGCTCCGGGGCTGGCGCTGGCTCTGGATCTTGATCGTGTTTGGCGGGGCCCTCGGGATCCTCCTTCCGCCCTACCGAGCCGACGCATGGTCGCTCTACATCCGTGTGAGTGAGCTGGTCGACATCGGCTTGCTGCTCTGGCCCTCCAGTTATCGGTACGTCTGGCGGCGGGGCACCCGGATGGTGATTCCCAGGGAGCCAACCATTGACACCGCCGTTGCCGGTATGCCGGCCTCCGAGCGCCCAGACGGGTGGTTCCTCGATCCCTCCGACCCGAATCGGATGCGGTATTGGCACGGTGAGTCGGGAGCCTGGATCGGGAGGGCGAAGACGCCCCGGAAGATCCGTCGCGATCCGGCGAATGGATCGATCGAGGCCGACGCTCCCGGCTCGCCCTAGATGTCGTGCCTACTGACGTTCCCTCCTCGGCGGCGGCGAGCGGAAGTGGAGGATGTTGACCTTGGCGTGGTGGGGTCGCTCGGCGACGCCGGCGGTGCGGCCCTCGACCCGGGCCTGGATCTCGATCAGCTGCTCGAGGGTGCCGGTGAGCAGGGTCGCGACTTCCCGCCAGCCGTCCTGGTCGAGGGTCATCGGCATGCGGCTGACGTGGCTGTCGTCGTCGTCGAAGTAGGTGCCGGTGGCCATTGCCTCGGCGATGTCCTCGGCGATCTGCTGGGTCACCGCCCGGGTGAAGCCGAGGCGCTCGGCTTCGCTCAGCTGCTTCCAGCTCTCTTCGTCCCAGATCCGGTACCGCTCGCCGGCTTTGTAGAGGTGCTCGGCGACCCGCCCGCCCCGTGCCGGCCTGGTCTCGACCAGCTCGATGCAGTTGAGCCGGCGCAGGACCCTGATGTGGTAAGCGACGTTGTTCGTCGGCTCGCCGAGCTCTTCGGCGACTTCTCGCGGCGTGGCCGGGCGTTCCCAGAAGACCTTCATCGCCCGCAACCGAGTCGGGTGGGCCATCGCCGTATAGAGGCGCGGGTTGGTCAGCGAGGGTGGCCGTCGGTTGGGCAAATAATCCTCCAAAAAATCTGAGTTTAAGCCTTTTAGTAATCGTTCGCCACGGAGTCCGGATCGCACCGGTCCGCGGCTAAAACGACGAGGTCGAAAGGGGGTGTCGCAAAATGACCGCTGCCGAGACCGCGCATCTCATCCCTGCTGTCAGCATCGGCAAGATGAGCTAGGAGCTCGGGCCGAGCTGGAACGGCCTAAAGGCTCGGCCCGTGCCCGCCCAAGCGTCAATGCTTCAGGCGATTTTTTCATTCAACCGCTTCTCCCCACAGCGGCGTGGTAATACGCAAGGATCGGCGGACCGTGGCTCGGCAGCGGCCAGACCAGATCGACACCGACCTAGTGCGGGCGCTGGGCCATCCGCTGCGGGTCCGGATCCTGCAGGTGCTCAACGAGCGCGACGCGAGCCCGAACGAGCTGATGACCCTGCTCGAGGCGCCGCTGGGCAACATCGCTTACCACACTAGGGTGCTTGAGAAATGCGGCTGCATCGAACAGGTGCGGACGGCGCAGCGGCGGGGGGCGGTGGAGCACTACTTCCGCGCCGTGCCGCGCTCCTACATCGGCCACCAGGAGTGGCGCAAGGTGCCGCGCTCGGTCCGCTCCCAGGTCTCCGGCGCCACCGTCGACAGCTTCATGGCGCGCCTCGCCGACTCGTTCAAGGCGGGGAAGATCGACGACCGCGACGACTCGACCCTGACCTGGATGTCGATGCCCGTCGACGAGGTCGGCTGGGTGCAGGCCTCCGAGGTGCTCGACGAAGCGATCGCCCGCCTCCACGAGGTGTACGAACAGAGCCGCCGCCGACTCGAGATGACCGGCGAGGAGGCGATATCGGTGATCGTCGGGCTCGCCGCCTTCGAGGCGGCTCAGGACTCGCGGCCGTAGCGGTCGCTGAGGCGGACGACGTCGTCCAGGTGCGGCGTCGAGACCTCGAGCACGGTCGAGTCCTCGATTGCTTCGATCGAGTGGACGACGCCGGGCCGGTTGCGCCAAGAGCCACCGGGTTCGATCACCCGCTCCTCCAGCTCCTCCGCGCTCGGGCCCTGCAGGACCATTAGCCGGCCGGAGAGCAGGTAGGAGGTCTCGTCCTTTTCGCGGTGCAGCTGGATCGAAAGCCGCTGACCGGCGTCGACGACGAGCAGCTTGCCCGCGTAGTGGTCGGTGTCGGCCCACCAGATCTCGTGGCCCCACGGCTTTTCGACCCGGCTCTGCGGGTCGCTCCCCGCCGGCACCTCTTGCATCGGCTCCTCGCTCACCGGCGGCGATTCTAGTCGCCGCTCCGAATAGGATCGAGCGATGAAGCCCGTGACGGTCTCGGTGACGGTGGCGCGCCCGCGCGAGGAGGTCTTCGACTTCATCGACGTCCTCGCCAACCACGAGTCCTACATGGACCACATGTTCGTCGACTGGAAACTCTCCGGGCCGCGGCGCGGCGTCGGGGCGAAGGCGCGGGCCCGGGTGCAGGCGCCGGCCTCGCGCGAGATGGCCGACTTCGAGGTGGTCGAGTCCGAGCGGCCCTCGCGCACGGTCGAGGAAGCCGTCAGTGCTCACGGCAAGCGCCACACGCGGGGCACCTACCAGCTCGAGCAGCGCGGCGAGGACGCCACTGAGGTCAGCTTCGAGCTCGCCTGGCTGCAGGCGCCGCGGACCGAACGGATGGTGCCGCCGCTGACCCGCGCATTCCTGCGCCGGGCGCTGGGCAAAGGGCTGAAGCGGATGGCCAAGCAGCTCGAAGAGAGCTGAGCACGGTGCCCGCCCGACCATCTATGTTGCCGGCATGAACGACGACTGGAGAGTTGAGATCGACGCCGCCGACGAGGGCGAGGCGCTGCTGCTGATCGAGGGGCTCGGCGGACCTGGTCCCGGCCATGGCCTCGGGCCTGGTCAGACGCTGGGGACCGCCTTCGGCGACAAGGTGATCGTCTCCCGCGAAGGCACCCGCATCTACCTCTACTCCGGGACCCGCGAGCAGGCCGAGGCCGCCCGCGACGCCGCGCAGAAGATCGCCGACGAGAACAGCTGGAAGCTCGAGACCACCTTCACCCGCTGGCACCACGAAGCCGAGGAGTGGGTCGACGCCGACGCGCCGTTGCCCTCGACCGACGCCGAGCGCAGCGCCGAGCACGAGGAGCTGGTCGAGGAGGAGCGCGAGGAGGTCGCCGAGGGCGCTGCGCCGCAGTGGGAGGTGCGGGTAGACCTGCCGCACCACGGTGACGCCCACCGCTTCCACGAGCAGCTCGAGTCCGAGGGCATCCCCAACGTGCGGCGCTGGAAGTACCTGGTCGTCGGCGCCGCCGACGAGGACACCGCGCGGGCGATCGCGACGCGGCTGGAAGGCGAGGCGCCGGCCGGGTCCAAGTTCACGATCGACGGCAACCCGCGCGCCGTCTACGACGAGCGCCCGCCGAACCCCTTCGCCGTCTTCGGCGGCCTCGGCGGTTAGGCGGATGGCCGGCGCCGACCGGCCCGACGACGCCCTCCCCGAGGGGGGCGAGCGCCCCGACCTCGCCGAGCTTCTTGCTCGCCGGGGGCTGACCGAGGACGCGGCCCGGCCCGATGCCGTCGAGCGTCGCCATGCGGCCGGCGCGCGGACCGCGCGCGAGAACCTCGCCGACCTCGTCGACCCCGGCTCCTTCGTCGAGTACGGCCGCTTTGCGATCGCCGCCCAGCGCGGTCGCCGCGAGGTTCAGGACCTGATCGAGCGCACCCCCGCCGACGGTCTCGTCGCCGGCACCGCCCGCGTCAACACCGAGCTCGTCGGCGCCGAGCGCGCCGCCTGCGCGGTGCTCTCCTACGACTACACGGTGCTGGCGGGGACGCAGGGGGCGCTCGGCCACAAGAAGAAGGACCGCCTCTTCGAGCTGATCGAGCGGCTGGCGCTGCCGACCGTCTTCTTCGCCGAGGGCGGCGGCGGGCGGCCCGGCGACACCGACTACGCGACCGTCTCCTCGCTGGAGACGCGCGCCTTCGCCCTCTGGGCGGGGCTTTCGGGGCTGGTGCCGCGGATCGCCGTCGTCGCCGGCCGCTGCTTCGCCGGCAACGCGGTGATCGCCGGCTGCTCGGACCTGATCGTCGGCGTCGAGGGCTGCTCGCTGGGGATGGGAGGGCCGGCGATGATCGAGGGCGGCGGCCTCGGCCGCGTCGACCCCGACGAGGTCGGCCCGCTCGAGGTGCAGGCGGCGAACGGGGTAATCGACGTCGTTGCCGCCGATGAAGCCGAGGCGACCGCGGCTGCCCGCAAGCTGCTCTCCTACTTCCAGGGCGCGATCGATCCCGGGCCGGCCCCCGATCAGACGCCGTTGCGCGAGGCGATCCCCGAGCGCGCCCGCCGCGCCTACAGGGTGGCGCCGATCGTCGAGACCCTCGCCGACGAGGGCTCGGTCACCTTCCTGCGCGAGCGCTTCGCGCCGGAGATGGTGACGGCGCTGGCGCGGATCGAGGGGCGGCCGCTCGGCGTCATCGCCAACGACACGATGCACGTGGCCGGGGCGATCACCAGTGCCGCCGCCGACAAGGCGGCGCGCTTGCTGCAGCTCTGCGACGCCTTCGGGCTGCCCGTCCTCTCCCTCGTCGACACTCCGGGCTACATGGTCGGCCCCGATGCCGAGGCGACCGGGCTCGTTCGCCGCGCCTCGCGGCTGCTGGTCGCCGGCGGCTCGCTGCGGGTGCCGCTGATCGCGGTCATCCTGCGCCGCGGCTACGGTCTCGGCGCCCAGGCGATGACCGGCGGCAGCCTGCACGAGCCGCTGCTGACCATCGCCTGGCCCGGTGCCCATCTCGGGCCGATGGGGCTGGAAGGGGCGGTGCGGCTGGCCCTGCGCAAGGAGCTGGAGGCGATTGCCGACGAGGCCGAGCGCGAGCGGCGGGTGCGAGAGCTGACCGCAGCTGCCGAAGACAACGCCAAGGCGCTCAACGCGGCGGCGCTGTTCGAGGTCGACGACGTGATCGACCCGGTCGAGACCCGCGGCCTGATCGCCGCCACCCTCGCCGCCGCCGCAGCGGCCCCCGAGCCCGCGCGCGCCCACCGTTTCGTCGACACCTGGTAGCCCGGGGAGTTAACGCGCGCGTAAGCGGAGCGTGGGAGACTCGCGGCGTGATCTCGCCGCTGACGCCGCTGCCGGAGGACTTCGCGACGACGGTTGCCTCGCTGCACCGGGTCGCCGAGGAAATCGTCGCCCCGGCGCGCAAACCCGACAACGAGATCGCCCTGGAGCCGACGGTCGAAGGCTTCGGCACGCCGGAGTTCGAGTTCCGCGGCACCCAGCAGCGGGTCCGGGTGGAGGCCGACGAGCTGGTCCACGACGTTGCCGGCAAGGCGCAGCGGGCGCCGCTCTTCTCGCTGGCCGCGGCGGGCGTGCTGGTCGCCGATCTGCTGCCCGAGGCGGGCGTCGGGCTCGATCCGGCGCCGCTCGCGATCGACCGCGATGCAGCCCTGGTCCTGGCCGGGTGGTACGCCTTCGGCGCCCGCGTCCTCGAACGACTGGGAGAGGAAGCCAGCACCGCGGAAGCCGCCACCAAGCCGATCCTCTGGCCCGAGCACTTCGACGTCGCGATCGAGCTCGGCGACGAAGCCGCCGGCCACCGCGCCACCTATGGCTTCTCGCCAGGCGATGAGAACCACGCCGAGCCCTACGCCTACGTCGCCCCCTGGGTCGCCCAGACTCCGGGGGGGCGCTGGAACGCGACCGGGTTCGGCGGCGCCGAGCTTGGCTACACCGACCTGCTCGATGCCGAGGACCCCGAGGTCGGCGCGCTGCATTTCCTGCGCGCCGGCCGCGACGCCCTCGCCGCTACCTAACCAAGCCAGGAGGAGAGATGACCGAGCTGACCCCGATGCAGGCCGAGCTGTGCGAAAAGAGCGAGACCGACTACTCGGACCTGAAGGCGTTCTTCATCAACTGCACGCTGAAGCGCAGCCCCGAGGTTTCGAATACCCAGGGCCTGATGGACATCTCGATGGAGATCATGCGCCGCAACGGCGTCAGCGTCGACGGCATCCGCGCCGTCGACCACCAGATCGCGACCGGGGTCTGGCCCGACATGACCGAGCACGGCTGGGACGTCGACGAGTGGCCGGCGATCTTCGAGCGGGTGATGGCGGCCGACATCCTCGTCCTCGGGATGTCGATCTGGCTCGGCGAGAAGTCCTCGGTCGCGACCCAGATCGTCGAGCGCCTCTACGGCAACTCCCACCTGCTCAACGACGAGGGCCAGTACGCCTACTACGGCCGCGTCGGCGGCTGCATCGTCACCGGCAACGAGGACGGGGTCAAGCACTGCGCGATGAACACCCTCTACTCGCTGCAGCACCTCGGCTATGTGATCCCGCCGCAGGCAGACTCCGGCTGGATCGGCGAGGCCGGACCCGGCCCCTCCTATCTCGACGAGGGCTCAGGCGGCCCGGAGAACGACTTCACCAACCGCAACACGACCTTCGCCGCCTGGAACATGATGCACCTGGCCCGGATCCTCAAGGACGCCGGCGGCATCCCAGCTCACGGCAACCAGCGCACCCTCTGGGACGCGGGCTGCCGCTTCGACTTCCCCAATCCGGAGTACCGGGCCTGAGCGGCTAGTCGTGCAGGAGCCAGTAGCTGGTGACGGGGATGATCCATTCGTGGCGCGGCTGCTCCTCGTTGCGCTTCCGCGCGAGGGCGAGCTGCTCGTCGCTGAGGCCCCAGGGACTCCCGATGCCGAGGTGCTGGTCGAGGTCCCAGAGCACCGATTCCCGCACGCCGCGACCCTCGAGCGAGCGGTCCCAGGCGCCGATCGTGTTGGCGAACAGGTCGTCCGTCGGTGCCTCGAGCTCCTCCGGCAGCTCGGGCAGGTACCCGCCGAAGGCGCGCTGGCAGAACTCCGAGTAGGCGGCCGAGTCGGTGATGAATTCGTGCCAGGCCGCCTCGACGGCGCGCGAGGGCATCCCGAGCACGGTGCCACCGCGCCAGGCACAGCAGACCAGCCACTCGCGCAGCCCCTCCTGCACCCGTGCCCAACCGCTGTCGTCGAGCTGGGGGAACCTGCTCCGCACCCGTTGCTCGAGATCCGAGGGGAATACGTAGCCGGAGATGAATTCCTCGCCCTTGCGCGCCTTCCGGCTCAATTTGGCTACGAGGATCCTGCTTCGCATAGACGCTTCCTACCAGACCGCGTCGTGTTGCTCCATCACGCCGAGGCCGCGCGCCAGCTCCAGACCCGGGCCGAGGCTGCCGGTGAAGCTGCCGAAGCCGTGGCGGTAGCGAGAGCGGACGAGGAGGAAGTTCTCGTCGCGAGCGTGGTTTGACTCGGCGCTGAAGTCGAGGCGGGCGCCGCCGGCGAGGTCGATCGCGGCGCTGCCCTGGAAGCGGACCGGGGGAGGCTCGTGCGGATCGCCGTCGACCCAGATCGCCCGCTCGCTGCTGCTGGGCGGGTCGTTGATGCCCTCGACCAGGTTCCAGGCGAGGCGGCGGCCGTCGGCGGTCGCGCCGATCCCCGCCGACCAGAGCCAGCTGGTGTGGCGCTGCTGGTAGCCGGCCGATTCGTCGTCGACGCCGAAGCCCGTGACCTCGAGGCGGCGTCCCGGCATCTCGACCGTGCCCGCGATCGGCACCCCGGCGCGCTTGCGCGTCCAACCCCAGCCGCGACCGCCGGGGCTGGGGCATTTGGCCTCGATCGCGGCGCACTCGCCGAGCTGCAACGACGCGCGCAGCCCGCGCGCGTCGATCTCCAGCCGCGGCCCGTCGAGGACGACCTCATGACTGCCCGGTCGCAGCGAGGTGTGGGCCGCGGGCCGCTGCCCGGCGCGGTCCCACAGCACCCAGAAGCATTGCCCGAGCGGGCCGACCTCGGCCCGCGCCGCGCACAGCATCAGCTCCTCGCCGAAGAATCCGACGTAGCGCCAGCGCTTGCGGTTCTGCCCCTCGGAGCGCAGCGGCATGCGGTCGGGAAGGCGCATTTCTCCCTTCCCCTGGGGGAAATGCGGCTCGTGCATCAGCCCGCCGCGGCTTCGAGCCGCTCGGCGAGGCGGTTCATGCCGCGCTCGCGGGCTGCGGCGGCGGCGCCGGCCCAGTCCGTCGCCCGGTCGGGCGGCGGCTCGACGCCGGCGTCGCGCAGAGTGGCGATCTGCTTGAAGGCGAGGATCTCCTCGCGGCCCTCGATCAGCGCCGCCCGCAGTTTCGGCCGCCGCTCGCGGATCGCGGCGTCGAGGATCGCCTCCAGCGAGCCGTGCTTGCGCAGCAGCTCGGCCGCGGTCTTGGGGCCGACCCCCTTGGCGCCGGGCAGGCCGTCGGCGGGGTCGCCGCGCAGGGCGATGAAGTCGGGGACAAGCTCGGGATCGATCCCGTAGCGCTCGCGAACGCCGTCGGGGCCGACCTCTTCGGCGCCTTTGCCGCCGGTGCGGACGTAGAGGACCGTCACCGCTGCGGTCGCGCACTGGTACATGTCGCGGTCGCCGGTCAGGATCAGCGTCTGGCCGCCCGCCTCCTCCTCGCGCCGCGCCAGCGTCCCCAGCACGTCGTCGGCCTCGAGGTCCTCGCTGCTGGCGACGGTCCAGCCGAAGGCCTCGAAGAAGGGCCGGCAGGCGGCGAACTGCGGTTCCAGCTCCTCCGGCATTTCCTCCTCGCGAGTTTCGTGGTAGCCGGGGTAGAGCTCGGTCCGGTAGTGGGCGGCGTCGGGGCCGAAGCACATTGCCACCGCCCGCGGCCGGTGCGCTTCGACCTCGCGCAGGACCAGGTTGGCGGCGCCGAGCAGGGCGTTGACGGGCTTGCCGTCGGCGCCGACGATCGTCTTCGGCAGCGCGTAGAAGGCGCGAAACAGCATCGAGGGCGCGTCGACGACGAGGAGTGGAGCGCTCACCCCTCACTTATAGAGCCAAACGAGGAGCCGGCGCCGGCCGCTCAATAGATTCCCCCGCTGTGGACCACCCGGCGGCCCTCCGCATCAGCCAGCTCGAGAAGCGCTACCCGACTGGGGTCGAGGCGCTGCGCGGCGTCTCGCTCGAGATCCCGACCGGGGAGCTATTCGGGCTACTCGGCCCCAACGGCGCTGGCAAGTCGACGCTGATCCACTGCACGACCGGCCTCGCCCAGCCGACCGGCGGCGAGATCGAGGTCTTCGGTCACGACGCCGTCCACGACTACGCCGAGGCGCGGCAGGCGGTCGGGCTCGCCCCGCAGGAGCCGAACCTCGACTGGTTCCTCACCGTTGAGGAGTCCCTCGACTACCACGCCGGCTTCTTCGGCATGCCCAAGCGCGAGCGGCGCGAGCGGACGACCGAGCTGCTCGAGACCTTCTCGCTTACCGAGAAGCGGAACGAACGCACGCGGGCGCTCTCGGGCGGGATGAAACGACGGCTGATCCTGGCCCGGGCGATGATGCACCGGCCGCGCCTGCTGATCCTCGACGAGCCGACCGCAGGTGTCGACGTCGAGCTGCGCCTCGAGTTGTGGCACTACGTGCAGCGGATCAATGAGGAAGGGACGACGATCCTGCTCACCACCCATTACCTCGAGGAGGCCGAGCAGCTCTGCAGCCGGATCGCCTTCATCACCGAAGGCCAGATCGTCGCCGAAGGCCGCAGCGAGGACGTCGCCGAGCGCTTCGGCGTCGCCAACCTCGAGGACGCCTACCTGGCGCTGGTCGGCCGCAAAGAGCTGTCCCGCTCGCACATCCCGCTCGAGGAGGAGGTCGTGTGAGGGGCGGGTTTACGATGAGCACGGCGCAGATCCGCTTCGCGACGCTGTGGCGGCGCGAGGTCAACCGCTTCATGAAGATCAAGAAACAGACCCTGGGCGGACCGCTGCTGGAAACGTTCCTCTACATCACCGTCTTCGGCGCCGCCCTCGGCTCGCGGATCAAGGAACTGCATGGGATCGAATACATCCTCTTCGTCATCCCCGGCCTGATCATGATGGCCTGGGCAACCAACGCCTTCACCAACAACTCCTCCTCGATCCTGCAGCAGAAGTTCCAGGGCGCGATCCAGGACCAGCTCTCCTCGCCGGCCTCGCCGGGGGAGCTGCTGCTGGCGCTCTCGCTGGGCGGCTTCGTCCGCGGCCTGATGGTGGCGGCGATCACCTTCGTCGTCTCGGTGATCCTCGTCGGCCTGCCAGTCGACCACGTGCTGGTCCTGATCCCGGCCCTCTTCCTGGTCGGCTTCTTCTTCTCCCAGCTCGGCGTCCTGATCGGCGTCCGCGCCGAGCAGTTCGACGACGTCGCCTTCGCCCAGACCTTCGTCCTGCAGCCGCTGATCTTCCTCGGGGGCGTCTTCTACTCGGCCTCGCTGCTGCCGCAGCCGTTTGAGACGCTGACCCGCTTCAACCCGATCTTCTACATGATCTCCCTGGTCCGCTACGGCTTCGTCGGCTACTCCGAAATCAGCATCCCGCTCTCGCTGTTGGCGCTGACCGCGGCCACCGCGGCCCTCTTCGTCGTCAACCTGCGCCTCTTCAGCTCCGGCTACAAGCTGCGCTCATAGGCCGTCCCGGCTTGGACGGGAATCCCATTTCAAGCGGCCGGGGCTGACCCTATGCTGCGCCGGTGATCTCGTTTAGACCGGGCTTGCTCGCGGCCCTGGCGCTCGCGGTTGCCGCGATCTCGCTGACGGCTGCCTCGTCCGCCTCGGCGTACGTCTACTGGGCCGACGCGTTGAACAACCGGATCGGCCGCGCCAGCAACGATGGCAGCGTCGTCAACGACGCCTTGATCCAGACCGCGGCGTTGCCGGTCGCGGTCGCCGTGGACTCCCAGCACATCTACTGGGCGAACCAAAACGGCAACTCGATCGGCCGCGCCGACATCGACGGATCGAACGCCGACAACGCCTTCATCACCGGTATCGCCAAGCCGAGCGGCATCGCCGTCAACGGCACCACGATCTTCTGGGCGTCGCTCGAAGGCGAGATCGGCAAGGCCAACCTCAACGGCACCGGCATCAAAGCGAACCTCGTCACCGGGCTGCAGGAGCCGTGCGGCGTCGCCGTCGATGGCGGTCACGTCTACTGGATAGACGACGCCAACCTCGGCAGTCCCGCTTACGTCGGTCGCGCCGGCCTCGATGGCTCCGTTCCGGAAGACCCCTTCATCTCGATCCCCGGAATCTCGTTCCCGTGTGGGGTCGCGGTCAATGCGGCCAACGTGTTCTGGTCCGATCTCGGATTTCTGGCCGGGGGCAGCAAGATCGGCCGTTCGGGTATTACCGGCACCGGGCCCGACCCGAACTTCATCCCGGGCGCGGCCGGGCCCTCCGGCATCGCGGTTCACGGCTCGACGCTCTACTGGTCAAACGCGAAAACCAACACGATTGGGCGTGCGAACACGGACGGAACCGGGGTCGACGAGAACCTCGTCGCGACTGGCGGAAACGGGATCTATGGGATCGCCGTCGACGACCTGGCGCCGCCGCCGCTGGGGCCGCCGCCTCCTTCGCCGCCGCAGACGACGATCGCCGCCGGCCCCGGCAAGGGGCTGTCAAGCGGTGCGGCCAAGTTCCGCTTCAGCTCCAGCGAGGCCGGCTCCCGCTTCGAATGCAAGCTGGACAAGGGCAAGCCGGTCCGCTGCAAGTCGCCGAGGAGCTACCGGCGCTTGCAGCCCGGCAAGCACACGTTCAAGGTCTGGGCGGTCGGCGCCGGCGGCAAAGACCCGACGCCGGCGCGGCGGCGCTTCCGGGTGCCGCCGGACTGAGTCCTATCCCTCGACGTTGTCGACCAGCCAGCCGAGGTAACCCGGGGAGCCGGCGACGATCGGGGTGGCGACGATCTCGGGCTCCTCGTAGGAGTGGAGCTCGCGGATCGCCTCCTCGACCTCGCTGAACCGGGCTAGGGTCGTCTTCGCCAGGCACTGCCACTCGCGCTCGCGCTCGACCGCTCCTTGCCAGCGGTAGTGGCTGACGATCGGGCCGACGACCTGGACGCAGGCGGCCAGGCGGCGCTCGAGGAGTGCGGCGGCGATCCGCTCCGCCTCCTCCTCGGAAGACGCCGTCGTCAGCACCTGCACGCACTCGGTCATAAGACCCAGGCAGCCTAGACCGCGCCTGGGCCTCTCTACAATTTCGGCTAGATGGCAAGTCGAATCCGCCGGCGCCGGCGCAGGCAGGTCCACCACGTCTGGCGCAAGGTCTTCATCGTGATCGGTGTGCTGGTCGTTGCCGCTTGCGTCGCGGGTGGGATCGGCGCTGCCTGGGCGCTCAACATCTGGAACGAAGCCCCCGACCTCTCCAGCCTGAAACCGGTCCAGAAGGGCCGCTCCTCGGCGATTTACGCCGCTGACGGCTCGTTGATCGGCTACATCCAGTCCGACAACATCCGCCAGCCGGTCGCCTCCGACCAACTGCCCGAAGACCTCAAGGACGCCACCGTCTCGATCGAGGACAAGGGCTTCTGGCAGCACGGAGCGCTCGACTACCAGGGCATCGCCCGCGCCATCTGGAAGGACGCGCTGGCCGGGGGCAAGCCGGTGCAGGGCGCCTCGACGATCACCCAGCAGCTGGTCCGCAACCTCTACATCCAGAACCCCGAAGACACGATCCACCGCAAGATCATCGAAGCGGCTCTGGCCGAAGAACTCTTCGAAGCACACGATCGCGAATGGATTCTCACCCAGTACCTGAACACGGCCCCCTACGGGACCAACGGGGGGCAGACCTCTGTTGGCGCCGAAGCGGCGGCGCAGACCTACTTCGACAAGCCGGTCAAGGAACTGGGCCTGACCGAAGCGGCGCTGCTCGCCGGGCTGCCGCAGGCGCCTTCCGAATACAACCCGTTCCTCTACCCGAAGGCAGCCCTGCAGCGGCGCAACGAGGTGTTGGGGACGATGGAGGAACAGGGGTACATCACCCCGGCCGAATACCGCGTCGCCAGGACCGAAGGGCTCGGCCTCAACCCCGGACACAAGTACACGACGGTCAAGGACCAGTTCCTCTATGACCTGGTCGAAAGCGAACTGATCGAACGCTACGGGATCAACACGGTCCGCAACGGCGGCCTCAAGGCCTACACGACGATCAATCCCGACCTGCAGGCGAAGGCCGAAAACGCGATCGCCGAATCGTGTTACGTCTGCTACGAAGGCGGTCCGGTGGCGGGCCTTGCCTCGGTCAGCCCGAAGGACGGCGCCATCGTCGCCCTCGCCTCCAGCCCCCCCGGCGAAGGCGAAGAACAGTTCAACTACGCCTGGCAGGCCGAACGCCAGCCTGGATCCTCGTTCAAGACCTACGTCCTGACGACCGCGATCAAGCAGGGCATCGACCCCGAAACGACCTATTACGACGGCACCTCGCCGATCACCCTGCCGATTCCGGGCGGCGGCTACTGGAACGTCCACAACGCCGAGCCGAGCGGCGGCGTGATGTCGCTGAAGACGGCGACGACGGACTCGACCAACGTCGTCTTCGCCCAGCTCGACCTCGACGTCGGCCCCGAAAACGTGACCCAGACTGCCGAAGAAATGGGGATCGAAGCCGAACTGCTGTCGGTACCGGCGGAGGCGATCGGCGGCCTCACCTACGGCGTCAGCCCGCTGGAAATGGCCGACGGCTACGCGACCCTCGCCAGCGGCGGCATCCACCACGACCCGACCGCGGTCAGCAAGGTCGAATTCCCCGACGGCAAGGTCGATGACCTGCTCAGCGAAAACGGGGAACGCGTCCTCACCGAAGGCCAGGCCTACGAAGTGACGAAAGTCCTCGAGACGGTGATCACCGAAGGCACCGGATCCCCCTACACCTACATGGGCTGCACCTCCGAGGCGGGCAAGACCGGCACCTCCGAGGAAGAGTCCGACGCCTGGTTCGTCGGCTACACGCCGATGTACTCGACCGCGGTTTGGGTCGGCCATCCGAAGACGCGGGAATACACCGGTTTCGGCGGTCCCACCGCTGGCCCGATCTGGCAGAACTACATGTCGGCGGCGCAGGGGAGCGACTGCCCTGACTTCGAAGAACCCTCGGAACTGCCGGACCTCCAGCCCTTCAGCAGCGAACACACCCGCTCCTCCTCGGAAGTCGGCAGCGGCGAAGAAGAATCCGAAGAAAGCGAAGAAGAAGAGAAGAAGCACAAGAAGGAAGAAAAGGAAGAAGCCGGCGAAGAAGAAGGCGAAGCGGCCGAAGAACCCGCCGAAGAAGCCGCGCCGCCGCCTCCCAGCCCCCCACCGCATGTCGGCGGCGGCGTCGCGCCGGGCTAGACCCTCCAACCCGTCGTTCGTCCACGGCTGGCGTTGCTGGCCGTAAGATCTGAGGCCGATGAAGCGTCTCGCCTCTGTTGTAGCGCTGCTTCTCTCGCTCGTCTGCCTCGTCGCGGCGCCGGCGCTCGCGGCCCCCGCGGTGACCGGGACCTTCCCGGTCAAAGGGCTGGAAACGAACAACAAGATCGTCGCTGGGCCCGACGGCAACATGTGGGCGACGGTCAGCGGGGTCGAAGCCGGCGAAAACGACGTCGCCAAGATCACGCCGAGCGGTGGGGTCGAGGAGTTCGAACTCGCCGACCTGCAGAGCGCTTCGGGGATCGCGGTTGGTCCGGAAGGGAAGCTCTGGGTGACGGGCACCAACGCGGTCGTCAGCTTCTCCACCAGCGACCCCAAAGGCACCGCGAAAAAAACGCAGATCAACACGATCGCCGGCAACTCGCCGATCGTCGCCGGGCCCGACGGCAACATGTGGGTGGCGACGATGAACCTGGTGCTGCGGTTCGCGCCCAGCAAACCGGAAACGCAGACTCCGTTTGCCGGGGTCGGCGAACTGGCCCCGAACGACATCGACGTCGCCGGCTCGCTGATCGTGATCGCCGACGGCGGCCAGGGACGAGCCCGGATCGTGACCCTGACCACGGCGGGCACCGAGAAAGACTTTGCGATCGACGGCGGCGCGCAGGGAGTCGCCGGCGGCTCCGGCGGGCAGATCGCCTACTCCCAGCAGGTGCCGAAAAGCGGCAAGCCCGAGCAGGTGGGGCTGATTGCTCCTCCCAACCCGGCGCAGGCATTCGAACAGCTGGGCGACCCCTTCGGCGTTGCCCTCGGCGCCGACAAGGCCTACTGGGTCGTGCGCTTCATGGACGGCGAACTGACGCGGCTGACGAGCAGCGGCGAAAGGACCTCGCTCACTGGCCTACCGAAGGAATCGGCGCGTCAGATCGCGGCGGGCCCGGGCAACACGCTGTGGGTGACGCTGACCAAGAGCGAACACGAAGCGGTCGCCCGCGTCTCCGGTCTCGAACCGCCGAAGGAAGAAAAAGCGGTGGTGACGCCGCAGACGCGGATCACGAAGCGGCCCAAGCAGACGATCAAGACGACCGGCAAGCGGGCAACGATCAAGCTCCGCTTCGCCTCGACCGTCGCTGGCTCGAGCTTCGAATGCTCCCTGACCAAGCTGCGCAAAGGCAAGAAGCCGCCGAAGCCGGTTTTCAAATCCTGCAAGTCGCCGAAGACCTACAGCTTGAAGCCGGGCAAGTACCGGTTCAGAGTGCGGGCACTCGCTTCGGGCCAGATAGACCCGAGCCCGGCCTTCGGCACCTTCGTTGTCGTCCACGTCGCCAAGCACAAGCGCCAGCACTGAGCCACCGATCGAAGCGGTCGTCTTCGACTGGGACGGGACCCTGGTCGACTCCAAGCGGGCGCTGATCGCGAGCTTCCAGGAAACGACGACCGAGGTACAGGGCGAGCCGTTCCCGACCGCGCCGGAGGACGTCGAGCGGATGATCCAGATCCGCGGCCAGGAGGCCTTCGAAGAGATCGCCGCCGGCGACCGGGCGCTTTACGAGCGGATCGAGGAGGTCTTTCACCGCGTCTACGTCGCCCAGCAGGCCAACATCGAGCCCTTCCCCGGCGCCCTGGAGACGCTGGCGCGGCTGCACGAGGCCGGTCTGCGCCTCGGGGTGGCGACCTCGAAGGCCCGTCGGCGCCTCGACCTCGAAGCCGAGCGCAGCGGGATCGGCGCCCTGCTCGACGTCAGCGTCAGCGGCGACGAGGTCGCCGTCGCCAAGCCCGACCCCGAGCAGGTCGTCGCCGCGCTCGCCGCCCTCGGCGCCGACCCCGCCCGCAGCCTCTACGTCGGCGACGGCCCCAACGACGTCAACGCCGGCCGCGCCGCCGGCGCGATCACCGTCGCCGTCAGCTTCGGCTTCCACCCCGCCGAGGCCCGTGCCGCCCGGCCCGACCACGTGATCGACACCCTCCCCGAGCTCCTTCCCCTGGCCGGCATCCACGCCTGAACAGGCCGAACCGCTTAGAGCGAGGCGATCTCGATCAGCTCGATGCGGTAGCCGTCGGGGTCGCGGACGAAGCAGATGCGGGGGCCCTCGGTGCGGCCGCCGGGGCGGTAGGGCGGCTTTTCGGGCTCGATCCCCTCGCCGGCGAGGCGCTCGAGGGTGTCCTCGAAGTCGTCGACGCCAACGGCGATGTGGTTGTAGCCGGTGCCGAGCTCGTACTCGGCGACGCCGTGGTTGTAGGTCAGCTCGAGGCGGGGTTCGTCGCCGGGCAGCCCCATGAAGACGTTGATCGCCTCGTCGCCGATCGGCATCCGCTCCACCTCTTCGAAGCCGAGCTTCGCGTAGAAGGAGACCGAGCGCTCGATCTCGCCGATCCGGTAGCAGGTGTGGAGATACGTGGCCACGCCAGGCACAAGACTAGCCGCTCCCTCAGCGACGACCCAGGAAATCCCAAAAATCTGGGATTGACGTTGTTACACACCCTTCACTAGGTTGCGAGAAGCCCGCTCGAGGTCTCGTTCCGTACCCAAGTCTCCAGAAAGGCAAGCTCTTGCGACAGATCCGTTCCCGCTCGGTTCCCGTACTCGGCTCGGCGCTGGCCGTGGCCGCCGCGACCCTCGGGCTGCTGCTGACGCCCGCTCTCGCCGGCGCCGCGATCGTGCCCACCGGCGTCACCGACCAGATCCACATCGAGCTGACCAAGGGCAAGCTCAAGTTCGTCGGGCCCTCGACCGTGACCCAGGGCGACGAACTCGAAATCATCAACGACACCAACCCCAAACAGGTCGGCCCCCACACCTTCTCGCTGGTTGCTCCGACGCTGGTGCCGAGCACGGCCAAACAGCGCCAGACCTGCTTCACGCCCGGGAAGATCTGCTTCTCGATCGCCAAATGGCACGGCTTCAACCCGAAAACGGAAAAGATCTCGGTCAACCCGGCGAAGGCCGGCCCCGCGGGCTGGAGCACGATGGGCTCCAACAAGAAGAAGGGCGACTCCTGGTTCACCGGTGAAAAGAAGGGCAGCTCCTTCAGCCAGGAGGTGACCGCGGCGGCCGGTACGACCCTCTACTTCATGTGCGCCGTCCACCCCTGGATGCACGGCAAGGTCGAAGTGGAGCCGCAGCTGCTTACCCCGGTGCGCTGGCACTGACCGACGAGCAGCCCGAATCGAGCCCCCGCCTGGGGCGCCGGGCATTCCTCGGCGCCCTCGGCGGCGGCACCCTCGCCGCCCTCCTGCCGCAGTGGGGGAGGGTAGGCGAGGCGCTGCCGCTGCTCGGGGAGGGGCCGCCTGCCGCGGAGGCGGCCGTTCCCTTCCGGGCGCGGCTGCCGCTGCCGCCGGTCCTGACCGGGGCCGAGATCGAGATCCCGATCCGCGAGGCCGAGGCCCAGATCCTGCCGGGGCCGAAGACCCGCCTCTGGACCTACGGCGGCAGTTTCCCGGGGCCGACGATTCGTCGTCCGGCCGGGCATCGGACCAAGGTCACCTTTCGCCACGAGCTGCCGCCGAGGGCTGGAGAGCTGTCGGTCCACTTCCACGGCGGCCACAACCGGACCCAGTTCGACGGCCAGCCCGGCGGCCTGACCAAGGCGCAGCCGGCTTCCTTCTTCTGCCACATCCCGACCGACCTCAGCCCTCGCCAGTCGGGCAACGACCTCCTGCTCCGCCCCGGCCGGCGGAAAACCTACGTCTACGACCTGGTCGAGGAGGGGCGCCCGGTGCGCGCCGCCTTTCGCTGGTACCACGACCACCGCCTCGACCGCACCTCGCCGCACACCTGGAAAGGTCTGGCGGGGATGTTCATCGTCGACGACGAGCTCGACGCCTCGCTGCCGCTGCCGAGCGGGGAGCGCGACCTGCAGCTGATGATCGGCGAGCGCAGCTTCGATCGCGACAACCAGCTGACCGACCCTTTCAGCGACAAGCTGCGGCCGCCGGCCGACGGGATCTTCGGCAATCGCGTCCTCGTCAACGGCGCCTTCATGCCCCATCACCACGTCGGCGCCCGTCGCTACCGGCTGCGGCTGCTCAACGTCTCGCCCTTTCGCAGCTACAACCTGCACCTCAGCGGCGCTGCCCAGATGGTCCAGATCGCCACCGACAGCGGGCTGATGCCGGCCCCGGTGCGTCGCTCCCAGATCCTGCTCGGCCCGGCCGAGCGGGCCGAGGTGATCGTCGACTTCGCCGCCGCCCGCGGCGACACGGTCGAGCTGCGCAGCAGCGCCCGCCACGAAGGCCGCAACGTCACCGGTTCGCACTGTTACGCAGGTGCCCTGATGCAGTTCCGGGTCGGATCGGCGCGGCTCGCCGACCGCACCCGCGTCCCGCGCAAGCTGCGACCGCTGCCGACCTGGACTCGCGCGGTCAAGCGCAAGCCCGACCACCGCTGGGAGATCACGATCGGCGGTCTCTTCAAGACGACCTGGCTGCTCAACGGCCGCAGTTTCAACCCCGCCTACGCCGACACCCATCCGAAGCTGGGTTCGACCGTGACCTGGGAGATCCGCAACCGCACCAGCGTCGCCCACGTGATGCACCTGCACCACAACGACTGGTACCTGCTCGAGCGCAACGGCCGCCGCCCGCCCCCCTGGGAAGACTGCCTCAAGGACACCTTCTTCGTCTACCCCGGCGAACGGATCCTGCTCGCCGGCCATCTCGTCGACTACCCCGGCAAGTTCGTCATCCACTGCCACATGCTCGACCACGAGGACCACGGCCTGATGGGCCAGTTCGAGGTCGTCCGCGACTGAGCCGCGGCGGGCACTTCGGCTCCCGTCCCGGCATGATGGCGGCGTGGGGGACGAGCTGATCCACCGTTATCGCCGCGCTCGCCGCGACCGCAGCCTGGTCGTGATCGAGGGCTTCCACGCGCTCAAGCACGCGCTCCGCTTCGGCGCCGAGATCGAGGAGGCGGTCGCTGTCGACCCGGCGGCGCTGGAGGGGCTGGCGGCAGAGCTGGCTCCGGACCTCGCCGGCGGGCTGGCGGGCAGGGTCGAGACGGTCGACGCCGAGACCCTGGCGCGGCTGGTGCCGCTGGTGCCGCGGACCGGGGTGGTGGCGATCGCCCGCCGCCCGCGGTTCGACCTCAGCGCCGCCCTCGCCGAGCCGCGCGAGGCGCCGATCGTCCTGCTCGAGGACCCGCGCAACATGGGCAACATCGGCGCCTGCGTGCGGGTCGCCGCTGCCGCCGACGCGGCCGCGCTGCTGACCACCGGCGAGCACGACCCCTGGTACCCCGACGCCGTCCGCGGCGGCGCCGGCCTGCACTTCGCGCTGCCGGTGAGCGCGATCGAGGAGCTGCCGGAGAGCGACCGGCCGCTGCTCGCGATCGACCCCGAGGGGGACGAGATGAACCCCGAGCGGATGCCGCCGCGGGCGCTGCTCGCCTTCGGCACCGAGCGCCACGGGCTCAGCGGTGGGCTGCTCGAGCGGGCCGAGGCGCGCGTCTCGATCCCGATGCGCGAGGGCGTCTCCAGCCTCAACCTCGCCACCTCGGTCGCGGTGACGCTGTTTGCCATGCGCCTGCGCTCCGGATAGCTTGTGCGCAGGCGGCACTCCCCCGTACCGCCCTAGCCCCGCACTAAGGAAAGGAACGCTTTGCCGCTCGCAGACATCAGCTTTGGGGAACTCCTCCTCATCGCGCTCGAGATCTTCTTCTTCGTGATCTGGATCTGGATCCTGATCACGATCCTGACCGACCTCTTCCGTGACCACGAACTCTCCGGTTGGTGGAAGGCGGTCTGGGTCCTCTTCCTCGTCTTCATCCCCTTCTTGACCGCCCTGATCTATCTGATCGCGCGCGGCGCCGGGATGCGGGACCGGACGATCAAGGCCCAGGCGGAGGCCAAACAGCATTTCGACGACTACGTCCGCCAGCAGGCCCACACCGGCTCGGCCGCGGACGAACTGCACAAACTGAACGATCTCAAGGAAAAGGGCGCGCTCTCGCAGGAGGAGTTCGACCAGGCGAAGGCGAAGCTGCTCGCCTAAAGCGCCCCGAACCAGCGTCTACGGGCGGTTTCGGACTCCTGCAAGGGGGTCTGAAACCGCCCGATTTGCAAGGGAAGTTGCAGGTTATTAGCAACTCCTAACATTTTTTCGGGGACTTCGCTAGCCTGCGCGGCCCCATGCCGGATGCTTTTGCGATCAGGCGTCGGGTGCTGCTCTTGGCGGCGCTCGTGCTCGCCGCCCTCACCGTCTTCGCCGCCACCTGGCAGGCGAGCGCGCCGGCCGAGACGCCGCAGGAAAAGCTCGAATCGACGCGCGACAAGCTCGAAGGCGTGCGCGCCGATCAGAGCGAACTCGCCGAAACGATCGCCGAGCAGAACCGCGCGATCGACTCGATGATCGGCGAAGTCTCGGCCCTGCGCCAGAAGCAGGCGGTCGTCGAGGGCGAACTGGCCGAAGAAGAAGCGAAGCTCGAGGCGGCGACGAAGGCGCTGGAAGACGAACGCGCCCACCTCGAAGAAGTGCGGGCTCAGTTGCAGCGCGCGCTCAACGTCCTCAGCGAACGGCTGGTGGCGATGTACGAGGCCGGCTCGCCGGACGTCGTCAACGCGATCCTCGAATCCGAAGACTGGGATCAGATCTCGGCGCAGACCGAATACCTCAACCGTATCCAGAGCTACGACGACTCGGTCGTCGAACGGGTGAAGAGCCTGCGCGAAGAAGTCAAGGGTGCCGTCGCCCGCCTCAGCAAGCACCGCGACGAAGCCGAAGAAGCGCGCGACCAGGTCGCCGCGATGGAGGCCGAAGTCGCCGCTGCCCGGGCCGAAGCGGAGGCGCGCTTCGCCGAACTGAAGGAAGCGCAGGCGGCGCGCCGGGCGACGCTGGAATCGCTCGAGTCGCGCGAAGAAGCGCTCTCCAACAACCTCTCCTCGATCTCCGAACAGATCGCCTCCGAAGGCGGCACCGTGGAAGGCGGCCCGATCGTCGAGGTCCCGGCGCCGCTCAGCCCCGGCGAAAGCGCCCAGGTGATCAACGAAAGCGAAGCCAGCGCTCCCGCCGCGGCGCCGCAGGCGGTCAAGGACGCGATCGCCGCCGCCAACTCGATCGCGATGACTCCCTACATCTGGGGCGGCGGCCACGGCTCCTTCGAATCCTCCGGCTACGACTGCTCGGGCGCGGTCAGCTTTGCCCTGCACGGCGGCGGCTTCCTCGAAAGCCCGCTCGACTCGACCGGCCTCGAGACCTGGGGCGAAGCCGGCGCCGGCAAGTGGATCACGGTCTACGCCAACGCCGAGCACGCCTGGATGGTGATCGCCGGCATCGCCTTCGACACCGTCGGCGGCCCCGGCCCGCGCTGGCACGACCCCTGGGTCGACTCGCCCGAAGGCTTTGTCGTAAGGCATCCGCCGGGCTACTGAGCGGCGCCGGCCGGCTCACTCGGGTCTCATCTGCGCTTAAGGTCCGGCGCATAGCGTCGTCGCCCACTTGGAACCGATCTCCTACTTCCAGGCCATTGTCCTCGGCGCCCTGCAGGGGATCGCCGAGCCGTTTCCGATCTCCAGCCTCGGGCACGCGGTGATTGCGCCTTCGCTGTTTGGCTGGAACATCCACCAGAACGACGAATTCTTCCTCGCCTTTCTTGTCGCCACCCATTGCGCGACCGCGATCGTCCTCTTCTTCTTCTTCCTCGAGGATTGGAAGCGGATCTTCGCCGGGCTCTGGCGCTCGGTCCGCGACGGCGGCCGCCTCGACCCCGAGGACTCCGACGCCCGGCTCGGTTGGGTGATCGTGATCGGGACGATCCCCGCCGGGATCCTCGGCCTCGCGCTCGAGCACAAGCTGCGCGACCTCTTCGCCTCGCCGACCTCGGCGGCGATCTTCCTCACCGTCAACGGCGTCCTGCTGCTCGTCTTCGAGCGCTTCCGGCGGCGGGCGCCGCGGCGCGGCGACGGGGAGGGGGACAGCGATCCGCGGATCGCGCGGATGAGCTTCCGCCAGGCGCTGGCGATCGGCGCCGCGCAGGCGGCGGCGCTGATCCCCGGCATCTCGCGCTCGGGCGTGACGATGGGCGGCGGCCTGCTGACCGGGCTCTCCAACGAGGACGCGGCACGCTACGCGTTCCTGCTCGCGACGCCGATCATCGCCGCCGCCGGCTTCCTGAAGCTGCCCGACCTGATCGGCTCGGCCGGCGACGGGGTCCGCGGCCAGGCGCTGGTCGCGGCGCTGGTCGCGGCGGCGACGACCTGGATCGCGGTCAAGTTCCTGCTCCGCTTCTTCGAGACCAACCGCCTCACCCCGTTCGGTATCTACTGCATAGTCGCCGGCCTCGTCTCCCTCGCCATCTTCGCCTTCTGACCTTCTGGGCCCGTCGGCGGAGCTTGTATACAAGCTTGGCGGGTTTCGGATACGGTCCTCGGGGTGAGCGAGAGATGGGTCTACGACTTCGCCGAGGGCAGCCGCGAGATGCGCGAGCTGCTCGGCGGCAAGGGGGCCAACATCGCCGAGATGACGCGGCTGCTCGGGCCCGAGCGGATCCCGGCCGGGTTCACGATCACGACCGCCGCCTGCGTCGCCTACATGGAGGGCGATGGCTTCCCCGCCGGCCTCGAGCAGGAGGTCGCGACGGCGCTGGGGCGACTTGAAGAGCGCGCCGGCAAGGCTCTCGGCGACCCCGGCGACCCGCTGCTGGTCTCGGTCCGCTCCGGCGCCCGTGAGTCGATGCCGGGGATGCTCGACACCGTCCTCAACCTCGGCCTCAACGACGACTCGGTCGCTGGCCTCGCCGCCCGCACCGACAATGAGCGTTTCGCCTGGGACTCCTACCGGCGCTTCGTCCAGATGTACGGCAACGTCGTCGTCGGCATCGAGGGACGCCGCTTCGAGGACCTGATCCGGGCCGAGAAGGAGGCGCTGGGAGTGGGGCTCGACGTCGAGCTCGACGCGGCAGCGCTGCGGCGGCTGACCGAGGCCTTCCAGGGCCTCTACGAGTTCCCCGCCGATCCGACCGCGCAGCTGCACGCGGCCGTCGCCGCCGTCTTCGACTCCTGGAGCGGCGACCGAGCCGTCACCTACCGCCGGCTCAACCGCATCCCCGACGACTGGGGGACGGCGGTCAACGTGCAGCAGATGGTCTTCGGCAACAAGGGGGAGACGTCGAGCTCGGGGGTCGCCTTCAGCCGCGACGAGGTGACCGGAGAGCCGACGCCCTCGGGCGACTTCCTGCCCAACGCGCAGGGCGAGGACGTCGTCTCCGGCGTGCGCACGCCGCGCGACCTCTCCGAGCTGGCTGCCTGGAACCCGGAGGTCAACGCGCAGCTACTGGAGATCCTGACGACGCTGGAGCGCCACTACGGCGACATGCAGGACACCGAGTTCACGGTCGAGGAAGGCCGCCTCTACATGCTGCAGACCCGCAACGCGAAGCGGCCGGCGCAGGCGGCGGTGAGGTTCGCGGTCGATGCGGTCGCCGAGGGCCTGCTCGACCAGCGGCGGGCGCTGCTGACGATCGATGCCGCCACGCTCGACACGCTGCTGCACCCGACCTTCGACCCGGCGACCGAATACGAGGTGCTCGCCGAGGGCGTCGCCGCCTCGCCGGGGGCGGCCAAGGGCGAGGTCGTGTTCGACGCCCAGGCGGCGATCGAGGCCGCCGCCGAGGGCCGCGACGTGGTCCTCGTCCGCTCCTTCACCGAGGCCGACGACGTCGCCGGCTTCCACGCCGCCAAGGGGATCCTCACCTCTGAGGGGGGCAAGGCCTCACACGCGGCGCTGGTTGCCCGCGGCATGGGCGTGCCGGCGGTGACCGGCGCCGGTGCGCTGCAGATAGACGACGAGGCAGGGGAGGTGCGGATCGGTGGCGAGGTGGTGCTGCGGGCCGGCGACCGGGTCGCGATCGACGGCTCGGCCGGAGCGATCACCGCCGCCGACGTGCCGCTGGTCGCGCCCGAGGTCAGCGACGCCTTCGAGACAGTGCTGGGCTGGGCCGACGAGGCGCGGCGGCTCGGCGTCCGCACCAATGCCGACACGCCCGAGGACTCGGCCAAAGCGCGTGGGTTCGGCGCCGAGGGGATCGGCCTCTGTCGCACCGAGCACATGTTCTTCGGCCCCGAGCGCCACGAGGCGATCGTCGCCGTCATCCTCGCCGACTCCGACGAGGAACGACGGGCGGGGCTGGAGCGGCTGCTGCCGCTTCAGCAGGGCGACTTCGAAGCGATCTTCGCGGCGATGGACGGGCTGCCGGTGACGATCCGGCTGCTCGACCCGCCGCTGCACGAGTTCCTGCCGCCGCTGCACGAAGTCGAAGAGCAGCTCGAGCGCGCCCGCCGAGAGGACGCCGCCGAGGCCGCCGCGCTCGAGCACGACCTGACCCGGGTCCGCGCCCTGCAGGAGGTCAACCCGATGCTCGGCACCCGCGGCGTCCGCCTCGGCATCCTCTTCCCGGCGATCTACGAGATGCAGGTGCGGGCGATCTGCCGGGCGCTCGCCGCCTCGCGCGAGGCTGGCGTCGACGTCCAGGTCGAGATCATGGTGCCGCTGGTCGACTACAAGCGCGAGCTGGAGCTGTTGCGCGAGCAGATCGAGTCGGTTGCCGCCGAGAGCGGCCTGCAGCGCGGCGCCGACTACCTGCTGGGGACGATGATCGAGCTGCCGCGCGCCTGCTTGCGGGCGAACGAGATCGCCCTCGAGGCCGACTTCTGCTCGTTCGGGACCAACGACCTGACGCAGACCGCGCTCGGCTTCTCCCGCGACGACATCGAGGGCCGGATCCTCGGCCGCTACATCGAGATCGGCGTCTTCGACCGCTCACCGTTCGAGACCCTCGACACCCCCGGCGTCGGCCAGCTCCTGCGGATGGGCGCCTGGCTCGCCCGCACCGCCAAAGAGCAGATCAAGCTCGGCGTTTGCGGCGAGCACGGCGGCGACCCAGACTCGATCGACTTCTTCCACAGCTCGGGGATCGACTACGTCTCCTGCTCGCCCTACCGGGTCCCGGTGGCGCGGGTAGCGGCCGCCCAGGCCGCGATCCGCGAGAGCGACCTTTCCTGACGCAAAAAGTGCTGATTGCCCGGTTCCCCAGCGGGTACTGGGAGGACTGGGTCTGGGGACTGTCACCTACGAAAGGAGACGCCATGGAGACCGCTGCCGTTCCGCGCTCTGCCGCCACCCCCCGTCCGCAGGAGGAACCCGCGCGGGGAGAGAGGGCGGGCTGGACGCCGGCCGATCCGGGGCCGCTCGGCCTCGCCGGTTTCGCGCTCACCACCTTCGTCCTCAGCATGTTCAACGCCGGTCTGGTCAACAAAGCGTCGGAGCCGGTAGTGCTCGGCGTGGCGCTCGCCTATGGCGGGATCGCGCAGCTGCTGGCGGGGATGTGGGAGTTCCGCACCGGCAACACCTTCGGTGCGGTCGCCTTCACCTCGTTTGGCGCCTTCTGGATCTCCTTCTGGGCGCTGATCACGTTCTTCGCTGGCGACATCCCGGCCGAACACCTGGGCGCCGCGGTCGGGCTGTACCTGATCGCCTGGGGCATCTTCACCGCCTACATGCTGATCGCGTCGTTGCGGACGACGGTCGCGATCGCGGTCGTCTTCGCGCTGCTGACGGTGACCTTCTTCGTGCTTGGGATCGGCAACGCGAACGAAAGCGAAGGCCTGGTCGAAGTCGGCGGCTGGTTCGGGCTGGCAACGGCCGTCGCTGCCTGGTATGCATCCTTCGCTGCGGTGACCAATTCGACCTTCGGTCGGACGGTGATCCCTGTTGGGCCGCTGAAACCGTGAACTAAAGGAGAGAGAGATGGCGACGGAGGAGACGGCGACGAGCCTGGAGGCAGAGCTCGAGCGGATGCTCGAGATCGAGAAGTTCGACTCCCCGGAGCCTTTCCGCGCGCAGGCCCTCTGGCCCGACCCGGCGATCTACGAGCAGGCCGCCGCCGACCCTGAGGCGTGGTGGCTGGCCCAGGCCAAGGAGCTGCTCGACTGGGACAGCGAGCCGAGCGAGGCGCTCGACGACTCGAACCCCCCCTTCTACAAGTGGTTCGCCGACGGCAGCTTGAACGCCTCCGCCCAGTGTCTCGACCGCCACGTCGAGGCCGGCAACGGCTCCCGCGTCGCCTACCACTGGCGCGGGGAGGGCGGAGAGACGCGGGACGTCACCTACGCCGAGCTCCACGGCGACGTCCAGCGGTTCGCCAACGCGCTCAAGGACCTCGGCGTCGGCAAGGGCGACGTCGTCGGCATCTACCTGCCGATGATCCCCGAGGTGGTCGTCGCGATGTTGGCCTGCGCCCGGATCGGCGCTATCCACAACGTCGTCTTTGGCGGCTTCTCCGCCGAGTCGGTTGCCGAGCGCATGGAGTTCTCTGAGGCCAAGGCGCTCGTAACCGTCGACGGCGCCCGTCGCAAGGGCAAGACGGCGCCGATCAAGACCACGGTCGACGAGCACCTCGCCGGCGTCGAGAGCATCGAGAAGATCGTCGTCGTCCGTCACGCCGGGATCGAGTGCCCGATGAGCGAGGGCCGCGACGTCTTCTACGACGAGGTCCTCGCGGCCGCCGATCCGGAGTGCCCGGCGGAGCCGATGGAGGCCGAGCACCCCCTCTTCATCCTCTACACCTCGGGGTCCACCGCCAAGCCCAAGGGGATCCTCCACACCACCGGCGGCTACATGACCGGGGTCACGGCCACCCACCGCTACGTCTTCGACCTCAAGCCAGAGCAGGACGTCTACTGGTGCGCGGCCGACGTCGGCTGGATCACCGGCCACTCCTACATCGTCTACGGGCCGCTCTCCAACGGCGCCACCTCGGTGATGTGGGAGGGGGCCCCCGACTACCCCCACAACGGGATCTGGTGGGAGACGGTCCAGGAGACCAAGGCGACGATCCTCTACTGCGCGCCGACCGCGATCCGCACCTTCATCAAGTGGGGCGCCCACGTCCCCGCCGAATACGACCTCTCCTCGCTGCGCCTGCTGGGCTCGGTCGGCGAGCCGATCAATCCCAAGGCCTGGCTCTGGTACCACAGGGTGATCGGCGGGGAAAGATGCCCGATCGTCGACACCTGGTGGCAGACCGAGACGGGGGCGATCATGATCACGCCGCTTCCCGGCATCACCCAGACCAAGCCCGGCTCCGCCACCACCCCGTTCCCGGGGGTCGAGGCCGAGGTGGTCGACGAGCGCTCCGGCGAGCCGCTCGCCGAGGGCCAGGGCCTGCTGATGCTCGAAGCACCCTGGCCGAGCATGCTGCGGACCCTCTACAAGGAGGACGAGCGCTTCATCGAGACCTACTTCGCCAAGTTCGGCAAGGAGCGCTACCTGGTCGGCGACGCCGCCCGCAAGGACAAGGACGGCTACTTCTGGGTGATCGGGCGGATCGACGACGTCGTCAACGTCTCCGGCCACCGGCTCTCCACCGCCGAGGTCGAGTCGGCGATCGTCGCTGAGGAACACGTCGCCGAGGCGGCGGTGATCGGCCAGCACGACGAGGACACCGGCCAGGCGATCTGCGCCTTCGTCACCCTCAAGGGAGACACCGAGCCCTCCGACGAGGTCGAGGAATCGATCCGCGCCGAAGTGGCGGAGCGAATCGGCAAATTCGCCCGCCCCAAGCGCATCGTCTGGGCCGACGACCTGCCCAAGACCCGCTCCGGCAAGATCATGCGCCGCCTGCTCCGAGACATCGCCGAGGGCCGGGCGCTGGGAGACGTCACCACCCTGCGCGACCCGGGCGTGATGGCGGAACTCGAGGCGAAAATCGCGGAGGAACAGCCCGACGAGGACTGAGGCGCGAACGCGGTAGAGCTTCGTCTCACATAAGGAAACAAGGCTCTACCGCGACGCGCTGGAGCGACTGTCGCGGCGGGCCATTTTTTCGACCGCGACCTCGAGCGCCTGGAGCTGTTCCTGGACGCTGCGCAGCTCGCGCAGGGCCATCTCCTCGGCGCTCATCTCCTCCGCCGCCAGCTCTTCCTCGAGCGAGACGATTTCGGGGGCGAGGAAGCGCTGGGCGAAGGCGCCGGTGAGCAGGGCGACGAAGCCGATTCCGACCAGCAGGGTGAAGGTGGAGACGATCTGCCCGCCGGTCGTCGTCGGGTAGTAGTTGGAGCCCAGCGTCGTCATCGTCGTCAGCGCCCAATAGAGGCTGTCGCCGAAGTTGAGGTGCTGACTGCTCCTCTCGAAAGCCTGGAAGAGGGCGGCGCCACCGAAGATCGTCAGCAGCGCCAGCAGCATCGCGTAGCGCAGGCCCTCCAGCGAGAAGACCTCGCGCGAGAGCTGGGCCAGGCGCAGCAGCCGGACCAGCCGCAGTAGCCGCAGGACCCGCAGGCTCTGCAGCCCCGCTGGAAGGACCGGCGGAGTGAAGACGACGATGATCAGGTCGAGCGGGTTTGCCTTGAGCCAGGCCCGCCGGTCCGGGACGACCGCGAGCATCACCACCAGCTCGACGAGGAAGGCGATCCAGATCGTCCAGTTGAGGATGATGGCGATCGCATGCAGGGCGCCGCCGGGGCGGGACTCGGAGATCGCGACGCTGGGCAGGGTCAGTGCCGCGGCGATCAGCATCGGCGTGTTCAGCCGTTCGGCGACCCGCGTGCTGCGGGCGTCCATCCCGGGGCCGTAGTGGACTGGCTGCGGCGCTTTCTCGGCGTTCTCGGCAGGCTGGGCGGAGCTCACCCCGCCTGCTTCGACGCCGAAGCGCCCGCGCCTGCGGGCTCAGCCGTGGCGGGCGGCCTTGACCAAGCCCTGGCCGGGCCTGAAGACGTCGGTCGGGACGAAACTGTTGCGCGCTTCGGAGACGGTGATCGGGCCGATGCTCGGGTCGCCGCTGGGGAGGATGCTGAAGCTGCCGATGATCCCGTTCTGGACCCTGGTCCCGCGCACCGCGTCGATCACGCCGCCGCGGCTGCCGCTCTGGCCGATCGCGTCGAGCATCACGCTCGCCGCCTGGCCGGCGTAGGGGGCGAAGAGTTCGACCTGGCCGCTGACCTTCTTCTTCAGTTCGGAGACGAGCTTCTTGCCGGGGCTGGGCAGGTCCTGGGGGACGAGGCCGGGGACGCTGACGAACATCCCCCGCGAGGCCTTGCCGGCGAGGCTTATCGTCGATTGCTGAGCGAAGCCGTCGGGCGCCAGCAGCTTGATCGGCCCGGCGTTGGCGCCGAGCACGGAGACCTTGTCCTTGATCAGGCGGGCGCCGTTCTCTTCCGTCAGGCCGGCGAGCAGGACCGCGTCGGGCGCCGCCATCCCGACCGTGTTCATCAGTCCCTTGTAGCTGGCGGCGTTGACGTTCCAGGCGCGGAAGCCGACGATCTTGATCCCGAGCTTGCGAGCGGCGCCGCGGAAGGTTTCCGCCTGGCCGAGGCTGGTCCGGTCGCCGCCGGCGTAGAGGACGTAGGCGCGGCTGACTTCCTGGCTGCGCGCGAAGGTGGCGAGGCCGGCGCCTTGGTAGGCGTCGTTGGGGACGACGCGGGAGTAGTTGCGCCGCTGCGGGTAGAGGCTGCCGGGCTCGCCCTGATTGCAGCTGGAGCCGCTCTGGGTGAGGCAGATCAGCGTGTTGCCGGGCGAGATCATCGCCAGCCCGCCGCCGTTCGCGCGGCCGAGGATCGGGATCATGACTTCGGCGCAGCCGGAGTTGTAGGTGCCGATCACGCCGAGGACGTCGGCGTCGGCGGCGTAGGCGCGCGCGTTGGACTTGCACTGCCCCTTGCTCCACAGACCGGTGTCGGCGAGCGAGTCGTCGCAGGCCTGGAAGGCGACGTTGCGGCCGCCCGAGCGCCAGTTGGCGCCGGCGAGGACGAGTTCGATCGCGTCGTTCATCTGCAGCGAGCGCCGCCGCGAGTCGCCCTGCAGCGGCAGGTCGGAGACGATCAGCGCCTGCGCCTCGCCGCTGCCGCCGTACTTGACCGCCCCACAGGCCGAGGAGTTGACCGGGGTGACGCCGCCCGTTGCGGCCTCACCCGTTGGGCCCAGGGCCACGGCGAGCGCCGTGAACCCCAGCGCCAGGAGGACGAGAAAGGCGACGATCGGACGGCGGACGACCACGACCGGCGCCAGCCTAACCGCCGCGGCGGGCGCCCGCAAACGGGAGCGGCGCTACTCGGCCTCGGTCGCCAGCTCGCTACTCAATTCGACGTGTGCCCGGCTGTCGGAGCTGCGGACGAGGATCAGGGTCGCGACCAGGCCGAGGGCGGCGAAGCCGGCGCCGACGAGGAAGGCCGACTGGAAGCCTTCGACCAGCTTCGCCGGGTCGTGCGAGGAGCCGATGATGCCGTTGGCGACGGCGGCGAGGATCGCGAGGCCAAGCGCGCCGCCGACCTGCTGGGAGGTGTTGATCAGGCCGCTGGCGAGGCCCTGCTCGCGGTCCTCGACCCCGGAGACGGCAGCGATCGTGACCGGGACGAAGGAGAAGCCGAGGCCGACCGCGGCGAGCAGCGAGGGGCCGAGGATGTCGGCGACGAAGGTGCCGTCGACCGAGATCTGGGAGAACCAGACGAGGCCGGCGGCGATCAGCGCCATGCCGGTCGCGAGGATCGGCTTGAAGCCGACTTTGGTCACCAGCTGCGAGGCGATCCCGGCCGAGAGGATGATCGAGACCGCCAGCGGCAGGTAGGAGAGGCCGGCCTTGATCGGGCTGTAGCCGAGCACCTGCTGCATGTAGAGGGAGATGAAGAAGAACATCGAGAAGAGCGAGGCGCCGATCAGGGTGCCGACGACGTTGGCGCCGGTGATCGTCCGCACGCGGAAGATCGAGAAGGGGACGAGCGGCGCTCGCGAGCGCCGCTCTACCGCGACGAAGGCGAGCAGGAGCACGGCCGCGCCGGCCAGGGTGATGATCGTCTGAGCCGAGCCCCAGCCGGCGCTTTCCGCGTCGAGCAGGCCGAAGACGAGTGCCGAGAGGCTGCCGGTGATCGTCACCGCGCCGGCGACGTCGAAGTGGCGGACCTCGCCCTCGGCGCGGGTTTCGGCGATCAGGCTGGGGGCGATGGCGGCGGCGGCGATCCCGATCGGGACGTTGACCCAGAGCACCCATTCCCAGCCCAGCGTTTCGGTGAGTACGCCGCCGAGCAGGACCCCGGCGGCGCCGCCGGAGCCGGCGACCGCGCCCCAGATCCCGAGCGCTTTGTTGCGCTCGGCGCCGTCGCGGAAGGTGGTGGCGACGATCGAGAGCGCGGCGGGGGAGAGGATCGCGGCACCGAGGCCCTGGACCGCGCGGGCGGCAATTAGCTGCCCCGAGTTGGCCGCGAGTCCGCCGGCGAGCGAGGCGAGCGCGAAGAGGACGAGGCCGGCCATGAAGACGCGGCGGCGTCCGAGCAGGTCGGCGAGGCGGCCGCCGAGCAGGAGGAAGCCGCCGAAGGTGAGGACGTAGGCGTTGACCACCCAGGGCAGGTTGGCCTCGGAGAAGTCGAGCGCTTCGCCGATCGTCGGCAGCGCGACGTTGACGATCGAGGCGTCGAGGACGACGACGAACTGGGCGACGCAGAGGAGGGCGAGGGCGATCCAGCGTTTGTCGCGGGCGGTGGCGGCGTCGGTCATCGGCTCAACGTCCAGGGTGGCATATCGGTCTTGGCTCCTCTTCTCGAATCGTGCTGAGCGAGGTGCCAGGCTAGAGGCCGTTTAGGCCAGTTTCCGTCCGCAATTCAGGAAGGCTGGCGGGAGAGGAACCCGGTCAGCAGGCGCTCGACCGTCTCTGGCGCGTCGGCGAACGGCCAGTGGCCGCTGGCGGGAAGCACGTGGACGTCGGCCGAGGGGAAGGCCTGGCGCTGTTTCTCGGCGTAGGAGGCGGGCAGGTAGGCGTCGTGCTCGCCCCAGATGACCAGGGCCGGGACGTCGCGGGGCGCGATCAGCGCGCTGAGCTCGGCCGACATCCCGCCCGGATCATCGGTTGCTCGATACAGCGCGAGCACCGCCCGTTTGGTGCGCTTGTCGTAGTGGTCGTACATCGTTTCGACGAAGGGACGGGGGAGGCCGCGGGGCTCGCCGCGGCTGACGAGGCGGCGGAAGGCGCCGCGCGTCGCGGTTGCCTGGAACAGCTCGCCGAGGCCCCGCGTGCGCCAGATTCGCGCCAGCCGGTGCCAGCGGTAGCCGGGCAGGATGCCGGTGTCGATCAGGGTGACGCTGGCCAGGGAGTCGGCGTGCATCGCCGCCCAAAAGAGCCCGATCGGGCCGCCGAAGTCGTGGATCACGAGGTGGACGCGCTCGACGCCCAGCGCGTTCAGCGCCTGGCCCAGGAACTCGGCGTAGCCGGGCACGGTGTGCTCGAAGCCCGCCGGGGCCTCGGTCTCGCCGAAGTCGGGCAGGTCGATCGCCAGCGCTCGCCTGCCGGTTCCGGCCGTGGCGCCGATCAGCGCTTCCCAGTCGTCGGCCGAGCCGGGGTTGCCGTGGACGAAGACGACTGCCTCGCTCGACTCGGCGGGCCCCGCCTGCAGCAGGCGCGGCTCGGCGCCGGCGACGGCGATGCGGCTGTGCTCCACTGCGCTCGCGACGCTCATGCGGCGAGCGCGTGACGGGCGTTGGCGGCGATCGCCCGCGGCATCGTCCTCGCCATTTCGCCGATCGGCTTGACGCGGCGGGTGCCGATCAGGTCGAAGGCGGTGGCGACGCGGGGGTCGCGGACGGCGGCAGCGAAGAAGATCTTCTCGGCGGGGACGAGGCGGCGGCCGGTCGCGTAGTCGTGCAGCATCCAGGCGTGGCCGCGCAGTTCGCGGGTGTGCCGCTTGCGGTAGCGGCCGAGCCCGTCGGTCAGCGGCTCCTCACCCGCGAGCGCCGGCGCGATCGCGTCGGAGAGCCATTCGGCCGACTGCAGCGCCCAGCCGCAGCCGACGCCGAAGAGCGGGTCGATCGCCAGCGCCGCGTCGCCGACCAGGGCCAGCCCCGGAGCCGTCTGCTGCCGTGCCCGGTTCAACATGTCGATCTTGCCGAGCACCGGTTCGATCGCGGTTCCGTCGGCGATCGGCGGCGCCTCGGGGACATCGGAGATAATCCTGACCAGCGCCGCCTCGGGGTCTCGCTTGAATTCCGGCAGCCGCTTCTTCGTCACCATCGCGGCGTAGAAGGTGAGCCCACTGTCGGTTGGGAAAGCGGCGCACCACTGTGGGTCGAGCATCCACATCGCGGTCCTCGGGGCGGTTGGAGGCGTCGCGCCCTCGAAGTAGCCGCCGTAGGCGATGCGGCCGTGTGGCCTGGTCTTGACCGGGACCCCGGAGAGCTCGGCGACCCGCGAGTCACGGCCGTCGGCGCCGACGGTCAGCGGCGCCCACAGTTGCGTCTCGTTGCCGTCGCGGTCGCGGACGACGACGCCGGCGACCGTCTCGCCGTCCCAGAGCAGGCGCTCGGCGCTCTGCCCGAGCAGCATCTCGACCCCGGGCTCGCTGGCGGCAGCGGCGCGGATCATCGGGTCGAGGACGCTGCGGCGGAGGTTGATGCAGAGGCCGGCCTCCTCCTCGGGGGCTTCGATCCAGCCCCAGCGAGTCCAGGCGGTGACCTGCGAGCGAACGGCGCCGGCGGCGAGCATCGGCTCGAGCAGGTCGATTCGTTCCAGGGTCGGCACCGCCGAGGCCTGGATGAAGTGGGTGCAGATCCGCTTGAAGGCCGCCGGGTCGGGCGACTTCTCGACCACGGTGACCCGGGCGCCCGCGCGGGCGAGCAGGATCGCGGTCGTGCAGCCGGCGAGGCTGGCGCCGACGACGATTGCGTCGCGACGCGGGTCGGAGTCCGGGGCGTTGGCGAAGATGCCGGGGGTGGAGTCGGTGGTTGCCATCTGTGCCTCCCGTGGCCGCTAGGTTTCACCGTTCGTCCCGTACTATACGACTCGAACCATGAAAAGCAAGCCGATCCGCCTCACCGGGACCTCCTACGCAGTCCTCGCCCTGATCCAGGAGTACGGCGAGGCGACCTCCTACGACCTCAAGCAGATGCTCGAGACCTCGATCGAGAACTTCTGGACGGTCCCGCACACGACCGCTTACGAGGAGCCCGCGCGGCTCGCCGCGGCTGGCTACCTCAGCGCTCGCCAGGAGGAGGGGGGCCGGCGCAAACGCGTCTACGCGCTGACCGATGCCGGCCGTGTCGCGCTCGCCGCTTGGGCGGCGGAGCCGGCGTTGGCGCCGCCGCAGCTGCGCGAGGAAGCGCTGCTCAAGACCTTCGCCGGCGGCGATCCGCGGCCTCTGCTCGGGCTGCGCATCGACTGGCACCGCGAAAAGCTGGCCGAACTAGAGGGCTACCTGGCCGGGTTCGAAGCGACGGAGGGGATGGAGCGCTCGCAGCGGACGCTGATCGCCGGCGTCGGCTACCACCGCAAGATGCTGGAGCTGATGGAGTGGCTGGCGGAGATCGCCGAGGCGGATACGGGACTTCCCTAGCCTCTAGACCCTCCGGGCCGCCTCGCCTACCATCGGCGTATGTGCCGAAACATCAGAACCCTCCATAACTTCGACCCACCGGCGACCGAGGACGAGGTCCATGCCTCGGCGCTCCAATACGTGCGCAAGATCAGCGGCTCGACCAAGCCCTCGCAGGCCAATGTCGAGGCCTTCGAGGAGGCGGTCGCCGCGGTCGAAGACGCGACTCGGACGCTGCTCGACCGGCTCGTCACCGCGGCGCCGCCGAAGAACCGCGAGGCCGAGGCCGCCAAAGCCCGTGCCCGCGCCGAGAAGCGCTTCGCAGCCTAGCTAGTAGGCGAATGCGCTCGCGATATTGACCACACCCTGGTGTGGTCAATATCGCATTCGGCCAATTACGGCGGACCGCCGCGCCCGGGGCAGGTAGACGCAATCCGCCCGCCACGAGCAGTCCTCGAGGGTCGCGGTTCCTTCGTCCGTGCAGGGGCGGATAAAGGAAACGCACGATGGAATTGCGCGCGCCTCCACATCCCCTGGTTCCCATTTCCGGACAGGTCGGACAAAGGAACCGCGAAGCTCGCGCGCCTGGGCCTGGGGGGGGGTGCTGGCCGCCCTAACTGCCCAGAGAGGGTGGTCGGTGCCCTCCCCTCAGCAGTGTTTCCGACATTGACCACACCAGGGCGTGGTAAATGTCGGATTCGATTAGCCGCGGGCCGAGATCGGCTCCCAGCGGAAGCGCTTGACGGCGATCCGGATCCCGACCGCACACCAGATCGCGAGCACGAGGACGTTGTCGAGTTCGAGGCCGCTGCCGCCGGCGCCCGGCGCCAGCGTCGTCTGCAGGCCGAGCGCCAGGTGGTAGAGGGGGAAGACCTTGCCGATCGCCTCCAGCGTGCCGGTCAGCTGTTCGACCGGGATCCAGACGCCGGAGATGAAGGAGAGGATGACGACCGAGAAGGGGGCGATGGTCGAGGCCGCGTCGGGGTTCGGGGTGAAGGCGCTGAGCGCGATCCCCAGCGAGCACATCGTCGCCGTGCCGAGCAGGACGTAGAGGACGAAGGCGGGGAAGGTCGAGGCGGGGACGGGGACGCCGTAGGCGATCGCGCCGACGCCGAGCAGCAGCGCCGTCATCAGCAACGCCTGGGCGCTGGCGCGGGCGATTTGGGCGGCGATGAAGGTCCAGGGCGGCATCGGCGAGCCGCGGTAGCGCTTGAGCTGGCCGTTCTCGCGCTGGGTCGTGAGCGAGACGGCGAGCGTGGTGAAGGTCGAGAGGGCGACCGCGTAGGCGATGATCCCGGCGGTGAAGTAGGCCTCGGCGCTGAGCTGGAGGTTGCCTGGCAGCGTCGTCGTTTCCTTGCCGCCGTGGTCGAAGAGCGAGTTGAAGAGGACGAGCAGGATCAGCGGGAAGGCGACGGTGAAGATGATCGTGCGCGGCGTCCGCAGCGCGACGAGGATCGCCATTCGCGCCTGACGGAGGACGATCGCGCGGTCGCTCATCCCTCTGCCTCGCTGCCGGTCAGGTCGAGGAAGATGTCCTCGAGGCTGGGTCGCCGCACCTCGAGCTCGGCCAGCGAGGCGCCGCGTTCCTCAGCCAGGCCGAGCAGGCCGTAGAGGTCGGCCTGCGGCTCGGCGGTCTCGATCGTCACCCGGTTGCCGGAGAGCTCGACCGCGGCGGAGACGCGGCCGCGGACGTCCTCGACGCCGAGCCCGTTCGCGAGCGTGAAGCCGATCACGGTGCGGCGGCCGAGGTCGTCGCCGAGGTCCTCGGTGCGGCCCTGGGCGACGATCTGGCCGTCGCGGAGGATCGCGACCCGGTCGGCGAGGTGCTGCGCCTCGTCCATGTAATGGGTCGTGAGGAAGACGGTCTTGCCGAGCCGTTTCAGCCCCTCGATCATGTTCCAGGCGTCGCGGCGGGCGCTGGGGTCGAAGCCGGTGGTCGGCTCGTCGAGGAAGATCAGGTCGGGGTCGCCGATGATCCCGATCGCGACGTCGGCGCGCCGTTTTTGGCCGCCGGAGAGGGTGCCGACGCGGGCGTCGCGCTTCTCGGCGAGGCCAACCAGCTCGATCGTCTCCTCGACCGGCCGCGGCTGCTCGTAGAAGCAGGCGAAGAGCGAGACCGCCTCGTGCACGGTCCAGAGCGGGTCGAGCTCGCACTCCTGAAGGACGAGGCCGACCCGGTTGCGCCAGGCGCGGGTGGGGGAGGCGGGGTCGACACCGAGCACCGAGACGTCGCCGGCGCTGCGCGCGCGGTAGCCCTCGAGGATCTCGATCGTCGTCGTCTTGCCGGCGCCGTTGGGACCGAGGAAGCCGAAGACCTCACCGCGGGCGACCTCGAAGTCGATGCCGCGCACCGCCTCGAAGTCGCCGTAGCTCATCCGCAGGCCCCTCACCGTGATCGCCGCTTCGCTCACTCACCCGCACGCTACCCGAGTTCGATTCGGGAAAACGTTGCGCTGTCAGCATAGTTTGCTAAACTAATTATCAACGCTAATCAATGCACACCGAGATCGACATCCCACTCACCGACGTTGCCGCCAAGCTGCGGATGGCGATCGTGCGCACTGGGCGCCGGCTGCGGCAGGAGGCTGCCGCCGAGACCGCCGGGCTGACGCCGACCTCGACCGCCGCGCTGGCGACGATCGAGCGCCATGGGCCGCTGACCCCGAGCGAGGTTGCCGAGATCGAGCGCGTGCAGCGGCCGACGATGACCCGGACCCTCGGCTGCCTGGAACGGGAGGGGCTGATCGAGCGCACCCCCGATCCCGCCGACCGGCGCAGCGCCCTGGTTGCCGTCAACGCCGCCGGGCGCGAGCGGCTGCGCCGCCTGCGTGGCCGCAAGAACGCCTACCTGGCGCGTCGCATGCGCGATCTCAGCGCGGAGGAGGTGGCGACGCTGGAGCGCGCCGCCGAGATCCTCGACCGGATGAGGGAGGGTGAGCCGCGGTCCGGGCGCGATTCCGCGTCATGAGGTACCACCTGCGCCGCTCCTTCAACTCGCTCGAGGTCGCCAACTACCGCCGCTACTTCATTGGGCAGATGGTCTCCCTCTCGGGGACCTGGATGCAGACCGTCGCCGCGCTCTGGCTGATCCTCAGCCTCACTGGCAGCGGCCTCGCCGTCGGCCTCACCACCGCGCTGCAGTTCCTGCCGATGCTGGTTATCGGCGCCTGGGGCGGGCTGCTCGCCGACCGCTTCTCCAAGCGCCGGCTGCTGATCACGACCCAGCTGCTGATGGCGATCCCCGCCGTCTTCCTCTTCGCCGTCACCCTCGCCGGCGTCGTCGCCCCCTGGATGGTCTTCCTCGCCGTCTTCGCGATGGGCTCGGTCAACGCGATCGACAACCCGACCCGGCAGAGCTTCGTCTTCGAGATGGTCGGCCCCGACCGCGTCGTCAACGCGGTCAGCCTCAACAGCGTCATCGTCCAGTCGGCGCGGATCGTCGGCCCCGCCGTGGCCGGGATCATGATCGCGGCCTTCGGCGTCGTTCCCTGCTTCGGCATCAACGCACTCACCTTCGCGGCGATGATCTTCGCCCTCTGGCGGATGGACCCGGCGAAGCTGCACACGGCGCCGCAGGCGCCGCAGGGGAAGGGCGCGATCCGCGCCGGTCTGCGCTACGTCGCCCGCACCCCGGAGCTGGCGGTGCCGCTGGCGCTGATGGCACTGGTCGGCACCCTCGGCTTCAACTTCCAGGTGGTGCTGCCGCTGCTCGCCAAGTTCAGCTTCGGCGGCGGCGCCGGCGCCTACGCGGCGCTGGTCTCGGCGATGGGGGTCGGCTCGATCGCCGGCGCCCTGGTCAACGGCTCCCGCGGCCGCACCGGCCCGCGCCTGATTGCCGCTTCGGCGCTCGCCTTCGGTCTCGGCGCGCTGCTGGCGGCGGCGATGCCGGCGCTCGCCTTCGAGGTCGTCGCCCTGATCGCCCTCGGCGCCGCCTCGGTCACCTTCGCCGCCGCGATCAACTCCAGCCTGCAGCTCGCCGTCTCGCACGAGATGCGGGGCCGGGTGATGGCGCTCTACTCGGTCGTCTTCCTCGGCTCGACCCCGCTCGGCGGCCCGCTGACGGGCTGGCTGGCGGAAACCTACGACCCGCGGGTTGCCCTGGTCCTTGCCGGCGTCTCCGGCATCTCAGCCGCCTGGGCGGCACGGCTCTGCTTCGAGCGCCTGCGGGCGAAGCGCGCGCCCGACGGTGAACCGGTCACCGCCGAGCACGCGCTCGCTTAGCTCAGTCGATCAGCCGACGTAGCCGGCCGATTCGAGGTACGCCTTGGCCGCGGCCTTCGGCGTTTCCTTTTCGAGTTCGACCCGGGCGTCGAGCTCCTGCATCACTTCCAGCGTCAGGCCTTCCTGGACCTGGAGGATCGTCGCTTCGTAATCGGGGCCTGCGTTTTCGACCGTCGATTTCTTGCTGACGAAGATGACGTTGCCCGCCGGGAAGACGTGCTTGTCGTCTTCGAGGATGACGAACTTGTCGCTCTCCGCCGATAGCTGCGGATCGGTGGTGAAGAGGATCGAGAGGTCCGCCTGGTGGTTTTCCAGCACCTTGTAGCGGAGGCTGATGTCGACCGGGGTGAACGACTTGAATTTCAGCCCGTACAGTTTTTCGAGCCCGGCGAGGCAGTCGATCCGCTCACGGCACTCGGGAGAGCCGTAGAGCGAGAGTTTTTCCGAGACGCCTTCGAGGTCGGAGACGGTTTCAAGCCCGTACTTTTCCGCGGTCGTTTTCAGCGTTCCTACCGCGTTGGCACTGGCGAAGGGGGTCGGTTCGAAGGCGACTAGACCTTCCTTTTCAAATTCTTCGTTCGCCTTTTCCCAGGCTTCGGTCGCATCGGCTGGGACTTCTTCGGGTTCGAGGCCGAAGAACGAGGTCAGCGCCGTGCTCGCGTACTCCGGGTAACCGGAGATCGCGCCGGTCTTGACCGCCTTGTGGGCGACGGTTTCGGAGCCGAGGTTGAGCGCGCTCTTCACTTTGTAGCCGGCCGCAGTCAGCGCCTGGGCGTAGATTTCGCCAAGGATTTCCTGTTCGGGGAAGTTCTTCGAGCCGATCGTCAGCTTGACGCTTTCGTTTTCGGGGTTGGCGACGATCGCGCCTTCGCCACCTTCTTCTTCGGGTTCGGTCTGTTCCGCGCTCGTTGCTTCAGAGCTGGAGCCACTGCCCCCGCCGCAGGCCACGGCGCCCAGCGCCAGGGCAAACGCCAGCAGTGCTGCCAGCGCCACTCTCACACTCGTCTTGTCGGTCCTCACTGTGCTGCCTCCTTGCTGTGTGTTTGGAGCCGGGTCATGACTTTTGAAGCTTCAACCCTTTCGAAGTGAGCAGACGTTGCAGCCCGGCCAATGAAAACTCGAGCGTCAGCGCCAGTAGGGCGACGAGGATGGCCCCGGCGAGGACGCCATCGGTTCCGTAGATGCTTTCGTTGATGATGTAGTCGCCGAGGGTGACCACTCCGGCGAGTGGGGCGATCGTCGCGGTCGCGACGATCACGATCGCCGCCCCGCGGACGCCGCCCATGATCGTCGGGATTGCCATCGGCATCTCGACTCGGCGGATCACTTCCAGCTCGGTCATGCCGATCCCGCGGGCGGCGGCGACAGTGGCCGGGTTCACCTGGCGCACGCCGACGTAGGCGTTGGTGAGGATCGGCGGGATGCCGAGGATCGCCAGCGCCGGGGCGACCGTTAGCAACCCGACACCGATAAGCGTGGCGACCAGCGCGATCACGGCCAGCTCGGGGATCGCCCGGCCAGCATTGGCGAGGCCGACCGCGAGCTGTTCGCCGCGCCCCCTGTGCCCGAGATACAGGCCGAGCGGGAGACCAATGATCAGGGCGATTGCGAGGGCGATCAGCGTCACTTCGATCTGAGTGAGCAGCAGTTCCATCGACTGGGAGAAGCCTCCTACCAGCTTGCCCCCGGTGACGTTCGAGGGCTGCGGCGTGAAGATGAATTCGACGGCGCCGCCAAACGAGGCGAGGGGGAGTGCGAGAGCTGGCACTCAGATCGCCCTCGCCCGCCGCCAGGGGGTGATCAGGCGCTGGATCGTCAGCAGGACGAGGTCGAAAGCAAGCGCCATCAGGACGACGATCGTCGCGGAGATGATGATCGTCGTCGGAAAGGTCAGGTTGCCGGAGCCGAGGATCTGGCTGCCGAGCCCGCCGGCGTTGATGAAGACGGCGAGGGTCGCGATCGCGATCGTGCTGACGGTGGCGACGCGGAGGCCGGCGATGATCTCGGGCGTGGCAAGCGGCAGCTCGACGCGCCAGAGGATCTGGCGGTCGGTCAGGCCCATGCCGCGGGCGGCGTCGACCACCGATGACGGCACGTTCTCCAGGCCGAGGATCATGTTGCGGTAGATGATCTGGAGGGTGTAGACGGCGAGGACGAGGATCGCCGTGGTGCGGCCGAGCCCGGTGATCGGCAGCAGCAGGAAGAAGGCGGCGAGGCTTGGGATCGTGAAAAGAATGCCGGTCGCCGCGAGCAGAGGCCCCTTCAGCCACCGCTGTCGGTGCGCCAACAGGGCTATCAGGAAGGCGACGGCGAAGCCAAGCGCCAGCGAGATGACGACCAGTTCGAACTGCTGCAGGGTCGGCGTCCCGTAGCGGCTGATGTGTTCCGTTGCCCAGTCCCAGCAGAAGAAGTGCCCCGACTTCGCTTGGCAGGGGAGGGTGCCCGAGGTTCGTTCGCGGAAGAACCCTTCCCCGACTTCACCCACCGCCCCCAGCGGCAACACCCCGATCAAGCTACTCATGGGGCCGCTCCGCCGCGCCCTGCTCCTCGGTCTTCGCCTCGGGCGAGGCGAGGAAGTCGGAGATGATCTCGACCGAGAGGACGCCGATTACGGCGCCGCGGCGGTCGGTGACCGGCGCGTACTGGGAGGCCTCCTGGAGCAGGTCGGCGAGGGCGTCGCGCATCACGTCGTCGCGGTCGAGGACGGGGCCGAGCGGGGAGTCGGGCAGGGCCGGGACGTTTTCGGCGGCGAGGTCGCGCTCCGAGAGCCAGCCGAGTGGGCGGCCGTCGCCGTCGACCAGCAGGGCGTAGGGGATTTCGGCGGATTCGACCCGAGCGCGGACCGCGGCGCTCGGTTCGCCAGCCCGGGCCAGCGGCGCCTCCCAGAGGTTGATGTCTCCGACCCGCATCAGCGCCAGCCGCTTCAGCGCCCGGTCGGCGCCGACGAAGTCCTCGACGAACTCGTCGGCAGGGTCCATCAGGATCTCAGCAGGGGTCGCGTACTGGGCGACGTGGCCGCCCTCGCGCAGGATCGCGATCCGGTCGCCCATCTTGATCGCCTCGTCGATGTCATGGGTGACGAAGAGGACCGTCTTGCGGATCTCGGCCTGGAGGCGGAGGAACTCGTTCTGCAGCCGCTCGCGGTTGATCGGGTCGATCGCGCCGAAGGGCTCGTCCATCAGCATCACCAGCGGGTCGGCGGCGAGCGCCCGCGCCACCCCGACGCGCTGCTGCTGGCCGCCGGAGAGCTGCGCTGGGTAGCGGTCGCCGAGCTCGGGGTCGAGCCCGATCAGCGCCAGCAGCTCGGCGCTGCGCTCGCGGGTGCGCTGCTTGTCCCAGCCGAGCAGCTGCGGCACGGCGGCGATGTTCTGCGAGATCGTGCGGTGGGGGAAGAGGCCGACCTCCTGGATCACGTAGCCGATCTCGCGCCGCAGCCGGGCCGGCTCGCGGGCGCGCACCGACTCGCCGCCGACGAGGACGTCGCCCTCGCTGATCTCGACCGTGCGATTGACCATCCGCATCGCCGTCGTCTTGCCGCAGCCCGAAGGGCCGACGAAGACGCAGATCTCGCCGGCTTCCACGTCGAGCGTCAAGTGGTCGACCGCCGGCGCGTCGGCGTGGGGGTAGACCTTGGTCGCGCCCCTGTAGCTAACCGACGAGGCGCCGGAGCCAGAGCTGGGATGGGTATCGGTGGCGGCCTCTCCCGGGGGCACTGTGCCCGACCCTATACCCCCGGCTGCTTCAGCTAATTCGGGAAATCCGATCAGCCCACCTGGTGAGCGTGGTGCTCGTGGCCGCCGTGGTGCTCGCAGTGGCCGCCGCCGGCGCGGCCGCGGCTGAGCCAGAAGAGCGCGGCGAAGACGGCGAGCCCGAGGAGGTTGAGAAAGAGCTTGTAGTTGACCTCGATCGTGCCGAAGACGTCGGCGCGGGAGGGGCGGGGGCCGGTCGGGACGAGGCCGAGGACGCCGAAGAGGCCGTCGACGACGAGCGCCGCGACGACGATCGTGACGAACATCAGCGCCGTGACCCGCAACGCGAACTCGGCTCCGTAGTACTTGCGGTAGGCGAGCACGATCGGGATCACGATCAGGTCGGCGAAGAGGAAGGCGACGACCCCGCCGAAGGAGATCCCGCCCGACCAGAGCACCGCCGCCAGCGGCACGTTGCCGACCGAGCAGACGAAGCTGAGGATCGCGATCACCGGGCCGACGAGGACGTTCTCGATCGTCTGCACGAGCGGTGGCGCGTCGGTGATGAAGAGGACGTTGAAGAAGTCATCGCCGAGCAGGCCGATGAAGCCGGCGAGCAGGAAGCCGATCGAGATCTCCTTCCACAGCATCTGCCAGTCGCCGCGGAAGTTGCCGGCGACGTCCGACCAGGAGTCGACCGAGGTCAGTCGGGCCCGCCAGCTCGGTTGCTCCTCGCCCGCCATCTCGTGCTGGTGGCCGCCTTCGGCCTGCTGCGCGTGCGCTCGCGCCTGCTCCTCCAGTCGCGGCGAGACGAAGCGGCGCAGCAGTACCGCCATCAGGGCGATCAGGATGATGCCGCCGAGGAACTCGGCGAGGGTGAACTGCCACCCGATCAGCACCCAGAGGACGAGCCCCAGCTCCCAGACCAGGTTGGTCGAGGCGAACTGGAAAGCCAGCGCGGTGACCGCCGAGGCGCCCTTGGCGAAGAGCGCGCGGGCGATCGCGATCGCCGCGTAGGAGCAGGACGAGGAGGCGGCGCCGAGGCCGGTCGCCTTGGCGACGGGGACGAAGCCCTCGCCCGCCAGCGCGCCTTCGATCCGCTGGCGGGGGACCCAGGCCTGGACGATCGCCGAGATCGCAAAACCGAGCACCAGCGCCCACCAGACCTCATAGGCCATCAGGAAGGACTGTTCGATTCCCTCCCAGACCTTGTCGAGGACGCCGTTCACCGGCCGACGAACCGCCCCAGCGCCGCGACCAGCTCATCGACCTTCTCGAGCCGCTCGCCGCCCTCGGCCTCGACCACGCAGTGGCGCGTGTGGTCATCGATCAGGCCCAGGGCGACCTTGTCCAGCGCTGCCTCGATCGCGCTGATCTGGGTCAGCACGTCGATGCAGTAGCGCTCCTCCTCGACCATCCGCGAGACCCCGCGCACCTGTCCCTCGATTCGCGCCAGCCGCTTCAGCAACTGCTCTTTGTCTGCTTGGTATCCGACCATGCAAACACCCTATCAGATACCCCCGGGGGGTATATCTGGGAAAGGGATCGCAGTTTGTCGCCCTGTGGGCGACAAACTGCGAGGGCAAGGCGTGGTTAGAGGCCGAGGCGGTGGGCGCGCTCGGCGGCGCGGGCGAGGATCTCCTCGAGGCCGGGGATCTCGCCGTCGCGCATCAGCACCTGGCCGGCGACCACGGTGGTGTCTACGACCGACCCCGCGGCGGCATAGACGAGGTCCTCGGTGAGGTCGCCGATGCCGACCTCGGGGGCGTTGCGGAGGAGGAGGAAGTCGGCCGGCTCGCCGGCAGCGAGCGGGGTGGCGCCGAGCAGCGGCGCCCGGGCGCCGGTCGCCACCGCCCAGGCCTCGCCGGCTTCCAGCGCGGTCGGGTCGGCGGCGGCGTGCTTCTGGGCAAGGGCGAAGAGCTTGAGGTCGGCGAGCAGGTCGAGCGAGTCGTTGGAGCCGGCGCCGTCGGTGCCGAGGCCGACCGCGACCCCCGCCGCGCGCGCCGCGGGGTAAGGGAAGACGCCGCCGACGGCGAGCTTCATGTTCGCAGCCGGGTTGGAGACGACGGTGGCGCCGCGCTCGGCGACGAGGGCCAGCTCCTCGAGGTCGAGCCAGACGCCGTGGGCGAGGACGGTGCGCTCGTTCAGCATCCCGAGCCGGGCGAGATAGGGGGCCGGTCGTTCGCCGTGGGCGGCAATGCAGCCTTCGACCTCGGCCGAGGTCTCCGAGAGGTGGATCTGGATCGGCAGGCCACGCTCGGCGCCGAGCTCGGCGATCCAGGCCAGCGACCCTTCGCTGACCGTGTAGATCGCGTGGGGGGCGAGCGCCGCGCGCAGTCGCGGGTTCTCGGCCGCGGCGGGTTCGAGCAGATCGAGGCTCTCGTGTGCCCAGCGCCGCAGTTTCTCGCTATCGCCATCGGCGTCGAAAAGCGGCGCCCCGATCGTCGCCCGGATTCCCGAGTCGGCCACCGCCCGCGCCGTCGCCGCTGGTTGCCAGTACATGTCCCAGAAGTGGGTCGTGCCGGAGCGGATCATCTCGGCGCAGGCCAGCCGGGCCCCCCAGTAGACGTCCTCGTCGTCGAGCTTCGCCTCGACCGGCCAGATCCGCTCCTCCAGCCAGGGCATCAGCGGCAGGTCGCCGCCGGAGCCGCGGAACAGGGTCATCGCCGCGTGCGTGTGGCCGTTGACCAGGGGTGCCACCAGCGGCGCGCCACCCGCGTCGATCGTCTCGTCTCCGGCCCGCGCGGTCACGTCGGCCCCGATCGCCTCGATCAGCCCATCGACGCAGCGCACTCTCACGCTCTCCCCCTCCAGCGAGGCGTTCGTGACCGTCAACCCCATCCCGAGGTTCCTTTGTTGCGCTCTTCGCAACTTTCGAACCGCGCGGTCACCGGCCGACGGCTCCGAGGCGGGGGAGGACCGTGCCGAGGCCGTCGCGGAGCAGGGCCGCGTTGACGATTCGGTCGGCCTCCAGCTCGGCGACGCTGAGCTCACCCTCGCCGAGGCCGTTGGCGAGGTTGTCGACCATGCAGAGCGCCGCGTACTGGAGGCCGAGCTCACGGGCGACGACGCACTCCGAGGCGACCGTCATCCCGACCACGTCGGCGTGAGCGGCGATCAGCCGGATCTCGGCCGGGGTCTCGAAGCGCGGGCCGCGCGCCTGCCAGTAGACGCCGCCGTCGCGAGCGCGGACGCCGTCGGCTTCCCAGGCGTCGAGAACCTCCGCCCGCCACTGCGGGTCGAAGCCGGGCGCGGTGTGGGCGCGAGCGTCGGCAAAGATCGAGGGGCCGGCGTCGAGGGCGATGAAGTCGTCGGGGCAGACGACGGTGCCGACCGCCAGCTCCGTCTTCAGCGAGCCGACCGAGGAGATCGCCAGGACCCGGTCGCAGCCCTGTTCGGCGACGGCGCGCAGGTTGGCGGCGTGGTCGATCTCGTGCGGCAGGAGGTAGGGGTCGCCGCTGTGGCGCTGGACGATCGCCGCCCCGTGCTCGGCGGCCGCCGCGGCGATCTCGGCGCCACCCGGCCCGAGCGCGCTGCTGCCGAGGATCACCGCGAGCCGTCCCATCGACCGATCCTACGCGGCGCTCAGGCTTCGCGGCGGGCTCGGAACTCGGCGACGGCCTCGTCGTGGTCGACGATCGGGGTGGGGTAGCCGAGGCGGTCGAAGCCCTCCATCAGCCAGGGGCGGAAGACGTCGCGGCCGCGCACCGTCGCCAGCTCCGGGACGTAGCGGCGCACGTAGGCCCCCTCGGGGTCGAAGCGTTCGGCCTGGCGGACCGGGTTGAGCACGCGGTTGGGACGGGTGTCGTTGCCGGTGCCCGCGACCCACTGCCAGTTGCCGGCGTTGTTCGCGATCTCGCCGTCGCTGAGCAGGTCCCAGAAATGCCAGGCGCCCTCGCGCCAGTCGACGTAGAGGTCCTTGACGAGGAAGGAGGCGACGGTCATCCGCGCCCGGTTGTGGACGAAGCCCTCGGCGGCGAGCTGGCGCATCCCGGCGTCGACCAGCGGGTAGCCGGTGCGCCCCTCGCGCCAGGCCGCCAGCGCCCGTTTCGAGCGCGACCAGCGGTCGCCGCGCGGCCGGTAGTCGCGCCATGGCAGGCTCGGCGTGGCGGCCAGCACCTGGTGGTGGAAGTCGCGCCAGCAGAGCTGGCGGACGAAGGCCGCGCCGCCGCGCCGCTCGCGCGCCGCCAGCATCAGCTCCAGCGGCGAGAGGCAGCCGAAGCGCAGGTGGGGGCTGAGCCGCGAGGTGGCATCGCCGGGGAGGTCGTCGTGACGCGCCTCGTATTCGGCGAGACCGTCGCGGAGGAAGGCGCGCATCAGCTTGCGACCCTCGCTCTCGCCACCCCGGGCGCGGTCGGGGGAGGGGTCGCCGTCGGTCAGCTGGGCGAGCGCCGGCAGCCGCGGCGAGCGCAGCTTGCTCGGCACGGCGAGCTTGCGCGGGGCGCCGTGGACCTGCCGCAGCGGCGCCTCGCTCCAGGCGCGGTGGTAGGGGGTGAAGACCTTGAAGTGGTCGCCGCCGGTCGGGGTCACCGCGCCGGGGGCGACGATCGTCGCCCCGGGATGGGCGACGAAGTCGACTCCCTCCTCCTCGCAGGCCGCCGCCAGCCGCGCCTCGCGCCGCCGTGCGTAGGAGCTCCAGTCGGCGCTGACGTGCAGCTCGGCCGCGCCGCACTGACGCGCCACCGCGATCGCCTCGTCGACCGCGTTGCCGCGGCGCAGGAAGAGGCGTCCGCCGACGCGTTTCAGCGCCGCGTCGAGGTCCGCGAGCGCCTCCCGCATGAAGGCGACGCGGTTGGGCGCGGCGAAGCGCGAGCCGAGCAGGCGCTCGTCGAAGACGAACAGCGGCACGACCCGGTCGGCGCGCGCAGCGGCGAACAGGGCGGGGTTGTCGCGCACCCGGAGGTCACGGTTGAAGAGCACCAGGGCCGTCTTCACTGGTCCGTATGGTGCCGACATGGCCGACTGGCCGTCAGGCCGCAAGGAGAGCGAAGACGAGCGGCTCGATCGCAACCTGGGGGAGTTGCTGCAGGAGCTGCGGGTGGCGCTGCCTGGCGTCCAGGTCCTCTTCGCCTTCCTGCTCGCGGTGCCGTTCTCCTCGCGCTTCGAAAAGATCACCCAGTTCGAGAAGAACGTCTACTTCGGCACCCTGCTCTGCACCGCGGTCTCGGCGGCGCTGCTGATCTCGCCCTCCGCGTACCACCGCCTCACGTTTCACTTCCAGCAGAAGCGGGAGCTGATCAAGATCGGCAACCGGGCGACGATCGTCGGACTCGGCTTCCTCGCCCTGTCGATGGTCGGTGCCGTGGTGATGATCACCGACGTCCTCTTCGGCGGCGCCACCACCTACCTGGTCGGTGCCGCCGTCTTCGCGATGTTCGCGGTGCTCTGGTACGCGCTGCCGCTGTGGCGCCGGATCAAGCTGATCCAGCGGCACGGGTGGCCGCCAGATCCGCCCGCAGGTCCCTGAGCTCGCGCTCCAGCTGGTCGAGGAACGGCAGCTCCGCTGCGACGCGCTGCAGCGTCTCGAGGTCGGCCTGCCAGATCTCCAGCTTGAGCTCGAAGGGGACCTTGAACTCTTCGGTGACAGTTGGGCCGTGCTCGGCGTAGGCGCCGCGCAGCATGCCGATGTTGGTCAGCTTGTCGGCGCCGTAGATCGCCTCCGCGTCGGCCCCGGCGGCGATGACCCGAGCCCGGTGCTCGTCCTTGCGGGCACGGTAATCGGCGATCGATTCGTCGTCGCTGAGGGCGGCGACGAGACTGGCGACCGGCTCGCCGAAGCCCGCTCGCAGGTCCTCGACCGTCGTCTCGCTGTCCTCGACCACGTCGTGGAGCAGCGCGGCCGCCAGCACCTCGTCGCCGAAATCGTGGTCCGCCAGCAGCGAGGCGACCGCGACCGGGTGCTCGATGTAGGGCAGGCCGCCGCTGCCGCTGCGGACCTGGCCGGCGTGCGCCTCGCTCGCCTTGCTCAGGGCGTCGGCGACCAGCGCCGAGCGAGCGATGGCGGCCTCTAAGGGTGGCGAAGCGGACCCGGTCACCTGCGGAGGTGGGTTGCGACCCAGGACACTGGCCGCAGGGTAGCGCTACGCCGTGGCGCGGAGTGGCGCTTGCCTTGCAGCGGCCGCTGCGCCGGGCGCGCTCAAATCCAGCTCGTCCCCCTCGGCGCCGACCGCGATCGCCTCGCCGACGCCGCCCTGGGCCGCCCAGCCCGCTTGCGCTTCCCCCAGCAACCCGTCGAGGAAGGCGTCGGAATGGAGCGGGTCGTGGTGGAAGAGGACGGTCCGCTCCGCGCCGGCGCGGCGGGCGAAGGAGAGCGTGTGGGAGAGCGCCGAGTGGCCCCAGCCGACGTGGTCGGGGTACTCGGCGTCGGTGTACTGGCCGTCGTGGATCAGCAGCGAGGTGTCGCGGGCCAGCTCGAAGCCGGAGATCCATTCGTCCTCGAGCTCGTCGAGGTCGGCGCCGAGCGCCGGCTCGTGGTCGGGGATGTAGGTGAGCGAGCTGCCGCCGTCGTCGATCCGGTAGCCGAGCGTCGGGCCGCGGTGGGCGACCGAGGCGGCGCGGATCCTGGCCGAGCCGATCTCCCACTCGGTCTCCGGGCAGTGGCGGAAGGAGACGTCGCAGGGCAGCTCGCGCACCTCGAGCGGCGAGAGCGGGGCGGAGACGTAGCGGGCGATGCGGTCGCGCAGGGAGGCCTCGGGCGAGGCCGGCCCCCAGACGACGATCTCGGTCTGCGGCCGGAAGGCGGGGGCGAAGAAGGCGAGGCCGAGGATGTGGTCGAGGTGCAGGTGGGTGAGGAGGATGTGGAGGCGGGCCGGCTCGTCGGGGAGGGTGAGGCCGAGGCTGCGGATGCCGCTGCCGGCGTCGAGCGCCAGCAGCGAACCGTCGGAGAGCGTCACGCCGACGCAGGAGGTGTTGCCGCCGTAGCGGACGGTTTCCGGCCCTGGGGCCGGGATCGAGCCGCGCGTGCCCCAGAGCTTGACCTTCACGCCGGCCCCGCCCCGTTGCCATTGGTCGTGGTCGGCCAGAAGATCGCGATCGCGCCCTGCGAGCCGTGTGCGGTGAGGATCGGGAAGGCGGAGACCTCGACCGCGTGCGCGGCCCCGTCGGTCGAGCGGATCGTGAAGGCGGCGTGAGCGGGATGGCCGCTGCGCACTGCCGTCACCAGCGGCAGGTCGTCGTAGGGGATCGGGGCGCCGTCGGCGTCGAAGGGCCCGAAGAGCGAGCCCCACTCCTGCGGCCCGACCGCTCCCAGCTCCTCGAAGCGCTTGCCGAGCAGGATCCCCGCCGCCTCGTTGTAGAAGACGAGCAGACCGCCCTCGTCGACGAGGAAGGCCGGGGTCGAGAGCGCCGACATCAGGTTGCGCGCGAGGATCAGCTCAAGTGGCTTTTGCGACATGCTCAGGTCTACTTTAGATGCGCCGGGTGGGCCCGGGGTCAGTCACGCCTTTACCCTGCTGGGGCCGAAGAAAGCAGCCTCGTGCCCGCGACCCCGTGCAAGCGTGACATCGATCACTTAGACAACCCCGTGCGCCCCTTCGTCCTCATCCAGATCAGCGACCTCCACATCGGCGCCGAGTGGACGGGCGGCGACCCCAAACGGACCCTGGCAGCGGCGGTAGCCGCGGTCAACGGATTCCCCGGCGGTGCCGACGCCGTCCTCGTCAGCGGCGACCTGACCGAGCATGGGGGAGCGGCGGAATACGAGCTGGCGCGACAAATGCTCTCGGGGATCGGGCCGATGGCGCTGGTGATTCCCGGCAACCACGACGAGCGCGCCGCGATGCGCGCCGCATTCGACCTTCCGGGGGAGGGCTCGGAGCCGATCCAATATGGAGTCGACCTCGGTCCGCTGCGGCTGATCGCGCTCGACACGACCCGTCCCGGAAACAACGCCGGCGAACTCGACGATGCCCGGCTGGCCTGGCTCGAGAACGCGCTGAGTCAGGGACCTGAGCGGCCGACGCTGATCGCGCTGCATCACCCGCCGCTGGCGATCGGGATCGAGGTCTGGGACGAGATCGGCCTCGACGCCGCCGGCCGTAAGAGCCTCGAGCGGATCGTCGCCGCCAACCCCCAGGTCCTGGGGACGGTCTCCGGCCACGTCCACCGCACCCTGCTCGGCCAGATCGGCGGTCGCCCAGCCCTGGCGATCCCGAGCGTCTACCAGCAGGCCAGGCTCGCGTGGGAGCTCGACGAAATCGAGCTCTGCGCCGATCCCCCGGCCTTCGCCGTCCACACCCTGATCGACGGCCGCCTCATCTCTCACATCCAGCCATTCTGAGAGGGGATTTCGAGAGGCGAGGGGCCCTCGCCTCTCGAAATCCCCTCACCCGGCCGCTTCGGCGCTGCGGAGGCCGTTGCGGGCCCAGAGGGCGAAGAGGATGGCGAGGGCGATGCCGATCGCGAAGGCGAGGGCGACGACGACCGGTTCGCCGGAGATGAAGCCGCGGCCGGCCTCGAGCAGCGCCGTCACCGGGTTGACCCGGGCGACGGCGTGGATCCAGCCGCTGAGCAGGTCGAGCGGGACGTAGACGGGGGCGAGGAAGAGGATCAGGAAGACCGGCATCTGCATCAGCGGCCCGGCCTGGATCGAGCGCACCCGCATCGCGATTCCCGCCGCCCACATCGTCGCCGCCAGGTTGACCAGCACCGCCAGCCCGTAGAGGCCGAACAGTTCGATCCCCTCGCCGTCGACGTTCATCCCGGCGACGAGCGCCACCGCGGTCAGCACCGCCCAGGTGATTACGGCGCGGACCAGCGCCGCCAGCGCGTAGCCGGCGACGATCCCGCCGCGGTTGCCGGCGGCGAGCAGGTAGCGGCGGGCGAACCCGGTCTCGAAGTCGCGGGCGATCGCGAAGCCGGTGAAGACGCCGCCGAAGGCCGCCGACTGAAGCAGGACGAAGACGAACTGGAAGGCGGTGTAGCCGCTGGGGAAGTCGAACCCGGGGACGTTCGAGATCGCCGAGAGCCCGCCGGCGAAGGAGACGAAGAAGAAGAGCGGGAAGACCAGCGAGGGCACTAGGAACGCGGGGTTGTAAAGGTAGTTGTGGATGCTGCGCCAGGCGACCGCGAGGGCGACCGTGCGCAGGCCTGGGGGGTCGCTGCGGCTCACGTCCGCACCAGCCTCGTCTTCAGTGCCGCCGAAGCGGCCCACATGCCGATCGCCAGCAGCGCCAGGGCGATCCCGAAGCCGAGCAGGATCTCCCCCCATTCCCAGCCTTCGATCAGCAGTGCGCGGAATGCCTGCAGCAGATATGAGATCGGGTTGGCGGTGGCGATCGCCCGGAACCAGTCGGTCTGGATCAGTTCCAGCGGCAGCGCCATCGAGGAGAGGAAGAGGAAAACGAAGAAGACGGGGAAGAGGCTCTGCACCGCCTCGCCGCTGCCGCTGCGCAGCGCGGCGAAGAGGCCGATGCTGCCGAAGGCGACGGCGATCGTCACCGCTAGGGCGACGATCACCAGCGCCCCGGCAGCGCCGGCGGCGAGGTCGGCGCCGGCGAGCAGGCCGACGCTGAGATAGACGACCGCCTGGATCAGGCCGAGGACGACGGCGCCGGCGAGCAGCCCGCTGAGCAGGGCGGCGCCGCGCAGCGGCGTCAGCGCGAGGCGGTTGAGGAAGCCGGTCTCGATGTCGCGGGCGAGGTCGGTGCCGGCGTTCATCACCGAGAACAGCGCCCCCTGCATGAAGGGCACGGCGAGGGCGAAGGTGAGGTAGGAGTCGGTCGGGAAGCCGGGCAGGTTGGTCGCGTCCTTGAGCCCGCCCGAGTTCACCGCGAGCAGAAACATCGGGAAGATCAGCGCCGGCACGATCTGCGCTGGCTGGCGCATGGTGCGCAGCACCGAGCGGCGCGCGAGCTGACCGACCTGGGTGCGCAGGCCGCCGCTCACGCCGGGTTCGCCGCCTCCGCGGCCTGTTCCTCAGCCTCCGCCTCGGCCTCCTCGGCGCCCTCCAGCGAGCGGCCGGTCTTGGCGAGGAAGACGTCGTCAAGCGAGGGCGCGTGCAGCTGCAGCTGCTCGATCGCGATCGACTCGGCGTCGAGCGCGCGGACGACCTCGGCGAGTTGCGACTCGCCGCCGGAGAGTCGCGCGGCGACGCCTTTGGGGGCGCCGCCGGTGAGCTCGCCGAAGCGGGAGAGGACGGCGCCGACGCGCTCGCGGTCGGCGGGGTCGCGGGGCGCGGCTTCGACCGTCGGTCGCCCGATCTCTTCCTTCAGCGCCGCCGGCGTGCCCTCGGCGACGATCTGGCCGTGGTCGATGATCCCGACCCGGCCGGCGAGAGCGTCGGCCTCCTCCAGGTACTGGGTGGTGAGGAAGACGGTGACGCCGTCCTCGCTCGCCAGCCGCGCGACCTCCTCCCAGAGCGCGGTGCGGCTCTGGATGTCGAGGCCCGTGGTCGGCTCGTCGAGGAAGAGGATGCGCGGTTCGTGGGCGAGGGCCAGCGCCAGGTCGAGGCGGCGCTTCATCCCGCCCGAGTAGCCGCCGACGCGGCGGTCGGCCGCCTGCGAGAGTCCGACCCGCTCCAGCAGTTCGTCGCCGCGCGCCTCCCGCTCGTCCTTCGCGATCCCGTGCAGCGAGGTCTGCAGCCGCATGTGCTCGCGGCCGCTGAGCAGCGGGTCGAGCGCCGCCTCCTGCAGCGCGGCGCCGATCGCCGCTCGCACCCGCGGCCCTTCGGAGACGATGTCGAAGCCGGCGACCCGGGCGCTGCCGGCGGTGGGGGGAAGGAGGGTGGTCAGCATCAGCACCGTGGTCGACTTGCCGGCGCCGTTGGGGCCGAGGAAGCCGTAGATCTCGCCCGGCTCGACGCGCAGGTCGATCCCGTCGACCGCTCGCGGTCCCTTCTTGAACTCGCGGACGAGACCCTCGACCTCGATCCCGTTCTCTCTTACTTCCGCCATCGTCCCTCCCGGGGTTGACTGCCAAACTCAATAGTTGAGGCTATCAAAGATTGAGCTACAATAGCTTTATGTCCAGAGTCGAGATAAGGCAGCGAGGGGGTGTGGAGTACGAGGCGTGGGGTCTGTTGGCCTCGCTCGTCTACCCGCCGCGGCTGATCGACGTCGCCCGCGACCTCGGCCTCTCCCCGGCGAGCCTGAGCGCGGTCGTTCGGCTCGCCGAGCCGCGGACGATGGGGGAGATTGCCGAGCAGTTGCGCTGCGACCCCTCCAACGTGACCGGGATCGCCGACGCGCTCGAAGCCCGCGGGCTCGCCCGCCGCCGCCCCTCCGAGGCGGACCGGCGGGTCAAGGCGCTGGAGCTGACCGCGAAGGGGGAGAAGCTGCGCGGGCGGGCGCTGGGCGAGCTAAGTGAGCCCCCGGATTGGCTGCGCGCCCTCTCGGCGAAGGACCAGCGGGCGCTGCGCGACCTGCTGCGCCGCGCTAAAAACGCGTAGAACTCCGGTCCCGCATGCGCGAGCGCACCCGCACCTACCGCGTCGCGATGGCCGTCAACCGGCCCGTAGCCCTCTGGGGACGGCTCCAGGTCGAGGGCTTGGAGACGCTGCCGACCCGCGGGCCGCTGCTGATCGCCGGCAACCACGACAGCCACTGGGATCCGGTGATGGTCGGCGTCGCCGCCCTCCCGCGCCGTCAGATCCGGGCGCTGGCCAAATCCGACCTCTGGAAGATCAAGCCGCTGGCGCCGATCCTCAACGGCATGGGCCAGGTCCCGATCCAGCGCGGTGCCGGCGACGCGCAGGCGCTGGCGAAGGCGATCGAGGTCCTCCGCGCCGGCGCATGCATCGGCGTCTTCCCGGAAGGCACCCGTTCGCGCGGCAAGGTGCTGCGGGCGCGCAGCGGCCTCGGTCGCCTCGCCCTCGAGGTCCCCGAGGCGCACGTAGCCTGGTCGCGATCGAGGGCACCTCCGACCTGACCGGGTTCCCTCGCCGCCCCCGGATCCGGATCCGCTTCTTCGACCCCGCCACTGGCCAGCCCCGCCCCGGCGAGGATCCCGCCGAGCTCTCCGCCCGCCTCCTGGCCGAGGTCCGCGCCCTCGTCCCGCCGACGATCTCCTACCGCAAGCGCTAACTCCGCATCCCGCGGTTCCTTTTGCACGAAATGCGTGGATTGGGAACCGCGCAAGAGGTGCGGGTTCAGGATCGGGCAACAGCGACGGTACGAGCAATGCGGCGGACGACCGCATCGGGTTCGTCCTTGATCTGGTCCCAGGTGACCCGGGGCACCCGGTAGCCGGCGGCAACGAGGACTTGATCTCGCCAGCGATCTCGCTGGAAGGCGAGCGGAGTCTGATGGGTGGCGGCACCATCGGTTTCGACGACGACACGCTGCTCCTCCCAGAGGAAGTCGACCATCAGGCGCTCTCCACCGATCGTCAGGGTCTCGTTACATCGTGGGCGGGGAAGGCCCATTCCAATCAGGCGAGGGAGAACCATCGCCTCGAACTCGCTCCGAACGTCGGGGGTTGCCCCGTCCGCCGTTCGCCAGTCGGCGAGAACCATTTGCAGAGTGCGAAGCCCGCGCCTGCCCTGCGCGAAATGGAGGGACCTATCGAGCGCGTCGAGGTCGAGCAGCTTCAGGACCGCAGCCCGCTCGACCGTTCGCCGCAGCGTGTCCAGGCCATACATGCCTGCGAGGTCGACCATGGTGCGCGCCGGCGTGGTACAGGAGACGCCTTCTCGTTGTCCGATCTCGTCCTCTTCGGGATGGCGGCAGCGCCGGCAGCGGATGCCGTCGATCTTCCGCCCGCATTGCTCGGGCACGGTCAGGTCGATCAGGAGTGGCCAGTTGTCCCAGAGTCCCCAGAAGGCCGCTGCGGTGCCATGCGAGACGACTGCGCCGACCCCGCATGCCAGGATCGCGCCACGTAGCGCTTCGACCCTTCCGATCGACAGATGCCCAACTGCATAGACGCCACGGTGCACGCGGTGAAGCCGCTCCTCCTCGGCCCGATAGGCGGCGGCCCGGGGCGAAACGCCAATCTCCCGCAACTGGTCGAGTGAGACGACGCCGCCCTGGCCGGTCGCGACTTCTCCAAGGCGTCGATCCCGCCCCTTCGTCCTCCCGTTGTCACCCGTTCCGCGGTTCCTTTTGCACGACATGCGTGCATAAGGACCGCGCGGGGGAGTCTCTTCCCCGCGCAGCGTTGCGTGGTTCGAAACGCACGCATTTCGTGCAAAAGGAACCGCGCAGATGGGAGGGCTAGTCGCCGGCCTCCTCGCCGTTCCCCTTCAGGGCATACCACTGCGCGCCGAAGGCGCTGACGTCGTTGCCGTTTGCTTCGCCCGGGTTCTGGTCGCCGGCGAAGGTGTAGAGCGGGTGGCCCTTGTAGGTGACCTGCACCGTCCCGTCTTTTCGTTCGGTGGTGCCCAGCAGCGAGGCGTTGGCGCCGTTGCTCGGCTTCGGTTCGCCTTCGGTCAGCAGCGGCGGCCAGCCTTCGGCGCAGGCGCCGTAGCAAGCCGAGGTCGTCCCCTGGTCCTTGTGGAAGTCGTAGAGGACGAAGCCCTTGGAGTCGACGAGCACCGTCCCCAGCCCGGCCGAGCTACCGAGCGCGACGTAGGCGTTGCCGCTTTCTTCGGCTTCGCCGTTGGCCGGGGTCGGCGGCGCGTAGGAGTAGTTGCCCTTGCCCGATTCCGAGCTGCTTTCCGACGAGCCGCTGGCCGAGCCGCCGCCGTAGGCGCCGCCCGAGCCAGCACCGCCGCCGCCGCAGGCCGCGATCGTCAGCGCCAGTGCCAACGCTCCCAGCCCCATTGCGTAGATCCTCGTCACGTTCTCGCCTCCCCCTTGCGTTCGCTTGCGTTCGAGGCCACCGGCTGGTCGACCGGGGCGATGAAGGTCCTGGCACCGGCGTGGACGCCGATCGCCGCCGTGCGCGAGAGATCGAGCGCCGAGCTCAGCACCGCGTCGGAGTCCTCGCCCCAGCGGTAGCGGAAGCTGCCGGCCGGGTAGCGCTTGCCGCCGGGGCCGCGCAGGAAGACACGGCACAGCGTGCCCGAGCGGACACCGCTGACGTACATGTGGATCTCGGTGCCGAAGGCGTGCGGCTCGAGCACCGCGGTGATCTCCATCCCCTGCGGCAGCGAGCCGAACTTGACCCACTGCTCGGGCGCCTTCTCGCCGCCGCCGCCGAGGACGAGCAGGAGGACGACGGCGGTCGCCGCCGCGGTGGCGGCGCCGAGGCCGAAGCCGAGCCGCAGCCGGCGCTTGCGCTTGCGCGCCCGTTCCTCGCCGCCGACCGCCGCCATCACCCGGTCACCGAGCTCGCGGGGTGGCTGCGGCGCCGGGCCGAAGCGGGTGGGGTCGGCGGCGGGGAGGAGGGCGGCGACCCCCTTCAGCGAGCGCGCCTCGGCCCGGCAGTCGGGGCATCCCTCCAGGTGCGCCTCGAGCCCGGCGCGCTCGTCGTCGGGCAGGTGCCCGAGCGCGTAGACGCCCAGCAACTCGCGCCACTCGCGGCAGTTCTCAGTCTTCATAGCCCATCTCCTCGAGCACGACGCGCAGCGCCCGCAGCCCGTAATAGACGCGGCTCTTCACGGTTCCCTCTGGGATCCCAAGCTCGGCTGCGACCTCGGCATAGGGGCGGCCACGGTAGTAGGTCTCGACCAGGACGCGGCGGTGGTCGTCGCCGAGCCGCCGCATCGCCTCCTCCACCTGCCAGGAAAGCAGTGCCTGGTCGAACGGCTCGACGGTCGGCTCGACGCCGCCCTCGGCAACCCTCGGCCGCGCCGCCCGCGCCCGGCCGAGGTCGATGACGACGTTGCGCAGGATCGCGAACAGCCAGGTTCGCAGCGAGCCGATCTCGGGGTCGAAGCGCTCGCCTGCGCGCCAGGCGCGGACGAAGGCCTCCTGCACCGCCTCTTCGGCCAGCCCGGCGTCGCCGAGCGAGCGCATCGCGAAGCCGTACAGCTCACCCGCGTGCGCCGCGTAGGCCTCGCGGACGTCGCGCTCTCGTCTCAATGCCCCGGACTGCATCCGCAAACGATTACGCAGCGGACGCAGCCCGGGTTCAAGCTCCGCGACCTACAGTTTCCCGATCTTGAAGATCTTGGTTCCGCAATCGGGGCACACACCTTGGATAGCCGGGCGACCGTTTTTCATGGTCACCTGTTTGGCGTCCTGGATCTCAACCTTCTTGCGCTCTTTGACGCAGTAGCCCTCAGGCATGAAGGGCCTCCTTTCGCTGCCGCTTCCCCGGCATGACTCACGCTCACGCGCGAGGTGGATTGCGGCGAATGTAACGCAGCCTCTGGACACGAACGAGCAAGATCGTGCGTTTCCGCACAATACCCCCAAATGTCGGGTGCTCTACCCTGCTGCCCGGACTTCCACCAGACCTCTAGCTCTGAAGGAGAGAACGCAATGCCCGAAGCAGTGATCGTCGACACCCTTCGCACCCCGATCGGCCGTGCCTTCAAGGGCTCGCTGGCCCAGCTGCGCCCGGACGAGATGGGCGCCTTCGTCGTCGACCAGCTGCTCGAGCGCAACCCCGGCGTCGACCCGGCGCTGATCGAGGACGTCTTCTGCGGGGTCGGCATGCCGCAGGGGCTGCAGGCCTTCAACATTGGCCGGACTATTGCGCTGCTCTCCGAGAAGCTGCCACAGGAGGTCAACGGGGTCACCGTCTCCCGCTATTGCTCCTCCAGCCTCGACGCGATCCGCCACGCCGGCAACGCGATCAAGGCCGGCGAGGGCGACGCCTACCTCGCCGTCGGCGTCGAGTGGGTGAGCCGCTACAACGAGCGCACCGAGGCGGCCGGCGTCGACGACCAGAACGACAACCTCAAAGGCCATGACGGCCAGCCCAACGCCTACATCGCGATGGGTGAGACCGCGGTCAACGTCGCCAAGAAGTACGAGGTCAGCCGCGCTGACATGGACAAGTACGCACAGCGCTCCCAGGAACTGGCGGTGAAGTCCCAGGAAGACGGCTTCTTCGATCGCGAGATCGTCCCGGTCAAGCTCGAGGACGGGACCGAGGTGAGCAAGGACGACGGCCCGCGTGCCTCCTCGACCCTGGAGAAGCTGGCCGAACTGCCCGAGGCGTTCGGTGGCGGCGGCGTCACCGCCGGCAACTCCTGCCCGCTCAACGACGGCGCCGCCGCGGTGTTGCTGATGAGCGACACCAAGGCCAAGGAGCTGGGCCTGACCCCGCGCGCCCGGATCATTACCGCCGCCACCTACGGCAACGAGCCGGAGCTGATGGGCGTCGCCCCGATCGGCGCGATCAAGAAGGTGCTGGACCGGGCCGGGATGACGATCGAGGACGTCGACGCGGTCGAGCTCAACGAGGCCTTCGCTGCCCAGGTGATCCCGATCATGGCCGAATGCGGGATCGCCGAAGACAAGCTCAACACGCACGGCGGCGCGATCGCGCTCGGCCACCCGTTCGGGATGACCGGCGCGCGCATCATGGGCACCCTGCTCAACGTGCTGGAGACCGACGACAAGCAGGTCGGCCTCGAGACCATGTGCGTGGCCGGCGGTCAAGGCAAGGCCATGTTGATTGAGCGCATGAACTAAAGGGGGGAAGGCGCATTTGCTCGGGATGTCCGAACAAATGCGCCCCACGGCATGGAGACGCTGACGTACGAGGTAGACGGGCGGGTTGCGCGGATCACGCTCAACCGGCCCGAGCGGGGGAATGGGATCACGCAGCGGATGCCCGTCGAGCTGGTCAGGGGTCGGCTGACCAGCGCATATCGGCGTCCTCGGTCGCTCGCGTGCAGAGCACGCCACGCTCCCTGCGTCCTTGATCTGCTTGGTCAGACGACCCCTGACCTGGCGGAAGGCAGGAGACGGACTCACCGCGGATCTCGGGCCGCGAGGCGCAGCCACCGACCGCCGCGTGCGCTCACTGTGGACCTGCTGGTGATCGCCGAGGACGCGGTGTCCCTTTGGGGGCACGTGCGTGCGGCTGGCGAGCGCCGGGCCGAGCAGGGCAAGGACGCAGGGAGGCCGAATGGCAGCGCCATTTGGCCGAGTGAGGACGCCGCACTGCGAAGTGTGCCCGACGCCGCCAGACGTGCGCGGGTGTCACCGAAGGGACACCAGATCGGTTACCCACCGGCCCGCGTCTGGGGCTCGCCGACGACGGCGATGTGGGCGAGCCGGCTGGGGCCGATGCGGGCCAAGCGGCTGCTGCTGACCGGCGACTCGCTGACCGGCGCCGAGGCGGCCGAGTGGGGGCTGGCGACCGAGGCGGCGCCGGCGGCGGAGCTCGACGCGCGCTTCGAGCGCCTGCTCGAGCGCGTCGCGCGGACGCCGGTCAACCAGCTGGTGATGATGAAGCTGCTCGTCAACCAGACCGTGCACGCCCAGGGCCTGGCCCAGACCCAGGTGCTCGGCACCTTCTTCGACGGCATCGCCCGCCATACCGAGGAGGGCCACGGCTTCGTCCGCCGCGCCGCCCAGGATGGCTTCCGCGAGGCGGTACGTGAGCGCGACGAGCCCTACGGCGATCATGGCCTGGAAGGATTCGGCCTCGACTGATGCCGCGCGCCCCCGACATGTCGCAGGTGACGCCGGACCTGATCAGGAAGTTCGCTCGCGAAAGCTTCCCCGGCGACCTCGGGATCGAGCCGCTGGAGATCGAGCAGGAGCGCGCCCGCGGCCGGATCGTCGTCGACCGCCGCCACCTGCACCCCGGCGGCTACGTCCACGGTGGCGTCTGGACCGCGCTGGGCGACACCGTCGCCGCCTGGGTCACCTTCCGCAACATCCCGCCCCACCACGACTTCACCACGATCGAGCTGAAGCTGAACGCCTTCGGCTCGGGCCTGGAAGGCGACGAGATCGTCGCCGAGGCGGTGCCTCTGCACGTCGGCCGCAGCACCGTCGTCGCCGAGGTGAGGATGCACCGGACCAGAGCCGGCGAGACCAAGCTCGCCGGCAACCTGATCGTCAGTCAGTTCGTGATTCCCCCGCGCGACTAGCCGAGCTCGTCGGCGAGGACGCCGACCGACTCGACGATTCGCGAGGGGCGATAGGGGAACTGGTCAGCCTCGCCGTCGGCGGTGACGCCGGTGAGGACGAGGATCGTTTCCATCCCCGCCTCGAGGCCGGCGACGATGTCGGTGTCCATACGGTCGCCGATCATCGCGGTGCTCTCCGAGTGGGCGTCGAGCGCGTTCAACGCCGAGCGCATCATCAGCGGATTGGGCTTGCCGACGAAGTACGGCTCGACCCCCGTCGCCCGCGTGATCAGCGCCGCGACCGATCCGGTCGCCGGCAGCGGGCCGCTCGGCGAGGGCCCGGTTGGGTCGGGGTTGGTGGCGATGAAGCGAGCGCCTTCGCCGATCAGCCGGATCGCCTGGGTGATCCGCTCGAAGCTGTAGGTGCGGGTCTCGCCGAGGACGACGTAGTCGGGGTTGCTGTCGGTCAGCGTGTAGCCGGACTGGTAGAGCGCCGTCGTCAGCCCCGACTCGCCAACGACGAAGGCGGTACCGCCCGGCCGCTGGTCTTCGAGGAAGCGGGCCGTCGCCAGGGCCGAGGTCCAGATCGCGTCCTCCTCGACCTCGAGGCCGCTGGCCCGCAGCCGCGCTGCCAGGTCGCGGCGGGTGAAGATCGAGTTGTTGGTCAGCAGCAGGTAGGGGAGGTCGAGCTGCTTGAGCCGGGCGAGGAAACGATCTGCGCCCGGCAACGCCGAGGCCTCGTGGACGAGGACCCCGTCCATGTCCATCAGCCAGGACTCGATCTTGCGGGTGGCCACGCGCCGAGGATACGCACGCCTAAGCGCGGACGAGGAAGTCGTCCGCCAGCACGGCGACGACGCGGGGGAGGGAGCCCATTCGCCGGGCGAGGTCGAGCTGGCGCTGGGCGCCGGTCCGCTGTCCCAGGGCCAGGACCTTCTCCAGCTCCGCTCGGCAGCCGAGCGCGTCGGCATGCGGGCCGCAGATCGTGACCAGGTCGGCAAGCAGCTCGCGAGCGGGGACGCGGCGGCCCAGTTCGGGCTCGATCAGATCGGCGTCCATCCCGTCGCGGGCGGCGAGGAAGCGGTTCTCGGCGAGGACCTCCTGCGGCATCGGCCGTTCCAAGTGGTCTTCGCCCTCGACCTCGGCGCGGACGATGCACTGGACCAGGGCGGCGATCGCCCCGGTGTCCGGAAGCGTCGTCTGTGCGTCCATGATCCGCACCTCGACCGTGCCGAAGCGCGGCTGCGGGCGCACGTCCCACCAGAGGAAGGTCGGCTCCGGCACCGCGTCGCAGCGGATCAGGACGTCGACCGACTCGACGTACTCGGCGTAGTCGGCGAACGGCCGCGGGATGCCGACCCGGGGGAAGGCCTGGAAGAGCGGCGTCCGGGCCGAGGCGAGACCGGTGTCGCGTCCCTGCCAGAAGGGCGAGTTGACCGAGAGCGCGAGCAGCAGCGGGATGTGGGTGCGGAGCCGGTTGGCGGCGTGGATCGCGGCTTCGGGGTCGGGAACGCCGACGTGGACGTGGAGGCCGAAGGTCGGCTCGCGCCGGGCCAGCTCCCGCATCGAGCCGTAGACGAACTGGTAGCGCTCGCCGGCGGAGACGACGATCTCCTGCCAGACCGCGAAGGGGTGGGTGCCGGCGCTCGCCGCCCGCATCGAGAGCGGGCGCAGCGTCCCGTCGAGCTCGCCGCGCAACGCTGCCAGCTCCTCGATCGCATCGCCGATCCTGGAGTGGACGCCGGTCTGGATCTCCAGCGCCGAGCCGTGCGTCTCGGCGGTGAAGCTGGCGGTACGCCCGTGGGGGAGGCGAGGCAGGACGCTGTCGATCCGGTGCGCCAGCGCCCAGGTCAGCTCGTCAAGCAGCATCACCTCCTCCTCGATCCCGACCGTGTAGGGGCCGAGCTCGTGCGCGTCGGCCCAGGTCGCCCAGGCCGGCAGGGTCCCGGGCGCGCTCATCGTCACGCGACCTCGAGGCCGCGGCGGCGTTCGTACTCGGCGCCGTCTTCGCGGCAGGCTTCGACGAAGTGGCGGAAGAGCGCCGCCTCGTAGGGCCGGTGGACGAGCGTCTCGGCGTGCCACTGGACGCCGATCAGGAAGCGGCGGCTGGGGTCCTCGATCGCCTCGATCGTGCCATCGGGAGCGCGGGCGCTGATCCGCAGCCCCTCGCCGAGGCGGTCGATCGCCTGGTGGTGGAAGGAGTTGACGTCGGCGATGTCGGCAACCTCCACCTCGGTGTCGCCGAGGACCGCGGCAAGCTGGCTCGCGGGGTCGACCCAGACTGGGTGGCTGGCCTCATTGCCGGGGGTCGTCTGGCGGTGGGCGATCTCTTCGGAGATCTCGGGGATGTGCTGGTGGAGGATCCCGCCGCGGACGACGTTGAGCGCCTGGGTGCCACGGCAGATCGCGAGGATCGGCATCCCGCGGGCGTCAGCGCGGCGCGCCACCGCCAGCTCGAAGCGGTCGAGCTCGGGCTCGGTCGGCCCCAGCTCGCGATGGGGCTCGGCACCGTAGGTCTCGGGGTCGAGGTCGGGGCCGCCGGAGAGGCAGATCCCGTCGAGTCGGTCGAGCAGCGGCTCGATCGCCCGTTCGTCGAGCGGCGGCATCACCAGCGGCAGTCCGCCGGCCGCCTCGATCCCGCGCATGTAGGTCATCCCCAGCGCCATCTCCTTGCCGCGCGGCTCGCCCTCGGGCAGCGGCGTCACTCGCTCGGCCGATCGCACCTCCGACGTGGTGACGCCGATCAGCGGCCGTTGGTCGAGCGAGGCGAGCGAGCGCATCTTCGTCATGGCCCCGCCTTGCCGGCGACGCCGTCGAGGACCCAGGTGTCCTTGCAGCCGCCTCCCCGCGAGCTGTTGACGACCATCTCGCCGGCGCCGCGCGCGTAGCGCGTCAGCCCGCCCGGCATCGCCGCGCAGCCGGCGCTGGAGCTGACGACGAAGGGGCGCAGGTCGACGTGGCGTGGCCGCAGCCTGCCGCCGCAGACGGTTGGGTGGGTGGAGAGCGGCACCGTGTCCTGGGCGATGAAGCGCTCCGGAGCGCGGCGCACGAGGCCGATCGCGCGCCGCCGCTGCGGCGCGGTCGCCCGGCGCATGATCGTCACCCCGGCGCCGCCGAAGGCGTCGCGCGGCTTCAGCACCAGCTCGTCGATCCGCTCCAGCGCCGCTTGCCGCACCGTCTCGTCGCCGAGGTCGAAGCTCGGCACCGAGCGCAGCCGCGGCTCCTCGCCGAGGTAGAAGCGGATCATCTCCTCGACGTAGGCGTGGGCCAGCTTGTCGTCGGCGATCCCGGTGCCGAAGGCGTTGACGCAGCGCAGCCGCCCCGACTCCAGCGCCGGCAGCAGCAGTTCGCCGAGACCGGTGAGCCCGCCGTCGGGCGTGCTCAGCCGGTCCTCGTCGAGGCGGCGGTAGAGGACGTCGATTCGCTCCCGCTCGCGGCCGCGGCGGCGGTAGATCCGGCCTCGGCTGAGCTCCAGCTGGCGCGGCGTGACGACGGCGATGCCGAGTTCGCGAGCGAGCCGGCGGTGCTCGTAGTAGGCGCCGCTCTCGGCGCCGTCGGAAAGGATCGCGGCGGCCGGTTCGGCGGTTCCCTCGGGTGCAGCCGCCGCGATCGCGGCGCCGAGCATGGCGACGTAGCCGCCGAGCTCGCGCGGGACGGCGGAGACGGAGATCTCGGCCGCGACCGCTTCCCGCACCGCCAGCGAGTAGGTCGCTCCCGAGGGCATCCTTAGATTGTCCTCCAAGACGAGCAGCTCGCCGCTGGCGTCGCGGACGAGGTCGAGGCCGGCGACGGTCGCGGCCGGTACCGCGGGGTCGAGCAGGCCTTGCATGCGCGGCTCGTAGCCGCTCGCGGTCTCCAGCAGCCGTCGGGGGACGATGCCCTCGGCGACGATCCGCTGCTCGCCGTAGACGTCGGCGAGGAAGGCGTTCAGCGCCTTCGCCCGCTGCACCAGTCCGGCTTCGAGCGGCTCCCACTCGGCGGTTGCGATCAGCCGCGGGACCGGGTCGACGGCGATCGGCCGACCGGGCCCGAAGTCGAGCCCCAGGGAAGCCGCGTTGGACCGGACGCGCTCGCGCAGCACCACCAGATCCTGCCGCGCGAGCGCGTCGAGCACATCCGCGTAGGGAGGGCGCGGAGTGCCGGTCGGGGCGAACGCCTCGTCGCAATAGCCCGCATCCAGCGGGTACTTGCCGGCACCGGGAAAGGGGCGGGCCGGATTCAAGGTCGTCGCCATGCTCCCACGCTAGGTCCAGATACCCGGTCGAGCACATGGCCCAACGTCGAAAATCCCCGCTCCGGGACTAGACAGGGGGAGAGTCGGCCGTTTCCGCCTCGAACCCTCGCGGCGGCGTCTCGGCGGGCGCTTCCCATGCTTCCACCTGGGGCAATCGCCACATCACGCTGGCGATGGTCAGGCCGACCGCGACCGAGAGCAGCGCCAGGAACCACTGGGTCGAGTTGAGCAGCTCCATTTCGAAGAATTCGCGGACCGGGGCGGCGGCGAGGATCAGTGCGTAGAGGGCACCGAGACCGGCGACCATCGCCAGCATGTAGCTCTGGATCGCGATGTGCTCGCGGCCCGGCCCGCGCTCGAGCAGGAGGACGAAGGCGAGGCCGAGGACGATCAGCGTCGTCGTCGCCGCGGTACGGCCGGCCTCGAGGCTGGCGCCGGCGACGGTGTCGACGAGGAAGAAGGAGAGGATCGAGGCGAGCGCGGTCGCGACCCCGGCCGGGACCGCGAAGGCGGCCAGGGCCCGCATCAGGCGGCCGCGGTAAAGCGGGCCGTCCGAGGGCGCCAGGGCGAGGACGAAGGAGGGGATGCCGATCGTCAGGAAGGCGGCCAGGGTGAGGTGGCGGGGGAGAAAGGGGAAGGCGAAGCCGGGCAGCGAGACGAGCACGATCAGGGTCGCCGCGTAGACGGTCTTGGTCAGGTAGAGGCGACCGAGGCGGTGGATGTTGCGGGCGATCCGCCGCCCCTCGCCGACCGCCTCCGGCAGCTTCGAGAACTCGTCTTTGAGCAGGACGACGTCGGCGACCCCCTTGGTCACCTGTGCGCCGGAGCCCATCGCCACCGCCATCCGCGCCTGCTTCAGCGCCGGCACGTCGTTGACCCCGTCACCGATCATCGCCACGTAGCGGCCGGCGCCGACCAGCGCCGCGACCAGGGCCTTCTTCTGCTCCGGCTTGATCCGGCAGAAGATCGTGTTGTCCAGCGCCGCCTGCTCGAGCTCCTCGGGGTCCTCGGGCAGGTCCGGCCCCTCGATCACGCCGGCCTCGCGCGGTACGCCGACCGCGTAGGCGACGGCGGTGACGGTCGCCGCCGCGTCGCCGGAGATCAGCTTCAGGTCGACTTCCTGGTCCTTCATGAAGGCGATCGTCTCCGCCGCGTCGGGACGCAGAGTCTCCTCGAGCACGACCAGCGCCAGCGGTGCCAGCCGCGGCGCCGCCGCCGCCGACGGGTCGCTGGGAAGCGACTCGGAGGTGGAGCCGAAGGCGACGACGCGCCGCCCGGCCGCGGTCTCCTCTTCGAGCTTGCGGGCGAGCTCCGGCGGCAGCGTGAGAGCGCCGGCCTCGGCGAGGACGTCGGGCGCACCGAGGACGAAGGTCGAGGCACCGCCGCCGTCGGCGAGCGAAAGCCCGCTCCACTTCCACTCCGAGGAGAAGGGGACCTCGGCCTGCACCGCGACGCTCTGACCCGGGTAGCGCTCGGCGATCGTCTCCAGGGTCGTGTTGCGGTCGCCGGCGCTGGCGGCGAAGCGGGCCAGGGCGGCGGCGCCGGCGGCGGCGTCGACCCCCTCGGCGAACTCGACGCTCGTCAGCCGCAGCTCGCCCTCGGTCAGGGTCCCGGTCTTGTCGACGCAGATCGTGTCGACGGCGGCGAGGCTCTCGGAGGCGCTCATCTGCTGGACCAGCGTGTCGCGGCGGGCGAGCCGCACCGCGGCGACGGCGAAGGTGACGCTCATCAGCAGGACCAGGCCCTCGGGGATCAGCGTCACCAGCCCGGCGGTCGCCGTCTGCGCGGCTTCGTCGAGGCTCTTGCTCTGGACTTTCAGCGCCACCAGCAAGAGGACCGCCAGCGGCAGCATCACGTAGGTGCAGACGACGATTACCCGGTTGACCTCTTCCTGCAGCGGCGAGGGCGGGTGGCGGAAGGCTTTCGCCTCGCCGGCGAGGCGGCCGGCGTAGCTCTTCTCACGCACCGCGTCGACGACGTAATGGCCGGAGCCGGAGGCGCAGAAGGAGCCCGAGAGGACGCGGTCGCCGCGCTGCTTGGAGATGCCGTCGCTCTCGCCGGTCAGCATCGACTCGTCGAGCGTCATCCCGCGGGTCGCGATCACCTCGCCGTCGGCGACGAGCTGGTCGCCGGGCCCGACCGCGACGACGTCGCCGGGCACGACCTCGGTCGCCAGCAGCTCGAGCACGGCGCCGTCGCGGACGACGCGGGCGTGGGGGGCGACGAGGACGGCGAGCTGGTCGAGGGTCGCCTTCGCCTTCAGCTCCTGGCGGATCCCGATGTAGGAGTTGATCACGGCGATCAGGCCGAAGATCGAGTCCGCGTAGAGCCCGAGCCCGAGGTCGAGGACGAAGAAGACGCCGATGATCGCGTTGAAGAGGGTGAAGACGTTGCCGGCGACGATGCTCGAGACCGAGCGCGAGGAGGTCTCCGGCGGCGGCCCCAGCTTGCGCAGCCGCGCCGCCGCCTCGGCGGCCGTCAGGCCCTGGTCGGGGGATGCACTGGCCGTTCCCACGCGGGTATTCAATAGGGTCAGGGTCGGATGTCGCTGAAGCTTGGACTGAACCTCGGTTACTGGGGGATCGGGCCTGCCGGGGAGGAGGCGCTGGAGACCGTCAAGGCCGCCGAAGCGCACGGCTACGACTCGGTCTGGGTCGCCGAGTCCTATGGCTCCGACGTTGTCAGCGTTCTCGCCTGGCTGGCGGGGCAGACGGAGAAGGTGAAGCTGGGCTGCGCGGTCCTCCAGGTTCCAGCGCGCCCGCCGGCCGCGGCGGCGATGGCGGGGGCGACGATCGACAAGCTCTCCGGCGGACGCTTCGTCTTCGGCTTCGGCCCCTCCGGCCCCCAGGTCTCCGAAGGCTGGTACGGCGTGCCCTACGCCAAGCCCTGGGGGCGGACCCGCGAGTACATCGAAGTCGTGCGCGAGATCGTCGCCCGCAGTGGTCCGCTCGAGCACCACGGCACCCACTACGACCTGCCGCTGCCGGGCGGCGAGGGCAAGGCCTTGAAGCTCAACTTCCACCCGCTGCGCGAGCAGATCCCGGTCTTCGTCGGCGCGATCGGCCGCAAATCTGTGGCGATGGCAGCCGAGATCTGCGACGGCTGGATCCCGATCTTCTTCAGCGTCGAGGAGTTCGAGTCGATCTGGGGGGAGCACCTCGAGGAAGGGTTCGCCAAGGGCGGCCGCAGCCGCGCCGACCTCGAGGTCTCGCCCTCGCTCTCGGTCGCGATCGACGGCGATCTCGAGGCCGCTCGCAACATGGTCAAGGCCGGGCTGATGCTTTACCTCGGCGGCATGGGCAGCCGCAAGACCAACTTCTACGTCGACCTCGCCCACCGCTACGGCTTCGGCGACGTCGCCGACGAGGTCCAGCGCCGCTACCAGGACGGCGACAGGGCCGGCGCCTTCGCGGCGCTGCCGGACGAGATCGTCGACGTCACCTCGCTGATCGGCAGCGAGGCGGAGGTCGCCGAGCGGGTCGAGCGCTTCCGCGCCGCGGGAATCGACCGGCTGATCGTCTCACCGGCTCACGTCGAGGCCGATCAACGTTCGCACACCCTCGAGCGCCTCGCCCTGGTGGCAGGGGTCAGCGCCCCTGAGTAGCCCTTTCGCATAACCTACCGCGCCGCACGGGTATGAAGATCGGAGTGCCGAAAGAGTCCGTCCAGGGGGAGCGCCGGGTCGCGCTAGTCCCTGACGTGGTCAAATCGCTGAAGAACGAGCACGTCGACGTGCTCGTCGAGCGGGGTGCCGGCGAGGCCGCCGGCCACCACGATCCGGCCTACGAGGCGGCCGGCGCGAAGCTCGTCGATTCCGGCGAGGCTTGGGGCGCCGACGTGCTCCTCCACGTTGCACTGCCCAGCAGCGAGGAGATCGCAAAGCTGCACTCGGGCCAGATCTTCATCAGCCACATGTCCCCCTGGACCGCCGCCGAGACCAACAAGGCCCTGGCCGCCGCCGGCGTCACCAGCTTTGCGATGGAGGCGATCCCGCGCACCACCCGCGCCCAGGCGATGGACGCCCTCTCCTCGCAGGCCGCCGCCGCGGGCTACGCGGCGATGCTGATTGCCGCCCGCGAGTCGGGCCGCTTCTTCGGGATGATGACCACCGCTGCGGGCACCGTCCCCCCGGCCAAAGTCCTCGTCCTCGGCGCCGGCGTCGCCGGCCTGCAGGCCCTCGCCACCGCCAAGCGCCTGGGAGCGATCGTCACCGGCTTCGACATCCGCCGCGCCGCCTGGGAGCAGATCGCATCGCTCGGCGGCCGCCCGCTGGAACTGGACTTCATCCCCGACGCCGAGGGCGAGGGGGGCTACGCGCGGCCGCTGACTGACGAGGAGAACGCGCAGGTGCGCGACGCCCTCGCCGACAACGCCGCCAAACAGGACATCATCGTCACCACGGCTGCGATCCCCGGGCGCCCGGCGCCGCTGCTGATCACCGCCGAGGCGGTTCGCAACATGGCCCCCGGCGCGGTGATCGTCGACCTCGCCGCCGAGACCGGCGGCAACTGCGAGCTGACCAAACCGGGCGAGACGGTGATCGAGGGCGGGGTCAAGATCCTCGGCCCCAGGAACCTCGCCTCCGAGCTGCCGGTTCCCGCCTCTCAGCTCTACGCCAAGAACCTGGAGAACCTGCTCGGGCTGATGGTCAGCGAGGAGGGGGAGCTGAAAGTGGACTTCGAGGACGACATCATCGCCGCCGCCTGTATCACCAAGGACGGCGAGATCAAGAACGAGAGGGCGGCCAAGTAGCCATGGACCTGTTCGCAGAGATCACGATCTTCGTCCTCGCCATCTTCGTCGGCTTCGAGGTGATCTCGAAGGTCCCCACCACCCTGCACACGCCGCTGATGTCGCAGACCAACGCGATCCACGGCATCGTCATGCTCGGCGGCCTGATCGTGCTCGGCTACGCCAACGATCCGCTCGAGTACGTGATCGGGACGATCGCCGTCGCCTTCGGCGCGATCAACATCGTCGGCGGCTTCATGGTCACCGACCGGATGCTCGGCATGTTCTCGAGGAAGCCGAAACCGAAGGACGAGGGCAAATGAGCCCCTTCGCCGTGCTGGCGCCCGGGGGCGACGCCTCCACCGCCCTCTACATCGTCTCCTTCTCGCTCTTCATCCTCGGCCTCAAACAGGGGACGCACCCGACCACCGCCAAGCGCGGCAACATGATCGCCGCGCTCGGCATGGCGGTCGCGGTCGTCACCACCCTCTTGCTCGACGGGATGGGCAACTGGGGCCTGATCGCCCTCGGCCTCGCGCTCGGCTCGGCGATCGGCTTCATCGCCTCGGTCCGCGTCCAGATGACCGAGATGCCGCAGATGGTCGCCCTCTACAACGGCGTCGGCGGCGGCGCTGTGGCGCTGATCGCCTGGTCGGAGATCCGCCACTTCGGCGGCGGCACCGCCCCCCTCGAAGAGCTGATCCCGACCCTGTTCGCGGCGATCGTCGGCTCGGTCAGCTTCTGGGGCTCCAACATCGCCTTCGCCAAGCTCCAGGACCTGATCCCGACCAGGCCGCTTGCGGTCCCCGGCCAGCAGATCATCAACGGCGTCCTCCTGGTCGGCGTGATCGCCCTGGCGGTGAGCATCGCGATCAACAACGACCCGCCCTCCCAGGGCCTGTTCATCGTCATCCTGATCGCGGCGGCGATCCTCGGCAACCTGGTCGTCTTGCCGATCGGCGGCGCCGACATGCCGGTCGTGATCAGCCTCCTGAACGCCTTCACCGGCCTCTCGGCCGCAGCGGCCGGCTTTGCCCTCGACAACGTCGCCCTGATCGTCGCCGGCACCCTGGTCGGCTCCTCGGGAACGATCCTGACGATGGAGATGGCGACGGCGATGAACCGCTCGGTCGCCAACATCCTCTTTGCCGGCTTCGGCGGCGCCCCGGCAGGGGGCTCGGGCGGGGCGATCGGCGAGCGCCCGCATACTTCGATCGGCGCCCAGGACGCGGCGATCAAGCTCGCCTACGCCGACACCGTCGTCTTCGTCCCCGGCTACGGCCTCGCCGTCGCCCAGGCCCAGCACGCGGTCAAGGAGGTCGCCGACCAGCTCGAGAAGCGCGGCGTCACCGTCTCCTATGCGATCCACCCCGTGGCGGGGCGTATGCCGGGCCACATGAACGTGCTCCTCGCCGAGGCCGACGTTCCCTACGAGCAGCTCAGGGAGATGGAGGACATAAACCCCGAGCTGCCCCGCACCGACGTCGCCGTCGTGATCGGCGCCAACGACGTCACCAACCCGGCGGCCAAGAACGACCCCGACAGCCCGATCGCAGGGATGCCGATCATCGAGGTCTCCGAGGCAGGTGAGGTGATCGTGATCAAGCGCTCTCTCTCCCCTGGCTTCGCCGGCATCGACAACGACCTCTTCTACGAACCGAACACCTCGATGGTGTTCGCCGACGCCAAGGCGGCGGCAACGGAGATCGCGGCAGAGATCGAGCAGCTCTAGGGGACTCCCGCCGGCTGGCGGGGGAGAGAATGCGGTGCTCGTGACCTTGCCCTCGGGTGGGCGAGGGGGAGCGGGGGCAGGGGACGGTGGAGTGGGTCGCGACGCTCTGCGTCGTCGCGCTGTTGTTCCTGGCCCTGGTCGCGGTCGGGGTGCGGGTGCCGGGCGGGGAGCTGGCGCGGGCGGTGGCTTCGCGGATCCTCTGCGCGGCGGCGTTGGCGGACGGGTGCGGTGACGAACCGGTTCTGATCGCCGCCTACGGCAGCGAAGTCGGGGCGCTGGTGCGGCGGCACATGCCGACGATCCTCTTCGAGGACGGCTCGCGGGCGGTGCCGGTCGACTTCCGGCGCTGTCGCAGCAGTGAGTGCGGCGACGCCCCGCCCGACGGGCTTGTGCGGCGCACCGAGCGCGACCTCCCGGTCACCGCCTTCGTCCACGTCGTCGACTGCCGGGCGGGGGAGAGGGAGGACAGCGAGGCCGCCGGCACCGATTGCTCGGGGGTGCGCGCCGGCTCTATCTACCTCCAGTACTGGCTCTACTACGCAGACTCGGCGACGCTGCGCGACATCCCTGTCGTCGGCGAAGAGGGCTACCACCACGACGACTGGGAAAGCGTCCAGATCCGGCTCGGGCCCGACGGCGAGGCCTCCGAGCGGGCCTCCTCCCACAACGGCTACAACTACTCGCGCGAGGACTTCAACTGGGCGTCGGACGCCGGGATCGGCCCGCTCAGCGACCTGGCCGAACTGCTCGACGACCGCCCCGCCGGCGGCTGGGGCCCCGAGACCCATCTCCTGCTCGTCTCCGGCGGCAGCCACGCCGGCAACGTCTCCGGCCACCACGACCGCAACCGCTTCACCCCCGGCCACGGCGTCCATCTAATCCCTCTCGAGCCGATCGCCGCCGACGAGCAGGCGACCTTCGCGATCACCCCGCCGTGGCTGAAGAAGGTCTGGCGCGACCCCGAGGCCGACGGCACCGACTGAGTGGCGGGGGGGGGGGGGGGTTGAATGGCGAAGGGGCCCCCGCAAAGCAAAAAACAACCCGGCGGGGCGGGGGGCGAGGGGGGGGGCGGCCGGCGCCCGCGGCCCCC